>ENA-ORUI01000024-ORUI01000024.1-human-gut-metagenome-genome-assembly--contig:-NODE-24-length-170810-cov-7.412661_pt1 | contig 170810 bp, 147 predicted proteins | sample MGYA00242078_ERZ509205 | MGnify/ENA primary metagenome ERZ509205 (study PRJEB26280, sample SAMEA2338828) | human gut metagenome | biome: human gut; feature: human-associated habitat; material: faeces... | reverse complement strand
GACGCTTGAATATGAATAGCTACAACCTTCGTAGTGATAGAGTGATAGAGGATTTTCAGGAAACTTCGTATGCCGATCACAATCTTCTTTGAAAACGGAGGGGGATACTTTGGGGGGCAAAATGTATGTGCCCCCCTTATTGAGTTAAATTAATGGGATCTTTTTATTTTATCTGCTTGAACGCTTTTCCCAGCATATCCGTGATGTCACTGGCGATCATGCTTTCTTCTGAACGGTAGACGGCAGCCAGGTCACCGGCTGTCCCGTGAAGGAAAACACCTGAAACGGCTGCCGTTTCGGGCTCTAATCCCTGTGCGAGCAATGCTAAGATGATACCTGTCAAAACGTCACCACTACCCGCCGTAGCCATACCCGGATTTCCACAATTGTTGAAATAAACGTTTCCGGTAGCCGTACAGATTGCTGTATAAGCCCCTTTCAAGACAACGCAAAGTTGATGATCGGTAGCGAAAGCTTGAGCCTTTTTCAACCGTTCGTATGAATTAGTGCTTTCACCCGCTATCCGGTCGAATTCTTTGGGATGCGGTGTCAGGATGCTGCGTGGAGGGATGCGTTTCAATAAATCTTTATTGGCTGCAATCAGGTTCAACGCGTCGGCATCGATCACAAGTGGCTTTTCTACTACTTGGAGTAGTTGTTCCAGAGCTTTGACGGAATCCGGATGTTGTCCCAGACCAGGCCCGATCGCGATTGAGGAGTAGGCTTTGATACCGGAAACAGAGCTGAAATGATCTTGATGTTGATCCAGATCAACCATCGCTTCTGGAAAGGCAGTCTGCAAAATCTGCTCGCCACGTCCGGGGATGTGGACGGTCAGTAAGCCTGCTCCACTTCTAAGGCAGGCTTTAGCGGATAGGAGGGCTGCTCCCATCTTTCCGTGGCTTCCGGCGATCAGAAGCGCATGGCCGAATGTCCCTTTATAGGCAAAGCGGTTACGGGGTTGGAAAACAGCAGCAATATCTTCTTCCGTCACCAATGTGAATTGTGTCGGGGTGCTGGCAATTATTTCCGGGTGTAACAGGATGTCCAGTACTTTCCATTCACCGACAAATTCTGCATTTTCGGGAAGTAGAAACGCTAATTTCGGAAAACCGAATGTCAGCGTCAGATCGGCATGGATAATAGCGTCCGGATCGTTCTTGCGGTTGTCTTCTCCGAACAGGCCGGAAGGAATGTCGATCGCAACGACGGTCGCATCCGACTGGTTGATATATCTTACCATCGCGGCAAATCCTCCGGTTAAGGGGCGATTCAGGCCGGAACCGAACAAGCCGTCTATCACGACATCCCGTTCTTCCAGTTCGGGCGGGACAAAATCGTCCACGACTTCCGTGAATTCGATCTTTTCCATGTGAAGCAACCGTTGCTTGTTCAGCTCACAGTCATCAGAAAGACGCATGGTTGGATTGAACAGATAAGTTTCCACCCGGTAACCGGCATCCGTCAGCATACGGGCGATTGCCAGCGCATCGGCTCCGTTGTTTCCTTGTCCGGCAAATACGATAATACGAGTTTGTTTGGAATAGCGGCGGCAAAATTCACTTGTAAATACGGTTGCCGCACGTTCTACCAAGTCGATAGAGCTGATCGGTTCGTTTTGAATGGTATATTTATCGAGCTCTCTGACTTTATCTGTTGAGAATATCTTTATCATAACTATCGGTTGTCTTTGTTTCTTTGTGCATACAAATGTAGGAATATTACTTTTCTTTTGAAAGAAAAGTTTTGCTTACTTTTGAGTCACTGGGATTTTGCTGTGCATGTAATTTGTTTTCATAAAAAAACACTCCCGATTATCTGTTAATGACATGATAATCAGAGAGTGTCTTCTTTTGAGCGGTAGGCGAGGCTCGAACTCGTGACCCTCAGCTTGGGAAGCTGATGCTCTACCAACTGAGCTACTACCGCGTTGGATGGTGCAAAAGTATACAAATCTTTTATTTTTTACTACCTTTGGCTCAAAAAAATTAGAATAATTTATAGGAATGGAAAAGCTAACGCTGATAAAGGTGGGAGGAAAGATTGTGGAAGAAGAGGAAACACTTCGCAATCTGTTGAATGATTTCTCGCAGGTAGAAGGATATAAAGTGCTGGTTCATGGGGGCGGACGTTCCGCTACGAAGCTGGCTGCACAATTGGGTATCGAGAGTAAGATGGTGGGCGGTCGCCGGATTACGGATGTTGACATGTTGAAGGTGGTTACAATGGTTTACGGGGGACTGGTCAATAAGAATATTGTCGCCGGCCTTCAGGCCTTAGGTATAAATGCGTTGGGACTGACCGGAGCGGATATGAATCTGATGCGGTCGGACAAACGTCCGGTGGGAGAGGTGGACTACGGTTTTGTCGGTGATGTGAAAGAGGTGAATGCGGATCTGCTGGCATCCCTGATTCATCAAGGTATTGTTCCGGTATTGGCTCCCCTTACACACGACAAACAAGGACATATGTTGAATACCAATGCTGATACGATCGCAGGAGAAGCCGCAAAAGCTCTGGCGAAACATTTTGAAGTGACTTTGATGTTCTGCTTTGAAAAGAAAGGTGTCTTGAAAGATGAGAACGATGATGAAAGTGTGATTCCCGAAATAGACCGTACGGCTTTCGAGCAGTATGTGGAAGCGGGTGTGATTCAAGGGGGAATGATCCCTAAGCTCGAAAATTCGTTTCAGGCGATCGATGCCGGGGTTAAGCAGGTGATTATCACGCAGGCTTCGGATATTCATTTGGGGAAAGGTACACGTGTCTTTTAATGTGTTACTAAATTTGTTGCTAATATTATGTTTTGCAACAAATTTGGGTTGTAAAATGATAATAAGTAAAATTGTTTCGTATATTTGTGGTGTAAATAGTTTAAGTGTATTTTTTAAGACGAACGTTGGGATACTGTACAGGTCTGTTTTTGGGTAACTAATTTGCGAAGGAATATATAACAATATACCTGTACAAAATAGAAGGGGGAGCTTGGGAGAGTTTCCCCTTTTCTGTTACCTTTGCTTCGTGTAATAAAAAGGCGATGGAAAATAGGAAAATAGTTGTGAATATTCGGAACGTCGTGACCCGTTTGCCGGAACTGCGTTTTGAAGAACCTCTCAATTGGATAATAGAAGAGGGACAACAATGGGGTGTTATCGGGCCGAACGGTGCGGGTAAAACATTGATTGCTGACGTCATGCAGCGTAAATTTGCATTGAAGGAAGGCGAAGTTGCTTTCGGATATGAGGGAAATGTCGGTACCCTGGTGAAAAGTATAGCATTTAAGGATATTTACTCCTTGGCCGATTGCCGTAATTCTTATTATCAGCAACGCTGGCATTCTACTGAAACGGATGAGGTCCCAACAATAGAAGATATATTAAAAGAAGATGCGGGATCGGAAGATTATCATAAAGTGTTATCTTTGTTCGGCATAGAAGAGCTTTTGCCAAAGAAACTGATCTTCCTGTCCAGTGGTGAGTTGAGGAAGTTTTTGATTGTTCGTACGTTATTGAAGCATCCTCGTGTCTTGATATTGGATAATCCGTTTATCGGATTGGATGCTCCTTCGAGGGGTGTTCTGGTGGAGATGTTGCAGCAAATAACGAAGTTGAAATGTGTGCAGGTGGTTTTACTGCTTTCTAATCCGGACGATATACCTGAAATGATTACACATGTCTTACCGGTCAAGCAACGCAAATGTCTTCCTGTTTACAGCCGAGAGGAATTCCTGAAGCAAACGGATCTGATAGCCGATTTATTCCCATTCGAAGGAAAGGAAGATTCCGTTCGGAGCGGGGCGTTTTCACTTCCGGTCGGGGAACAGAAAGAACCTTCCGCTCATCTCGTTACTTTCAGGATGGAACATGTTTCGATCAAGTATGGTAACCGTACGATTCTGAAAGATCTGGATTGGGAAGTGAGAAACGGGGAGAAATGGGCGTTGTTCGGTCCGAACGGGGCTGGCAAATCGACTTTGTTGAGTTTGATTTATGCCGATAATCCGCAGTCGTATGCCAATACGCTTTATCTTTTTGATCGTAAACGTGGTTCGGGGGAAAGTATCTGGGATATAAAGAAGCGTATCGGATATGTTTCCCCGGAAATGCATCTTTTCTATATGGAGAATGTGCCGGTATTGAATATCGTCAGTTCCGGATTTTTTGACTCGATCGGGTTGTTCAGGAAATGCACGGAGAGGCAGCAACAGGTAGCTTTGGCCTGGATGCGTGTATTCGGTATTGAAGAGTTGAAAGACCGTTCTTTTCTTACACTTTCTTCCGGTGAACAGAGGTTGGCGCTTTTAGCGCGTGCGTTTGTCAAAGATCCGGACCTGATTATCTTGGATGAACCGTTGCACGGATTGGATGTGAGCAATAAAAAGAAGGTGGCTGCCATTATCGAGCAGTTCTGTTCGCGTCCGGGAAAGACGTTGATTTATGTCACGCACTATCTGCATGAATTGCCAGCTTGTGTGGATAAACGTTTTGAATTGGTTAAACACGCTTAAGGATTTGTCAGATGAAATACAAACTTGTTGCCTTTTGGTTGATCGTTTTCGGAGCTTTGTTTGCTTTTTTGCAAATGTGTTTCGAGTATCATTTTTACTATATAGAACAGAGTCAGCTGTTTTTGTTTTCCGAGGCGTATATAAGGAATAAACTGCTTCTTCCGGGTGGCTTTTCCATGTTGGTGGCGGAATTCCTGGTGCAGTTTTTTATCCGTCCCTATGTTGGGGCGTTGGTTACTGCGGTCTTATTGACAGGTGTCGGGGTTTGTACGGCTGGTATTGTGAAACGGATCGCGCCTGTTTCGGGGCTTTTTATCCTTTATGTGCTACCGATGTTGGCTTTGCTGTTCATGCATTTCGACTTCAATTACAGGGTACAGGGCACTGTTTGCTACCTGATGATGATGGCTTTGCTCTGTGGGTATATGAGGATACGGAATGATCTTTTCCGTTTGGTGGCAGGTTGTGTGTTGGTTCCGGTCTTGTTTTGGTTGGCAGGATCGATTACCGTCTTGTTTGCCGGAATGGTTTGCCTGTTCGAAGGGTTGCGGAAGACGCCTAAATGGTATATCTCGTTGATCGGGGTTGCGGAAGTTTTGCTATTGGGTGTTGGAACGGTTTATTTCTCTTTGATGGGTGAATACCGATGGGTTTTTGGTCCGGATCTGTATTACCATTATACGCTCCATCCAAAAGAAATCATTTATTATTCTTGGATTTGCCTGCCTCTGGTCTTTCTTATCGCTTTCTTTGTCCGGAATAAGAATAGTTTGTCCGGGAAGAAATTGTTTGCGGGGATCAGTTGTATTGCTCAATTGGCTATGATTGCTGCCGTTCTGTGGTGGGGAATGCCCAAATATAGCGATGCAAAGACACTGAAGTTGAAAAAACTGGATTATTTTGCCCGAACGGAACAATGGGACAAGACGATAGAAGAATGTAAAGGGAAACTGACAAATTTCTTATATATGTGCCATCTGAATATGGCATTGGCCAATAAGGGAGAACTTTCGGATAAAATGTTCAACTTCGACCAGCGGGGACCTCAAGGGTTGCTTGTACAATGGAATAAATCGGAAAATATCTCTTGCATGCTCAGTGATATCTATTTTACGATGGGGGCAACCGCTTCATCGCAGGAAATGGCTTTTGAGGGGTATGTGAGTGCTATGGAGGATGGCAATCCTCGTATGTTGAAGAGACTGGTGCAGACAAATCTGATTTACGGTACGTATCCCGTAGCTGAAAAATATATCTCAATACTTGAGAAAACATATGCATACCGGGATTGGGCTCAATCACAGCGCAAATACCTTTATAATGACGAAGTTGTCGAAAGCGATCCCATATTAGGAACCCGTAGGCGGATGTTGCCGGATCGGAATTCATTGGCAATGATAAAGGGGTTGGCAGGAGATCTGGCGCTTTTCTTGGAAAAAGGACCTGCCAACTCTGCTGCTTTGCAGTATTTGGGTGCAATGTATTTATTGGCTAAGGATCTGGAAGGATTTAAAGCGCTGGTGGAAAAATATTACGGGACAGAGTTTTTGCCCGTATTGCCCGTGCATTTTCAGGAAGCCGTTATTGTGATGTCTGAAAAAGAACCGGATTACTGGAAACGTTTCAATGTCTCCGAAACAATTGTTGCCCGCTTCACCGACTATAAAAAGCAGGTGCTTGCGAACCGCAATAACAGTGCTATTGCCGGGCTGTTGAACCGGTCGTACGGAAATACCTACTGGTTTTACTTTATGTTTAAATGATGCGTAAGAAAATGGAAAGAAAGAATGTATATATATGTATGCTGGCGGCTTTGTTGTCTTGTTCCGACTCGGTGAAAGTGAGCCGTACATTAGACGCGATGCCTGCCATTTTTCCGGATTATAACGGTGTGGTTATTCCTCCTAATATGGCTCCTTTGAATTTTGCTTTGGATGATCAGGATGCCGGATCGCGTGCTGTTTTTTCTTTTGGTGGGCAACAATTCGAGGTGAAAGGAGAAAAGGGTAGCATTGTGATTCCTCCTTCCAAATGGAAGAATTTGCTGGAATCGGCTGCCGGTGACTCCATACAGGTGACGGTCCAAGTGAAACAAGGCAATGAATGGGTGGCCTATTCTCCTTTTACTATCCGGGTTGCTCCAGAAAAGGTAGACTCTTATTTGGCTTATCGTCTGATCGATCCGGGATATGAGTTGTGGAACAAGATGGGAATCTATCAAAGGGATTTGGAGAGTTATACGCAAATTCCTATTATTGAAAATAAGATGAGTGGAAACAACTGTGTGAATTGCCATTCGTTTTGCATGCAGGATCCGAATAAGATGCTGTTTCATATGCGCGAGACTTTTCCGGGGACGATCCTGGTCGATGGCGATAAGATTGAAAAGCTGAATACCAAGACGAAGGAAACGATTTCTCCTTTGGTTTACCCTTCCTGGCATCCTTCGGGCAAATATGTGGCTTTCTCTGTGAATACAACCAAGCAGGCATTTCATCTGAATGACAGGAATAGGGTGGAAGTATATGACGAGGCTTCCGATGTAGTGGTGTACGATGTGGAAAAACACGAGATCGTGACGGCTTCAAATATCTTTTCGAAAGATGCTTTTGAAACATTTCCGACTTTCTCTCCCGACGGAAAGACACTCTATTTCTGTACAGCAGAGGCTCGACCTATTCCGCAGGAGTACTCGGAAGTCAAATATAATTTATGTTCCGTCTCTTTTGATCCGGTGACACGTGCTTTCGGGGCGCAGGTCGATACGCTTTACAATGCGAAGAGCGGTGGGATGAGTGCTTCTTTTCCGCGCGTTTCGCCTGACGGACGTTACCTTTTGTATACATTATCCGGTTATGGAAACTTTTCGATCTGGCATAAAGATGCTGATTTATATATGGCGGACCTTCAGACAGGCACGAGCCGTCCGTTGGTGGAAGTGAATAGCGACGATGTGGAAAGCTATCATTCCTGGAGTAGCAACAGTCGTTGGTTCGTATTCAGTAGCAGGAGGATAGACGGTTTATATACACGCCCATATATTGCTTATGTCGATGAAGACGGCAAAGTTGGCAAGCCCTTCCTGTTGCCTCAGAAAGATGCCGGTTTCTATCAGTCCTTTATGAAATCTTTCAATATCCCGGAATTTATAACCGGAAAGGTAAAAGTACGAGGCCGGGTCTTGGCTATTAAGGCAAAAGAGGATAAGGGGACGGATGTCAGGCTTGCTCAGCAATAAGGTTGGATAGAAAGAAAAGAAATGGTGGTGTATCAAAAGAGCTGTAATCCTTTTTTGATACACCACCATAATAATAGGCAATTTCTTTTTATGGAAGAGTAATAAGAATAGAACCACCTTCTCCTGTGTAATCAAAACCTCCTTGCAAAGCTTCTATGTAATAGTAAGGAGCTAATTGGAAAGTCTTGTCATCTAGCTGTTTATTATTTGCCAAACTGATTCCTGCAAAATCACTTGGGTGGTGGGCATAAATTGCATTTGAGGCACTTCCGTCATAATTGATTCCGATAAAGAATTTATTATAATAAATAATGCCATCCTTAATCCAAAATTCGATATAATCGCATGAAGTTGAGGCTACAGCGTTTCCCCATCCGCCATCATCATTTTTCAAACCTTGTTCATATGGTTTCATTACACGATAACGGTCAAAGCCATCCGCTTTTTGAATTTCTACATTGTAAGGCTTTTCTGTAAAAGCCAAAACGTCAGCAAATGTACCTGTTCCCAAAGATACCCAGTTATAGTCTTTATTAACCGTAACTGAAACTGTGTTACTGCCACTTACAGGTTCATTTGTATTATCCAATGTTAGTGTGATATTCAATTCTTTGCCAATTTCCAAAGGAGATACGTTGACTGTGACTTTTGTCATATTTTCACCAGCAGCAAAAGTATAATCGGAAACAGTACAACCGGCTAAGGGGACTTCATCGACCGTAGCAGTCAATACAATGGTCCCACTTGATTCGCTGTCGGCATTTGCACGTACTAGATCTACTGTAAAGGTCGGATCAGCAGGTGAAACCGTGATATTAGCTAAAGAAGCATTTACAAAAACAGCTCTATTTGCTGCATCTGTATTATATAGAGCACATTCTTGTTCATTATCACAGGCTGCAAAGCCCAAGATAATTGATAGAAGAGTGGTTAATGTTGATAATTTTGAAATATATTTCATCGCTTTTATCTTTTAATCAATGAATAAATTTATTTAGTATCACCGACCGGATTTTGGTCTTTGGTCTGGTCTAGACTGGAATTTCCATCAAATTCAGTTTGAGGAATTGTCAATACCCACATATAGCTTTCCGGGTCATTTGCATTGCGATTAACAAGCAAAGCGTCAGTCGGCCAACCCATTTCTGCAGTTCGTTTGAATCCCTGTTTCAAACGACGAATGTCGTAGATACGACCAAATTCGCCCCAAAGTTCGATACGACGCTGTATAATGATTTCTTCCAATAATGAACCTGTATAATCAGAAGTCAATTTTCCCATAGATGTACCGGACTTTTGAGCACAGCTGTAAGACGCGTCACGCTTACTCATCAAATCCATTAAGTATTCGCGTGCACCAGCATCATTTCCTAAACGACATTCTGCTTCAGCAGCAATCAGGTACATTTCTTCTATACGCATCCAAACATAATCTCCCATCCAAGTTTGGATATCGGAAAACTTAAATTTTTCCTGCTGATAACCACCATCTTTATTGTTGGCATCTTTCGGGTTCCACCAGACCAACCGTTCGTCTTCCGTTCCCATTTTTCCATACAAATCTTTGTTGATCTGTTTGCGGGCTTTTGCTCCGTATTTATCGGCATCTGCATCCATGTGTGTGAACAAACCTGCATACATACCGCTTTGGTCAGATATGATTTCTGCCCCCCACATAACATTTGGTGCGCTTACGCTGTTCAAACCTTTAAATTCTGAAACTTTTGCAATCGTGCATTTGCTTACTGCAATAGCTTCTTCCGATGATTTTTTAGCGGTAGCCCAGTCTTCCATCACTAATGCGATACGAGCCTGCAAGCCTAATGCTGTGGCATAGTCGATATGTGAAATGTGTTTGCGGGTTGTACCGTTTAACCGTTCGACAGCTTTATTGATGTCATTCATAATCTGAGCATATGTCTCTTGCACTGTAGAACGTGGTTTTCCTTCTGTACCGGCGACTGTCGGCTCGACATATATAGGGCAACAAGGTTCACCCTCATGTCCTTTATAGGTCCGGGCAAAACTTTGCGCTAACATGAAATAGGAGTAAGCCCGTATTGCATAGGCCTGCCCCATGATATAGTTGACTTCCGTTTCTGTCCCTGCCATAGTTTCCTCTGCATCAAGTATATAATTAGCATTGGAAATCCAAGTATAATAGCAATTCCATAAATCATATGAGCGCCAAGTAGTAGCAGTATATCTGCTTTTTACGTTATATAAGCAATCATACCAGAACCAGCCGCTGCCCATTGCAGCCATGATCATATCTTCTCCCATCACATCGGCCATCAGATTGTAAGCACTGATACCGAAGCATTGGTGTGTATTATCTGTTGGAGACCATGCTGAATACATGGAACGGTAAAGACCGTTCAGTGGAACTAAAGCCGCATTGGCATTTGCTAATAGTCCGCTTCCGGACATTGAATCAGTCGGATTGGTATCAAGAGAACTTTCCAAGCATGACGATAGAGTCGTACAAGCCACCAGACCGACAATCATATATTTGAATATCTTTTTCATCTTGTATCTTATAAAATAATGATTTAACATTAGAAGTTAATTTCTACACCAAAAGAGTATGTTTTGTTTGGTGTATACGAATAATCGGTTTCACCCTTAAAATTGTATTGAGGGTCCATACCTTTCAAATGAGAAAATAACGCCAGGTTATCAATGGAACCGAATACACGGACATTTCCCAGTTTTGCTTTTCTCATCCAGTCTTTAGGCAAGGAATAGCCTAATGTGATATTTTTGATTGCAAAATAAGATGCATTGATTAAGAAACGATCTGTCGTTGTATAAGCACCGTTGATTTCCACACGAGGCACATCTGTAATATCGCCTGGTTTCTGCCAACGGCGTAGCTGATGTTTATTCCAGGTGTTCGTCGCATATTGGGCGTTCATGGAACCTGTATACAGACTGTCATATATTTTACCGCCAATCGAATAGGAGGTTAGGACTGACAAATCGAAGCCTTTGTAAGAAAAGTCTGTTCCAATACTTCCGTAAAGATCCGGAATACGGTTGCCTTGATAATATTTACTGGTTGATGCTTTTGAATAGTCATCGCTGATACGTTCGTTGATGATGTTTCCATTTTCATCCTTGTCGTATACCCAATAGAGTTGAGCGCCTGTAGCTGGATCTACTCCTGCTGATTTAGCCATATAGAACGTATTGATAGGCATGCCCTCTTTGATACTGTAAACTCCCTTGATGATTTCGGGTGCTGTATTAGTCAGCTTCAAGACTTTATTTTTTACAGTTGATCCCATCCAACTTATATTCCAGACGAAATCATCCGTTCTGATAGCAGTACCTCTTATTTCAAATTCGAAACCCGAGTTTCTCATGTCTCCGACATTGGCATTGTAGCCATTGAATCCGGTAGAAGTTGCCATCGGGTAACTTAACAACATATCGACAGTCTTACGATTGTAATATTCGGCATTGACGGATAGACGGCTTCCAAGGAAGGTCGCTTCGACACCAACATTCAAGTTTCCATTCTTTTCCCAAGACACTACCTGATTTTCCAATGAAGAAACCATACCTCCGATTTGGTTCGAATTCGGCCAATCTAAATCATACAAGCTTTGCCATAAGTAATAATTGCTTGTCTTATCTGAATTCAGGATATTATCATTACCTTGTTGTCCATAGCTTAATTTCAAAGACAGATTATCAATCCATTTAACATCTTCCATGAACGCTTCTTTGGAAATACGCCAGTTACCACCGATAGACCAGAATGTTCCCCAACGATGATCTTTATGAAAACGAGAAGATCCATCGGTACGCAAAGATGCAGAGAAATAATACTTTTCATCATAATTATAGTTGAAACGTCCTAACCACGATTCGATACGATATTTGTCCGTATAAGAATCGGCTGCATACAAAGTCGTTCCCGGACGCAGTTCAAGGATACCGTCTACCAGGTTTGTTTTTCCAGCCTTCAAATATTCGTGGCTGTAAGCATAAAATTCATGTCCAGCCAAAACATCAAAAGAATGTAATCCGAAAGAACGGTTCCATGACAACAGTTGGTTGAAAGTATAACTTTGCATGCGTGTGTTATATTTGGTCAATAAACCACCTGCTGTAGCCTGGTTTCCATGATACATATTCATATAGCTCATTCGTGATTGGTTGCGGTAATCAAGACCGAAATTCACATTCAGTTTAATTCCCTTGAAAACACCGAAATTATCTTTATCTGAACCAAAAGTCACTCCAGTGCGAAGGCTTGCCACATCATTCTTTTTATTTGATTTGTCGTCAGTCAAACCGCCGACTGGATTGTAATCCGTATAGCTTCCCGGACGTCCGTTTTCTCCATAATCCAATTGAGGTTTTCCATCTTCACCCAATACATTCTTTCCATCCAATCCCTTCACATAGACGGGAAATAACGGTGAAACGAACTGTGCTGAATACCATACATTTGATGTGGAAGATCCGTCATAGTCACTGTAATCCTGCACTGAATTAGACAAGGAGGCATTCATGTTGGCCTTAAACCAATCTGTAATATTAGAATTAACGTTTACACGAGCATTATAACGCTGAAAGCCTGTATTGATAAGAATGCCATCTTCATTCAGATAACCGAGAGAAAACATATATTTTGTTTTTTCAGAACCGCCGTTTACAGATAATTGGTGTTCTTGCCTGAATGCATTATCTCGTTGAACTGCATCCATCCATCGTTCATTCCAGGCTGAAACAGCATCAGCTTGTACCATTCCTGTTTCAGGATTGATCAAATTGTCCCATGTGTAATTCTTAAACGGGTTGTATAGTTCACCACCTAAATTGGCACTTAAACCGGCTCTTGCCATCTGTTGTGCTTGTTCCCATGAATAACCAGAGTTGAATACGTAACCATTACGAAGAGCTTCATAAGTTAATTGCACAAATTCTTTCTGATCGACCATATCATACGGTTGGATAGCACGTGATGCCCATCCTACAGTTGAACGCCATGTTACTTGAGCTTTTCCTTCTTTACCCTGTTTAGTTGTGATCATAACGACACCGTTCGCACCACGCGCACCATACAAAGCACCAGCAGAAGCGTCCTTCAATACAGTCATAGACTCGATATCAGACGGATTGATGGAACTTAAAGAACCATCGAAAGGAATACCATCGACAACATACAAAGGATCTTGTGATGCATTAATTGAACCATAACCACGGATTACAATGGAAGCATCTTCGCCAGGCTGTCCGGATCCTGAAGTTGTCAACAATCCTGTTGCCTGTCCTTCTAACCCTTTTGTTAAGTTCGTAATAGGACGGAGTTCTAATTTTTCATTACTGATCGTAGAGGCCGATCCCGTAAAAGAACTTTTTTTAGCGGTACCGTAAGCGACAACCATTACTTCGTCAAGCATCTGATTGTCCCCCTCCAATACTACATTTACTTTTGGCTTGATTCCAACCTCCTGAGACTTCATCCCCACGAAGGAAACTACCAGAGTCTTTGCAGAACTCAGTTAATGGTTATATTGTTGATTATTAAAGTGTTATTTGATTTATCTTTTAAATCATCATTCTCCTATAAAAGATAACATTCTAAATATAGAGCAAACTGATTTATTTGATTAACAATGTGTTAAAATGTTTAGTGAAAGTAGCAACCACATCCTTAACAGTTCTAAACTGTGCTGTAGTTCTACCTGTTTCCTCCTGATTTCTTGATGTAGATTAAACTATCTTGCAGGATTCTGATACACATTTTTAAGCCAATATTCAAAAGCCGGATCTTGGATTTCTATCGTATTGCCAGGCAATATATCGATCAAATCTTTTTCAAGTGTCGCTTTTTTCAAGTTTTTGATATTTGCTGAAGTTCCCAATTGATAGTGCTTCAAAATGTCTTTAGATGAGAAATTAACCACTCCATCGGCGACAGCTATCAAAAAGCTAATTTGACGGGAAGTCAAAGAATCTATTATATTGGTAAACAACAGGCTCAATTGACCGATCAAACTGTTGAACGCCTCATTGACAATAGCTTCCGAACACTCTTTTGATGTACGCAACCAAGTTTGCTGACTTAATTGCTGAGTATAATACGGATGGTTTTTCATTTTATCGGCAATCATACCAGATAATTCATCCGATATTTGCTTTCCGGTATCAGCAAACCGTTGGGAAATAAATGCAACCCAGTCTTTTCGTTCTATTTTTTGTAAGAATAAGATATCGCCAAATTTGTAAAAAGGCATACTGTAGTCATTGAAAATACTCAGTAACATATGACGTTTACTCCCATACAGGCAATAGCAAACAGATGTATGTGTCTGCCAATGAGCACGAAGTTTACGTTGAAAAGCAAGCGAATCTTCATATTCGTTGATATTTTGGAATTCATCAATGCAGACAATGATCTTTTTACCTTTATCTTTAGCGATCTGTTGTGGCAAATCTAATATCTCATCATAAGACAACCGGTTATCTTTAAAACCGATACCAAAAGATAATTCATAGCTCTGACTGCCTTCGGAAAGAGAAACAGTAGGTGCCATTCGGCTCAAATATTTTTTTACTCCTGCTACAAATTCCTCCCAAGCAGAGGTAGATACCCGCATTAAAGCATTAGCATAGGCCGTATAAAATTGTTCTTCCGTTCTACAATTAAAAATATCGACTTGACAGACCAGTGTATTCTTGTTCTCTTCTGATAAAAGTTTGGCACACTTATTTACCAAAGATGTTTTACCCCAGCGACGTGGAGATATAATAACGGTATTAATGAGATTCTTGAAGTTTTGTGTCAACAAAGCAACCTCATTTTTCCTGTCAGTAAAATTCAAGTCATCGGCAATACGTCCGTAAACAAATGGAGCCTCCATAGTATAATTTTTTATATCTAAACAAATGTAGCAACAATAGTTGGAAGGTGCAAATATGAAACTGGTTAATTTGAAATCGATTGATTTCAAATTAACCAGTTTCACGCACATTGACTAATAATAATGTAGGATATGGAGATACTTATATATAATAGTCACAAAAGAAAATAGGCTGTTATATAAGAATAACAGCCTATTTCTCATTTGAATATTATCCTGTTAGAAGTATCCTTCATTTTGTTTGATATTGGGATTTACATCTATTTCAGACTGTGGTATTGCCAAAATCGTGCGATAATCCTGATAACTCGGAGATATAAGATCGGTGTTGTTCAAGAAATGATATCCACCCTTACGAGTTACCGTAATCCCTAAACGCATGATGTCATAAAAACGATGACCTTCCATCACCAATTCTTTGCGTCTTTCTTTCAAGACCAATGCTTCGGTAGCAGTCACATCTGAAGCGGAAGGAATAGCACGTTTGATGATCGCATTCAAGTATTTATTTGCACTAGCCTGATCAGCAGAAGATTTTTTCAATGCAGCTTCAGCAGCAATCAAATAAATATCTGACAGACGGATTACACGAATATTGTTTACGGCCGTTTTACCATTGATCCCTGGATATTTGTTCATGTAAGTACGTCCTTCGACTGATGCTGCAGTTAGCAAATTACGACGGATGTCATCCGGGTTCTCGTTGATAAGATCTTCAAATTCTTTCGTGTTGGAAACAGCAGCATATCCTTTAGGATCGACTACATATCCAAACATTTCACGATCACCGGCATCCAAATCCGAAATTTCCAGATCGAATACGGATTCCGAAGAGTATCTTCCAGACCATGCTGCAACATAGTCTTCTGTTTTCAGCAAAGAATACGGAGAATTTTTGATTACATCTTCTGCATAAGAAAAAGCTTTATCCCAATCTCTTTTATATAGATTGACACGTGCCAGTAAACCTTTTACGGCCCAACTGTTGAAACGTCCGTCTTTTACTTCCGTCCCGATACATTTCAACGCTTCCTCCAAGTCGTTGATGACCATATCATACCCTTCTGCAACAGTTGAGCGACTGGGAAGATCATCTGCGCTCAAAACATTTTTTACCAATACTACACCCGGAGTAGCTCCATTTTCTACAAAATAAGGCTTTCCGTATGTAATCAGAAGGTTGAAGTGACATAAAGCACGAAGAGCTAAGGCTTCTCCTTTTGCATTATTAAGTTCATCTCCTGCAGGAAGGTCTCCTGTTTCAATTGCATTCAGCAATACATTCGCACGGTTGATAACGGCATACGGATAGCTCCATAAATTTTCCGGCGAGTTATTCTGACGGTGTATGAAACGATAATAAGTGTCGGTTCTTAACCCCCCGGAAGAGATTGTCTGTACGTCTTCACCCCCCACTTCGGCGCGTGATACAAAATCACAACCATAATAGTTGGCACTCTTTAAACTGTAGTATGTTCCGTTAAGTGCTGTTTCCACATCTTGTAAAGTCGTGATAGCATCTGTGCTGACCAATGAATCTGAAGGGAAAGTTTCCAGATATCCATCACAAGATGTAAATGTCACTGAAGCTATTGCTACAGCAGCAAATATAGATTTTATATTTAGTCTATTCATCATTGTTATTATTTATAGTAAAACGAATTCCGGATTACAATCCGATTTCAATACCAAATGTTACTGATTTCAAGTTCGGTAATGCCCAAGTGGCCACACCATTGACCGGCTGTTCCGGATCAATATTCTTATAGGCGGCCCATGTCAGCAGGTTGTTACCGGAAGCGAAGATTCTGACATTTCTCATTCCAGCAGCCTGCATCCATTTTGACGGCAAATTATAAGATAATGTTACAGTCTTCAGGCGGAGATGGTTTGAACTCTTCATATGACGGGAACTTCCGTAACGAGCATATTGATAGCTATTGATACGTCTCGGAACATCTGTAATGTCACCCGGTTTTTGCCATCTGTCCAACTGCTGGATACCAATGGATTGATATGCAGTTTCACCATCTGTATCTGTGTACAGCAGTGCAGGATCATCCATGATATGTCCACCTAAAGAGAATGAAAATAAGGCGCTTAAATCCAATCCCTTCCAAGAAAGGTTATTTCTCCATCCTCCGGTTACTTTAGGATCCGGTTTTCCGATAATAACACGTTGAGCCTGTGACGGATCTTTAGTCAATCCACGATTGATGGTTCCATCTTCGTTTTCAGTGTTCAATACCCACTGTTCTTCACCCGTTTGAGGATCAACGCCAGCCCATTCACGGCTCCACCAAGAATAATAAGATTCACCTTCTCTCAAGATGGAAGTTCCGCTAATGATGTCTTTTCCTCCATACAGTTTGCTGATCTTGTTTTTGTTATGAGATAGAACTATACCTGTAGACCATTTTACTGCTGTTTCATTGAATACGTCATAGTTCATATCCAATTCAATACCACGGTTATTCATGGCTCCTACGTTTTTCAATGTATTATTGAAACCAGTAGTCATTGAGACCGGAACATCTTGCAACAAGTCTTTTGTTTCACGATTATAGAAATCGAATGCTACACTTAAACGGCCGAACAGTCTGGCATCGAAACCGATATTGAAGTTCTCATTCTTTTCCCATCCCAGATCCGGATTAGGAATAGTCGTAGGAGCAGATCCCGGTTGATCCTGATAGTTAAAGCCATAACCGAACAAACTCAAATGTGAATAGAACTTAGAGGGTAAAGTACCATTTATACCATAAGAAACTCTTAGCTTCAAGTCATCAACATAAGTCAAATTTTTCATGAAAGCTTCCTGGCTCAATCTCCAAGCAGCAGAAACAGACCAGAAGTTACCCCAACGTGTGTTTGCTCCTAATCTTGAGCTACCATCACGGCGGTAATTTGCAGAAATGTAATATTTGTCGTCATAATCGTAATTTATACGAGAAAGCAAAGATAACAGATGATCTTCGCTATATCCGGATGAGGCTGTCATCGGTTCCGACGTATTACCAAGTTCTGGTAATTTATCGTGCGGATAGTTGGCGCCGACTGCTTGGACAAATTGTTCTTTTCTGTCGTCAACATCCCATCCGAGCAAAACATCCAGATTGTGCTTGTCGGCAAATGTGTTGGTATAATTCAATACCGTTGATGAATAGATGTTGTGGTGCTGATATGGATATTTGATCATCAAACCATTGTAAGCCTCACCGTTATTCGAATTCATCGGCCAGTAAGTTGTTGACTGGTTGTCGATAAAGTCATAGCTTATTGTTTCCTTGATTGTCAGCCCTTCGATTATTTTATAAGAAGCCCATAAGGAGTTGGTACTTCTAAGCACTTCGGATGTATTTTTATCCAATCCTTGATCCCTTAATGGGTTAGGCACATTTAATTGATCCAAGGGAAAACCTTCATAAAATGAACCGTCCTCATTATAAATAGGAAGGTTAGGGATTGCATACCAGTTTTTAACGAAATAGGCATTGGCATAAGCCGTTCCTTCCGAAGCCATTTCTGATTTTTGTTTTGAGAATGAGATATTAGCTCCCATCTGCATTTTCCCATCTTTTGATTTATGGGTTACGTTTACTCTACCGGTAAATCCTTCCATACCGGTGGTATTAATCATACCGTCTTCCGTTTTGTAGTTCAATGAAGCGAAGAAATTTGTCAGTTCACTACCTCCCTGTGCTGAAAACTCATAATTCTGGTTGAATGCACTTTTCTTGAATAATGCATCTTCCCAGTTTGAATAGTGATCTCTTAAAGGAGCGAAAGTATCTGCACCTTCTTGTGCGTAAGCTCTTGCTTCTTCTTCTGACATATCTTTGTATAAAATACCTTCATTGTAATATGCTTCATAGGTAAGTTCGTGCTGCTGTTCCCCTGAAACAGTTTCCCTGTTTTTAACAGCCCAGTCGGAAAAACCCCAGTTCGCTTTAAAATTGATCTGAGTTTTGCCTTCCTTACCTCTTTTCGTTGTAATAAGAATTACACCATTTGCAGCACGTGAACCATACAAAGAAGCAGCCGCAGCATCTTTCAAAACCGTGATATTTTCAATGTCGCTCGGATTGATTGAAGACATGATATTGAAAGCTTTTGAGTCATTACTTACTCCAGATACAGCAATATCTCCGGAAATAACCGGTACACCATCGATTACATAAAGAGGTTCATTTGTGGCGTTCATAGAACCTGTTCCACGAATACGAATGCTTAAACCTGCACCAGGCTGTCCACTGCTCGAATTTACGGTCAGACCAGTTGTTGCGCCTTGCAAGGCTTGTTCAAAAGATGTAACAGGTACATCTTTTAATACTTTTTCCGCATTTACTGATGAAGCGGCTCCGGTAAAAGATGATTTCTTAGCAGTACCATACGCAACAACCATCACTTCGTCAAGCATTTGGTTATCTGCTGCCAACACAACATGTAATGTCGGTTTGATGCCGATTTCCTGAGATTTCATACCTACAAAAGAAACTACCAGAGTCTTTGCAGAACTTGATAATCTATCAATTGGGTGATTATCAATATGTTATTTATTGTCTTTTAAAGACTGGTTGTGGAAGGACTATCAAATTGTTATCTTGTTAATGTCTTATATATTAGCTACATATTGTTTTTTTAGACATTAGCGAGAATTCTTTTACAAAATAGAGTATGACTTATTTTCTACTTGTTTCGTGGAATAAATAGCCATTTATTCATGTATATAAGAAAATGTAAACTACCTGTAAATCATCATTTACGGTTCAAGCTTTGTGGAATATGAATTTTATATAGAACAATGCAAAAGATACCGACACTATCTGAAATCGCTCCTTTGACAACAGGTAAACTAAGTCGTTTCATGCCATCAACTAAGTCAAAACACCCCAAGAACTAAATGATAACATATAACAAAGTATCTGTTAGTAGTTACTACTTATTACCTATACGTAGTACTACCTATGGACGTTATGTAGTACTATGTATTTGCGATAGGTAGTACTACATACGAATAATATGATGTATGTCTTGAATTAGTTTACTATGACTTTCGGAATAGTTTATGCTATGTTACGGATCAGTTATCCTAAGAGAGCAGGTAGATTCCGGGTAATGTGTCTACAGTCTTTAATTATTTTCTACCCTTGTAGACCCGAGGCGTTTTTTCACCCTTCAGAATTGTCCAAAAACGGTATTTAGGCGAGAGGTTAAAAATAGATAATTTTAAAGGAGGCGAAATCAAGGAGATTTCATGAGAGATCAATCTAAAATATCGATTTTACATGATCTTTTGTTAATTATCATCCCCATTTTTGTAAAATCCTATTAGTTTTTTAGTTGTTATAATAAATTTATTATTACATTTGCCATCTCTTAGGAATATTTATACATTGCTTATATGTATAAAAACAGATAGTGCAAATTAGTTATTTATAAGTTAAACAAAAAAAGTGTGTCTATGAAAAGGTTAACTTTCCTTTTATTCTGCCTATTATTAGGTATTGGGATGGCCAACGCTCAGACGACGAAAGTAACAGGTACTGTTATTTCGGCGGAAGACAACGAGCCCATCATTGGTGCATCTATAGTTGTTAAAGGTACGACTATAGGTACAGTAACAGATTTTAACGGTGCATTTTCTCTGGATGTACCAAGTTCTGCAAAGACTCTGGTAGTTTCTTTTGTGGGTATGAAAGCCCAGGAAATTGGGGTTAAGCCGAAAGTAAATGTGGTGTTGGAGGGGGATAATCAAATGCTTGATGAAGTGATGATTGTCGCTTATGGTACTGCCAAGAAAAGTGCTTTTACAGGATCTGCTGCAACAATTAAAAGCGAGAAAATCACCTCTCGTCAAACTTCGAACGTTACGAATGCCTTGAGTGGGCAGGTCGCTGGTGTACAGACAACGAGTAGTAGTGGACAGCCGGGTAAAGATGCAGAGGTCCGGATTCGTGGTATCGGATCTATTTCTGCCAGCAATAAACCTTTATATGTAGTTGACGGTGTCCCCTATGACGGTGAGATTTCGGCGATCAGCACTTCTGATATCGAATCTATGACTGTATTGAAAGATGCTGCTTCTAATGCATTGTATGGCGCCCGTGGTGCTAATGGTGTAATTTTGATTACGACTAAAAAAGGTAAAAGTGGCGAAGCTCGTGTCAGTCTTGATGCAAAATGGGGTGTGAATAAACGAGGAGTTCCTAATTATGAAACAATTAATGACCCTGCTAAATTTTATGAATTGAATTATTCTTCTATTTATAATGCAGACTTGAAAGGTTATGCAGCAGCTGGTGATCTGGCCGGTGCCAATGCATATGCTAATCAAGCTTTGCTTTCCGGAACTTATTTAGGATATCAAGTATATTCTGTTCCGACAGGAGAACTGTTGATCGGTATGGATGGAAAACTGAATCCGAAAGCTACGCTTGGTTATTCCGATGGAACCTATTATTATATTCCGGATAATTGGTCGGATGAAATTTTCGAAAATAATGTTCGCCAGGAATATAATTTAAGCGTTAGCGGTGCTTCTGACAAAATGAACTATTATATGTCTGCTGGTTATCTGGATGATCAGGGTATCGTCCCTAATTCAGGTTTTCAACGTTATTCAGCTCGTTTGAAGGCGGATTATCAAGTGAAACCGTGGTTGAAGTTGGGTGCTAATGTTTCATTTACTCACTATGATAGCCGTGAGCAGGATACAGAAGGCGGAACTTCAAATGCGAACATATTTTATGCCTCTAATATTATGGGGGCGATATATCCGATGTATATCCGTGATGCACAGGGAAATATAATGACTGATAACCGTGGCTTCCAACGTTATGATTATGGGAAGAAAGGACAAGATACGAATGGATCTCGTAATACTATCCCTAATGCTAACCCGTTGGCCAGCTATATGTTGGACAAGATGAAATATTCCGGAGACGTAGTTAGCGGCAAATGGTTTGCAGATGTTGATATCTGGGGTGGCATCAAGGCCAAGGTGAATATTGGAGTGGATGCCAATAACGTTCGGAATACCGATATGGTGAATCCGTTCTATGGACAATATTCGGAAACGACAGGTGTCGGTGGTTTGATTTCTGTTTCAACCCAACGTACATTCAGTGTTAATCAGCAGTATTTATTGACATACAATAAAACGTTTGATGATGTACACAATCTGGATGTTTTAGCCGGTCATGAAAATTATAACTATAAATACCAATATTTGTATGGCCAGCGTGAAAAACTGTATAACCCGAATGTCCCCGAATTGGATAATGGTATTTCAAATCAGTATAACTCATCTTATTCAAAAGATTATGCGACTGAAGGTTGGTTGTTCCGCGTTCAGTATGATTATGATGGGAAATATTTCGGTTCGGCTTCTTATCGTCGTGATGCTTCTTCTTGCTTCCATCCGGATAATCGTTGGGGTAACTTTTGGTCTGTCGGTGCAGGTTGGTTATTGAATAAAGAAGCTTTCCTGGAAAATCAAAGTTGGATTAATATGTTGAAGTTTAAAATCAGTTACGGTTTGCAGGGAAATGACAATTTGATGTATCAAGGTGGTTTGTATCGCAACTACTATCCGTATCAGGATCAGTTTACTTTGGCAAACAGTAATGGAGATTTCTCAACTTCTCTATATTATAAAGGAAATAAAGATATCACATGGGAAACTTCTCATAGTTTTAATACCGGTTTTGACTTTACGTTCTGGGGAGGCAAACTGAGTGGTTCTGCAGAGTACTTCTCTCGTAAGACTACGGATATGCTTTATTTCAAACCGGTTGCGGCTTCGATGGGATATTCCCGTTTTCCGGAAAATGTCGGTTCTATGGTGAACCGTGGTGTTGAAATCGATTTGAATTCGAATATTATCGAAACAAAAGATTTCTCATGGAGCGTAAATTTGAATTTGACTCATTTCAAAAACAAAGTGTTGGAGCTGGCGCCTGAGCTGAATGGCCAGATGATTGATGCAGGTCGTATCTATCGCGAAGATGAATCAATGTTTCAGCTTTATTTACCGAAGTATGCCGGTGTAAATCCTGAAACGGGAGAAAGCCAGTGGGCTTTGTTGAAGCCGGATGCTGAGGGCAACACGGTTACGACTTCTTATTCCACTGCTACAGAAAACCGTTTTGCGACAGGAGATATCCTTCCTAAAGTATATGGAGGATTCGGTACAAGTTTTACGGCATACGGTTTTGACTTGTCGCTCTCATTTGCCTATCAGCTAGGTGGCCGTATTTTAGACTACACATATCAGGAAATGATGAGCCCGGCTGCTACGGGTAGTGCTTTGCATAAAGACATGCTGAATGTATGGACTTCCGAGAACAAGAATACGGATGTTCCCCGTATGAATGTAAATGATAAATATACAAACCGGTTGTCCGATCGCTTTTTGACAAGCTCTGATTATCTGAGCCTTCAAAATATAACATTCGGCTATACTCTGCCGAAAAACCTGACTCGTAAATTACAGATTGAAGGCGTGCGTTTGTACTTTGTTGCAGATAACGTCGCATTGTTGACTGCCCGCAAAGGGCTGGATCCGCGTCAAGGTTATGTCGCTTCTGATAATGTTTATTCGCCGATCCGTACAATTTCGGGTGGTATATCATTGAATTTCTAATCCGTTAAATTGTTTTTGAATATGAAATTAACAAACAAATATATGATGTTCGCAACAGCCGCCCTGCTGCTGGCATCTTGCGATTTGGATAAATATCCTGAAGGTCAATATGTTTCTGACAATCAGAAAGAAGAAACGATCAAGGACAGACCTAATTTGGTCACGGCCGAAGTAAATGCCATGGCTGCTAAATTGAATGCTTTCGGAACGATTTCCGATGACGCGACAACCTATCATAATGATTATGGAGTCCCGGCTGTCTCTATGGCGTTGGAGTCTGGAGGACAGGATCTTGTAGCACTGGTTACAGGATATAACTGGTTCAATACTTCTCAGAATTATTCAGATCGTGTTTATGACAGTTCTACAGATGAACTGATTTGGAAAACTTTTTATAATCATCTGAAGGCCGCAAATAGTGTATTGAGCTTGATTGATCCTGCTACAGAAGATGCTTCTTTGAAAATCTATCGTGGTCAGGCTTTGGCAGCTCGTGCATACGACTATTTGAATCTGGTTCAGATTTATCAGTTTACTTATGCAGGTCATGAAAATGCTTTGGCTGTTCCCATTGTAACGGAAAAGATGTCTGACGAAGAAATGCAGAACAATCCGCGGGCTACTGTCCAGCAGGTATATGATCAGATTATGAGCGATTTGAATCAGGCAGCAGAATTGTTGGCCGGTTTTGATAATGGAGCGAATAAAGACCAATTGGATGAAGCGGTCGTATATGGCTTGCGTGCCCGTGCCAATCTGTTGATGCAGAAATGGGCTGATGCAGCAAAAGATGCAGAAAGAGCTATTGCCGGCGGAACACCGCAATCATTGGCAGAAGTATCTACTCCGACATTTAATTCTGCTACTGCAAATTCTTGGTTATGGGGTGTCATGATCACTCCGGATAATGATGTTGTACAAACCGGTATCATAAACTGGCCTTCTCATTTGTGTTCTTTTACGGGGAACGGGTATACTTCAGGTGTTCCTGACGGATACAGAAAAGTGAATACGGATTTATATGACCAGATTCCGGATACTGATATTCGTAAACAATGGTTTTTGTCTCCGGATAGCACATCTTCGTTGATAGACAACGAAACAATAGAAGGATCTTCTATTGTTGAGTATTTCGGTCTTGAACCATATGTAAATACTAAGTTCGGTGCTTATCAGAGTGTGTTTGGGAACACGACTAATGCTTCGGATTGGCCGTTGATGCGTGTGGAAGAAATGTATTTGATTAAAGCGGAAGCTGAAGCAATGAGTGGAAATCTGGCGGCAGGTAAATCTACATTGGAAAACTTCGTGCAAGCCTATCGCGACCCTTCTTTTGTTAGTAAAGCTACTTCGCCACAGCAATTTCAAGATGAAGTCTGGCTGCAGCGTCGTATGGAACTTTGGGGCGAAGGTCATTCCTTGTTCGACCTTTTACGCTTAAAGAAGCCGGTTATACGTAAAAATACGAATTATCATGCTTCCGTACAGTTTAATTTGGAGCCGGAATCCCAGATAATGATCTACCGTATTCCGCAATGTGAAATGGAGACCAATACAGGTATTTCTGATGCAGATAATAATCCGGCGGCTCCACAACCTGCTTTATAAAAGAAATAAGGTTTATATCCGGAAAAGGAATGAAGAGGCGTGTTCAAAAAACACGCCTCTTTTTTTGTCTCTGTCCGGGCTTTTGCAGGATAGCTTTGCTGATAGTTGTTCTTCTATTGAAACACGAAATATAACAAACTTTTAGTTTGTCTCATACGAAACAAAGAACTTATTATTGTTCCTTCGTGTTCTCATTCAGAAAATAATGTATATCATGGAAAAAGTTATTTACAATCTGGTGTTCAATCGGAAAAAGCGGTTGAATGCAGAAGGAAAGGCTTTGATTCAGGTAGAGGCTTACCTGAATAGGCAAAAGAAGTATTTCTCAACGAAAATCTATGTTAAGCCCACACAATGGGATAGCAAGAGAAAAGCTGTGAGGAACCATCCCAATATGGATGAACTCAATCAGTACATTGAGGATTATATTACTTATTTGGAACGGATCGAATTAGATATGGTCCAAAGCGGACGTCCGTTTTCTTTGAAGTATTTGAGGGAAAGGGGAGATTTTGAATTCGTCTCTTCCTCTTTTGTCTCTTTTATGAAAAATGAGATCAATCATAGTAACTTAAGACTTTCCACATTGAAGAACCATTTATCCACTTTGCAGGTTTTGTGCCAGTATCAGCCACAAGTCTCTTTTGATGATCTTACCTTTAATTTCCTTTGTGGTTTTGAACATTTTCTTCTTGAGCAAAAGTACCACCGGAATACGATTGCCAAGCATATGAAGCATCTGAAAAGATATGTCAACCTGGCGATTAATAAGGATTTGTTTGAATTGCAGAAATATCCTTTTCGTAAGTATAAGATTAAATATATGGAGAGCAAGCGTGGTCATCTGACACCTGAGGAATTGGGAAGGTTGGAGAATATTGCTCCTAAATTGCAACGAACGCTCAGACGGACGCTCGATATGTTCCTTTTCAGCTGCTATACCGGGCTGCGCTTTTCCGATATTGTCAATATACGACCGGATAATTTTCATCTGATCGATGATAAGTTATGGCTGGTCTATTCATCGGTCAAGACGGATGTGAACGTCCGGCTTCCTTTGTTTCTGCTATTCGACGGAAAAGCTCTTGCTGTTTATGAACGCTATTGCAAGCGTTATTCAAGAACGTTGTTTGGAGTTTCTGTTTCGGCAAACTCGAATGTAAATAAACAGTTGAAAAGGATTTGCCGGCTGGCGGAAATAGATAAAAGGTTGTCTTTCCACATGGCACGCCATACCAACGCTACCTTATTATTATATAATGGAGCGAATATCACGACAGTCCAGAAGTTGCTGGGGCATAAAAGTGTACGGACAACGGAAATCTACAGTGATATTATGGATATGACTGTTATACGTGATCTGGAAAATATCACATTGAAATAAAATAAGGTAATAGATACGGGGGCAGTGCATTCTCTGATACACACTGCCCTGATCTTTCATGATTTTATTCAGTGCCCAAGAGTTGTAAATATGACAAAATGTTATCTTATTATGGTTTTTATAGGTGTGTGCTGCCGTGTGTGCTTACTTTTTATCATATTTTCTGTTGTCAAACATTAAAATAGCCTTGAATTTTTACTGTATTTATACTTTGAAAAGTAAATAAAATATGCGACTTTTGTTGGCATGATGAGTCAACCGTTAGCAGAGAGATTACGTCCGAAAACGTTGGACGATTATATCGGGCAGAAACACCTGGTTGGTCCGGGGGCTGTCCTTAGAAAGATGATTGATGCGGGTCGTGTCCCCTCTTTTATATTGTGGGGACCTCCGGGAGTAGGAAAGACTACGCTGGCGCAGATTATTTCGAATAAGCTGGAAGCTCCGTTCTACACGTTGAGCGCAATCAGTTCAGGAGTGAAAGATGTGCGGGAAGTGATAGAAAAGGCAAAAGGCAATCGCTTTTTCAATACCGTTTCACCGATCCTGTTTATTGACGAAATACATCGCTTTAGCAAGTCGCAGCAGGATTCCCTGCTTAATGCTGTAGAGACAGGTGTGGTAACCTTGATCGGAGCCACGACAGAGAATCCCTCGTTCGAGGTCATCCGTCCGTTGCTTTCCCGCTGCCAGGTATATGTTTTGAAATCATTGGAGAAAGCTGATCTGTTGACCTTGTTGAATAAGGCGGTTACCGAAGATATCATATTGAAGGATATGAATATCGTGTTGGCCGAGACGGACGCCATGTTGCGTTATTCCGGTGGCGATGCACGGAAACTGCTGAATATCCTGGAGCTTGTCGTTGCTGCGGAAGAAGGAAATGAAAAGATTGAAATAACAGATGAAAAGGTGGTGGAGCGCTTGCAGGAAAATCCGGCGGCGTACGATAAAGGAGGGGAGATGCATTATGACATCATATCCGCTTTTATCAAATCCATTCGCGGAAGTGATCCGGATGCCGCTGTCTATTGGCTGGCTCGTATGGTTGCCGGTGGCGAAGATCCGGAATTTATAGCCCGCCGTCTGGTTATTTCAGCATCGGAAGATATCGGATTAGCGAATCCGAATGCTCTGTTGTTGGCAAATGCGTGTTTTGATGCCTTGAAGAAAATCGGCTGGCCTGAAGGACGGATCATTTTGGCGGAAACGACCGTTTATCTGGCATGCAGTCCTAAAAGCAATTCGGCTTATATGGCGATTAATGATGCGTTAGAGTTGGTGAACCGTACAGGAAACTTGCCTGTTCCCCTTCATTTGCGAAATGCACCGACAAAATTGATGGCGGAGCTGAATTACGGAAAAGATTACAAATATGCGCACGATTATGAAAATCATTTTGTCAAGCAAGAGTTCCTTCCAAAGGAGATTTTAAACGAACGGCTGTGGAAAGGACAGGAAAATCCGTCCGAACACAAACTAATTGAACAGATGAGGCGTTTGTGGGGGGATAGATATCAGAATTGACAATTGATAATAGACAATTGGCAATTGGGGAATAAGTGTAATTGATAAAGATAATTATCATGTCGTTTTGCTAATAATTATCAATCATCGATTGTCAATTGTCAATTTATTTTGTACATTAGCCGCCTGTTTTTGGGAAATTAGTTACTTAAATTATATTTAACATTAAAAAAAACATTGGTATGAAGAAGCACAATTTTTATGCAGGTCCCTCTATCTTGAGCGAGTATACAATTAAAAATACGGCCGCTGCAGTAGAGAATTTTGCGGGTATGGGTTTATCTCTTCTTGAAATCTCCCACAGAAGTAAAGAATTCGTTGCCGTGAACGATGAGGCGCGTGCGCTGATCAAAGAATTGCTGGATGTTCCTGCTGGCTATGAGGTTGTTTTCCTGGGTGGAGGTGCAAGCATGCAGTTCTGTATGGTTCCTTACAACCTGTTGAATAAGAAAGCTTCTTATTTAGATACCGGTACATGGTCGTCCAAAGCCATCAAGGAAGCTAAGCTCTTCGGGGAAGTCGAGGTTGTGGCATCTTCTAAAGATAAAAACTATACATATATTCCGAAAGATTATACGATTGCCGACGATGCGGATTATTTCCATATTACGACCAATAATACGATTTACGGAACGGAAACTCGCAAAGATCCGGATGTGAAACAACGTTTGGTCGCCGATATGTCGTCCGATATTTTCTCCCGTCCGATCGATGTATCCAAATATGACATTATCTATGCCGGGGCACAGAAGAATCTGGCTCCTGCCGGTGTGACGTTGGCTATTGTTCGTGTGGATGCTTTGGGGCATGTGGAACGCCCGATCCCGACAATGTTGAACTATAAGACTCATGTGGACAAGGATTCCATGTTTAACACTCCTCCCGTGCTGCCGATCTATGCTGCGTTGCAGACATTGAAATGGTATAAGGAACAGGGCGGTGTTGCCGCTATGGAAAAGAAGGATATGGAAAATGCCGCTATCCTGTATGATGAAATCGATCGTAACAAGTTGTTCAGAGGGACTGTTGCAGCCGAAGACCGTTCTATCATGAATGTATGTTTCGTGATGAATGACGAGTATAAGGAACTGGAAGACGAATTCAGCAAATTTGCTGCGGCTGCCGGTATGGTCGGTATCAAGGGACACCGCTCTGTCGGTGGTTTCCGTGCCTCACTGTACAACGCAATGCCTAAGAGCAGCGTTGAAGCTTTGGTTGCATGTATGAAGGATTTTGAAAAACAGCATTGATTATGGCAAAGATATTAGTAGCAACAGATAAACCTTTCGCAGCGATAGCTGTGAAAGGTATCCGCGAAGTAGTGGAAGGGGCAGGCGATGAACTGATCCTGTTGGAAAAATACGGTGAAAAGGCCAAACTGCTGGAGGCAGTCAAGGATGTGGATGCAATCATTATCCGCAGTGACGTGATCGATGCTGAAGTGCTGGATGCCGCCAAGCAGTTGAAGATAGTGGTTCGTGCCGGAGCCGGTTATGATAACGTCGACCTGGCTGCTGCGACAGCTCATAATGTTTGTGTGATGAATACACCGGGGCAGAACTCCAATGCCGTTGCCGAATTGGCTTTCGGAATGATGGTAATGGCTGTCCGCAACTTCTATAACGGAACATCGGGAACAGAATTGAAAGGAAAGAAACTGGGAATCCACGCATACGGCAACGTAGGCCGCAATGTGGCCCGTATCGCAAAAGGTTTCGGAATGGAAATCTATGCATTCGATGCTTTCTGTCCGGCTTCGGCCATTGAAGCGGATGGCGTGAAACCAGTCGCTTCACCGGAAGAACTCTATGCTACCTGCGATATCGTTTCTTTGCATATTCCCGCAACTGCCGAAACAAAGAACTCCATCAATTACGCTCTGGTCGGCAAGATGCCGAAAGGGGGCCTGTTGGTCAATACAGCCCGTAAGGAAGTGATCAACGAAGCCGAACTGATCAAGTTGATGGAAGAACGCGCAGACTTGAAATATGTAACCGACATCATGCCCGTAGCCAACGAAGAGTTTGCCGCCAAGTTTGCCGGTCGCTATTTCTCCACTCCTAAAAAGATGGGTGCACAGACTGCCGAAGCCAATATCAATGCCGGTATTGCCGCTGCCAAGCAGATCGAAAGCTTCCTGAAAGAAGGATGTGAAAAATTCAGAGTAAATAAATAGATTTATCTAAATTATCATGGCACGAATTAAACCTTTCAAAGGAATCCGTCCTCCTAAAGATTTGATCGAACAAGTGGCTTCCCGTCCTTACGATGTGTTGAACTCGGAAGAGGCACGCGAAGAAGCGAAGGGAAATGAAAAATCATTATATCATATCATCAAACCGGAGATCGACTTTCCGGTCGGGACGGATGAACACGATCCTGCCGTTTATCTGAAAGCTGCCGCCAATTTCCGGATGTTCCAGGAAAAGGGCTGGTTGGTGCAGGATAAGGAGGAATGTTACTATGTGTATGCCCAGACCATGAACGGCAAGACACAATACGGCTTGGTTGTCGGTGCGTATGTGCCCGATTATATGAATGGCGTTATCAAGAAGCATGAGCTGACACGGCGTGACAAGGAGGAGGACCGCATGAAGCATGTCCGGGTGAATAATGCCAATATCGAACCGGTGTTCTTTGCTTATCCCGACAATGCCGAACTGGACCAGATTGTCGCCAAATATACATCCCGCAATCCGGAATATGACTTCGTCGCGAAAGACGACGGTTTCGGCCATACGTTCTGGATCATTGACGAGCCGGCTGATATTGCCCGCATCACGGAACTGTTCGGCGAAATGCCTTCCCTGTATATTGCCGACGGCCATCACCGTTCCGCCGCCGCCGCCCTGGTCGGTGCGGAGAAAGCCAGACAGAACGCGGCTCATAAAGGGGACGAGGAGTATAACTATTTTATGGCTGTCTGTTTCCCGGCAAACCAGTTGACGATTATCGACTATAACCGTGTGGTGAAAGACTTGAACGGCTTGTCGGAAGAGGAATTTCTGGCTAAACTGGAAAAGAACTTTGTCGTGGAAGAAAAGGGCGCGGATATTTATAAACCGGCAGCTTTGCATAATTTCTCCCTCTATTTGGCAGGAAAATGGTATTCGTTGACAGCCAAGCAAGGCACATACAACGATAACGATCCGATCGGTGTCCTGGATGTGACGATCTCTTCCAACCTGATTTTAGATGAGATTCTGGGCATAAAAGATCTTCGTTCGGATAAACGCATTGATTTTGTAGGCGGTATCCGTGGGCTGGGTGAATTGCAGCGTCGTGTGGACAGTGGCGAGATGAAGGTCGCGTTGGCGCTTTATCCTGTCACCATGAAGCAATTGATGGATATTGCCGATACCGGTAATATCATGCCTCCCAAGACAACCTGGTTCGAACCGAAACTGCGTTCCGGCCTGGTTATCCATAAGCTCGAATAAAATGATTTCACATTCACAAGCCTGCTTGATGCTTGTGTGATGCCGATTTACAGTGAAGGCTGAGTATGCGGAGGGTGATCCCACCTGCATACGGCCTTCACTTTTTTATTTGGTTGTCCGGACACTTTTATGTATGTTTGTGAGTATTACACAAAGAATATGAAAAGAATCAGAAACATAGTATTTGATCTGGGAGGCGTTTTGATCGATCTGGACCATCATCAGGCTGTAAGCCGCTTTGAGGAAATAGGAGTGAAGGATGCAAAACAGTTGCTCGATCCTTATGAGCAGAAAGGCTTTTTCCTTGAACTGGAGAATGGAAAGATCGATGTCGATACTTTCTGTCGCAAGTTATGCGAGCATACCGGCAAGCAACTTTCTTATGATGAAATCAAATATGCCTGGATGGGTTTTATTGCCGATGTCCCGCAATACAAGTTGAATTTCCTGTTAGAGCTGCGAAAGAAATATAAGGTTTATTTGTTGAGCAATACGAATCCGATTGTCCAGTCGTGGGCGAGGAGCGAGGCGTTCACCCCCGCCGGTCGTCCTATATCCGCTTATTTCGACAAAATGTATACTTCCTATGAAGTTGGGGTGACGAAGCCGGATGCCGCCATCTTCGACCGGATGATAGAAAATGCCCCGCTTATTCCCGCTGAAACGCTGTTTGTCGACGATGCCAAATCGAATATAGAGGTTGGACAAGGGCTCGGTTTCCACACCTATCAGCCGGAAAACGGAGAGGATTGGCGGGAAGCTGTCCTGAATATACTGGCAAAGTAATCTTCCAGTCTGTTTTTGGGGGAGATGTCTCATGATAAAAAAGCTATAGCCTGTTTCCAAAAAGGTTATAGCTTTTTTCTTGGAAAGCTATGGCTTGTAAACGGAAAACCTATAGCTTTTTGGAGGGCTTGGAACGTTTTTTAGGCCCCCCAAATATAGAAAAGGACAATTTGACCGCAATATTTCCCCTACACTTTTTGGAAGCAATAGATTTATGAAAATATTGTATGTATTTGATAAATAATTGTTTAGATGATTTTTCTAAACCTTTGCCTTTCTTTTCCGTATGGAGGCAGTGCATGCTAAGAGTCAGGCTGTTCAAATGGGTCGGAGGTGAGGTGTGTGGAGGAGAATGTGTTTTTGTCCGGATTTGTTTTTTTCTTCGTCAGGTAGCTCGCTATTTACCGTTCGCTATTTACAAGGAGTATTGCGGTTGTCGTGTAAGAAAATGAGGCTTGTTTGAAAAAGTGTAGGGGAAATATTGCGGTCAAATTGTCCTTTTGTAGGGATGGTTATTTTCAATATATTGATATACAGTGTGCTGTCTGATGATAAGCTTGTCTTTATACTGTATACACCTTTCCAAGGCTTCTTAATGAAAAAGGGGAGCCGATGGGTTTAATAATGAACTTTGGCCCCCCTTTTTTGTATGGTAACGAGAAATATTCCGATTACATGATACCGCGTTCGCGCAGTCTTTCCTGCCATTTCCAGGCCGAAGCCAATGTGTCGGCCAGTGTTTCTGTCGCTTTCCAGCCTAAAACTTTATTGGCACGTTCGGGATTGGCCCAAACCTTTTCGATGTCACCTTCGCGGCGTCCTACGATCTTGTGCGGGACTTTAACGCCTGTTGCAGCTTCGAATGTGTTGATCAGTTCCAATACGGAAACGCCGTTGCCGGTTCCGAGGTTGAAGATTTCCACATTATCCAGAGACTTGCCACCCAACATGCGGTCCATGGCGATCACGTGAGCCTTAGCCAAGTCGACAACATTGATATAGTCGCGGATGCAGGAACCGTCAGGCGTGTCATAGTCGTCACCGAATACACTCAGCTCTTTGCGGATACCCATAGCAGTCTGTGTCAGATACGGGATCAGGTTCTGAGGAACGCCGTTAGGCAATTCGCCGATCTCTGCTGTCGGATGTGCTCCGATCGGGTTGAAGTAGCGCAGGATGATGCTCTTGAAAGGAGCGCCGGCATGGATCGTGTCGCGGATGATCTCTTCGTTGATCTGTTTTGTATTTCCGTATGGAGAAGTAGCCGGTTTGATCGGAGCGTTCTCGGTTACAGGCAGATTCTCAGGGTCAGGCTGCCCGTAAACGGTGCAGGAAGACGAGAATACAATGCCTTCGATATTGAATTCCGGCATCAGTTCCAACAGGTTCACCAGTGTCACTACGTTGTTGCGGTAGTATTTCAACGGCTGCTGTACGGATTCGCCTACTGCTTTGCTGGCGGCAAACAGGATGATCCCTTTGATTCCCGGATGAGCTTTCAGTGCTTCGCGGGTTCCTTCCTTATCTTTCAAGTCCAGCTTGATGAATTCAGGACGGATGCCTGTGATGCGTTCGATACCGTCCAATACTTCTATATTGGAGTTAGACAGGTCATCGATGATGACAACTTCATAACCTGCGTTCTGCAGTTCTACTGTGGTGTGTGATCCGATGTAACCAGTTCCACCTGCTACTAAAATCTTCTGTTTCATGAGGAGAGAAAATTTATGATTTATGATTTATGAAAGGATTTATGATTTATGATTTATAGCGGCAAGCGGTATTACCTGTTATTATCAAGCAGTATTACCTGTTATTATAAATCATAAATCATAAATCTTTAAACGATCCCCGAGAATCCCATAAACGCCATAGCCAGTAGACCAGCTGTGATTAGGGCGATCGGGGTTCCTTTCATGCCATCGGGGACATTTGTCATTGCTAATTGTTCTCTGACACCTGCAAAGATAATCAAAGCTAATGCAAATCCAATAGCAATAGAGAATGCATATACTACAGATTCTAATAAATTATACTGTTTCTGGATGACCTGGATGGCGACACCCAACACACAACAGTTTGTCGTGATCAGCGGAAGAAACACTCCCAATGCCTGATAGAGGGCAGGAGAAACTTTCTTCAGGATGATTTCCACCATTTGGACCAGAGCTGCGATAATCAGGATGAAGCTGATGGTCTGCATAAAGCCCAGGCCGAATACATCCAGCACATATTTTTGTACGAGGAAAGTCACGAGTGTCGCAATGGTAAGCACAAATGCAACGGCTGCTCCCATGCCTATTGCTGTATCCACTTTCTTGGATACGCCGAGGAACGGACATATACCCAAGAATTGGGACAACACAACGTTGTTGACGAATACAGCGGCGATAAATATCAATATATATTCCATATCTTACCTTGTTTTATGCTTTACGCAGTTTATTAACAATAGCTATCAGGAATCCCAGTGCGATGAATGCACCCGGAGCCAACACGAAAATCAGCGAGCCGAACTGTTCCGGCATGATTGTCAGGTTGAACAGTTTACCCGTCCCCAACAATTCGCGGATAGCTCCTAACAGTGTCAAGGCAATCGTAAAGCCGAGACCGATACCGATTCCGTCGAAAGCCGAGGCCACGACTCCGTTCTTGGCGGCAAAAGCTTCGGCGCGTCCCAACACGATACAGTTGACGACGATCAACGGGATGAACAATCCCAAACTTGCGTATAAGGCAGGAATAAATGCTTCCATGCACATTTGCACAACCGTTACGAAGGTGGCGATTACGACAATGTACCCGGGAATACGGACCATATCCGGGATTACATTTTTCAATGCTGATATGACCATGTTGGAACAGATCAACACGAACATGGTTGCAAGTCCCATACTCATACCATTCATCGCTGAAGAGGTCGTTCCCAATGTCGGACACATACCTAACAGCAATACGAATGTCGGGTTCTCTGTGATGATTCCGTTCATCAATATTTTCAGATTACTCATTGTCGTTTCCTCCCTCTTTAGTTGTGTTATCGGATGATGTGGTTGCTCCGGTCAATCCGTCGGCACCGGAAAAAGCACTGTAGGCGCGGTTCACAGCGTTCAGGAATGCACGGCTGGTAATGGTCGAAGCTGTTATGGCATCGACATCTCCACCGTCTTTGGTTACTTTCAGTTCGCCATCAGACAAATTGCGTCCCAAAACGCTCTGGCGATTTTTGTCCGTACGGAACCATTCTTGCATTTTAGCCCCTAATCCGGGTGTTTCGGCATGTTGCAAGACTGAATAGTTCAGCAGTTTGCCTTCGGTGTCAAAACCGACAATCACGCGGATCTCACCGCCGAACCCTTTCATTGTGTTGCTCTCCACTGCGGCACCGACGAATTTGCCGTCTTGTTTTGCCGGGTAGATTTTCAGCGAGTCGCCATCGGCTGTAACTGCCATATAGGCTTCTTCTGTCGGTTTGTTGTCGAATGCCGGAGTGACCGCTTTGATCGCTGCTTCCAGCGCTGCTGCTTTGGTGGCGGCAATCGGACCGGTGGTGTACATATTCACACCTGCTAATATTGCTCCGGCCACTACACAGATGATCGTGAGTGAAAGGAACATATTGGGTAATGTTGATTTTAGTTTTGCCATGCTTATTTCCCTCCGAAATGTTTAGGTTTCATATAACTGTTGATGAGCGGAGTAACTCCATTCATGATGAAGATGGCAAATGACATACCTTCGGGATAAGAACCGAACAGACGGATAACCGTTGTCAGGATACCAATGCCGACACCGTAGACAATCATACCGCTCTTGCTCATCGGCGAAGTCACATAGTCGGTCGCCATGAAGATAGCTCCCAACATCAGACCTCCGGACAACAGATGGACGAACGGGCTTGCGTATTGAACCGGATTCACCAGGTGCATGATACCTGTAAAGACAAATACCGTGACGAAGATGGATACCGGAACGTGCCAGGTGATGATCTTCTTCCATAACATATAGAACATACCTAACAGCAGTGCCAGTGCGCTGACTTCACCAAGGCTACCGCCCATGTTACCGATCAGCATGTCGCTGAGTGTAGGCATTTTGTCGAGTGCACCCTCGTTCATCAGAGAGAGGACGGTTGCCCCTGTTGTTGCATCGGCATAAGATGTCAACTGTCCGACAACGGGCCAGGTGGTCATCTGTGCCGGGAAAGAGATCAGCAGGAAGATACGTCCTGTCAGTGCCGGGTTGAAAATATTGTTGCCCAGGCCACCGAACGACATCTTACCGATACCGATGGCTGCCAGCGCACCGATGGCGATGATCCAGATCGGCAGGTTTGACGGCAGGTTGAATGCCAGCAAAACACCAGTCAGGATGGCCGAACCGTCGTAAATGGTCGGTTCCTTTTTCATCAGGAACTTCTGAATCAGATATTCGAACAGGACACAGAAGAAAACCGAGGCTACGGTTACGATCAGCGCACCCAGTCCGAAAAAGTAGAGTGATACCAGGAAAGCCGGAACAAGGGCAATCAGTACACCGTACATATTTTTGCTTATGCTGTCGCCGCCATGAATGTGGGGCGAGGGAGACACGTATAATTTGTTTTCCATATTGCTCTTGTTTTATGACTTTCTTGCACGAATAATACCCATAACTTTGCCTTTGCCCAACCGGATCTGATCCAACAGCGGGCGGTTGGCTGGACAAGTATAGCTACAGGAACCGCATTCTATACAGTCCTGAATATAGTTGGCCTCGGCTTTTTCCCAGTCTTTGTAGACGGTGAACTTCATGAGGAAGGCTGGGTTCAATCCCATCGGGCAGACGTTCACGCACTTGGCGCAACGGATACAGTCCTGCATCGGTTTGCGGACAGATTCTTCCTTGGTCAGGAGCAATACGCCGGAACTGCCTTTGGTTACCGGAACTTCGGCGCTTACCAACGCTTTGCCCATCATCGGACCGCCACCGATAATCTTACCCGTGTTTTCGGGAATACCACCGGCTGCTTCGATCAGCGTGTTGATAGGCGTACCCATACGGACCAGGAAGTTCGACGGATTGGCAACGGCTTTTCCTGTTACGGTCACGACGCGCTCAAACAGAGGTTTGTTCTTCTGGACGGCTTCGTAGACGGCGTAGGCGGTTCCTACGTTCTGCACGACGGCTCCGGCCGAGATAGGCAGGGCGCCGCTCTTTACCTGGCGACGGATCACGGCGTCGATCAGCTGCTTTTCACCTCCTTGCGGATATTGCACTTTCAGCGGCATGATCTCGATTCCGGGATAAGCGGCTGCCAGCTTCGTCAGGTGGGCGATTGCATCGGGTTTATTGTTTTCGATGCCGATAACGGCTTTGTTTACATTTACGGCTTTCATCAGCAATGTGACGCCCACCAATATCTGTTCGCCTTTTTCCATCATCAGGGAATGGTCGGAGGTCAAATAAGGTTCACATTCTACGGCATTGATGATGATGATTTCTGCCTTGCTTCCGGGAGGCGGCATCAGTTTCACCTGTGTCGGGAAGGTGGCTCCCCCCAGACCTACGATACCGGCTGCTGCAATCTTGTCGACGATCTCTTTGGATGACAACGTACAATCTTTTACCAATGCATCGCTGCGGTCGATCGTTTCTTCCCATTCGTCTCCTTCCACATCGATGTAGATGGCGGGACGCTTGTAGCCGCTTGAGTCGAGGGCGTTATCTATTTTGTTTACTTTACCGGATACTGACGAGTGGATATTGGCGGAAACGAAACCACCTGCCTTGGCGACAAGTGTTCCGACTTTAACCAGATCACCCTTCTTGACCACTGCCTGGGCCGGAGCCCCGATGTGCTGACTGAGCGGTATGATTACCTGCTTAGGAGCAGCTAAAGCGGTAATTTTCTTACCGGCAGACAATTTATTTTCGGGCGGATGTATACCTCCGATTCGAAATGTCCTTAGCATACTATTAGATTTTATTTTTGAATTGTTTCTTCTTTTGTTTCAATTTTAGGAGTTTCTGCATTTGGCGTAGCGTTTGCTGTTGGAGCTTCTGCCTTCGGAGACTCTTTCTTCGGGACTTCAGTCTTTGGCGCATCAGCCTTCGGTGCAGCCGGTTTCGGAGCTGTTGCCGGTTTTATTTTGTCGGCGTCCACAGCCGGAGCTGCCTCTTTACGTGGCGGGAAGTTCAATTCGTGGATGGCGCCGGTCGGACATACGGCTACGCACTTGCGGCATAAGCGACATTTTGTGTAATCGATGTAGGCCACGTTGTTTTCTACTGTAATTGCTTCGAACGGGCATTCCTTTGCACATTTGCCACAGCCGATACAAGCGTTGGCGCATGCTTTCTTGGCTACTCCGCCTTTGTCTTTGTTTACGCAGCTGACGAAGACGCGGCGTGATTTGGGGCCCTTCTTACGCAGTTCGATGATGTTTTTCGGGCAAGCTTTTACGCAAGCTCCGCATGAAGTACATTTGTCTTCGTCCACTTCCGGAAGCCCGGTCTCAAGGTTGATGTGGATGGCGTCGAAGTTACATGCAGCCACACAGTCGCCATAACCTAAGCAACCGAATGAACAGCCGGTCTCTCCGCCGTACAAGGTGGAAGCAATCGCACAACTCTGCACACCGTCGTATTGGTTGGTACGCGGACGGGCGGCACACGTTCCGTTGCAGCGGACAACGGCTACCATCGGTTCTGCACTGGCTGCTTCTTTTCCGAGGATGGTGGCTACTTTGCCCATTACAGGTGCTCCGCCTACGGGGCATAACAGGCCGTCCAACGTGTCGGCTTTTACACAAGCCGTAGCAAAACCACCGCATCCGGGATATCCACAACCTCCGCAATTGGCTCCAGGCAATACCTCCTGGACTTGTGCGATACGAGGATCTTCGTATACTTCAAACTTCTTGGAGGCGGCGTATAGAAAAACTGCGCCGATGGCTCCAATCGCTCCTAATGAAATAACGGCAATTAAAATCATGATATGTTTGTCAATTAAGTTTTTTCAAAGTAAATATGAATCGCTTTTTCAGTTTGTCGCGTAAAAAGTATAATATGCAATAATAAGGAACTAAGAGCAGTAATCCGGTTAACCCGCTTGTGGTTTCTTCCCATTGCATACTTGTACCTGTTACAATAGCCGCAAAAACTATGATGAGCGGAAATACAAATGCAAGAAGTACGGCCTGCAGCCCCAGTGAACTTTGTCCGCATAACTGGACTTCTTCATTTATATGGAATTTTCCAGAGTTGTCCGGAACCTCGATGATCTTTTCTTTGCTCTCGGATGCCGTACACATACTTTTCGCATGGCATCCGGAGCAAGCCGATTGTTGGATGATCCTGACATAGACCGTACCGCCGTCGATCTTCTCTATAATCCCATTGTGATTGATACTTTCGCTCATATTTGTAATCTCGACATTGCAAAACCGAGGCAAAAGTACGTATTATTTGGAAATTATGTCACGATTAACAAAGTTTATTATGGAAATAATAGACTTTGTCTTACCATTTGTAATTAAACCCGAAGCTTAACAGCTCGTTGATCTGAAGATAGCTGTCGAAATCTTCGTTTTTGGCAACACCATCGTCATAGCGAAGGTGAAGATTGATCCGGGTTGAAAAGAACCGGCTGATCTGCAAGTTGAACGTGTTCTCAAACTCTCCGGTAATACGATGATAATCCGTGAAATAATAGAAACGAGATGTCCAACTGACATTTCGGTTGATATTGAATGTCATGTTTGCTTCGAGTTTCGAACCAATTTGGCTTTGGGAGTTCCTGTATTTGTTAACATCGTCAGGAAGTTCGGCGGCATTGTCTTTCTCTTTAAAACCATGTCGTTTCAAATCCATATCTGTCCCCTTTTGGGTACTGTACATATAGTTATAAGAGAATGGAGCCATGTTGACATTCAATTTTATGTTTCGGTGTCTCACCTTTGTAAGGGTTTTGGTTAGTTCGTATTTCATACCGATACCGGTATTGAAGGTCATAGGCGCGAGAAATGCCGATAATTTGGTTTCGCTGTTTTGGGCGTAGTTGGTTACTACTTGTGTGTTGAAACTGATGTCGACTGTGTAGTACCACTTGTTAAATGCTTTGTAACCGAACAGCGTATGGAGACGAAGTATCTGGTCGTTTATCTTATACGAATGTATAGAGTCTGTTTTGTCCGGCAAAGTATTCATGTTCAGTTTGAATTCAAGTTCGTTTGTTACCTGTACTTTGTCTTTATTGTAATCATATTTGAAATATTGCCGGGTATTCATATTGAAGTTCGGATCGCCACCTGCACTCCAGTTCGGTGAAATGTAATTTTGCGAAAACTGCATGGTGCTTTCGAAGTTGGAAGTCCAATAACGGCGTTCCGGGATAAACTTGACCGGAGCGTCCACGTCGCTGAAAGCGTTCGGGTCGTTTTCTATTTTGATTAGTTCGGGTTCGTATGTCGCTTTCTTGATAACATGCGTTTTAACGACATCTGTCGGCAGGTCACGTTCCGAATAACGGAAATATTCCGGATAGTTTACACGTACATAATTATATGCGGTATTCTGCAACTTGTTCTTTAGTATTTCGTCTTGGAACAAAGTCGTATCCGGTTCGAACAATGGGAAGTTGGGACGTTGTTTTGCAATAAAGTCCTTGTCATACAATTGCAGGTCTTCCGGGATAAGTCCTCCCTTGAACAGGATCGGGGTGAACAGCGGATTGACGATTGTAGTATCCCGTAAGGTTGCCCACGGGCTGATGATGGTAGACGGGTCGCGTACCCAATTTACCCAATATTGTGCTTCCGGCGATAATTCTATCTCGTCTTTTTTTAAAAAGCGAAGCAAGTTCTCACTCGGTGCGGCGGGTGATGAGTAGCTGCTATTGAGTTTTTCGAACTGTGCCCTGAGGTCGGGGATTTTATCCAGTTCCGTTTCATCCAAGTCTAATAAAGGAAATGTATCGGGAACAGCGGTCTGAACCGGTTGATTCGACTGATTCCCGCTAATTATGTTGACATCCTGTGCTCCTACCTGATTACTACTGAATAACAATACAATAAATAACGCTAAAACAGACATCTTTATCATCGTCGTATCTTTTTACATTCATTTAAAATATTGGTGCGAAATTAATGAAAAGTTCTGAGATAGACTAATTTATTTTCGGCGTTGTCGGGAACATATTCGTGCGTTTTTGTACGTAAGATGTACGGAAACGGACAATACGTTTAAAAGCCTGGTGTGTATGTGGTTGTAAATAAGTGAATTCCTGATTTGACATGATCTTTGCCTTATCTTTAGTGGTTCATAAAAAAGATATGATATATGTTTAAACACTATGTAAAAGTCGCACTCCGGCTAATTAAGCGGAGCTTTTTGTTTTCGTCTGTTAATATGCTAGGGTTTGTGTTGGGGATGACGGCAGCTTTCCTGATTTATCTCTGGATTGTGGATGAGTTGACATTCTAGCTTTCCGGTTATCGCCGGCGATCCCGACCGGAAACCTGGATTCCGTCAACGGCAATGAAGTGATGAACCTGTTGATGGAACTGAATCGTGAAGGAATGACCGTCGTGATGGTTACCCACTCTGAGGAAAATGCTCGGATGGCGGGTAGGCTGATCCGTATGATAGATGGCAATATTTTGACAGAAAGCAGAAAATGAAAATCCACTTTTGTGCTTACCCGAAAAAGTTGTACCTTTGTTCCCTCGAAAATCAAACGGAATATGGATAGAATCCGATTAAAAGACAAAGAATTTGAACTCTTTATCCCGGAAGAGGAGATAAAGGATGCAATTGCAAAAGTCGCAGAACGTATCCGGGAGGATGTAAAAGGCACGAATCCGTTGTTTGTGGGAATCCTGAATGGAGCTTTTATGTTTACTGCCGAGTTGATGCGTCAGTTGAACGAACCGTATGAGATCACCTTTGCTCGTTATTCTTCTTATAAAGGGACCAGTACGACCGGTGTCGTGCGTGAAATCATGCCGGTGCAGGCCGATGTGAAAGGGCGGACTTTGATCATGATAGAGGATATTATAGATACCGGATTTACGATGCAATATGTTATGGATAAACTCCGTAAGGATGGTGCTGCCGATGTCAAACTGGCGACCATGTTGTTTAAGCCGGATTCATTGAGATGCAATTTGAAACCCGATTATATCGGCATTCGGATTCCGAGTGATTTTATTGTCGGTTACGGCCTGGATTATGATGAAATGGGGCGGGCTTACCGAAATATATATAAGATAATTGACAATTGATAATTATCAATATATAAAGGAGTGGAGAATTTATCAGATTAATGTATAATAAGAGGCGATGGATGGTTGGATAGTTGGCAGGTAATTGTCAATTGTCAATTATCAATTGTCAATTTAAAAAGTTTACTTTTTATGTTGAACATTGTTATTTTTGGTGCTCCCGGTTCAGGAAAGGGAACACAGAGCGAATTGATTATTAAAGAATATGGTTTGGATCATATCTCTACAGGTGATGTTTTGCGTTCTGAAATGAAGAACGAGACAGAGCTGGGTAAGATTGCTAAAGATTACATTGAAAAAGGACAACTGGTTCCGGATGAACTGATCGTTGACATGCTGGCTAAGGTTTTGGACAGCAAGGTGAACTCCAAAGGCGTCATCTTCGATGGTTTCCCCCGTACTATCCCGCAGGCTAAGGCACTGAAAGAAATGTTGAACAAACGTGGAACCGATGTTTCCGTTATGCTGAACCTTCAGGTAGAAGAAGAAGAACTGATCAACCGCCTGTTGGAACGTGGTAAGGTTTCAGGCCGTTCGGATGACAATCTGGAAACAATCAAGTCAAGATTGGACGTTTATCACAAACAGACAGCTCCTTTGGCAGATTATTATATCGGTGAAGGCAAACATGTCGCCATCAAAGGTATGGGTACAATCGAAGAGATTTTCGGTCGTATCAAGGATGCTGTAAATAATTTGTAATGGATTTATGAATGAGGTTTATGATTGATGATTTGTGATTTATATCTTTTGTCGCTATGAATCATAAATCATAAAACATAAATCATAAATTAAAAATTAAAAGTGGCTGAATCAAACTTTGTGGATTATGTAAAGATCTATTGCCGTTCTGGTAAGGGCGGGAGAGGGTCTTCTCACTTTCGCCGCGAGAAATACATTCCGAAAGGAGGTCCCGACGGAGGCGATGGAGGACGAGGAGGCCATGTGTATCTTCGTGGAAACCGGAATTATTGGACGCTTCTCCATCTGAAGTATGAACGTCATATTATGGCGACGAATGGTGAAGGTGGCGGAGCCAAACGTAGTTTCGGGAAAGACGGTGAGGATCGTGTGATAGAGGTTCCTTGCGGAACAGTCGTTTATGATGCCGAAACGGGCGAGTTTATCTGTGACGTGACCGAAGACGGTCAGAAGGTAATGTTGTTGAAAGGCGGACGCGGAGGATTGGGTAACTGCCACTTCAAGACGTCGACCAACCAGGCTCCCCGCTATGCGCAACCCGGCGAACCGGCACAGGAGCGTATGGTGATCCTGCAATTGAAGCTGTTGGCTGATGTCGGTCTGGTCGGTTTCCCGAATGCCGGAAAGTCGACATTGCTGTCTGTCGTTTCAGCTGCCAAACCGAAGATTGCCAATTATCCGTTTACTACGCTCGAACCGAACTTGGGTATAGTAAGCTATCGCGACAACCGTTCATTCGTCATGGCCGATATCCCTGGCATTATCGAGGGAGCCAGTGAAGGTAAAGGTTTGGGGTTAAGGTTCCTGCGTCATATCGAACGTAATTCGTTGCTTTTGTTTATGGTTCCTGCCGATGCGGATGATATCAAGAAGGAATACGAAATCCTTTTAGGCGAACTGGTCAAGTATAATCCGGATTTGCAGGATAAAAGCCGTGTCCTGGCTATCACCAAGAGCGATATGCTGGATGAAGAGTTGATTGAGGCATTGTCCGAAGATCTGCCGGAAGGCGTTCCCTATGTCTTTATCTCCTCCGTTACCGGAATGGGGATCACCGAGCTGAAAGACTTGCTGTGGAAGGAACTGAACAAGGAAACGTTCCACGAGGTAGAGCGTATTGTACATAAGAACATCGATGTAGGCGCACTTTCGCTAGATGATGACGATTTTATCATTCCTCTTGATGAAGATGATCCCGACGACGATGAAGAGTATGAAGAATATGAAGATTGGGACGACGAAGAAGATGAAGATACTTCCAAATGATAAAGTGAAGATGTTGCAATTTCCCGTATTAAGCGAGGATTGCAACATCTCTCATTTTGTGACAACCCGTCAGGGAGGAGTGAGCAAAGGTGCGTATGCATCCTTTAACCCTGGCGAATACAGTGGGGACAATCCGGAAGCTGTCCGAGCGAACCGGAAACTTCTTTCGGATGCAATCAGGATACCATCCGAACGTATCTTCGCGCCTTTTCAGGTTCATGGGGCGGAGGTCCGTTCGATCGAACCTTCTTTTCTTTCCCTTCCATTGGAAGAACAGCAGCTTTATATGCATGGTGTAGATGCCTTGGTGACGGATGTGCCGGAAGTTTGCATCGCTGTCTCGACAGCCGATTGTGTCCCTGTCTTGCTGTATGCTCCCGATGTGAAGGCTGTAGCTGCCGTTCATGCCGGTTGGCGGGGAACTGTATTGCGGATTGCCGGGAAAACTGTTCGCATCCTCATGGATGAATATGGAGCCGATCCTCGTCTCATGAAAGCCGGCATTGCTCCTTCCATCGGTCCCGAAGCCTTCGAAGTTGGCGAAGAGGTCGTCGACGCCTTTCGGGAGGCCGGTTTTGAAATGTCGTGTATCTTGAAGCGCGATGCCGATACCGGAAAAGCCCATATCGATTTGTGGGAGGCCAACCGTCTGCAATTATTGACAGAAGGCCTTTCGGCCGGAAATATCGAACTAGCCGGAATCTGTACCTACGCCCATCCCGACGAGTTTTTCTCCGCCCGTCGTCTGGGAATCAAAAGCGGGCGTATCCTGTCCGGTATTTTCTTGCGTGGTTCCTCCCTGTTTATACAATAAAGGATTACTCCAAAATGGATGCTTTTCATCAGATTTTAGTTGATCATCATATGTCATCATAATGTCTTTTATTGGTTTTTATATAGAGTAGAGGTGATAACACATTTTTTATGGAAAAATAGATGTTTCAGGAGGATATGCAAATAGAAAAATAGTTTTTTGTAAAGAATTGTGTTTATCTTTGTAGTAAATTGAGCGGTGTATAATATATATGGTCCTTTTGCTTATTAAATAAAAAAGTTATGAGACGAACAGATGTAGTAGAACAAATCAGGAAGGTCGTGCAAGAAGTTACTTAAATATGATATCCTAACGCAGACTCATAACGGCGTAAAAAGTATGCTTGGCTTACATTTTGTATCTACAGGAAAGTTGCCGATTAAAATAGGTAAGATATTTGGAACGTTGTTTGAAAAGAAGCATAGTGGAGACTATGATGATTTTGCGTACTGCGACGAAGAATTAGTGAATGAGTTATATCCTCAAACTGAAATATACATTATTACAATTGAAAAATTAATCCTTTCTGACTAAATAGGTTTATTTTTTGTGGTTTTTATAAGTGAAATTCTATGACAAATATTTCAATTTCAGAAGAAATAGCCACGGCCTGTCCGGATTTGCATGTTTTGGTTCTGTCTTGTGATGTTTGCAATTCTGAACCGGACGAAAGGCTTTGGCAGGAGATAGCGGACGAAGAAAAGGCTGTCCGGGAAACAGTCAAGCTGGAACAAATCAACAAATGGCTCCCTATACAGGCTACTCGCCAGGCTTATAAGCGTTTGGGAAAAGATCCGAATCGTTATCGTCCTTCTTCTGAAGCCTTGCGGAGGCGCATTCTCCGTGAATTACCCCTTTATAAGGTCGATACGCTGGTCGATCTCATCAATTTGGTTTCTATCCGTAGCGGATATTCCATCGGAGGCTTCGATGCGGATAAAATTGCCGGTGGCAGTCTGGTGTTGGGAGTCGGCAGGGAAGGTGAAATTTATCATGGAATCGGGCGTGGAGAATTGAATATTGCAGGTCTGCCCGTTTACCGGGATGCAGTCGGTGGGGTAGGAACTCCGACGAGTGATGAGGAACGGACAAAAATAGGACTGGATACGACTCACTTGTTAATGATTATAAATGGTTATTCAGGATTGGAGGGGTTGGAGGCGGCAGGAAAGTATGCCGTGGGCTTATTAAGCAAATATGTTTCAGCTATAAACATGGAGGCGGAACTTGTCACAGCCAAAGATCGGACGAAAATAGCGCTATAATTCTGTTATAATAGTGTTAATTATGCTTTCAAAACATAAAAAGCACCTGTCTTTATGCTAAAAAACATCTATATCCTTTTGTTTTAATCGATTAATCTATAAATTTGCTCCCGTTAACGATTAACAAAACAAAAAGAAACATGATCGAATTGATTGGAACAAACGCCGGCCTTGTTTGGAACGCATTGAATGAAGGCGGTAAGATGAGTGTTAAGGCAGTAAAGAAGGCTACTAAGATTAAAGCGGAAAAAGATATGTATGCTGCTTTTGGTTGGTTAGCGAAAGAAGGCAAATTGGCTTTCGAAAACATCGAGGGTGAATTGTACGTTGCGTTAGTATAAATATAGCGTAGCTGAATCTATTGGAAGGAGGGCTGTTCGGATTTTAGTTTGAACGGCCTTTTGTGTGTCCGAACGTTTTCTGTCAAAAAAACAAACCGATTCGTTGTTTTATTCAATTCTATCCTTTACTTTTGTGTAGAATTTGGTGTGAAATGACCGAAGATCATAAAAGATTGTTGGCTGTATTTGATGTTAGGGTTCGTGATTTGATGGAGTTTTGCGATAGGCAAAAGGAGAAAATCAACGAGCTTGAAAGTTCTTTAGCACAGAAAGAAGGAGAACTTCAGCAGGCAATGAAGACGATCGAAGAGTTGAATGCCAAATGCGATAACATGCTGACTGCACGGGTTGTTTCTGTCAACGAGGGAGAAATGAAAAGTGCCAGGATGAGGTTATCGAAGTTAGTGCGGGAAGTAGACAAGTGCATTGCACTATTAAACGAATAGAGGCGATGGACGATAAATTTCTTATACATGTAGAGATAGCCGGTAAAAGTTATGGTATCAGGATCAACCGGAGCGAGGAGCAGGTAGCCCGTGAGGCAGTCCGGCAAATCAGGAAGAAAATGGACCAGTACCGGAAGAAATATTCCGACGTGGATGTAAAAGATTTGTTAGCCATGGTAACCTTTCAGCTATCGGTGGAAAACTTGAAGTTGGAGGATAAGAATGACACAAGTCCCTTTACTGAAAAGATACAGGAGCTGACCGATGAACTGGAAAGTTTCCTGAAGGATAAATAGTTGTAAGAATAAAGAAGATGCGTTTCCGCACTACTTTGCATGGGTGTATCCATGTAAGGCAGTGCTTTTTTTGTATAATAATATAACTGAATTTAAACTATAAGTAAAATGGGTATGACTATAATCATAGCACTTGTGACCTTCGTTGTCGGAGGCTTGCTCGTGTGGTTTGTGATGAGAGTCCTTATGAAGTCAAGGTATGACGCTGTGATACGCGAGGCTGAAAAGGAGTCGGAAGTAATGAAGCAGAAGAAGCTGCTCGAAGTAAAAGAGAAGTTCCTTCATTTGAAAGCGGACCTGGAGAAACAGGTGTCCGCCCGTAATTCAAAGATACAGTCTGTAGAGGCTAAGTTGAAACAACGTGAGTTGAATTTGAACCAACGTCAGGAAGACCTGCAACGCAAGAATAGCGAAGTGGATGCCGTGAAGGAGAATCTGGCGGCCCAACTGGAACTGGTAGATAAGAAGAAGCAGGATTTGGAGAAACTTCACCAGCGTGAAATCGAACATCTGGAAACTCTGTCCGGGCTTTCTGCCGAAGAGGCGAAGGAGCGTCTGATCGAATCCTTGAAAGACGAAGCCAAGTCAGAAGCTACTTCCTACATCAATGAAATCATGGAAGAGGCAAAGATGACAGCCAACAAGGAAGCGAAGAAAATCGTTATCCAGTCCATCCAGCGTGTAGCAACCGAAACGGCAATCGAGAATTCGATTACAGTCTTCCATATCGAATCAGACGAGATCAAAGGCCGTATCATCGGTCGTGAAGGGCGTAACATTCGGGCGTTGGAAGCAGCAACCGGTATTGAGATCGTGGTTGACGATACGCCTGAAGCAATCGTGTTGTCCGGTTTTGATCCGGTCCGTCGTGAAATAGCCCGTCTGGCTTTGCACCAGTTGGTACAGGACGGACGTATCCACCCGGCACGTATCGAGGAAGTGGTAACGAAAGTGAGAAAGCAAGTTGAAGACGAAGTGGTGGAAACCGGTAAGCGTACCGTTATCGATCTCGGTGTACATGGTTTGCATCCTGAACTGATCCGTATGATCGGTAAGATGAAATATCGTTCTTCTTATGGCCAGAACCTGTTGCAGCACGCACGCGAAACGGCGAACTTATGTGCTGTGATGGCATCTGAACTGGGGTTGAACCCGAAAAAGGCAAAACGTGCCGGACTGTTGCACGATATAGGAAAAGTGCCTGATGACGAACCGGAATTGCCGCACGCAATCTTAGGCATGAAGCTTTGCGAGAAATATAAAGAGAAACCTGATATCTGCAATGCCGTAGGCGCTCACCATGACGAAGTGGAAATGCAAACGCTGCTTGCTCCGATCGTACAGGTTTGTGATGCTATTTCGGGTGCGCGTCCGGGAGCTCGCCGTGAGATCGTCGAGGCTTACATCAAGCGTCTGAATGATCTGGAACAGTTGGCTCTTTCTTATCCGGGTGTAGTGAAGACATACGCTATCCAGGCTGGTCGTGAGCTCCGCGTAATTGTCGGGGCTGACAAGATCGATGATAAGGATACCGAAAACCTGTCAACCGAAATTGCAAAGAGGATCCAGGACGAAATGACCTATCCGGGTCAGGTGAAGATCACGGTGATCCGTGAGACTCGTGCGGTAAGCTATGCTAAGTAGATCGATCATCATTGAATAAGTTTATGGAAGGCCGGGCTGAATAAAGTCCGGCTTTTTTTATTTTTCCGCCAATAATCAGGGGGAGGCTTCACCTTTGTATGCACTGGTTGGGTTATAAGATTGTTGATGGGTGAATGCAAATAGTAAAAGTGCCTTCACCTGTTACGGTTGTCTTCATCTGCGGGTTAGTCGGGTATGGAAGGTACACTATAGAGTGGCAGTCGCTATACTTTTATTGTTAAACTATAAAACCATAGAGCTTTTGGCCTAAGTCGAAAACCTTTTCGCCCTTGGTGAAAAAGGCTTTTGACAATGGGCAAAAAGGCTTTCGACTTAGGTCGAAAATGAAAAGAGATATAAGGTAAATATTAAATGTTAGTATATTAGGATATTAATATCATTCACAATCTCTTTATTATTCGCTTAAATATGTCGCTTTGTATAAGAGGCCGGATCTGGTGTGTCTGGGCGAGACAAGGTGAAAGTAAATTTTTAAGGTGAAGGCAAGCGTCAGGACTGCCTTCACCCTCTCATATGATAATAGTCAAAGGGTTTCAGGGAATGGTGAAGCCCAATCGGATGCTTGCAAAAAAAGCGGTTGCCGATCTCTGGCAACCGCTTTTTTAGTTTGTTATGTGAAACCGGATTGCTTATTTATAGCTGTAGCCCGCTTTCTTCTGTGCGCTGTTGGCTTTGGCTCCGGGGATCAAAGTGAAGCCCCATTTGTATTCCCGGTCTGCCGGTAAAGTATATTCCGGTTCCGGACGTGAATACCAACTGTCGTAGCCGGCCAATCCTTGCTGTTTCAGGTCTACGCATACTTCAACGAAGTTACGCGGCGCGATGTCGTTGATATGCGTCTGGCGAGGTTTGTCATACGGTCCGATTTCCGGACGGTTGGCAATCTCTTCCGGTGTGAAGTTGTTCCACTGGTACGGGCGGTCGGTTGCCTTGCCAGCGTCGAAGTCTTCGACGGAGTTACGCATTGCGTTGAATTCCATCTCGTCGTCTGCAACGATCAACAGGTTCTTGCCTTTACCGCCTAATGAAATCCAGCGGGTATCGCAGTGGTGGCCGTTTTCCTGCGGACGGACGTATGGGAAATACTGTTCTTCAGCCGTGCTCTTGTACTGTCCGATCATGTAACCGGCTTTGCGGTCCCAATAGTTTTCCAGCGGACCGCGGCCGAAGTATTCCAGTTGGTCCATCGTTGCCGGCAGACGGAAACGTACGCCGATACGCGGAACGACCATCTTGTCGCGTTCGCTGACATTGGCGCGGCCCGGTGAGAAGGTCGCGGTGGCGGTCGCTTCGGAAATACCGATCTTCACACCGTCCAAATGGGCAGGCGTGAAGTGGGTGGCCACGTTCATGATACCGTCAGGATAGATCTTGTATGTCACCAGGAACTGGTTGCCGGCCGGCAGTTTATAGTCGACTTTTACGATGGCATTACCATCGATGATCTCGCCTGTCGCGCTTGTCACATTGAAGTTACGGCTTGAGAGTTCCCATATCTCAAGACGTTTCGGGTTGCCGCTTCCGTAGTCGTTATCGTTCGGGGCGCGCCAGAAGTTCGGCTGGATACCGAAGCCTTCGTTGAAGTATTCCGTGCCGCCTACTTTATAGGAAGCCACGACGCCGGCTTTCTTGTCGAATACGAAGTTCACTTTGGAAGAAGTCACCTTCAGGTCGTTTCCTTCTTCAGATACGGTCAGCTTGGGGCCTGCGGCCTTGTAAACGGTCTTGTCGGCTGTTACCGGCAAAACAAACTGATCCTGTGCGATGTCGTATCCGGCAGGGATCACGCCATCCTGTTTGGTCGTAGTCACGACAAAGTTCACCAAATAATCGACGCCGGCCTGCGGTTTCAAGCCTTCTACCGGGACTGTGATTTCCTGGGATGCCTGTGGCGCCAGGTCGAGAGACATCTTGTTGCCTTTGATGATTTTGTTGTTTGCCTTGATCGTATAGCTGATCATGTAATCTTTCAGGCTCGTGAAATAGAAACGGTTTGTCACTTTGAATATGCCTTTCGCCACATCTACAGCTTCGAAACCGACATTCTGGTGTGCATATTTCACTTCTTCCATAGCCGGATGCGGAGTGCGGTCCGGGCTCACGATACCGTTGCAAAGGAAATTGCCGTCACTCGGCATGTCTTTGCCGAAGTCGCCGCCGTAAGCATAATATTCTTTTCCGTTTGCATCCTTGGCAAGCAGACCTTGGTCAACCCAGTCCCAAATGTAGCCGCCCTGGAGGTTCGGGTATTTGTAGATCGCTTTCCACTGGTCCCAAAGGTTACCGGTCGAGTTACCCATCGCGTGGGCATATTCGGACGGTGCAACCGGACGGTCGCTACCTTCCTTACCTATCTCTTCCAACCATTTTGCACTTGGATACTGCGGGACATACATGTCGGAGTTCCATTCCCACTGTGCACGTTCGTAGTTGACCGGACGGCCCATCATGGTCTTTTCCTTGTCCTTTACATATAAATAGGTCTGGTAGAAGTTGTAACCGTTTCCGGCTTCGTTACCTAATGACCAGATCGTTACGGACGGATGATTTTTGTTGCGTTCGTACATGTTGACTGTACGGTCCATATGTGGTTTCAGCCATTCCGGGTTGTTTCCCAACGTACCGCCTTTGCGCAGGTTGTAGTACATGCCGTGCGATTCGATATTGGCTTCGTCGTAAACATACAATCCGTATTCGTCACAAAGCTCGTAGAACCTGCGGTCTTGCGGGTAATGGCACAGGCGGACGGAGTTCAGATTGTTCCGTTTCATCAGTTCGAAATCCTTGCGCATCAGTTCTTCTGTCACGTAATGTCCGGTCTGCGAGTTGTGTTCGTGGATATTGACACCTTTGAACTTGATCGGCTGTCCGTTGAACAGCAGGACGGTGTATGGTTTGCCGTTGCCGGCGATCTGGTCGATCTCTTTGATTTCGATGCGGCGGAAACCGACGTTTTGCGGGATCACTTCCGTCACCTTGCCATCTTCCTTGATCGTCATCAACAGCTTGTAAAGGTTCGGATGTTCCGCGTTCCACGTTTCCACATTATCCAGTGTCTTTTCGAACGAAGTCGTTGTAATCGTGTTCGGGCTTACCCACAACTTGTTTTCTGCCGTAGCAGCCACATTGCCTTTTGCATCTAATAATTCGTATGTCACGTCGATGTTCTTGACCTTGTCAGAATGGTTCTTGATGTCTATTGCCAAGCTGAAGATACCGTTTTTGTAAGTGTCGTCGAGCGTGGAGACAATACGGTAATCATTGACAGCGATCTTGGGTTGTGACCATAGATAGACATCGCGTTCGATACCGCTTAGGCGCCAGAAGTCCTGGCATTCCAGATAGGAACCTGTGCTCCAGCGGAAGATTTTCAGCGTCAGCACGTTTTTGCCTGGTTGCAGGTATTTGTTGATCAGGAATTCGGCCGGATTCTTGGAATCTTCGCTGTAGCCGACTTCCTTGCCGTTTACGTAAACATATAAGCCCGATTTGGCTCCGGCGATGTGTAGATATATGTCACGTCCGTCCCAACCGGCAGGAACCTCGAAGTCGCGCCGGTAAACACCTACCGGGTTTGCTTCCGGCAACAGTGGAGGTTGCGGGTTACGTGGTTTGAACTCATATCCGTGATTCGTGTAGATGGCAGTACCGTGTCCCTGTACCTCCCAGTTTCCCGGAACGGTGATGTCGTCCCAATCGGAAGTGCTGACAGAAGGATCTGTGATGTTGGCAGGAAGGTCTTTGTATGAATCTACGAAATAGAATTTCCATGTGCCGTTCAGCAATGAGTAGAAAGGACTTTTTTCATATCGGGAAGATAGAGCTGTGGCACGGTCTTCATAACTCATGAAAGAGGAGCGGGGAGCCTCTTTATTAACGGCAACGACTTGGATGTCCTGCCAGTAAGGCTTCGCAGGCTGGTTCGTCGCATCGTCAGCCAATGCAGTCCCCAGAAGGAAGCAACTCAATGCTCCTGTGAGCATCGTTTTTTTGATCATGTGTTTCATATGCATTTTTAATTTAGATTAGACTTAGTCTGTTGAAAAGTGAAAGTTGAAAGTGAAAGAGAGTATATCTTTGACTTTCATCTTTCAACTTTCAACTTTTTTATCTTGCTGCGTAGAAAGAATAACCTTCGGCTACCTGTTTGAAAGCAAGTACGCCTGCCTGGTTCAGTTCTACATTCATTTCTTTGCCGTCGGGAAGGTACATGACAACTTCGTCGTCACCTGTGAACTTCAGCAGTTTGGTCGATTCGCCGTTTGCTTCTACGCTCCAACTCTTGTCTGCTTCATTGAAAACCAGATCGACCGCTTTTTCTTCTCCTTCTTTCTGGATGTGGTAGCCGTCTTTTTGGGTTTCGATGGCATACGTGCCGTCTTTGGTTTCGATTGTTTTTACCGTACCGGCATCTGCAACAGGGTTGCTTCCGCTCCAGAATTCAATCGAGTTTAAAACCAATATGTCGGCTAATGCAGAGATTTCATAAACCGGAACAATCCAGAATGCAACGAATACTAACTCGTTTACAAACTTGCTGTCGATATTTCTGTTCCAATCCAACAGCTTATTTGACAACCCAAATGATCCAATGCATGATGAGAATAATACACTGCTGGCAAGCGTTGCTGCCACTAATAAAGTTAGACTTTTTTTCTTCATGAATATTTAGTATTTGTAGTTAATTTGGGGACGAAGATAACAATTTATACGATAATTGTCATTAATAACAGGACTATAATTATTTATTGGTTACTCTTTATGAATTTCTTTTTGAACTTGAAACTTTTTATGAAACAAAGAGGCTTCTAAAATTCATTTAAATGATTTTAGAAGCCTCTTTTTATTTTAATAGAGAGTATCGGTTGTTAGTAACCTGGATTCTGATCTGTTGCCAGTAGAGGGTTCAAGTCGATTGCTGTTTGGGGAATAGGTCTCAGCGACATCCGGCTATCCCATTTCATCGTGATGACTTTTTCGCCATCCGGTGTGGAGATAGGAACATTGTTCATCTGCGCACTCCAATAAGCATCGCCATAACGGCTTAGGTCGTCGCTGCGCAAACCTTCACCAGCCAGTTCGATGCGACGTTCGTTTTTGATCAAAGCCAATCCATCTTCCTTGCCGAGGCTTGTCGGTACGTTTGGCATACCGCAACGATCACGAAGCTGATTCAAGGCAGCCTGTGTCTGTCCGTCGAAACCTGTTGTCTGGGTATGAGCTTCAGCAAAGATCAGCAGTACTTCGGCATAACGGATACAGGGATAATCGCCGGTTGCTTGTCCGTCATTATTCGCATCATTTTCCAACGGTGACATTTTGCGGAAGTTGAAACCAGTCTTGGATTCATTATTCCCGTTTTTGATCCATTCATAGATGAAGTTTGTACCGTAGTTTGTCTCATACCAACCTTTGAAGGGGAATAGGATGGAGGCATATAAACGGCTATCACGATTGCGGAATTCCTGCATGTACTCGTAATCTTTCAGTTTTCCACTGTTGATAAGGCCGGATGCAAAAGAAATAAATTTGGCTTCTCCTGCAGGAGCTTTATATTCGTCCAAATCCCCTTTGATAACTTTATAAGCATTCATACGCTTTTCGATACTGGGAATGGACGGTGTTTTGCCGTCTACTGTCCAGTAAGCGTCGACCAGATTTTGTGTCGGAGTCACAGAAGACCAACCTCCTAATTGATTCGGACGGATGCTTGTGTATCGTGTCATATCTTGGTAGTCCCAACTGGAAGCGGTATATTGACGAGTCATTACATATTCCGGATTGTCTGGGTTCCCGTTTTCCGTATGCCATAAAGATTCGTAGCTGAACATGCCTTTCATAAATTTGTCACGGTCGATACCGTATTTGTCAAAATCTATGTATAATTCCATTTCTTCAGCTTCTTTCTTTTGTGCTTCGGTCAATTCACTGACTTGGAATAATGAAAAACCTCCTTTATCCATGATTTCTTTGGCTGCTGCTTCTGCTGTCGGATAGTCGCCGAAATAAAGGGCTGCTCTTGCTTTTACGGCTAAAGCTGCATATTTGGTCATACGTCCTTTTTCGTTCGGATAACTACCTGCATATTTTTCCGGAAGGATAGCTGCTGCTTCAGTTAGTTCGTTGAGAATAAATTCACGGATTTTGCTTGTTTCGTCGCGAGGAATGTTGGGAGCATCGTATGACAATACATCGGTGATCAAAGGAACTTTACCAAATGTTGTTGTCAAGTTCAGATAAGTCCATGCACGCATAGCTCGGACTTCCGCTTTGAACCGTGTTTTCAGATCTTCATCCATCGGAACATTCTCTATTTCCTGCAAGAAAATGTTTTGTTTGCGGACTGTTTCGAAGTTATAGCCTTCGTCATATAGAGCACTGAGGCCGTTTTGCTGATAAATAGCTCCGTTCGATTCCCATGAATATTGGCAGTATGCATCGTTCGTATACGAATCGCTGTGAACAGCTGCGCCGGGAATGCTTGCTGAGTAAACAGCGTTCAGATTATACCATGCATCTTTTTCTGATGTCCAGAATGTTTCTGTTGCAATGCTGGAAGTCGGTTCGACATCCAGGTCACAACTGCAAACTGTTGTTCCCAGAGCTAGGCAGAAGAACGTATGTTTGAATATATTATTAACTGTTTTCATTTTGCTTTTTGTTAGAATGTTAAGTTTACACCAAGTGAAATAGAAGAAGTTCCGCGGGTGTCTGTTCCACGTCCGGACGGTGTTTCCGGATCAAAGTCTTCCATGCGGTGATCTGCACGGATTGTAAATGGATTTTCAGCCGATACGTAAAGTTTCAAAGCATCGACACCTAAATGCTGAATTTGGTGTTTATTGAAATTATATCCGAATGTGATATTTTTGATACGGAAATAATCAGAATCGAACAACCAGAAATCGGAGAACTTATTGTTGAAAGTAGAGTGTGCACTTGTACGCGGATAGATACGAGGATAAGCTGCATTTGGGTCGGGGTTATCAACGGTCCAGCGTTTCAGGTGAAATTCACGTGGACTGGCATTATCAGAGAAAGCCCAAGCCTGTTCCTGATAGAAACGAACCATTGTTCCAGTCACACCTTGTCCGAACATACTTAATTCGAAACCTTTGTAACGTAAGTTTAGATTAACGCCGTATGTAATATCGGGAACGTCACAAGCCAGATAGTCTCTGTCCTTATCGGTCAGTTTTCCGTCGCCATCCAAGTCTACATATTTAATGTCTCCGGCCTGTGGGGTAATGCCGTCTGTTATGTAGTTGCCATTGTCGATGTCTTCCTGTGTCAATAAACCGTCTGAGCGGAAACCGTAGAATGTGCCGATAGCATAACCCACTTTCTTAATCCAAGGGTCTTCGATCATCGGATCGTTTGCTCCTAAATCTTTTACCTTATTCCAGTTTTTAGACAGATTAAAACCAACCGTATAAGAGAAATCTCCAATGGATTTGTTGTGAGATATGTTGAATTCCAGACCTTTGTTACTTACTTTACCGATATTTTGCGAAACCTTATAGTCACTATTGATACCGACTTCTGCTGGACTCGGATAAGATAGTAGGATATCTTTGGTTTGTTTGTCGTAGAATTCACCAGTGAAACTGAAAAGTCCGTTTAGAATATCGAAATCAACCCCGACATTGGTAATCGTTACGGTTTCCCAACCTAATCCAGGATTAGCTGGCTTTCCTTCTCGAATACCGCTGACGATCGTATTTTCGAAGTTATAATTTCCACCCTGTACATAGGTCGCAAAATAATCATATTGTCCTACGTTATTGATATTACCTAACTGTCCCCAGGAAGCACGCAATTTCAAATTATCGATCCAACTGGCATCTTGCATGAAACTTTCCTGATTAATACGCCATCCGGCAGAGAACGAAGGAAAGAAACCCCAGCGGTTGTCTTTGTGGAAACGGGAAGAAGCATCTGCGCGAAAGTTGGCTTCCAACAGATACCTGTCTTTGTACGAGTAGTTCAAACGGGCAAAGTAAGACATTAATTTATCTTCGTAAACATCACCTTCCGTGCTCATGTCGCTGGGTGCGCTCGAACCTCCATTAATACCCGTCATACCGTTGGTTGGGAAATTGCGGCGCCATGATTTTTGTTGTTGGTATTTGTAATGTTCGTATGAGACACCTCCTAATGCACTTATATTATGGTTTTCGTTGCTCCAATTATAATTGGCCAAACCATTGTAGGTCAAACGACTATTTTCGTTCCAGTCATATGTCATCTTGGAAGCGGTCACATCCGTACCGTTCAATTCTGAGCCGGTTACGAAATCTTTGATTTTATTTCTATTGGCTTCGTATGTTTTACCTTTATAGTCATATGCCTTATAGATCATTTGTCCGGTCAGTGTCAATCCTTTAACTGGTTTAATATCGAGGGCGAGGTCGATCAATGTATTTTGTGATTTGTTGTTGTTCCATCCCCCTTCTTCCAAGCGACGTAGTGGATTACGTTGCATATTTACCAGCGCTGCAGGATTTCCCCCTTCGTAACTACCCCATTCTCCATTGCTTTGACGAGCTACATATGTAGACGGAACGGTTAGAAGTTCTGTATATCCAATACCTCCGCTTTCTGTATTGTTTGTGTTTTGGATATATTTGAAGTTTGAACGCCAAGACAACCATGAGGTTATATCGGATGAGAGGTTGGTGGTCATATTATATCGGTTGGCGGAAGCCTCGGGGGTAAATTTGTCATCATACATATACCCTAATGAGGTGAAATATTTGACTTTGTTTCCTCCGCTTACGCTAACGGAATGCTTTGTCATGACTGCTAAATCGTCCAGCACTAAATCATACCAGTTTGTATTCGGATACATATCTGGGTTACTTCCGTTACGGAACATTTCGATCTCTTCATCCGAATATGGCATCTCTGCATTCGGATTTTCATTGAATGCCGCTTCATTGCTCAAACGAGCATACCATTCCGAACTTAAAACTTTTGGAGTGTATGTTGCGATCTTCATGGATACTGTTCCATCATAGGTCACTTTTACATCACCTTCCTTACCGTCTTTGGTCTTGACTAAGACAACACCGTAAGCAGCACGAGAACCATAAATTGCAGAAGAAGCGGCATCCTTCAGAAAAGAAACGCTTTCGATGGAATTCGGGTCCAAATTGGAGAAGAATGTAGCATCTGCTATTGCTCCGTCAATGACAAACAAAGGGGAAGAAGTCCCCAAGTTTCCGCGACCACGCATGTTGATGGAGATGGAACCTTGACGGTTGATAATGGTTACTCCCGGTACCTGCCCTTGAACGGAAGCCAACACGTCCGTATTGACACGCTCTTTCAGCTCTTCGGAGCCGACAGATGCAACGGCACCGGTGAGGTTTACTTTCTTTTGGGTACCATAGCCGATCACGACTACTTCATCCAATTTTTGGGTGTCTTCTTTCAGACTGACTTTGATCGTTTGTTCTCCATTGTATTTGATCTCTTGGGTCAAATAACCAATAAATGAGATAACGATTACATCTCCCTTTTTTACTTCCAGGACAAAATTACCGTTCATGTCGGTAACAGTACCGTTTGTAGTGCCTTTTACAACTACCGAAGCTCCTGCTACAGGGCCGAACTCGTCTTCAACGACACCTTTCAAACTTGCTTGCTGCTGAGAAATGCCAACTTTGGGAGTCGTAGTTTCGTTGGCGGCAAATATCACCCCTGATGAACAAAGGGCTACAGACAACAGCAAAAAACTGACTGGTCTTGCGATTTTCAACATACTAATTGTTTTTTGTTTAATAATAGTTAGATATAATAGGCTTTAAGAGGATCTGTTTTCTTCTACAGCTCACACTTACTTGCTTATTTTTAGTAATTAGGGTCAAAGTTTATGCTTGCACATGCGTAGTTCTTGTAGGACTACGTCCTTTGACGGGGCAAATGTAATACATTTATTTATTATCTTGCATGTTTTTTTAGAAAAAATTAGCAAGAATACTATTGAATGTATTTTAATACCGTTTTTATACATTGAGACAAATATATTAAAATATTTTACTAATACAAATGATATTAATCGTTATTTTCTTTTACTACCTCTATTCTTTACCCTAAATCCTTTGAAAATTCGACAATATGGTTGTATTGTGCAAGATGCATGAATCCATAGTTTGTTTCATATATATCCCGAAGCTCTCAGGAATTTCAACCAAGTACACATCTTAAAATGTTAATTAACAATTAAGCGTTTCCGAGTGTTATTTTCTAAACCTATCAGATTTTCTTGCTTTTTTTCTATATACTTATTGTATAGATCTAAATTTATATGGATAGATTCTAATCAATAATTTAATTTGCTATGTAATCGTCTGCTTCCCGCTATATATATTACTTTGGTTATAAATAACTGATAAATAGCATGATGGGATAAATATTTCCACATATTAAAGTAATCTGTCTATTAGCTGAAGATTGTATACTTTCCGGTTGATAATCATAGACCACATAACTTACTAACATCAACAGATTAATTACTAGGAAAATCAGGTTTACTCCCAAGGTTTTCTACAAGAAACAGACTGGTAATTCTGATGTTTTGGTACAAATTCGTATAACTTAATCATAGTCCTACAAGAACTTCATACAAAAAATCCTCCTTTTTGCCTATACAGCTTTATATTTCTTACAATAAGTCATAGTCCTACAAGAACTATGTCATACATTTGCATGGCAAATGTATGACAGATGTTAGGAATCATACCATGAATGTAAAGAATCTATAAGTAAGGTGGTTATCACCTCCTTGGATCTTATTCATATAGTGACTATTATTATTAAACAAAAAACAATTAGTATGTTGAAAATTGCAAGACCAGTCAGCTTTTTGCTGTTGTCTGCTGCTTTATGTTCCTCAGGAACAGTGTTCGCAGCTAATGAGACAGCAACTCCTAAAGTTGGTATTTCTCAGCAACAGAAAAGTTTGAAAGGAACAGTTAATGATGTACTGGGCCCCGTAGCAGGTGCTTCAGTTGTCGTAAAAGGTACGACGAACGGTACGGTTACTGACATGGACGGTAACTTTGTTTTGGAAGTGAATAACGGTGATGTTCTTCAAATCTCTTTCATCGGTTATGTAACACAGGAAATCAAGTACACCGGACAAGCGACTTTGACTGTGAATCTGATGGAAGATACTCAGAAACTGGAAGAAGTCGTAGTTGTCGGTTACGGTACACAAAAGAAAGTGAACATGACCGGGGCTGTTGCACAGATTGACAGCAAAGCGTTAGAAAATCGCCCGGTTCAGAACGTTTCTACCGCATTGCAAGGTACTATGCCGGGTGTTCAGGTTACTTCCGGCGGTGGCCGTCCCGGACAGGATGGTGGTACGATTCGCGTGCGTGGTGTTGGTACATTAAACACGGCTGATCCTTATATTTTGGTGGATGGTATCGAAACTGGAACGATGAACTCGGTTGATCCGAACGATATCGAAAGTATTTCTGTATTGAAAGATGCTGCTTCTGCTGCGATCTATGGTTCGAAGGCGTCAAATGGTGTAATCTTGATTACGACAAAACGTGGTAAGACAGGTAAACCACGTATCTCTTATAATGGATATGTAGGTTTCCAGAAACCGACGGAAATGATTGACCGTATCAGCTCTTATGACTATGCGCGCTTGTATAGCCAGTCTATGATCGATGAAGGCTTGAATCCCCGTTTCAATGAAACTGATATTGAGAATTTCAGAAATGGTACTTCTCCTAACACGGATTGGTATGATGAAGCCTATAGAACCGGTGTACAGCATTCTCATAATGTAAGTGTGAGCGGTGGTACGGAAAATGCGAAGTATATGGGATCTGTCGGCTATTTGGGACAGACCGGTATTTTACCGAATGCGGACAGACAGCAATTTAATGCTCGTACAAATTTGGATCTGAAGCTGAATTCCAGATTGACGGTTCGTTTGAATTTGGCATATATCAAGAATGACTATTCCGACCCAATTTCTTCTTATGCATCTGGCATAAGTGAAACTGGTGATCCGAATAGTGCTGCCAGCTCTGATCAGATTATCCGTCAGTTGAACCGTATTGCTCCGTGGATTGTAGGTCGTGCTGAAGACGGTACTTATGGTACTATTGGAGATGGTAACCCACTTGCGTGGTTGGATGTTAACCAAACTGTTGACCGTAAAAATCAGAATTTCTCTGGTACCCTGTCTGCCGATTATAAAATCATCGACGGTTTAGTTGCAACAGTGACGGGTTCTTATGTTAACAATCAACAACACTATCGTGCATTTCAAAAATATATTCAGTACAATCCGAATAAGGAAACAGAACCGAATCGTTTGGAAGAACGTTTTACCGGTTGGCATCGTGCAAACTTTGATGCATTGTTGAATTTTGACAGACAATTCGGTGAACACGGTTTGAAAGCAATGGCAGGTTGGCATACGGAAAAGTATGACTACACCTATAACCAGCAGTTCCGTAAGAATTTCCCGACTAATGATCTGACCGATATCGCGGCTGGAGATGCTGCTACTCAGAAGAACAATGGCTATACACGTGAGTTGGCGATGATTTCTTGGTTCGGACGTATTAACTATGATTATGCCGGCAAATATTTGTTGGAAGGTAATATCCGTTCTGATGCTTCTTCCCGTTTTGCTGATGGTAATCGTTGGGGATATTTCCCTTCTTTCTCTGCTGCATGGCGTATTAGTGAAGAAGGTTTCATGGAAAATACGAAAGATTGGTTGAACAACTTGAAGATTCGCGGATCATGGGGGTTACTGGGTAATCAAGATGCATTGACTGATTATTATCCTTGGATGAATACCTATAATCTAGATGCAAGTTATCCGTTAGGAGGTGCTTTGCAGTCGGGGTATTATCAGAAAGCATATAAGCTGTCTTCTATCTCTTGGGAAAAATCTCGTACATGGGGACTTGGTTTTGATGCGACAGTCAATAACAAGATCAATGTGACATTTGACTACTATGACCGTAGGACAACAGGTATTATCATGGATGTTCCGGTTCCGGCAGAATTTGGTTTGGATGCTTATAAAGATAATGTAGGTGAAATGTCCAATCGAGGTGTTGAAGTGATTCTGAGCTACAACAACAAATGGGGGGATTGGTCGTTTGGTGCAACCGGAAACTTCTCGTACAACAAAAACGAATTATTGGATTTAGGTTTGAGTCCGGATGCCGGAGGTGTAACGGCTGATCCGAACAATGGCAATAAGGTTCGTAAGATTGGTGAAGCGCTGAACACATATCGTGTTTATAAAGCAGATGGTTTCTTTGAATCGGATGAAGCAGCTCAGGCTTGGATGGATAAATATTCCACACAGGCAGGTTATCCGTTTGGAACTAAAAAGTTCAAGGGAGGTGATCTGATCTATCAGGATGCAAACGGTGATGGTAAAATGACGGCTGATGACCGCGTCCTTGCAGGTTCTTCAGATCCTAAATTTACGTTTGGTTTGAATCTGAATGCTGCTTATAAAGGCTTCGACTTATCCATGTTGTTTACGGGCGCGGCTGGCGTGCATCGTTTGATCAACCAGGAAGTAACAGGCTATTTCGGTGGCGATGACTCACATCCGGCAACTGTATGGTTGGATGCTTGGACACCGGAAAACAAAGATGCAACGATGCCACGTGTGGCTTATGATGTAACATCTCCGAGTCTGTCATCTAATGTCGTGTCTACATTCTGGTTGCAGAATTCCAGCTATTTGCGTATGAAGAACCTGCAATTCGGTTATACACTTCCGAAGAATGTGATCAAATCGGTTGGAATTGAAAACGTACGTTTCTACTACTCTGTAGAAAACCTGTTTACTATCCATAATATGCTTGTCAATGTGGATCCGGAAATCGGAGATGAACGCGGTTCCAGTTTCCCGTTAACTCAGACACATGCTTTTGGTGTGAATGTGACATTCTGATAAGAACGATTGTTTAAGATTAAAATTAAAGAATAAAATATGAAACGTGTATTAGTATATATGCTGGCCGGGATGGCATTGGTCGGGACTTCCTGTTCGGACTTTTTGGATACGATTCCCCATGACGCACTGTCTCCCAGCACAACTTGGCAAACAGAAAAGGATGCTGAAAAGTTTTTGATTGGTTGTTATGACGGTTGGGCTGATGAAACGGGTATTCTGTATTGGGATTGTGCTTCCGATTTCGGTTTCAATTTCCATGTCCATGAAAATTATCGGAATATCGGAAATGGTAGTATGACTGCCAGCAACGCAGTTGCAGATTATTATAAATTTGGAATGATCCGTCGTTGTAACGATTTCTTGACCAATATCCAAAATATTGAATTTGCGGATGCAAAGAAGAAAGACAATATGATTGGTCAGGTGAAAACGATCCGGGCTTATACTTATTTCAATATGAACTGGCAGTATGGCGGTGTACCTATTATCGATTCTTATGAAACAGCTGAAGAAGCACAAGTTCCCCGCAATACGGAAGAAGAGGTGAAAAAGTATATCTACGACGAGTTGGATGCTGCTATCCCGATGTTAGATGATGCTCCTGCCGCAAGTGGTTATATTGCCAAAGGTACGGCTTTGGCTATCAAGATGCGTTCAGCCCTTTATTATGCCGACTATCAGCGTGCGAAAGAGGCTGCAAAAGCTATTATGGATTTAGGACAGTATGAACTGGATCCGAGCTTTGAAAATATATTTATGGTGAGCGGACAGAATTCGAAAGAAATCATAGCTGCTGTGCAACATGATGAAAATCTGTATTCAAATTGGATGATCGCCACGATGTATAACAATTCGGATGCAGGTTGGTCTTCTATGGTTCCATCCAAAAATCTGATTGATGCGTATGAAATGAGTAATGGTTTGACAAAAGAAGAGGCTGGTAGTGGTTACGATCCTGTTCATCCTTTTGCAAATCGTGACCCGCGTATGGCAATGACGGTTCTTTATCCGGGTATGGATTGGGTTAATTATAAGGGAGAAGAAACGATCATTAACACATTGGATAAGGAGGTGAATGGTAAAACGAATCCGGATCATCCGGGTACGGCCAACAACTCTTCGAAGACGGGTTTGACTTGGGCTAAATATTTGGCTCCGATGTCTCAATATGGAGATGTTTGGTCTTCGAATGCGCAGACGATCATTTTCCGGTATGCAGAAGTATTATTGACATATGTGGAAGCTGAGAACGAATTGAACGGCCCGTCTGCTGAAATATACGATATGTTGGATCAGATTCGTACGCGTGTAGGTATGCCGAAAGTAGATCAGAGTAAATATGGTACTAAAGAAACATTGCGTGAATTGATTCGTCGCGAACGTTCTATCGAGTTAGCTGGTGAAGGCCTTCGTCGTGCCGATATTCTTCGTTGGAAAGATGCAAGTGGCAAGATGGTTGCTGAAACGGTATTGAATGCTCCTTTGGAAAGCTTCACCGGAACGATCAATTATGATGAAAAAGATCCGTACAAACGTGCAGTCATAAGTGGTGTCGAATTAGTTGAAAACCGTTCGTTCGCTCCTCATAACCGGTATTTACCGATCAAGCAGGATGCACTTGATAAAAACAAGCTATTGAAACAGAATGACGGTTATTAATAAGAACTGATATATTTATCATGTTTTAAGAGGGATATATTGGATCATTTCCAATATATCCCTTTCCTTTGTACAGAAAAACACTAACATAGCATGAAGCATTATCGAATTTTCTCTTTTATCTTGTTGTTCATTTGTGCTGCATTCGGACAAAGTTGCAGTATCTCCTCTTCCGGCCGGGAAGTCCTGGACATGAATACCGACTGGGCTTTTTATCGGGGGGATGTGGTGGAAGGGAGCCGGACGGATCTGGATGATTCAGGATGGATACCTGTCGCACTACCCCATATCATGCAACTGGAAATGAAACATTGCGGCGGGAACTCCATTTATGACGGGATCGGTTGGTATCGCCGTTATTTCAAACTGCCTGCGAAGTATAAGGATAAACGGATTGTCGTCTCTTTTGAAGGAGTGATGACGAATTGCGATGTTTATCTGAACGGCCAAAAAGTGACGGAGCATCATGGTGGTTATATGGGATTTGTCGCAGACCTTACGGACCGTATCGATTGGAACGGTAATAATGTGCTGGCTGTCCGGGTCTCTGCCGAGCCGGACCCGCTGACACCTCCGGGAAAGCCGCAGGACAAAATGGATTTCTATTATTATAGTGGGATTTATCGGGATGTCCGGATGGTGATTACGGACAAAGTATATATCACCGACCCGTTGCAGGAAGATATTGTTGCCGGTGGAGGTCAGTTTGTGACGTATCCCGAAGTGACAAAAGACAAGGCGAGGGCACATCTTGCGACTCATGTCCGGAATTTGACGGATAAAGATCAGACATTGTCTGTTTTCTCGCAACTGGTCGATTCGGCTGGCCACGTTATTGCTGAGGCTGAAACACCGGTCACCTTGCACAAGCAATCGGACAGAACGGTGGAGCAGGACCTCTTTGTTAACCAGCCTGCTTTATGGCATCCTTATACGCCTAATCTCTATACCTTGCGTACGCAATTATTATCGGAAGATAAAGTGCTCGACGAAACCACCCGGAAAATCGGTATTCGTACGATCCGGTACACGGCCGAGGAAGGATTCTTTATCAATGGTGAAAAACTGTATATGCGCGGAGCCAACCGTCACCAGGCTTTTGCCAATGTTGGGGATGCGGCTTCCAACTCAATGCAGGTACGGGATGTGATCGACCTGAAACGGGGTGGTTATAATGCGGTTCGCGCCGCCCATTATCCGAATGATCCGGCTTTCTTGGAGGCGTGTGACCGGTATGGGCTGTTAGTGGTGGAGTGTATTCCCGGATGGCAGTTCTATAATCCGGATTCAATCTTTATTGAACGTTTGTATGAAATCGGACGCCAGATGATCCGCCGTGACCGGAATCATCCTTCTGTTGTCCTTTGGGAAACGGCTTTGAACGAATCCCGTTATCCGGTCTCTTTGGCAAAAGAGATTTTCGAACTGTCTCATGCCGAATATCCGGGCGATCAGATGTACACGGCAGGTGATTACTTCGGGCATGCGGAAATGGAGCCCTATTATGATGTCTTTTATAAACAGGTTTCCAAATTCCCGAAAGACGGGGATGTGATGAGTAATTATCCGGAAGATTTTATAGTAGTCAAGCCGTTGTTTACCCGCGAATGGGGAGATGGCGTGGGCGAAAAGCCACGTGTCAGCTTGAAAGAAAGCGAGGAAGAACAGATGCGCCAGTGCCGCAGCCGTATCGAGCAGTTGAATGGTAAAGGCTATTTTGACTGGTGCATGCTGGATGCCAATCCACATATGGGTGGACATTTCGTTTGGAGCTACAATGACTATGCACGGGGCAGCCAGGATGAAACGATGTATAGCGGTGTGGTGGATATCAACCGGTATCCGAAATTCAGCTACTTCATGTTGCAGAGTATGAGGGACAAAGCAGTTTCACAACCCGGATTGTATGAAGGGCCGATGGTCTTTATCGCTTCCTATAATGCTTCGGGAGATTTCGCCTCGTCTACAACAGATATAACGGTTTTTTCCAACTGCGACGAAGTCCGTCTTTATCGTAATGAGAAGTTGATCGGAACTCAGACACGGGAAGAACGGACACCTCTGTTTCGTTCGATTGTCGAGAAAGGCGGCAGTCCAATGTTCGTCTTTAATGCCGGGGAATATGAAACTGGAACGTTAAAGGCGGAAGCGCTGGTTGACGGAAAGATTGTGGCAACCCACAGTGTGAGCACTCCGGGAAAAGCCGATCGTCTGGTTGTGGACATTAAGACGGATGGCATTGTTCCTGTTGCCGACGGCTCGGATATGATTCCTGTCTACTTTAAGGTCTGTGACAAGAACGGTTCTTTGATCTACAACTCTGGACAGGAAATCCGGATTCTGGTGTCTGGTGAAGGAGTGCTGGTCGGAGATACGATCAGCCGTATCGGTATCAATCCTCAGAAGGTGGAAGGTGGCGTTGGTTTCGCATTTGTCCGCACGACGAAGAAAGCCGGTAAGATTACGGTGAAAGCGACAGCAGAGGGTTTGTTCGCCGGTGAAGCGGAAATCAGCACGAAGCCGTTTGAAGGGAAGTCTCTGCCTGATGGAAAACATGCTCTGTTTACGGGGAAAGAGGAAGACAATGTTGTGGTAAAACCTTCTTCCTGGCAGAAGCGTATCTTGGAGAAACCTCGCCTGAAAATCGCGTCGGTTCAGGTTGGAAGCAGCCAGGACGGGTATCCTGCTTCCAATATAATCGACAATGACGATCATACTTGGTGGATTGCCGGAGAAGACCGGTTGCCACAGGTAGTCACTTTGATGCTGGACCGTCCGACATACGTGGCTGCCAGCCGTATCCTTTTCCAGAAAGACAGTTCTTCCTATAAGCATAAGGTAGAGACTTCTGAGGATGGCGAACGGTGGGAACTCTTGTATGAGCGTGAATGTACGGGCTGGGAATTTAAGCCGATGACGGTTGACCGGGAAGTGAAATATCTCCGCTTGACAATCGAGAATGTTTCCGAAGGGCGTGCCGGCCTGGGGGAAATCTCGCTCTATTAATATATTATATAATGTATAACGCGTCTAATCTGAATAGCATGAAAAGAATAGTATATATGTTGGCAGTCCTGTTCTACGGGACAAGCCTTTTTGCACAAGACAAGCCGTTCGACATTGAGCATGCGCCGGCTCCTTTGTTCCGTTGTCCTATCTATGACGGCCCTACCGACCCGACGCTCGAATGGAACACGGAGCGGCAGGAATGGTGGATGTTCTACACGCAACGCCGTGCCAATGTCCCTAACTTGCAGGAAGTGGCCTGTGTATATGGCAGTAAAGTCGGGATCGCGGCAACCAAGAACAACGGTAAAAACTGGTATTATGTCGGGACAGCGAACCTGCCGGAACCCATGCAAGGACAGAGCACTTTCTGGGCTCCCGATGTGTTCAAGCATAAGGACACTTATTACATGATCGTGACCTTTATCCCCGGTATTCATCCTTTCTGGGGAGGTGATGCCCGGCTTGTCTTTTACAAAAGCAAGGATCTGATGAACTGGGATCTGGTGGAGGAAATAGAAGGTACACATGGTTGTATCGACGCTTCGGCGTTTCAGATGCCGGACGGAACATGGAAGATGTGGTACAAGACCCCCGATTCCAAGACGAATACGGGTGTGAGCAAGGATTTGACGACTTGGAAGGTAACCGGCAAATGTGAGATTGACGATGTCCCGCATGAGGGGCCGATCGTCTTTTATTGGAAAAATAAATACTGGAACATCATCGACGAATGTAATCTGGGATATGTCGGCTTGCACTGTTACGAATCGGACGATGCGACTAACTGGACCTATAATTCGACAATCCTGAACAAACCGGGCCTCCGTCCGGACGATTTCGACCAGGGAAGGCATTGCGATGTCGTTGTGATCGGAGACCGTGCTTTTATTTTCTATTTCACCCATCCGGGACGGACGTATAAAATGGACGGTATGGAAGTGGAAGAAAATACTTGGAACTATCATCGTGCCTCTATCCAGATAGCCGAATTGGAATATGTGGATGGAAAGATTGTTTGCGACCGGGATAAGTATGCAAAGAAAGTCCCGTCACCTATCGAGCGGAAGAAGAAGTAAACGGGAATAAAAAGATGTATAAAATGAAAATAGATCGTTTGTTTGTTGTTTCTTTAGGGGCAATCACCGGATTGGCTTCTTGCTCGTCCGGACAGGATGAAGAGGCGCAAAGACCGAATATCCTGATCCTGCTTGCGGATGATGCCGGATATGCGGATTTTGGATTTATGGGGGCGACGGATATCCAGACACCTAACATCGACCGCCTGGCAGCCGAAGGGTGTATCTTTACGGATGCTCATGTGGCGGCGACGGTGAGCAGCCCTTCGCGATCCATGATGCTGACGGGCCGCTACGGACAACGCTACGGATATGAATGTAACCTGGATAAGCCGGGAGATGGCCTTCCTGACGATGAAGAATTGCTTCCGGCTTTGTTGAAACGGTATGACTACCGTACGGGCTGTATCGGAAAATGGCATTTGGGCTCCGAACCCTCCCAGCGTCCGAATGCGAAAGGCTTCGATACGTTCTACGGGCTTTTGGCCGGCCATCGTTCTTATTTCTATGATCCTGAAACCAGTGATAAGGATGGCAACCTGCAACAATACCAGTACAACGGGCGGAAACTGTCTTTCGACGGTTACTTCACCGATGAACTGGCTTCTAAGGCACAGCAGTTTGTTACGGAGAGCGAGCAGCCCTTTATGCTGTATATGTCCTTTACCGCTCCCCATTCTCCCAATGAAGCGACGGAAGAAGATTTGGCGCGTTTCGAAGGACAGCCCCGCCAGAAGTATGCGGCTATGATGTATGCGCTGGATCGTGGTGTCGGCAAGATTGTGGACGAACTGAAAGCGGCGGGCAAGTTCGACAATACGATTATATTCTTTTTGAGCGACAATGGCGGTTCCACGACCAACCAGTCCTCCAACCTTCCGTTGAAAGGCTTCAAGGGAAATAAGTTCGAAGGCGGACAACGGGTTCCGTTCTTTGTCGTTTGGGGCGATCGTTTCAAGCGGGACCAACGTTTCACCGGGCTGACTTCTTCGCTGGACATTTTTGCCACAGTGGTGGATGCGTTGGACATTCCGGAAGAAGGATTGCACAAGCCGATCGACGGTGTCTCCCTGTTACCGTATCTTTCCGGGGAAAAAAGCGGTAATCCGCATGAAGCCTTATTCTGGCGTAAGATGGATACACGGGCCATCCGTTCCGGTTCGTACAAGTTGATCATTACTCGTGGTGTCGATTCCGTCCTGTATAATATGGATCAGGACGTGGAAGAGATGCACGATCTTTTATCTTCCGAGCCGGAGAAGGCACGGGAACTCATGGAGCAGTTGAGCGAATGGGAGCAGGCCTGTTGCAAAGATCCCCTTTGGATAGAAGAGGGTTGGGCCGAAATCACAAACGGCCTGCATGAACGTTTGATGAAAAACGAGATAAGGACGGCACAGGATCTTTGATAAAAAAGCCTCGGCATAAAGTCGAGGCTTTTTTTATGGATAAATTGTATCTTTGCAGCCATAAAAGAGAAAAAATATGATTTCTGTTGAAGGACTTACAGTTGAGTTTGGCGGGTTTACGCTTTTTGATGATGTTTCGTTTGTGGTAAATAAGAAGGATCGTATCGCACTGGTGGGAAAGAACGGTGCGGGAAAATCGACGATGCTGAAAATATTTGCCGGCTTGCAGTCTCCTACCTCCGGGACGGTCAGCGTACCGAAGGAGACGACGATCGGTTATCTTCCCCAGCAGATGAAGCTGGCGGATACACAGACGGTACGCGAAGAGGCGGAACATGCCTTCGAGCATATCCATGAGATGGAAAAGGAGATAGAACGGCTGAACCAACAACTGGCCGAACGGACAGATTATGAAACGGAATCGTATCAGAACCTCATAGACCGTGTCACGCATCTGACGGAACATTTCCAGATGATGGGCGGCAACAATTACCATGCCGAGTTGGAACGGACGTTGATCGGCTTGGGATTTAGCCGTGAGGATTTCGACCGGCCGACCTCCGAGTTCAGCGGGGGATGGCGCATGCGTATCGAGCTTGCCAAGCTCCTGCTCCGCAAGCCGGATGTCCTGCTGCTGGACGAGCCGACCAACCATTTGGATATAGAGTCCATCCAATGGCTTGAAAACTTCATTGCGACACGTGCCAATGCGGTGATCCTTGTTTCACATGACCGGGCGTTTATCGATAATACGACTTTCCGGACGATAGAGATAGAGCTTGGGAAGATTTATGACTATAAGGTAAAATACTCCGAATATGTGGAATTGCGTAAAGAGCGCCGCGAACAACAACTTCGTGCCTTTGAAAACCAGCAGAAGAAATTGGCCGATACGGAAGCTTTCATCGAGCGTTTCCGCTATAAAGCGACCAAGTCCGTGCAGGTGCAATCCCGTATCAAACAATTGGAAAAGGTTGAACGCATAGAGGTGGACGAAGTGGATACGGCTATGTTGAGCCTGAAATTCCCTCCGGCTCCCCGTTCCGGTTCCTATCCGGTGATTGCGGAAGATGTGGCCAAGCGCTATGGCGACCATCTGATTTTCGAGCATGCCACTTTCACTATTAGCCGCGGAGACAAAGTCGCTTTTGTCGGCAAGAACGGTGAAGGTAAGTCCACGCTGGTTAAATGCATAATGGGAGAGATCACCGATTTTACAGGAAAGCTTCAGTTGGGGCATAATGTGAAGATCGGCTATTTTGCACAGAACCAGGCACAGTTGCTGGATGAGAATATGACCGTTTTCGATACGGTGGATTACGTGGCACAGGGGGACATCCGTCTGAAGATACGGGACATATTGGGGGCTTTCATGTTCGGTGGAGAAGCGTCGGACAAGAAAGTGAAGGTATTGTCTGGTGGAGAAAAGACCCGTCTGGCCATGATCCGTCTGTTGTTGGAACCGGTGAACCTGTTGATCCTCGACGAACCGACCAACCATTTGGACATGCGTTCGAAAGATGTGCTGAAAGATGCTTTGAAAGAGTTTGACGGTACGGTTATCGTCGTCTCGCACGACCGTGAATTCCTGGATGGACTGGTAGACAAGGTTTATGAATTCGGAAATAAACGGGTGATCGAACATTTGGGAGGTATTTATGATTTCCTGGAACATAAGAAGATGGATAGTTTGTGCGAATTGGAACGTTCCACCCAAACGACAACCTCTATGGAAGGAAACGCTTCGGAGCCGACCCGAAACAAGCTCTCTTATGAAGCCCGCAAGGAACAAAGCAAGGCAATCAAGAAGGTTGAAAAAGCGATAGCCGAATCCGAAAAGAAAATAACGGAACTCGAAAACTCCATTGCTGCTATCGAGGCCAAGCTCGCCACTCCCGAAGGGGCGGCGGATGTTTCCTTATATACCGAATATTCCGAATTGAAGAAGAAACTTTCCGACACGATGGATCTCTGGACGGAACAGACCCTCGAACTGGAAGAACTGAATGCAGCCAATAGTTAGCAGTCGATTCTTGGTAGATACGAATCATAAATGATGATTTGCAGTCCTGCTATTTAAGCATGGATTGCGCGGATTTCCGATCCTGCTAAAATAAGGATACTGTAATTATAACTAATAAACAAATACACAGATATTTACTGCCATTACTACCATTCTTTTACTTTTCGCCCTTAGTCGAAAAGGCTTTTGACAAGTGTCGAAAGGGCTTTTGACCAAGGGCGAAAAGATCTTCGACCAAGGGCAAAAGGTCAATGATTGGGCTGTTTGACAATAGAAGCATGGCTATTGTCACTTAAATAAAACCTTCCTGGACCGACTTGCTCTCTCTGTTTTGAAAAAGTAAATATTAACGCTTGGTTTTTAACTCTCTTTAGAAAATCTTCCTACCTTTGCCTACTTAAAACTAAAAAACACAAACTTAATTCTTGCGCTATGTTAACTCAGATTATAAATGGCAAGATCCTTACCCCACAGGGCTGGTTGAAAGACGGTTCTGTTCTGATAAGCGATAACAAGATTTTGGAAGTGACTAACTGCGATCTGGCAGTGGTAGGAGCCACTTTGATAGACGCTAAAGGCATGTATATCGTGCCGGGCGGAGTAGAAATCCATGTTCACGGCGGTGGAGGCCGTGACTTTATGGAAGGTACCGAAGAAGCGTTCCGGGCAGCGGTAGCCGCTCACATGCAGCATGGTACGACCAGTATTTTCCCCACATTGTCATCCTCGACCATCCCGATGATCCGCGAAGCAGCTGCAACGACTGAAAAGTTGATGGCGGAAAAAGACAGTCCTGTCCTGGGGCTTCATCTGGAAGGGCATTACTTCAACATGAAGATGGCCGGCGGGCAGTTGCCGGAAAATATCAAGAATCCGGATCCGGAAGAATACATTCCCCTGTTGGAAGAGACACATTGCATCAAACGTTGGGATGCCGCTCCCGAATTGCCGGGTGCCATGCAGTTCGGTAAATACGTCACCTCGAAAGGCGTGTTGGCATCTGTCGGTCATACGCAAGCCGAATACGAGGATATTCAGACTGCCTACGAAGCCGGATATACCCATGCCACGCACTTCTACAATGCGATGCCCGGTTTCCACAAACGTCGTGAATATAAATATGAAGGTACGGTCGAGAGTATTTATCTGATCGACGACATGACGGTCGAGGTGGTTGCCGACGGTATCCATGTGCCTCCGACGATCCTTCGTCTGGTCTATAAGATCAAAGGCGTGGAACGTACTTGTCTGATCACCGATGCGCTGGCTTGCGCCGCAAGTGACAGCCAGACGGCGTTTGACCCGCGTGTGATCATCGAAGACGGTGTTTGCAAGCTGGCCGACCGTTCTGCTCTTGCCGGCAGCATTGCGACTATGGACCGCCTGATCCGTACGATGGTTCAGAAAGCCGAGATCCCGTTGGAAGATGCCGTTCGCATGGCTTCTGAAACTCCGGCACGCATCATGGGTGTTTACGACCGTAAGGGGTCTTTGCAGCGAGGTAAGGATGCGGACATCCAGATTCTGGATAAGGACTTGAATGTCCGTGCTGTCTGGGCGATGGGTAAATTAGTGGAAGGAACGAATAAACTGTTTTGATTTATGCTGACACAAATAATAAATGGCCAGATCCTTACCCCTCAGGGATGGTTGAAGGATGGCTCCGTATTGATTAGCGACGGAAAGATTCTGGAAGTGACGAACAGCGACCTGGCTGTTATCGGCGCCAAGGTGGTGGATGCCAAGGGTATGTATATCATTCCCGGTTTCGTAGCCATGAACGTGCATGGCGGAGGCGGCCATGATTTTAAGGAATGTACGGAAGAAGCCTTCCATAGTGCTATTGCCGCCCATATGAAACACGGTGCGACTACTATTTTTCCCACTTTGTCGTCTTCTCCTAAAGAATCGATCTGCAAGGCAGTCTCCATTTGCGAGAAGCTGATGGCGGAAAAGGACGGTCCCGTATTGGGACTTCATGTGGAAGGACCGTATCTGAATGCCAAGATGGCCGGTAACCTTTATGATGTGAAAAATCCGGATAAGGAAGAATATATGTCTATCCTGGAAAGTACGAACTGTATTAAGCGTTGGGATGCCAGTCCTGAATTGCCGGGTGCGCATGATTTCGCCCGTTATCTCAGGTCGAAAGGTATCCTGGCTGCCATTACGCATACGGAAGCCGAATTCGAGGATATCAAAGAAGCCTATGCGGCGGGTTTTACCCATGCGGCACAGTTCTACAACGCAATGCCCGGTTTCCACAAGCGTCGTGAATATAAATACGAAGGAACGGTGGAAAGTGTTTTCCTGATGGATGATATGACGGTGGAAGTAATTGCCGACGGTAAACATTTGCCTTCTACGATTCTTCGCTTGGTGTATAAGCTGAAAGGTGTGGAACGCACGTGCCTGGTAACCGATGCGTTGTCTTATGCTGCAAGCGATGTGAAACCGGACGAAGGCTCACGTATTATCATTGAAGATGGTGTTTGCAAGTTGGCCGACCATTCTTCGCTTGCCGGAAGTATCGCTACGATGGATGTGCTGGTCCGCACGATGGTTCAAAAAGCCAATGTCCCGTTGGCCGATGCCGTTCGCATGGCTTCCGAAACTCCGGCACGCCTGATGGGGGTATCCGACCGTACGGGTACGTTGCAGCGCGGAAAAGATGCCGACATCATCATCCTGGACCGTAACTTGACTGTCCGTGCCGTTTGGTCGATGGGAAACCTGGTTCCGGCTGCCAATACGCTGTTTTAAGAAGATTAGAACTGATAAAGAATGAAGAACAGGTTTGTGGATGACGCGGATAAAACGGATTGGAATTATTTTATCCGTTAAGATCCGTCCGATCCGTGTCATCCGCGAACCTGGTTCTTAAATGATACATTTGATTCATCTCTGCCAAAATCCGTAATATCAATATTTCCTATAACCGTATTGATTTTTTAAATGCTCTGTAAAGCTAAGTTCGTTTATTTATTAGTATATTTGTGATTCAAGTTATGATATAATATACTAAATCGAGAATTAAACATGAAAACAGACCTTAGTTCGCAGATTACCCTGACGCGAATACCGCAGCGGTATTATCGCCCGGAGAATGCTTTTGAGCATTCAGTTTTGACCCGTCTGGAAAAGATCCCGACAAACATCTACGAATCGGCCGATGAAGGTTCGTTTGCCATCGCTAAGGAGATAGCAGACCAGATTCGCAAGAAACAGGAAATCGGTGAAAACTTTGTGATGGCTATTCCCGGAGGCCGTTCTCCGCTGAGCGTATATAAAGAATTGATCCGTATGCATAAGGAAGAACAACTGAGCTTCCGCAACGTGGTTGTCTTTGTTGAATATGAATTCTTCCCGCTTGTCTCTCCTTCCGCCGGCAACGTGGCACAGCTGAAAGAGGCTTTGCTGGACCATATCGATATTACCCCTGAGAATGTTTATGCTCCCGATGGATGTATGCCGAAAGATGCCATCATCGATTTCTGCCGGATGTACGAAGAAAACATCCAGAAGGCAGGCGGTTTGGATTATATCCTGTTAGGTGTGGGACATGCGAGCAACATTATGTTTAACGGTGTAGGTGCGACGCTGAGTTCGCGTACCCGTCTGGTTCTGTTGGAAGGAACTGCCCGTAAGGAAGCTTCCCGTACGTTCCCGTCACTGGACAATGTGCCTGCGGGAGTCATCACGATGGGGATCGCTACCATGATGAAAGCCCGTAATGTGATCCTGATGGCGTGGGGTGAAGATAAGGCGAAGATCATCGCCAAAACGGTGGAAGGCAAAGTGAGTGACGCTGTTCCCTCTTCTTACCTCCAGAATCATACGAATGCGAAAGTCGTAGTCGATCTGTCTGCCGCGTATGATCTGACACGTATCAGTCATCCTTGGCTGGTTACCAATTGCGAGTGGGATAACAAGCTGATCCGTCGCGCAATCGTTTGGTTGTGCCAGTTGACAGGCAAACCGATCTTGAAACTGACAAACAAGGATTATAGCGAAAACGGCCTGGGTGAGCTGCTCGCCCTGTACGGTTCGGCCTATAATGTGAATATCCGGGTATTCAACGATATCCAGCACACGATTACCGGATGGCCGGGCGGCAAGCCGAATGCCGACGATTCAAACCGTCCCGAACGTGCAACTCCGTATCCGAAGAAAGTGATTATCTTCAGTCCGCATCCGGATGACGATGTAATTTCGATGGGCGGTACATTCCATCGTTTGTGTGAACAGCATCACGATGTACATGTCGCTTACGAAACTTCCGGCAATATTGCCGTAGGGGATGAAGAGGTAATCCGCTATTGCGAATATCTGCGCGACGTTTGTGCCAAATATACGGAAGACGAAACGGTTAAGAAGAAAGCCGAAGAAATCATCCATTTCCTCCGTTATGAAAAGGTGGAAGGTGAAGCTGAAAAACGTGATGTCCTCTTTATGAAAGGCACGATCCGCCGGGAAGAAGCCCGTGCCGGTGCCCGTTACAGCGGGATCAAGAGTGACGATCATATCCACTTCCTCGACTTGCCTTTCTATGAAACAGGGCTGGTGAAGAAGAACGACTTGAGCGAAGCGGATATTGCCATCGTGAAGAAGTTGCTGACGGATGTGAAACCTGATGAGATGTTTGTAGCCGGTGACCTTGCCGATCCACATGGAACTCATCGTGTATGTCTGAATGCCGTTCTGGCAGCTATCGACGAGCTGAAGGATGAAGAATGGCTGAAGAACTGCCGCATCTGGATGTACCGCGGGGCTTGGGCCGAATGGGAAATGGACCATGTGGAAATGGCTGTTCCTATCTCTCCCGAAGAATTGCGGCATAAGAGAAACGCGATCCTGAAACACCAGTCTCAGGCTGAAAGTGCACCGTTCCTTGGAGACGACGAACGTTTGTTCTGGCAGCGTGCCGAAGACCGTAACCGTGCTACTGCCGAACTGTATCATCAGTTAGGCCTTGCATCTTATGAAGCGATGGAAGCATTCGTACAATATGTTCCGGTTCGATAAGTAAACCGGATTGTTATAAAAAAGAGAGGGCGGACCGATCATCGGTCCGCCCTTCCTTGTTGTTTAATATATATATGAATTAGTAAGTGGTTCCCTGGAAAACGTTGGAGTCTGAATAGGGAAGCAATGTTCCGTTCATTGTCAGGTTGTTTCCTGAGAAGTTCGGGTCTACGGTAACCATTGCATTATTGGTCCCGCTGTATAATACCAGGTTTACGGTTGCAGAGATAAAGATACCTTGTACGCTCATGGACAGATACACGTTTCCGTTGTTTTCTTGTTTGACCTGTACATTGGATGCCGAGCCTTGTACGGTGATGCCGCCTAATCCGTTAGGACCGGGGTAAGGAGAGTTGGATGCGATCTGAACCATGGCCTGTCCGTCATTCAACGAAACGAAGTTAGTGTTTGAGTTTACATAGTAAACACGTCCGTTCAACGGTTGTACGGAGTTGGCTTCGAGCACGAACGACCGGTTTGTGATAGCCTGCATGGCATTGTTGAATGCTTCTTCGCCCATAACGGCGTCCTTAGCTAACCTTTCTTCTTTTTTCTCTTTTCTTTCCTGCTTTTTTTCAGCTTTTTCTGCGGCTTTACTTGTCTGAGCCTGCACATGTGTCATGCCACCCAACAGAAGGGTGAAGATCACCATCATAGATACAATTCTTTTCATACGACTTAGTTTAAAACGTTTATTCAAAAATGTAATAAAAGAACAAGCAGATAGGGGAAATGTTTAAAATCTCCCGTATTTTTGCAGGTATAATAATCGTTTGATATGAAAATAGATGTTTGTTTTTCACCGGCATTATATCCGGTCTATCATAATCCGGAAGCTATCGTGGTGGTCGTGGATGTGTTTCGGGCAACGACGACGATGGCCGCCGCTTTTAGTAACGGAGTGCGCAGTATCCGTCCGGTCGCTACCGTTGAAGAGGCTGAGGCATATAAGGCAAAAGGCTGGCTGGTCGGAGCGGAACGGAATGTGAAGCGATGTGGTTTTGCCGATTTCGGAAATTCCCCGTTTGATTATACGGCGGAAAAGGTTTCCGGGAAAGATATTGTGTTCACCACGACCAACGGTACACGTGCGATCACGATCGCCAAATCCGCTTTCCGGGTCATAACGGGAGCTTTCATCAATCTGCAGGCGGTGGCCGGTTACTGTGTCTGCCATAAGCGGGATGTGGTCGTGCTCTGTTCCGGCTGGCAGGATAAGGTGAATATAGAAGATACGCTTTTTGGAGGAGCTTTGACGGATGCGTTACTGAATACCGGTTTGTATGAGGCGGGCAGCGATGCTGCCGTGATTGCCCGGGATATGTGGACGGGCAACAAGGCGAACCTGCTTGCCTATCTGGATACGACGGATCATATGGGACGCTTGAAAGCGAACCATCTCGAAGATGCTGTTCCCTATTGCCTGACTTTGAGTATTACGGACAAGGTTCCCGAACTTTCGATAGAAGGAGATACATTAATATTACGCTGATAAGGAATGGAATATATGGAAGAACATGGTGGAAAAGTACGTTTTGGAGTAGTCGGAACCAACTTTATAACCGACTGGGTGATTGCCGGAGCGCGGCAGGATGACCGTTTTGAACTGGTTGCTGTTTATTCCCGTAAGCAGGAGACGGCGGATGCCTTTGCCGCCAAACATCAGATACCTTATACTTTTACCTCTTTGGAAGAGATGGCAAAAAGCCCGTTGATCGATGCCGTGTATATCGCATCGCCTAATTTCCTTCATGCGGAACAGAGTATCTTGTGCATGAAGCATGGAAAGCATGTACTCTGTGAGAAACCTTTCGCTTCGAATGCGTGGGAGGTGAGAGAGATGATCGCAGCCTCTGCAAAATATGACGTTACGCTGATGGAGGCGATGAAACCGACCCTTACCCCGAATTTCCGGTCTGTGCGGGAAAACTTAGGACGCTTGGGAACGATACGGCGTTATTTTTCCTGCTATTGTCAGTATTCTTCCCGCTATGATAAGTTCAAGGAGGGAGTTGTGCTGAACGCATTCAGGCCGGAATTGTCGAACGGGGCGATGATGGATATCGGGATTTATACTGTCTATCCGATGGTCGTTTTGTTCGGACGTCCGAAAAAGATAGATGCTTCAGGAATCGTTCTTTCATCCAGTGCGGACGGACAGGGAGCCGTCAATTTCGAATACGAAGGGATGAATGCGACCGTTCTCTATTCCAAGATAGCCAATTCATCCTTGCCGACAGAGATACAGGGAGAAGAGGGAAACATAACGCTCGACCGGATCAATATAATCGGAGAGGTAAAATATACTCCCCGTCTGGCGGCCGCTTCCGGTAGAGGTCCCTCTGCCGAAGCTCAGGATATAAGCGTCGTGACGGACAAGGATGAATATTATTATGAGGTGGCGGAGTTTATCGATCTGGTTCTGTCCGGCAAACGCCAGTCTGGAATCAACAGCCACGAACACTCCCTGATCACGTTGGAGATCATCGATGAGGTGCGCAGGCAGTTGGGAATCCGGTATCCGGCTGATCGATATTGATTGTTACTTTTCTCCCAAGAGAAAAGTAACAATCAATATTCCCGAAGGAAATACCGCATCAGGAACTCCCAGTTCTCGTGAACGATCGCTTTGCTACGTTCTTCACCGGCCAGGCTCTTCGCTTGCGCATCGGCTAACATGCCTTTTTCTTCCAATATTCTCAGCAGATACGGGCTGCATTTCCGGATCATGAAGAAGGACAAACCTTGGTTTTCCGCCTTTTTCTGATTGTAGAAAGGATTGTTTTCGTCTTTGATATACTCAACACCATCGGCCAGGACTTGCAAACCTTCTGACGGAGTGGCATAAACGGCAAATTTCCGGGAGGCGGTATCGCCTGTCGCTCCTTCCGTCTCGATGCCGATCTTCGTCAGGAAGTCGAGGAATTCACGCTTGTTTTGGAAATAAAGGAGTGCTTTTCCTTCTGCCGCTGCCGTGAATTTCTCAAAGTGCTCGGTCAGCATTTTCTTGCTCTCTTCGGACACCGGTTCTTTGAATGCCTGTGACTTTTCACCTTCTTCAACGAACAAGCTGTGATCCGGATGGTCTGCCGGAAAGATCAGCGAAAGCCATTTGGGAGCCGTGTAAGCCAAAAATGCACTTTTGGAAATATGTGCCAGAGCCTCGTAGGCGGTCATGATGAACTGCTCGTCTTTCTCTTTCGTTTGTTCCCAATATTCCTTAACTGTATCTGTCAGTTCCTGGTGTGAATCGGTAAACAGGTAACATTGGTAATGAAACCAGTGAAGCAACTCGTTATATTTGTCGACATCCTCATAGCGGGTTTCCGGGGCAAAGAGCTGTTGCAGCCGTTCGTTCTCCGGTGCAGTTGTCCATTCGTCACAGAACATCTGGTAGATCAGTTTGGCTGTGTCGCCGTTTGCCGCATTGTCGGGACTGACGAATGTGCCTTTGTGAAACCCGTGATACTGCTGTGTGTAATGCCAAAGCAAGAACCGGATATCTTCGTAGTTGACCTCGTCATCATAATAGTGATCGTCAGGTGTATAAAACGGCAGGAATTTACCGTATAAGGCTTTGTGTTCCGTGATGAATGAGCGCCAGATATTCAGACCGGAAATCACATCTTCGAAATAGGCAGCCATGCGTATACTGATCTGTTTGACCTCGTCCTTCTCAAAAGAATAGGCAAGACGTGTTTCTTCCAACATGCCGTAAATACGGTTTGCAATATTGGTATAATAGGAATCTGTCGGATCTGACTGTTTATAAGGGTGCAACTGCAACCAATCTTTCGGATAGATTTTAATGTTCTTCATACTATAGATTATTTGTGCCCAATCGAGCAATAATTTTAAGGTCACAAATGTAACAAATATTTTACAATTTATTGTCCGGCAGCACCTCGTCTTTGAACTGTTCGTGAATCCCCCTCCCGGCTGTGTGCAGAGAGGGGGATTTTTATGTGGGGGCGGTTCGCGATCGCCCTCAGTTTGCATATAATAAACAGGGTTAGCGTACGATTATTTTCCGTGGCATTTCTCTTGAGAGGTGTACAATGTAGACTCCTGCTGCCAATCCATTGAGCCGTGTGTCGCCTACCGGAATGTTGCGGTAGAAGAGAGTGCTTCCGGCGAGGTTTACCACCTGTACCTGCTGCGGGGAAGAGGTGTGGATGAAGATCGTGCCGTCGGCGGTCCATATCTTCGTGTCTGTTTCGATACTTTTGATACTTGTTGGAAGATTCTTCACGATGCCGGAGATAGAGACGACAATGTCTTCAGCCACGTTGTTGATCTTGTATCTGCCATTCGTGTCCGGTATGATCGTCTCGCCGCGATCGGTGGTGACAATAGGGATGGACTCACTATAGTTTTCATCCAAGGTGATGGCGAAGGTGAAACTGTATCCTTCCTCGACCGTATGGTCACCTGCCTGCTTGCTGAGTGTCGCACCTTCTACGGAGGGGAGAGTGACGGTGTAGTAGGTGGCTGCCGGCGGAGTATATATCCTCTTAAACTCGGCAGCGACTGTAAAATCACCGTCGGGAGCAGTAAAGCTGCCATCTGTATCAACCGTCACATTGTTATTACCCTGTCTTACAGAGAAGCTTTTGATACTATATCCTGGTGAAGGAGTGGCGATTATAGTCATCGGTGTGCCTGCTGGGACCTGGTCACCGTTTTCAAAGAGGGTTTCTCCCTGGTCGGCTCCGATCGTGCCTTTGAGAGCTAGCGTGCCGTTCTCGACCGTTGTCGGAAGGGTGATGGCACACAATGTGGCGTCACCCGGATAGCGGTAGTTGAAACCGGCTTTATAGAGCATCTTATTGTCGGCCTTATGGGTGAAACTGTATGTACCCGACAGTTCGGAAGCCGTGATAATCGACTGATTATCCGATGCTTTTCCGTTCAAATTGACCAGATGGAAATCTCCGGTCAGTCCGGTCCCTTCTATTTCCATAGTCTCTCCGTTCCCCATGTCGAGCCTGAATGCCGATGTCCGGTCCTTTTCTTTGATAAAAGAGTTTTCCAGGATGACTTTATCGATGGAGCGCAGTTCGGAAATCAGATAGGGAGTGTCGGCTGTTCCGCAGTTTCTGTAGGTTACATGTGTTTTGTGGTTATTGTTGCTGTCTATTTGTCCGATGGTGGTATGGCCTTTTTCTATGGTGATCTGGATTATTCCGCTGTAAGTGGGAGTTGGTGAATCTGCAGACAAGGAATAGTCGATGCCACTTATTCTTTTGACCTCTCCTCCTTTCACGTTTATGTTGATCTTCCCCTCGACAGCTGAGGAGCAACCGATCAGGCTCCCGGTGATTCTGCCGTCCAGAACGGTGAGATTGACATTTCCCGAAACTTTCCCGTGTACTGTATTATTGTAGTTAATACCAGCTCCGTGTACTTCCTGGATGGGATTATCTGCGGATGTGTCAAGTGTCACATCCGTGTTGCCTGCCGTGCCGGTTCCTTCCGTGTTGCCGATGATAAAGCCGCTGACAACCGTGTTTTCGCCAGAGATATTCGTCGTGGCTGTACCGGTGACGTCCCCGTTCCAGCCACCTCCGTAGATATGGTTTAGAGTTCCTCCGGTAATGTTCAACTCGGTATTGCCGACTGTGCTTCCTGCGGCATGGCTTCCACCGAAAACAGAGTTGTTCACGGTTCCGCCCGATATGGTCACCTTGGTTGTCCCTGTGATGTTACCGGCATTGCCGCCGCCGTAGATCCAGCCGAATTGTCCGCTTTTGATTACGATATTGGTTTTGTCGATCGTATTGTTGTCTTTAGTTCCTCCCCAGATGTTACGTATGCCGGTCAGGGTGTTGCCGTTGTTGGTGTATGTCGACGGGCGGCAATCGACAGACTCGTCGAATGTCAAATCGTGGCCGTTGGCATAAATGGTGCTCATGTTCAGTTTGATGCTTTTGAAGGTAAGGGCGGCTTGCAGTTCGAGGTCGCCGGCATATGTCAACGTTTTTCCGTCGCCTGTTATGATACAGGGTTTTGGAGGTGTGCTTGTAGCTGTTTCGTCGTCTAACAGAGTGATGATATTGATCGGTTCTTCGGAACCTGCGAGTGCAGCTGTTGCCTCCGCCCATGTTTTGTAACTTGTCCCGTTGAGGTCAACCTTGTCTTTGGTCACCGTGTTTCCTGTTATCTGGTTTGCGGTCAGTGCGCCTTTGCTATATATGGTTCCTTGATTATCCAGTGTTCCGTTTACGGTGAGCGAGCAGCCTGTCGGGATGAAAAGCGTCTGTCCGTTCTTGATGGTGCAGTCTCCTGACAGCGTCACGTCTCCGTATACTTCACCATAATATCCTAATGTCCCGGTGTTCCGGTAGTTGTAGAACAGAACGGAATTTTCCACCTTTATGTTGTGGTTGTAGAGAGGTAAACCGGAAGGATTGGTCGTTTTTTCCCAAGTGATATCCAACCATGCATTGTTCCTGAGGATTGTTTCACCCGTTTTTCCCCACTCTCCGTTTTCGTCTTTGGCATTGCCTCCTACCGACAGGCCGTTTGTGATGACGGTCGAGCTTTCTATCACAAGTATGGCTTTGTTCTTGATCGTGCTCGTACCTGCGTTAAAAATGGCGCTGGGGGTGTTCGTGCTGTTCAGGGTTAAGGTCCCGTCTCCCTTTATAGTCAGGGTTCCGCCTGGGTCTTGCTCTGTGGAACCGATATTGAAGAGGATGGCCCTGCTTGCTCCTTCGATGTAATTGTCTCCTTGTAGCGTGATTGTTGAATTGGGAGGAAGCTCTATGCCCATCATCTGACTTGTCCTTAGGTCTATTCCGTCAAGAGCCAGTATCTTGTTGCTGAGGTCCCAACGATATCCGTTGCCGTTTATGTCTGTTGTAGCGTTTGCGCAGTCAATGGTGGTTGTGACGGTTTGAGAGGATACCGTAAATGGCATTAGTATCATGATACTAATCAATACGCCAAGAATCTGGCGTATTGTACTTTTAATATTTAAATCTCTATTCATGTGTATGTAGTTATTTAGGTGTTATGAAAAAAGCATCCAATTTGATGAATGCCTCCTTTGGATGCAAGGGAGAGATTCACTTGGAGGTAGTGGAGATGTTTCCTTCGAGGCGAGGGAGTCTCTCCCTTGGCTCGAAGGAAACGTCTCCATCGTTGTCAGAGTTCGCCGGGGCGTTCCTCGTCATTGCTTTTCCCGTCGCTCAAGAGGATGGGGAAGCGGTAGGTGCGCGGGTTTTTCAGCATCTTGTTGCTGCTGCTGTATTGTGTTGTCACGCTCAGCGTGTACAGAACCTTTGTTTCGATGGCGGGGAGCATGACGGTGAGTTCGGATGGGGCGTTGCGGATGATGACCGGGCATTTCATCGGAGCTGCACCCTCTTCGTCCTTGGTCAGGAAGACGCCGACAGACGGGTCGTCGCCTATCACTTTGGCATTGCTGCAACTGATCACGACGGGGCCTGCCGAGGTGATGATCTCGTTGACGCTGCCGGTCGTGCTGTCGGTGATGGAATTGATGACCGGACCTGTTTGGGCTGTGCCATTGCAGACGACTTTGGTTTTTTTCAGCTGGCTGCGCAGAAGCTGACCGGGCGTGTAGGAAACGCCTAAGGAATGTTTGACAGGATCGAACTGCGCGTTTTCACCGATAAACGAGCCGCGTGCGGTGACGAGGTATTGCCCGACGCCGTCTATTACGCTCTTACCTTCGGCGATGGCTTCTACTTTCGCTTTGTCGGCACGATCGAGGATATACTCGATGCTTTCCTGTTTGTACTCCGTACCTGCTTTCACGATACGGGCGGCTATCTGTTTGTTGTACAGAGTGCCGGTGATACGAGGGCGGCCGGTGTAGTCGCCTTCCTTCTCCGTCATGATGTTGTCGTAGAGATCGATGTTGAGAGTGATCTGTTCTTCTTCGTTGGTCATGATTCCAATGTTTAAGTGCCCGGTGGTTGGCCGGGCGTTAACCGTTTGGAGGCAAAGATGGGGAGAGAAGGGCAGAAAGGATGCCCAAAATCCGTAAAGTTGTGCCCGAAATCAGCAATGATGAGTATGATGTAGTTTTGTCCGTCGGGCGGACAGGGGTGTTCCTCTCGGGAGGGCGGGGGTATTCCTGTCATGTGCGGCTCCGGAACCGGGAAGGGGTTGTTTTCATCAGTTTCAGGAAATTCCGGTTGTAGGTGCTTGTAGACTGGAAACCGGACGAGAAAGCGATGTCTTCGATCGTGCGCTCGGCGTTTTCGGGCAGTAGCAGCAGGTCTGCGGAGTGGCCGATGCGGAGGCGGAGTACGTAGTCTTGGACCGTCAGCCCGGTGGCACGGCCGACAGCGGTCGAGAGCTTGTGTGGGTTTGCACCGATGGTCCTGGGCAGGTCGGATATCCTAAAGTCAGGGTCCAGATAGGGCTGCTCTTTCTGAAAATAGGCTTCTATGTCCTTGAAGAGACGGTTGTTGTCGTCATCCGGTTGGAGGTAGCAGATCAATTCTTCCATGTCCGCTCCGGCGGGAGGAGAAAAGGCTGAGTTCTGTTCACGGATGCGGGTTCGGACATCCCGATAGGTGGAACTGAAGTTTGCGTAGAAGATTCCGAAGGCGAAATAGAAAACGGTGAATAGGAAGGTCACGGTGATTTCGTGAGGCAGGTGAGGATTCAAGGCGAGGCTCAGCGTACAAAGGCCGATGCCTGAGGCAAGGAAGAACGCGCTTGTCACCTGTCCGAGTTTGAGCCACCTGTCTTCTGTCTTCACTCCTCCCAAGAGGGAGAGGTAAGTATGTCGTTCGTGCAGGAATAGTTTTGCATAGATGCCTGACTGGATGATGTAGGCAAGCAGATAGAGCGTGCGGATCAGGGAAGGCGGATTCGTGACCAGTGACTTCCATTCCGAGTAAGCATAGACGGGGTGGTCTTTCCAGATCAGGCATGCTCCGGCGTAGGCCAGGGTGAAGAGGAGGGAAGGAGTTGCGTGCAGCAGGATCCGCTGCCGGGTGGCATACTGTTCGTTGAACAGCAGGATCAGTGAGAATGTGAACAGCAGGGTTTGCGAGGAGGCGATCAGGGTGACGGGAAACGAGGCGATGTCCCATCCGACGGGTTGCCATTTTCTGGTGGTAAGCGAGATGAGGAGACCGATGGCCACGAGGAAGGTCGCAAATGCGAGGATCCGCCGTGCCTTCAGGTAAACAGGGTTTGTCTCGATATTGCCGTAGTTCAAGAACAGCAGGATGGCGCAACTGCCCAGGCAGGAAGTGGTGCTGGTGGCATAAGCGATGATGTATAAAGTGTGTATGTCCATTCTGCGGTCGTTGTGATAGTTTTGTTATTCACATAGCCATCTTGTGATATTCTGTTCTTCGGCAAATTCCATGCAGACTTTGACGATGTCACGTCTGTCACTTTGGTAGGGGATGAGGCTTCTTTTGCCGAACCTGTGGAGGCTGGTTTGTATTCCGATTGGGAGTTTGCGCATGACCTAGTTCATCGTATATTGTTTATTTAATTGTTTCCAAAGATACTATAAATAGTTTCTTAGCAGTCTTTTTTCTCGTAAAATCTGCTATGGGTGGTCGCTTTGTCAAATGGTTGCTTTCTTTTTGTTGTCAACGGATTGTAATAATCGTTTTTACAATGTAATTCTGTTTACATCTTCTTGCAATACGTCCCTTCTACTTTTGCCGGCAAATAAATGTAACAAGTAATAAGGAATGGGAAACAAGTGTGAAACAGGCAATGTGAAGAGGTTCTTTCTTTTGTTGTTGGGGAGTTTTCTTTCGTTGTCTGCCTGGGCGCAGACAGGCGTTATTTGCGGAACGGTGTCGGATGCCAAATTCAAAGATGCGTTGATCGGTGCTTCGGTCGTGATCGAAGGGACTACGGTGGGGGCCATTGCCGACGTGGAGGGAAACTTCCGTATAGAGAATGTCAAACCGGGAAAATATACGATTGTCGCTTCTTATGTCTCTTATAAATCGGAAACCATTCGTGATGTCGTGGTGAAAGCCCATCAGGAGTCGGTGCTGAGAATCGAACTGTCCGATGCCGACCTGCAACTTCAGAATGTGGTGGTCGTGGCACAACGAAAGTTGGGAACGGAAACCGCCATTATCAATACGGTACGGAAAAGCCTGCCGGTCGTAAGCGGTATTTCAGCCCAACAGATCGGCAAGACACAGGACAGTGATGCCGCCGAGGTGTTGCGCCGTATTCCGGGGCTTACGATCGTGGATGACCGTTTTGTGGTGGTCCGGGGGCTGGCGCAACGATATAATAATGTATGGCTGAACGAGGCGACCACTCCTTCGAGCGAGACGGACAGCCGGGCATTCTCGTTCGATGTGCTTCCTTCTTCGCTGATCGACAATATGATGGTCTATAAGAGTCCGTCTGCCGAGCTGCCGGCCGATTTCTCCGGTGGTTTCGTGCAAGTGATGACCAAGAATATACCGGACGGGAATACCTTCAACGTATCTTACCAGATGGGATTTAATACGAATGCTACTTTCCGGAGTTTCCAGCTGACGGACGGGAGTTGGAAGGACTATCTCGGATTTGGGGCCGGGGTGCGGAGTTTGCCCTCTTCTTTCCCTTCTCATTTAGGGGATTATTCGACAGAGGAAGCCGCTGCCTTTACACGGCGGATCAACCAGAGGTGGGGAATCAACAGGTTCACGGCTATTCCGGACCAAAAGATTTCGCTCACTTCACACCGCTCCTTCGATGCAGGCGACTGGAAGATCGGGAATATTGCGAATGTGAACTGGAGTACCGGTTACGATTATTCGGAGACGGTGAATAATAACTATATCGCCTATGATGTGGCGAACGATCTCTCACGTCCGCGCTTTGAGTACAACGATGTCCGCTATAAGAATACCTCCAAGTTAGGAGCCTTGTTCAACTGGTCGTTTATGAAAGGCGATCATAAATACGAGTTTCGTAACTTTTTTAGCCAGCGTGGTGTTTCCGCCCTGACACAGAGGGAAGGGATGAACTATTATTCTGACAAGGCGATCCGCAAGTGGGAATCCCTTTATACCGGACGTACGACCTATTCAGGGCAGCTTGGCGGCACGCATACGTTACAGGAGGATATCAACAAAGTGGACTGGACTGCCGGCTATGCTTTTGCTGCCTATCGGGAACCGGACCGCAAGATCGTCAATTCCATCCTCGACGAGACGAAGACGGACTTACCGAATTATTACGTCTCCGATCCGATGCGCTATTACCAGGACTTGAAGGATCACGGTGTTTCGCTCGCTGCCAATTATGAACATAAGTTCACTGTCTCCGACAAGTTCGCCCCTGTTCTTGACGGTGGTGTCTATGGAGAATATAAGAGTCGTACGTTCGATGCTCGCCGATTCGGTTACAATCTGTTAGGTAAAGGGTATGACCGGTATGCCGATTGGGATTATACGGGGCTGTTCTGTGATGAGAACATTTCGGCAGACAGGATATGGATGCGTGAGACGACGACGAACAGCGACTCCTATACTTCCGAAAATATCTTGGGAGCCGCTTATGTCTCTGCCAAGTTGAACTACGGGGAGGCGCTGAATGCCAATATCGGTGTCCGTATGGAATATTATAACCTTAAAATGGATGGTTACAGTTCAGACGGTACGACTCCTGTTCACTTGGATAACCGGACGAGCGATTTTTTTCCTTCCGTCAATATCTCTTACAACCTGTCTGCGAAACACCTTGTGCGTGCTGCTTACGGCCGTTCGGTCAACCGGCCGGAGTTCCGTGAGGTAGTACCATATGTGTATTTTAATTTCGAGCGGGATGCGAATATAGTCGGTAATACCGAATTGAAGAATGCTTATGCGGACAATCTGGAGGTGCGTTATGAATTCTATCCGGCATCCGGCGAGATGATAACAGTCGGTGCATTCTACAAACGGTTCAAGGATCCGATCGAGGAAACCTATAACGAGGCGGGTTCCGGTTTACAATATACCTATCACAATGCGAAGAATGCCGAGACGTTCGGCATTGAGTTGGATATGAAGAAAAGCCTTGACTTTATCGGATTAAGAGGGTTGAGCTTGGTCTGTAATGCCGCCTATATCCATAGCCGTGTCCGCTTTGAGGAAGGAGCGCCTGAACGTGACCGGCCATTGGCGGGTCAATCTCCTTATCTGGTGAATGCCGGTCTGTTTTATCAGCACGATGACAAGGGAATCTCCGCTTCGCTACTTTACAACCGTATCGGGAAGCGCATCGAGTCGGTCGGTGTCCCGATGCAGGACCAGAATGAAGATATTCCCGACATATATGAGATGCCTCGTAATTCCCTGGATTTGACTTTTTCGAAGAAGATCGGCAAAGCTGTTGAGATCAAAGCTGGGATTCAGGATATGCTGAACTCTAAAATCGAATACAAACAGTTCGTGAAGTTGACGGACAAGAACGGCGGCAAGCGTGAACGTGAACAGTTGGTACGCAGCTACCGTCCGGGAGTGGATATTAATGTCGGTGTTTCCCTCAAGTTTTAAAGTGAATTAGAATATATCTCTATTACAAACAAAATGTTTTTATTATGAACAGATTTCTATTGAAAGGTTTGGCCTCTGTATGTGCGTTGGCCGTTATGTTTGGAACTGTATCTTGTAGTGATGATGACAAGCCTGATGGCTCTATAGCTGTATCGGCTGTTGCCGTAAGTCCTACGACTGCAACTGTCAAGGTTGGCGAGTCCGTGACATTGTCTGCCACCATTACTCCGGACGATGCAACGGATAAAACGATAACATGGAGTTCCTCCGATGAAAAGGTGGCAACAGTAGATGCCGGTAAGGTGACAGGGGTTACCGAGGGTACTGCTACGATCACCGCTACGACAAAAGATGGCAATAAGACGGCAACTTGTGCTGTGACTGTTTCTAATGAGGCTCCGTCTTCCAAAGAAGTGATCTTGGAGGGAGAGATAACTTCCGATCTTACGCTGAATGCTGCTGATAAGAACTATATGAAAGGCTTTGTCTATGTAAAACCGGGTGTTACGTTGACAATTGAAGCTGGAACGGTCATCAAGGGTATATCTGTTTCTTCCGGTGAAAAGGCTGCCTCTTTGATTATCGAACCGGGTGCGAAGATCATGGCTGAAGGTACGGTTGACAAACCGATCGTCTTTACTTCCGATAAAGAACCGGGCAAGCGTGCGACGGGAGACTGGGGAGGTTTGATTATCTGCGGTAATGCTCGTGTAAACCAGACAAAAAGACCGGTTATCGAGGGTGGACCCGGAACGGAATATGGTAACACGACCTCCGATGAATTTAATGGAGAAAGCTCTGGTAAGTTGAAATATGTCCGTATTGAATTTGCTGGCTATCCTTTGGAACCCGACAAGGAGATCAACGGTCTGACATTCGGTGGTGTCGGTAGTGGTACGGAAGTGGAGTTCGTACAGGTGTCTTATTCTAATGACGATTCGTATGAATGGTTCGGTGGAACGGTCAATGCTAAGCATTTGGTTGCTTACAAAGGTTGGGACGATGATTTCGATACCGATTACGGCTATACGGGTAACTTGCAGTTTCTGTTGAGTGTGCGTGACAAGGACATCGCTGATACTTCCGACTCTAACGGCTTCGAATCCGATAATGATGCAAGTGGTTCTTCCAATACCCCGCTTACGAAGCCTGTCTTCTCCAACGTGACTTTGATCGGTCCGTTCTATGGAAAGGTTTCTGATATGACACAAGCCGAGGTTGAAGCAAAGACAGCCGATGCCGCTAATGGAGCCAAAGGAGGTAAATTCCAGGCTGCCATGCATCTGCGCCGTAATTCGAGTTTGAATGTCTACAACTCCGTATTCACGGGATGGCCTTACGGACTTCGTGCAACGGATAAGAAAGGTACGGCAAATGATGGTATCGCCGTTAAGAATGTAATCTTTGCCGGTATGTGGAAGAACTTCTACGATGACGAAAAGGTAAGCGAGAACTTCTTCAACCGCGCTGGTAACAATACTACTTTGGCAACCACCAACGAAATTATTTCAAAAGACGGTGACTATTCTTCTGTCGTTGCTTCTGCCGTACAAGGAGCCGAATTTGTTGATGAAGTCTTGAATAACAGCTTTTTTGAAAAAGTAACTTACAAAGGAGCTTTTGATGGAACAAACGATTGGACAGCCGGTTGGACAAACTGGGATCCTCAGAACACTGAATATTAAAAAGATGATAAAGAGATTATTATTGACATCAACATTATTGGCAAGTTCTGCCCTGGCAATCCAGGCGCAGGACTTGTTCCTTAGTGAAGGCCAGTATTATACGGACGAGTCTCAAACAACTCCTTACACTGGCCGCTATACCGAGTTTTACGATGATGGTATGTTGAAGATGGAGCTTTTCCTCAAAGACGGCCGTCCCGAAGGAACTTATGTGATTTACTATCCTGATGGCAAGATTGCGGAAGTCCGTTCTTACTATCACGGCATTTTTCATGGAGAATGGCGTACTTATAACGAAGCCGGGCAACTGACCGGTATTGCTTCCTATAAAGATGGGCAAAAAGACGGACCTTGGCGGGTGTGGAACGATAAAGGCATTCTTCGTTTCGAAATGTTTTATGCTAAAGGAAGGAAAAGCGGCATTTGGCGTACTTGGGATGATGATGGCAAGCTGTTGACGGAAGAGAAGCAAGAGGAGTAAGCGTGGGGATCACCATTGCATTCTGCGTAGGCATTGCAGTATTCCTGCAAAACTTATGCAGAATGCAATAAAAAGGCTATCGGTTCCCTAAATCGTCATACAAGGTTTGCAGGAGTGCCTTTCCTTTGCGGAGTCGCAAGTCACTGCCTTTTCGGGGGGCTTCGATCAGAGGTTTGTTCCCTTCGTTGTCATAGACGGATATACCGGTGCTGTCGATAAACCCGAATCCGTTAGAATAAGTATAGAATGCATATTCCGGATAATCGGGACTTAGGATGTTCCGGCTGAAAGTGAAAGTGTCGTGATCGATCCCTAACTGGTTCAATAGGGTGGCGGCAAGATCCGTCTGATTGGCTAATTTGTCAATCACGACAGGTTCTTTCACCGCACCGCCGATCCAAAGCATCGGTATATGGTAGCGGCGAGGTTCATAGTTGACCACATCTTTCGGATAAGGATATCCGTGGTCGGAAACGAAAATAACCAGCGTATTTTTCCATACAGGCAATTCTTTCAATTTGTCTATGAAGTTGCCGATACAACTGTCCGTGAAGGCAACCGAGTTCGGATACAGCCCCATTTCGTCCAACCGGTGGTAGGGAACTTCAAACGGCTCATGGCTGCTTAACGTCAGGAAAGTGCTGAGCCAGGGAGCTTGGTTGTCCCGGTTTTTGATGTCTTCGTACAGGTGGCGGAACGTAATATCGTCGTTCGCTCCCCATTTACTCAAGCGGCTGGTGAGCGGAAAGTCACGGTCTGCCGTGATCCGGCTGTAACCGGAACTGAAGAAATAACTCTGCATATTGGTAAAGTTGATATCGCCTCCGTACAGCATGTCGGCAACATATCCTTCGTTTGTCAGAGTTTTGGCGATAGAGGGGAGTGTTTGGCTTTTTGCCGGATACTTCATGATGGAAGTGGTCGGCTGTGCCAAATATCCGTTTAACACCGAAACGATTCCTCTGTCTGTCCGGAATGAATTGGCATACATGTTTGTGAAAAGTACTCCTTCCCGACTCAATCGGTTCAGGTTAGGCGTGATGATGGAATCTCCGCCGACCGCTCCGATCGCGTTTGCCGAGAAACTTTCCATCAGGATAATCAATATATTCGGTCGTGAGGTATTGAGAAGGGATTGCAGAGGCTTTTGCTGTAAATCTGCATCTGCGGGATTCGTCCCTTTGCGTCCCCGCATCGAGTGCGGAGACAAAGTATCCATTACCTCCTTCCTTTCCTCTTCCGGGAAAAAATTGAACTGTGCCGCAAAATCCTGTTGCTTGCTAAGTGAAGCGATCAGGCTGAAACAAGGATTGATTGCCGAATGGTTGAGGAATTGGTTTTGGCTGAAATATACCATCCCCACGTTCGCCGTCGAAGTCGTTACGCCTCCTCGTATCGGAATGAAGAGTATCCCTCCTGACAGGATAATGATAAGGCTTCCGCCCAACCGTTTCCGCACCAGTGTTTCAGGGAAGAGCGGAACGATAAACCTCTTCAACACCCAATATATCCCGAAAGCATATACGGCGAACATCAGCAATTGGGCAAAGAATTGCCCCAGCGGTACACTTGCCATCGCATCGCCGGGTGATTGAAGATAGAAGAAAAGAGTCGCATCCAGCCTGAATCCCCAGTAGCCGTATAAAGCCACATCCACGGAAAAGATCGCTGCGATCAATACCGCCATGATTCCGAAATATCCTTTCAGCAGTTTCCTGTAAAAAGACCCCGGCAACCATACCGAAACTAACGTCATCAGCAAAGGTAACGCTGTCAGATAGCCGGCTATCGTACAGTCCAATAGTAACCCGTGTGTAATTACCTTAAGGTAATCGATTAGCGAGCATCCGCTCGCTAAGGCATGGTGGTACAGCATAAACACAGGCTTCTGGATTGCCAATAATGGTAACCACATGAAATATAGGGTAAGGAGGAAGAGGATTCTTTTTTTCATATACAGGGAAGGTATCAGAGAAAGAACCAGATATATGTCATCCACATATCTGGTTTTTCTTCTGGAAAGTTATCGATGCTTGTTTATTTATAAAGCTTTTCTCTCAGCTCGGCAACCATCGGATCGGTAATATAATCGTCGTATTCCATTATACGGTCGATAATGCCGTTCGGAGTCAGCTCGATGATGCGATTGGCAACCGTCTGGATGAACTCGTGGTCATGGCTGGAGAACAGGATGTTTCCTTTGAATGACTGCAATGTGTTGTTGAATGCTTGGATGGATTCCAAATCCAGATGGTTGGTCGGCGTGTCGAGGATGATACAGTTGGCATCCGTCAACATCATGCGGGAGATCATACAACGCATCTTTTCACCTCCGGAAAGTACACTCACTTTCTTCAACAGCTCTTCGCCGGAAAACAGCATACGTCCGAGGAAGCCTTTCAGGAAGACCTCGTTCGTGTCGGGCGAGAACTGGCTCAGCCAGTCGATCAGATTATAATCCGAGTTGAAATACTTGGAGTTGTCGAGCGGCAGATAGGTCGTCGTGATGGTTTGTCCCCATTGGTACGTTCCGGCATCGGCCTTTTCTTCTCCGTTGATGATTTGGAAAAGGGCGGTCATCGCACGCGGGTCGTGACTGATGAATACGATCTTGTCGTCTTTCTCCACGTTGAAGTTGAGGTCCTGGAAAAGGACTTTCCCGTCGATGGACTTTGTCAGCCCCTTTACTTCCAATATCTGGTTGCCCGGTTCGCGGTTGGGCGTGAACAGGATACCCGGATAGCGTCGTGAAGAAGGCTTGATCTCTTCGATGTTCAGTTTCTCCAACATCTTCTTGCGGCTGGTCGTCTGTTTAGACTTCGCTACGTTGGCACTGAAACGGCGGATGAACTCTTCCAATTCTTTCTTCTTTTCTTCCGCTTTCTTATTCTGGTTCTGCTGCTGGCGGAGTGCTAACTGGCTGGATTCGTACCAGAAGCTATAGTTTCCGGCGAACATCTGCAGTTTACCGAAGTCGATATCTACCGTATGCGTACAGACAGAGTCGAGGAAGTGACGGTCGTGGCTGACAACCAACACGGTGTGTTCGAAGTTCGCCAGATAGTTTTCAAGCCACATGACGGTTTCAAGGTCGAGGTCGTTGGTCGGCTCGTCCAGCAACAGGTTATCAGGCTGTCCGAAGAGGGCGCGTGCCAGCAGGACACGTACTTTCTGCTTACCGCTCATGTCCTTCATCAGTGTGTAATGGAATTCTTCCGAGATGCCCAATCCGCTCAAGAGGGCGGCGGCATCGCTTTCGGCATTCCAGCCTTCCATCTCGGCGAACTTCTCTTCCAGTTCCGATACGCGGATACCGTCGGCATCGCTGAAATCAGGTTTTGCATACAGGGCGTTTTTCTCGCTCATCACCTCCCAAAGGGTGGTGTGTCCCATCAACACTGTGTCCATTACGGTGTATTCATCAAATGCGAAGTGGTCCTGACTCAATACGGAAAGGCGTTCACCCGGTCCTAAAGACACTGTTCCGCGTGTAGGATCCAGCTGTTTGCTGATAACACGGAGGAATGTTGATTTACCGGCGCCGTTAGCCCCGATGATACCGTAGCAGTTGCCCGGCGTGAACTTCATATTGACATCCTGGAACAGGATACGTTTTCCGAACTGTACGTCCAGATTGTTAACCGTTATCATATCTTATATACCTATTAATTTGCTTTTGAATGGGCAAAGGTACGAAAAATATCGCAAACCCATAGCTTTATGGATACTAACGCATAGGGTTAGCTTCTGTAAAGCTATGGGTTTGTTATTCCTTTCTGAAGTTTTATTTATACAATCCTTCTCTTGACAGCAGATGCTCCAAGTTGGCTACTCCCAGCGTCACGATCGCCATTACTGTAGCGGCATGTTCCTGATATTCCGGGATGCTTTTGCTGTAAGTGTCGCGTTCGGTGTGCCAGATCTCACCGTAGTTGAAGTTGTATCCTTTGATGTCCTTTTCGTTGAAGGCGATGGCCGGGACTGCTTCGACAGCAAAAACGGATGCATCCGTACCGGCAGGTTTGGCAGGTTTGGTGAACGGGCCGGCTTCTTTCACTTCGAACGGATAGTCGGGATGGATCTTCTTGACGGGCGCGCATATCTTCACGAAGTCCTGATACATCGCTTTCGGAACATTGAGTCCGACGGGAGGTGTCGGGCCTCCGTCGCGGTTGAACAAGTTGGAGATTTTATCTAATTTATCTTTATTGGCTTTCACCCAGGCTGTAGAACCTAACAATCCGAATTCTTCGCCAGCAAAAGCACAGAATAACATCGTCCGTTTAGGCTTCGCACCGGATTTCATGATCATGCGGGCCGCTTCCATCACCGGAGTGACGCCGGAACCGCAGTCCACGCCACCTGTCGCCACGTCGAACGCATCCAGATGACCACTCGCCATCACATACTCGTCCGGATATTTACAGCCTTTGATCTTACCGATCACATTATAGTATTTTACCGGTCCCATACGAAAATGGTTACGGATATCGAACTCAAGGAAGAAGGTGCGGCGTTCCTTTACCATCTGCTTGATGGCCGCATACTGGTGTTCGTCTAACTTGATGTCGCAGACTTCCGGCAGGTTGTCAAACGTGAAAGTCGGATCGTGTATGATTGCCTTGTCATAGAGGGCACGCAAAGGGACGGTGGCCGATTGGATAAAACCCAATACGCCGGCTTCGCACATCTGTTTGTAGAACAAGGCCGGGACATCCTCTTTCAATGGCAGCAGCGGGTTGTCGGTATTGTTGCGCCAGTTATCCTCCATGATCTGGCGGTTCTTTTTGGCCGTTTCGTTGTTTTCGGAAATGATGGCGGCACGGATGGAGTCGCCTTTGGCGGAACGGTCGACCGGCCAGCCGACATTCTTCCCGTTGATCAGCACCCAAGCCCCTTTTAGTTGTCCTTTCATGCGGTCGAACTCGCTTTGGGTAAGCGGTTCCTGTAAGACATGTCCGCGTTGTACACCCTTTGTTCCGGCGGTGTAGGAGGGAGTGACGAAATGCAGTTCCATCCCGTTTTCTCCCAACAGTTTGCCGAACCACGGTCCTCGGTTGAAGCCGACCGGCAGCGTGCCGGCCTCTTGTAGTTCTACTTCCAGTCCCCATTCCGTAAATTTCGAGGCAACCCATTCAACTGCATTATCGTATGCGTTCGAGCCGATCACACGGCCGCCGATGCGGTTGGTGAGTACATCTAAATGATCCATCACTTGATTATCCGTTTGACCGATTTCGATGATTTTGTTTACAGCTGCGTCCTGTGCCATGACCGAATGAACAGTCATGCAAGCCATCGAAGCCCAAATAAGTAAAGTCCGTTTCATATTGTGTGTTTTTATGGTAATGCAAATTAAGATATAAAAAGCGTCTGCTCCAAATCTCCGCAAAGGTAAAAGTAGGCTTCAGGCAGGAATGACAACGTGTGTAAGGTCCCATTGTTATCTTCATCACGTTGCCGTTTAGGTTTCTTAATAAGGTAAATGCGAGGTGTATTCTTAGATTATACTTACTTTTGTATTTGAAACAGAAATAGGAATATGATATTTTACTTTACTGGAACTGGAAACTCTCTTTGGGTGGCAAAGGCTCTGAGTGAGGCGCTGGGAGAACAGTTGGTTTCAATTGCAGAAGAACTGCATAAGGAAAAGGATGGTTGGGGCTATCCGGTTCGTCCGGATGAAAAGATATTGTTTGTCTATCCTGTGCATTCCTGGGGACCGGCGGTGTCTGTGACCCGTTTTATCTCTCGTCTGACTTTAAACGGATATACTGGACAATCGGTCTATTCCGTTTCTACCTGTGGAGATGAATGCGGATATACAGATCGACTGATCGGGAAAGCTTTGGAAAAAAGAGCGATATCGCTAACGGCAGCATACTCTGTCATTATGCCGAACAACTATATCTTGTTGCCTGGTTTCGATGTAGACGACAAAGATGTGGAGGAACGGAAACTGCAGGATGCCCCGGCACGTGTGGCCGAGATTATCGAAGCGATCCGGGAGCATGGGCAGGACGCTTTGTATCATACAGGAAGCATGCCCGGTTTGAAAAGCTACTGGATTTATCCTCTTTTTGCCCATCTGGCAATCGGAAGTAATTCTTTCCGGGTGACGGATGTTTGTATTTCCTGTGGGTTATGTGAACGGATTTGTCCGACCGGAACGATCAGCATGCAGGCAGGGAAGCCTGTTTGGACGGATACCTGTGTGCAGTGTGTCGCTTGCATTCACCGCTGTCCGGTTCGTGCGATCGAATATGGAAAGGGAACGCTGAAAAAAGGGCGATATCATCACCCTGAGATTAAATAATAAACGAAACAGATAAAAATGAAACGATTAGTAGCGACAGCCCTGGTGGCCCTGATGTTGGCGAGTTGCCAGGAAGCACCGAAAGGTTATGTGATAAATGGAGAAGTGACCGGCAGGACGGAAGGGAAAGTCTATCTCAAGTCCTTCCGGAATAAGATGTTTTTTGATGTCGATACGGCAGAATTAAAAGAGGGAAAATTTACTTTTAAGGGAGAAGTGGATCAGCCTTTATTGTTTGGTCTGGCAACAGAAGATATGAATTATCCGGTTCAGTTCTTTGTCGAAAATACGAATATGGATGTGAGGATAAGTAATGACGGCGAAACGATTACGGTCCGTAATTCTCCTGTCAATACAATCTTTCAGGAGAATGCCGAGAAGGTTTTTGAAGAAGGGTATGACATAGACAGTCTGATCACCAAGTATCCGGCTTCGCCTGCCGCCGCTTTTTATCTGTATCGTTACTTCACTTACCAGTTGCCGTTGGATGAACTGAAAGCGACTCGTGCCAAGATTTCTTCCGAACTGGCCGGTTGCCCGTATGTAAAAGATTTGGATGGTATTATCAAGCAGTTGGAAAATGTGCAGATAGGGAAGGTGGCTCCTGAATTTTCGTTGCCAGATACGGCGGGAGTATCTGTTTCGCTTTCTGATTTCAGAGGTAAATATGTACTGTTGGATTTCTGGGCATCCTGGTGTCCTCCTTGTCGTCGCGAGAATCCGAATGTGGTAAAGGCGTTTAATGAATATAAAGATAAAAACTTTACGATTGTGGGGATTTCCCTGAATAAGGATAAAAGCAAGTGGATGAAAGCGATTGCCGACGATAATCTGGCTTGGACACATCTTTCCGATTTGAAATATTGGGATTCGGAAATTCCGGCTCTTTACGGGGTTCGTGGTATTCCGGCCAATGTCCTGCTGGATCCTGATGGAGTGATTGTCGCTAAAAACATAACTGGCGAGGATTTGCACAAAAAACTGAAAGAAGTAATCAAATAAACGATGTGGAAGTACGGTTTTCTGACTTTGTTCCTTCTTTTCTGTCTCTGTCTTTCGGCGACAGAAAAGAAGGATTTCGAAAAAGCGGAGCGTGAACAGTGTCCGTCCTATTACAGTTGCCGATTGGCAAAAAGAATGGCAGCGGATTGAGTCTATTATCCGTTCTATGGAACTTTCCTTGCCGGATTACGATGCCGATTGCAAAGAAATAGAAGACCGTCTGGACCGGGGAGAATATGTGGAACATCACAGCAAGGTTTTCGAAGAATCCTATTCGCCGCATTATCGTATAATCAGCAGGCAAATATTTGAAAAGAAGTTACGGCCCTTGCTGTGAAAAAACGAGTTTACTCTTCGTCTTCCGGATCCTCGAAGTCAAACTCGAAATCAAATCCGTCGTTCATCATCCCCAGATCGGTAAACTGCTCCAGTTCGCGACGGTCTTTCTTGGTCGGACGGCCTAAGCCGCGTGCACGGTCTACGAATCCGGATATGCGGTTCATTTCCAATATTTCGTATTGGTCGGGAGTAGTGACGTTTTCCAGATAATCAGGCACCAGTTTGGCTCCCATACGGCGTTCTGTTAAATCGAGTACCTTGAAGGAAAAGGTGATAGGTGGCTTTCGTACCTGAATCACTTCTCCGACTTTGATCATACGGGAAGGTTTTACATTGACTCCGTTTATCATCACCCTGTTTTTCTTGCAAGCCTCGGCTGCTATAGTACGTGTCTTGAATATGCGGGTGGCCCACATCCATTTGTCTATACGGACTTCATTCATAAACTGTAGACAAGGAACTATTATTTATTTATTATTGTATTGGTTCATTGTATTCTGTACGCCGGCCAGGCAGAAGCTTTTGATGATTTCTACCGCCCGTTTTATCTTTTCCGGCATTTCCTGGAGCTCTTCCGGTGGGAACTTGCCAAGCACATAGTTGATCTGTCCTCCACGAGGGAAATTACTGCCGATACCAAAACGAAGGCGGCTGTATTCTTGTGTGCCTAACAACTGTTGGATGTTTTTCAATCCGTTGTGTCCGGCATCGCTGCCTTTCGGTTTCAGGCGGAGTGTCCCGAAGGGGAGTGCCAGATCGTCCACTATGACTAACAGATTCTCTACCGGAATGTTTTCTTTTTGCAACCAGTAGCGGACGGCATTGCCACTCAGGTTCATGAATGTGTTAGGCTTCAGTATGATCAGCTCACAGTTCTTGATACGCATCCGTGCGATTGCACCGTAACGTTCTTCCGTGAAAGGAACTCCGGCATCTTCTACCAATGCATTTACAACGCGGAATCCGATGTTATGGCGGGTCCCTAAATATTCGGAACCGATATTTCCAAGTCCTGTTATCAGATATTTCATTGTTATGTTGTTTTTTAGTATATAACAAAGGGAAGAATACTCTGTTGAATATTCTCCCCTTACATTATTTTGGAATAATAATTTTATTATGCCTTAGCCTGAGCACCACGAGCGGCACGAGTCAATTGAACGGCGCAAACAACAGCGTTCTTGGCGTTCATCAGTTCAAGGCCTTCGAAGTGTAATGCACCAACCTGCATAGTCTTGCCTAATCCCAGGTGATCGACATTGATAAACAATTTCTCAGGAATTGCTGTGTAAAGGGCTTTTACTTTCAACTTTCTCATCTGCAAGTTCAGTTTACCACCGGCTTTAACACCTTCGGCGTGACCTTCCAGAACAACCGGAACTTCCATTACTACCGGTTTGTTTTCTGACACTTCCAAGAAGTCCATGTGCAGGATAGCGTCGGTTACAGGCTGGAACTGGATATCTTTAACGATAGCCATTGTCTTCTTGCCATCAATCGTCAGTTCAACAACAAAAATTTCAGGGCTGTAAACCAAGTTACGAACACTGTCTTTTGTGATGGTGAAATGAGATACTTTTTCGCCGCCGTACAGTACAGCAGGAATTTCGTTGTTTTTACGCATAGCTTTCAAAGCTCTCTTCTGGTCTGCAGAAGTAGCGGCTACTTCTCTTGACTTTCCTTCTAATTGAAATGTCTTCATTTTGTTTTAATTTTTGTGTTACTCAAAATTAGATGTTTATGCTTTCTAATTTCCCATCACACGTACGGGGGTTAAAAGCGGTGCAAAGGTACGATTTATATTTATATCTGCAAAATCTTGTCTGCATGAATTTTCAGTTTCATAGGCATGAAACTGAAATTCCCTCGGCATGGAACGGAAGTTTCATAGGCATGGAATAGGAGTTTCATCGGTATGAAACTAAAAGTGCATGCCGGTTCAGAACCGGATTCCTTTTTGCCGGAGCAAGATTTCCGTATCGTCCCAAAGTTGTTTTTGCTGTGCATGATGCCGGATGCGTTCTGACACATTCCTCTTTTTGCAATTGGCATAGCAACAACCGTTTCTATCTTTCGCCTCATCCGAAAGGGCCAGATGGATGGCGGTCGCCGCGCCTTGGGCCGGTGTTTTGATAAAGGGGCGAAACAAGATATCGGTAAGCGGGTCGAACCAAGCTTGCATCGTGATCATGTTCGTACTGACGATTCCCGGGTCCGAGGCATTTATGGTGATGTCTTTGTCTTGCAGCCGTTCGGCAAACTCTTGGGTGAACAATAACAGCGCCAGTTTGGTATTGCTATAGACCGGAATGCGGAAAAAACGTCCGTTCCTTCCTTTTTCAAAGAAGTCCGGTTCGATCCGGCCGATGGCATACGTGCAGGACACTGTATTTACAATACGGCATCCTGGTTGCATCAATGGTAATAACTGGCGGGTGAGCATGTAGGGAGCCACATAATTGACGCTTACGATTGTTTCCAACCCATCTTCAGTTTTGCGTACCGGAGTCGTCAGGATTCCGGCATTGTTCATCAGGAGGCTGACGGGACGTCCTTCTTTTAATAATTGACCGGTAAAATTGTTTACGGATGAGAGGGAAGCGAGATTGATTTCCCGCACTTCGATCTGAGTGTTACCGGTTTCTTGCTGGATCCGGGTGCATACGGGGACGGCTTTTTCCGGATCGAGGCAAGCCATAATCACCGGATAGCCTTCTTTTGCGAGGGCTGCCGTGATTACTTGTCCCATGCCTCCGTCGGCACCGGTTATGATGGCTAATCCTTTTTCCATTACTTATATTCTAATTTCTCTATTTCTTTGACAATGCTTTTGGGCAAGTTCTGAATATGTTTGTGGCATGCCATTTCGATGGAATACATGCGGGCGATGCAATAGTTGCTATGTCCGCAGTCACAACGGGCATGTTCGTCTTCCTTCATTTTGTTTACGAATGACGGATCGTTCAGCAAGGCACGTGCCATACTCACGAATTCGAAACCGTCGTTCAAGACCTCGTCTATCTTCTCGCGTGAGATCAGACCGCCTACATAGACAAGTGGCATTTTCAATGCCGCCCTGAATTTTAGGGCATCTTCCAGGAAGTAAGCCTCTTTGAACGGCTCAGACGGGATCATGAACCGTCCGGCCATTTTGACTCCGAGCGGTAGCCAGCCGAAAGGCATATAATGCGTCATCGTATGAATCGGCATGGAACCCCGCATCACATACATCGGGGCACGGCTGACGAAGCCACCGCTAAGGATCAAAGCGTGTGCTCCGCATTCGTTCTGCAGGGTACGAGCCACTTCAAGTGTCTCATCAAGCTCCATTCCTCCTTTGAAGCCATCGCGCATATTCATCTTTACCAACACTGCCATATCCTGACCGGCAGCTTTCATCACTTCGTCCATGCACATTTTCATAAAGCGCATCCGGTTTTGCAAGCTACCGCCATATTCGTCTTTCCGATGATTGGTATAGGGAGAAAGAAACTGGCTGATCAGATAGCCGTGACCGGCATGTATTTCCACTGCATCCATTCCGGCTTCGCGCGCCAGATGAACTGCTTGTCCGAACGCTTTTGCCATAGCTGTGATTTCGGAAGGTTTCATTCCACGGACAAGGGTAGGGGAATAGATATTGAAACCGCTGGATGCGGAGATAGGCCTGCACCCGCAGATGTTTTTGTGAGACATGTTTCCGCAATGTCCGAGTTGTACGGAGGCGGCCGCTCCTTCTTTGTGGATGGCATCGGTGATGCGTTTTAATCCGGGGATGATATCTGGGCGCATCCAGAGCTGACGTTCGAAAGAAAGTCCGCTTTGCGTAACAGCCGCATAGGCCAAAGTCGTCATACCGATCCCGCCGGAGGCAACCGATTTATGGTAGTCATACAACATGTCGGAAGGCGCGTTTCCTGGGCACATGCTTTCAAATGCAGCCGCCCGTATCGTCCGGTTTCTCAGGGTCAACGGCCCGATTTTACCGGGAGTGAACAGTATAGATTCTTTTTCCATATCTATTATGAGTTAATCATTCAATATATAAAAGGAATAACCCGTTTACGGTTTTCCAGTTCGTTACCAAACATCGCTTTGTATTTATGGTAGATGGTGTTTGCGCGAGGTACAAGGTTTGCAAATGTCCACCAAGCGAAAACAGCTCCGCTTGCACTCCAGGTCAGGATTGCAAATCCGCACCATTCCACGATTTCGCCAAAGTAGTTGGCTGATGTCACATATTTGAACAGGCCTTTTTTAGGCAGATAATGGTTCGTGTCGCCAGGCTTTCTGAGGTGGCGGACAATATGGTCTGACTGGATATTGATTGCCATGCCGGTGAAGAACAAGATTGTCCCGACTATAAATTGAGGGCTGTGCAGCCAGCTTTTCGTATACATATCCTGCGGTGCTAAGTAGAAAATCCATTCTCCCTGCATATAACCGTTCAGGAGGTTAAAGGTGATTCCCATAAGCATGATGCCTGCCGGCATTTTACTTTTGCCTTTTATCAACAGAGGAAAAATAAAAGATCGTTGGAAATAATGCAGTTCGAAGAATAAGAATATCAGGAACGGTACTGTCTCGAACTGTCGTTCCGATCCGTTCCATAACAAAAACATGACGATAAAAACCGGCGCTTCCATGCAAATCCAAGCAATCTTGTTCGGTATCGGAAGTCCCCATTTTTTATCGAACAACATTCCATAACCGGCTTCGACGAAATAAAGGGCTATGAAGACTATGGCGGCGATAGCTGCCATAACAATTAGAAATAAGGTGAAATGTTCAGTTGTCATTTTCGCGTGTTGATAATTTATAACCTTTTCCGTGAACGTTTATTATTTTGATGGTAGGATCATCTTGCAATAGTTTGCGTAATTTGGTGATATAAACATCCATGCTGCGGGCGCTGAAATAGTTATCGCTTCTCCATATGATCTGCAGGGCGTGCATCCTGTCTACCATATTGTTTGCGTGTTGGCACAGCAACGTAAGCAAATCGGCCTCTTTGGTTGTCAGCTTGGTTGTTTTGCCTTCTATGGACAAGATCTGTTTTTGCAAGTCGAATTTGAATTTTCCGAAAATATAAGTCCTGACCTCTTTCTTGCGTTGGGGCTGGTAACGGCTTTGTACTGCTTTAATCCGGGCTTGTAAGATATCTGTGTCAAGAGGTTTGCGTATCACATCGTCTGCATGGAACGAAAACAGCAATGCTATTTCTTCTCTCGTCGGATGTTCACACAAGAAAACGACAGGGATGATATTTTCCGAACTTTTGATCATGGCTGCCAATGTCCGTGTTTCTTTCGTGTCTATATCGTGGTTGATAATACAGAGTGTGAAATTTCTGGAAAGGAATCCCTCATATGCCGCTTCTTCCTGGTCGAATACTTGTGAGTTGTATCCAATAGCTTTTATATAGTCCTGGATGATAACTCCCTGATTATAGTCTTTGCTGAAAATGAGAATGTTAAAAAGATCGTTCATTATGTTATTAAATTGTTTTTTCGATGTTCCAGACAAAAGCACGTAATCCTTGCGCTTCCGTCTTCTGATCCATCTGATGAAGTATCTCCAGGAAATGGTCGACTTTTTCGTCATCGACCATTGCCAGGATTGCCGAGTTCAGTGTCGGCCAGGCATGACTTCCATAATGGGGCTCGCCGGTCTTACTTCCACGTCCCTGTACTTCGTTCCAGTATGTGAAGCCCCGGATATTGTTTCGGTCCATCACATTCAGGATCATTTCGTAATATGCTTGATTAAATGATACAAATATAGCTTTCATATTAACTTATTCCTAATTATTATTTATTCTTTTTTAGAAGATATTCCATTTTTTGCCATCTTGCGGCGTCTGCGCCGGACTCCGTTTCCGGCAAATACACTGTATACGACCGGTACGATTACCAGGGTGATCAATGTTGACACCGAAAGTCCCCATGCAACCGTCATACCCATCGAACGCCACATTTCCGAGCCTTCGCCTGTTCCGACAGCCATCGGGATCATACCCAATACGGTAGTCAAAGTGGTCATCAATACAGGGCGGAGGCGGGATTTTCCGGCAGTCACTACTGCGGTCAGGATTCCCATTCCTCTTTCCCGGCAGAGGATCGTGTAGTCGATCAGCACGATACCGTTCTTGACAACGATCCCCATCAGCATAATCAGGCCGATCAATGCCATAACGCCCAATGGGGTCTGTGTGATTGCCAGTCCCAAAATTATACCGGTGAAGGCGAAAGGAATGGAGAACATGATGACGAACGGGTCTGTCAGCGATTCGAACTGAGCAGCCATTACGATAAATACCAAAATGATGATCAGGACCATCAGGATTGTCAGGTCGAAGAAGGTGTCCATCTGGTCTTCGTATGTTCCTCCTAACTGCCAGCTGACATCCGAAGGTATATCCATTTCCTTCAGTTGATTCCGGGCAGCTGTTACGATATCGCTCATGGCTGCACCTTTTCCGACTACTGCCGATACGGTGATGACACGTTCACGGTCTTTGCGTTCAATGGTCGGAGGCGTCATTCGTTCTACTACTTTACCCAGGTCGCGGATACGGATTCCCTGACCGGCATTGTTATAAACCAGGATATTCTCGATGTCTTCAACCGACTGACGGAATTCTGGTGCGTAGCGTACTTTTATATCATACTCGTCACCGTCTTCGCGATATTTGGAAGCGGTAGAGCCGTTGATACGGTTACGCAAAGCCATAGCAGCCGTTGTGATATTCAATCCGTTGATCGCCAGCTTTTCCCGGTCGAAATCAACTTGATATTCGGGTATGTAGTCCTCACGGCTGATGTTGACTTGTGAACAACCTTTTACCTTACGCATCCTTTCGGCCAGTTCGGCGGCTACGGCATCGGTCCGGCCGAAATCGAAACCATAAATCTCGATGTCGACAGCGTTCTGTCCGCCCATACCTTCTTCCTGTCCGCCTTCGATCACCTTGAAGGTCTTGATCTCCGGATATTTTGCCAGGTCCTTACGCATCTCTTCACAGATTTCAACCATACCGCGTTCACGATCGCCGACACTCAGCATATTGATGTAATAGTCGATAATATGTGTTCCGTTATTACTCAATTGAGCCCAGGTATTATCGGAATCGGCTTGTCCCTCAGTGAAGTTACTGGTTTTTATTTCCGGATATTTCTGTCGGAACAGTTCGTCGATTTCAAGCGCCAGCTTACGGGTGATATCTTGGCGGGTTCCGACCGGTAACTCGATGTGAACACTGATCTGTGCGTTATCCTGAGTCGGGAAGAATTCCGTCTTGATAGTTGGAACCAATAGCATACTTCCCGCAAAGATCAAAGTCGCACCGAATATGACCGTTTTCCGGTGGCGTACTGCCCAATAAAGAAAACTGGAATAGCCACGGTCCAGCGCATCCAATGCCTTTTCGATCGGTGTGAAGAACAAGGTATACAAGCGGCCTTTTTTAGGATTCTGCCTGAGTAGTAGAGAACTCAACATCGGAGTCAGGGTCAAAGCACCGACTGTCGAAACGATCATGATGATACTGACGATCCACCCCAACTGTTTGAACAGAATACCCGCCATACCTGTCACCATTGTCAGGGGCAGGAACACGGCCAACATGGTCAGGGTTGAGGCGATTACAGAGATGGCCACTTCGTTTGTAGCATGTACGGCCGCTTGTTTCGGGGCACTACCTCTTTCGATATGGGTAGTAATGTTTTCCAGCACCACAATCGCGTCATCCACAACCATACCGATAGCAATAGAGAGTGAACTCAGCGAGATAATATTCAGTGTATTGCCGGATGCAAGCAAGTAAGCGAACGAGGCTATCAACGAGATCGGAATGGTCAGAATAATGATAAATGTCGCTCTCCATCGTCCGAGGAATACGAACACCACTAACATAACGATAATGAAGGTTATGAAAATGGTTTCTTTCAGACTGTCGATTGTATTCAAAATGTTAGTGGAGGTATCCATGATTACCCCTAACTTGACATCTGAAGGAAGGCTTTTTTGAATTTCCGGCAACTTCTGGTGAACCTTCTTGGCTATGTTCACCGAGTTGGCTCCCGATTGTTTTTGGATAACGATCATGCCGCCTTTTTTACCGTTATTGTAAGTCTCTTGGGCACGCTCTTCGATGCTGTCTTCAATGCGGGCAACATCACGCAGATAGATAGTCTTGTTATTTTTATGACCGATCACAAGATCGTCCATCTGATGCGCATCCGTAAATTCACCTTGTACACGGAGCGCATAGGCGTTGGAACCGATATCCACGCTGCCGCCTGGAGTGTTCCTGTTTTCCTGTGCGATGATAGCGGATATTCCTTCGATTGAAACTCCGTATGCTTCCAGTTTGTACGGATCACAATAGACTTGTATTTCACGTGCCGGCGTACCGGAAATGGAAACCGCTCCTACACCGCTGATACGTGCAAGCGGGTTCGATACCTTATCGTCCAGAATCTTGTACAGGGCGTTCGTGCTCTCTTCCGCCGTAACCGAAAGAATGATAATCGGTATATCGTTCGTTCCGAATTTGAAGATAATGGGATTGTCCACATCATCCGGCAGCATTGGCTCGGCAACGTCCAGTTTGTCGCGCACGTCGTTTGTCGCCACATCGATATCCGTACCATAGTCGAATTCTAGTGTGATGATCGAGATGTTTTCACGTGACTGTGACGTGATGTGTTTCAGGTCGCTGACACTGTTCAGCACGTTCTCCAACGGTTTGGAGACGTTCATTTCGATATCCGCAGCGCTGGCGCCGGCATAGGAGGTCATGACCATGATCGTGTTTGTCTCGATCTCTGGCAGCAGGTCCACTGATAATCTGGTTAATGAAAAAAGACCGAAGATCACGATTGCCACAAAGACAAGGGCAGTCGTAACCGGCTTTTTTACCGCTGTTGCATATAAGCTCATAGTGTTTGTCTCTTACTTTTCGATTTCTACTTCCATTCCGTTGTTTAGGCGGCTTTGACCGGATATTACAACCTGGTCGCCACTGTTTACCCCTGAAATGACTTCATATTTGTTTCCCATACGGCGTCCTAACTCCACTTTCTCGTAGTAAACTTTACCGTCTTTGTATACATATATATAGCGGTCTCCTGCACCGGACTGTTTTACGATGGCGAGATCCGGAGCGACCACATGGTTTTGTGTTCCGAAACCGATCGTCACGCGGGCGAACATCCCCGGACGGACACGTTCGTCATTGTTGTCGATTTTGATTTCGACAGGGAATGTGCGTGTATTCGGATCGATAGTCGGGTAAACCAGGCTGACTTTTCCTTTGAAAACTTCGTCTCCGTATACATCTAACCGGATGTCGACATCTTTTCCCTTTTTTACTTTCGTGAAAAGACTTTCGGATACGTTGATCAACAGTTTGACCGGACGAATCTGTTCTACGGTGAAGATCGGCGAACCTCCGCTATACATATCGCCGCTATCATAGTTGCGGGCAGTGACGATACCGGTGATCGGACTCAATAACTGTGTGTTTTCCTGCAAATTTTTGTAGGTCGCACGGCTTACGTCCAATTGTGTTTTCTGTGCATCCCAGGCTGATTTGGAAGCACCGCCTACTTTGTACAGTTCATCAATACGTTTGAACTCCAGTTCCTGGTTATCCAATTGTATTTTTGTCTGTTTGAGGTTTGTCTCATCCATCTTGACCAAGAGTTGACCTGCTTTTACATGATCGCCGACTTCTGCAAACAGTTTCTCTATGCGCACTGGGTTTTGTGGGGCGATGTTATTCGAAATATTGGCTTCTACTGTTGCTGTAAATTCACTGATCTGCTCCACATCTTGTGCGGAAACAGTTTCTATTCTCACAATGGCTTTGTTGCTGACGGTTTCCGTTTGTGCCGAATCTTTCTTTTCCCCTGAACAGGATAGCAACAAAGATAAAATGAAGAGTGATATAAAGTGTTGTCTTTTATTTGTTTCCATTTTGTGATATTTTTATTCAATGTCTATTTTTTTGTTTTTTAAAACTCTTGCTGGCCTAATACCTTTTCCAAGTCAGCTTTTGCTACCATATAGTCGTAAATAGCTTGGTTGAAATTCAGTTTGGCCTGTGTCAATGCTAATTCCGAATCGTTCATTTCTAACAGAGTCCCGGCTCCTGTGTCGTATCGTTTCTGTGAGATCATATATCCCCGTTCGGCTTGCTCTACTCCCTTTTGTGAAGCGTCGAAACGTTTGACGCAGGTATTCATATTATCTATATACTGCTTGATTGCCAGTTGCAGGTTTCGCTGTGTATCCTCTCTTTGCAGGCTCAACTGTTCGATCGAATTTCTTGTTTGTTTGATCTTATAGAACTTGCTGCCGCCTGAGAAGATAGGAATAGAGAGTGATAAGCCGACCATCGAGTAGGGGTTCCACATATAGTCTTTGAACTTGAAGTCGTTGTTCATGGCTGTCCACTGATATAGTCCAGTGAGCGATAGTGTCGGCAGATAATCGAACTTTTGCATGGTCAGTGTCTTTTCCAGTTGCTTGGCTTGCAAATCCATCTGTTTCAAATCTGTATTATTAGCCAGGGTTGTGTCTGTGGAAAGAAAATCGCCGAATAGATCTTTTTCAAAGTCGGTCAATTGTCCTTCACATTCGATATTTATGTCCAGATCCATGCCTAATAATGCTTTCAATTGCCATTTGGCAAGAACTAATGCGTTTTCTGCCTGCAACATATTGGGTTCGCTGTTCTTTACGGTAACATTGGCGCGTATCAGGTCATATTCGGCAACGGTTCCCTGTTCGAACTTATGCTTGATATCCAGGTAATTTTCCATTGCGTTGTCATAGCTTTCCTTAAATACGCGGTATGAATCGTTGGCAAGAAGCACGCCGTAATACCCTTTCTTTACCTGGTTGACCATAGCAATTTTGGAAGAACGTGCCTGTTCGATAGCCAATTCCACATCGACAGCTGAGATGCTTAGGCTTTTCCAAAGAGCGGCGTTGACAATCGGCATAGAGGCGTTGAAACCGAGATTCCAGTTATTATCACGTCCTACTTCGATCCCTTCATCCATATTCGGCATGTCTTCCATGCCTGGTATTTCGGTACTTCCCATGTCGAAGCCGTCCATATACATCACCTGTTTTTTCAAAGTTCGATTATAGTCGGCAGCAAAACTTACTTGGGGAAATAGGGCGGCATATGAACCTTTCTGTGCATATTTTTTTTTCTGGATTTCCTTGTTAGCCACTTTTACGGTGGGATTTTCGCTCAGCGCGATCTCAAGAGCTTTCTTTATATCGAGAACGAGCGTGTCTTGAGCTTTTACGGTGGTGAAGGCCAGAGAGGGGAGTAACATTATCACTACCCACATCATCTTTTTGGTAATTATGATTTGTCTCATTTAAAATAAGTAAATTTGATTTTTAATAAAATCGTTTGTTCAATCTAATTGCTTCTGTTTATATTTCAACAAGTAACGATCTAAAATGGCAATGCCTTTTTCTGTAGAGATTCCCCGAAGGAAGGTATAAAGAATCGTATTGAACACTTCGGACACGGAATGGTTGGAAAGGGCTTTGGACGGACGGATCATTTTTGCCTGCTCTTTCGCCAGTAAAGCTACAATCTCAAAGTTAATATTCGGTTGAAAAACACCTTCTTTAGCCCCTCGTGACAGTAGTTTTATACATTTTTTCAAAAAGCGGGACTTTTCTTCTTCCGTTTTTTGTAATGCTTTCGGATAACGTTTCAGATCATCATAGAACTTCCGGTTAAACCAGCGAGGCCGTCTCATAAGTTCTTCATAAAAAAGCAAAGCGACTTCTAAGGCTGTTATCGGCTCGGATTCAAGTCGCTTCATGGATAGCCTCATTTTAGTATAACTCAGGTTTATACATTCTGTTAGCAGAGTCTCCTTATCTTCGAAGAGCTCATAAAGAGTCCGTTTGGATATACTCGCGTTATGAGCGATATCATCCATACTGACATTCTTGATCCCGTGTTCCGAAAATAAGTCGAATGCCGTTAACATTATTTGTTCTTTTATGACCATCGATTTTAATGATTACTTTTTATACGATCAGATATTGCAAAGGTCTGTCTAATTTGGAAAACTAAAAAGGTTTATTCTGTTACGGAATTAGTCGAAAACGAATAAAAGGAACCTTTCTTATTCCTGAAAAACCGTTATTCATTGGTAAAAAATGAAACATTTTTCTGTTTGTTGAAAAAATGTTTACCTTTGCAAGTACACGATTAGTAAATATGTAAAGATGGAAAAACTTCCTTTAATAGAATTGGCGGAACTGAATAAGAGTATTATTTTCCGTGATAGTTTTCAGGATATTTTTTCGATTGCGGATCTGGACGGAGGTATGGATATTGGAGATCCCGACTCGCCTGAGCGTTTTGCTCCGATGCGGTTAAATGCGCTTTTGATGGTGTTGACTTTTGAAGGGACACTTGAAATCCATCTGGATTATGTTTCTTACATTGTCAAACCGAACAGTTTCATAACGATCATGCCTACGCATGCACTCCAACTTGATAGGATCGGTAAAGATTTTAAAGGTCGCTTGCTGATTGCGTCTAAGGAGTTTTTGAACGATTGTAATCCTGGTGGAGGTAACCGGACTCAGGCTATAGCGAACTATATGGAGATCCGTAAGAATCCTTGTACGGAACTGGAACCGGAAGAAACAGCGAAACTGGCCGGTAGCATGCAGGTTATACGGGAGAAGATGAGGGAACGTACTCATTTTTATCAGAAGGAGTTAGTACAGAATGCCTTTATTGGCTTCTTGCTGGACTTAGGGAATATAATGTTAAGCAAGAAAGATCGTTTGATCCGACCGACCCTTTCTCGTAAAGAAGAGCTGTTCGAACAATTCCTGCAATTATTGTTTGAGCATTGTAAAGAGCAGCATGTGGTTACATTCTATGCTGAAAAGTTATTTATTACGCCACAATATCTGTCATTGATCCTGAAGGAGTTGACGGGTAAATCCGCTAATAAGTGGATAGATGATGCCCTGATTGTCGAAGCGAAAATTCTTTTGAAAGCGCCTCAGGCGACTGTCCAGCAGGTGGCGGATATACTTCATTTTTCCGACCAGTCGACTTTTGGAAAATTCTTTAAGAAACATATGGGAATTTCTCCGATGGAGTACCGTAAATCCTGAAGCGGGTGGTACTCCATTTTTCTCTTATCTTTTACTGAACTTATACCAGTTGATCAATTCGGAAATACCATAGATCAAGCAAGCAACTCCGAAAATCACAAATGTGTTGGCGGCTGCTCCGAATGGGTAGGCGAGGATCATGATCCCTGTTATTAAAATCAGGGATGGTATGATATAAAAAACATAGGAAACGGTACTCCATTTGCGGGCAGAAACCAGTGAAATCAGTTGCTGCGCACCTGCAAGAACCAGTAAAGCCCCTAAAACATACATTAATATGCTAACGAAAAATTGCGGCATGATTACCAACCATGCTCCGAACAGAATACTGCCTGCTCCGTCGATCGGAAACATTGGACTCGGCTCTCCTTCTACTTTTTCACGGGTGAAATAATTTAAGAGCGAGAATAAGCCGGGTATGATAAAACAGATACCGATCGTTATCACCAAGTAAGTAACAGCCGCTTCCGGCCAAAGAACCAATACAAGTCCCAATACGATCGCAAATATGCAACGCAGGACTGAACCATTTAAACTTTTCATCTTATATGTATTTTATACTTTTCTTTAATATAACAACGAAGATACACTATTTTCTTTGGAATGAAAATAAAAATAAATGATACGTTCTTTTTTCAATTGACAAAATGTTATCGCCCTGCTGTGAAAATCTATTTATCAAAAAACAGCTATTTCACTGGATTATAATCAGAAACAGTGCATAAAATCTCCTCAAACAAGGCAGATAAACAGCTCCACATCCCCGTTCCGGTTTCACGCAGACCCGGGTCTCCACCTCCTCCACACCCGGATCTCCCATGTCCTTCCACCCGGGTCTGAAGAAACTTTTCAAGTTGTTTTCGGTAAAAAAGTAGCTTGTCTTCATGAAAAAACGAGCCTTTTTTATCTACTTTGTATCAGCTTTTGAACATATCTGTTGTTTTATAAAAGTCTGGTATATAATACTTTATTGCTTTTTGACCATGATGGTTATGATAGATGAATGATAGTTGAAAATAGGAACTGTCATGGAATAACATGCTGTTTTACAAGTATATGAATTTAATTATGATAGTATGATAGTTGTTTTTTAAACAAAACTTTTATATAGAGCTCTGTTTTCGTTACATCCGTTTGATGTACCTTTTTTAAGTTTGTTCGTTTCTATATGAAGAGGATCAGCTTCCTTTTGCTGTCAAAAGGACAAAAGATGTTTTTCTCTCTCCCCTTGTTATATGAATGAAATTATGTAACTTTGCAGTTTTGAAATGCGAGTGTGCAATTAAAAGATAATTAAAATATTACTATCGTGGCAGATACAAAGTACATCTTCGTTACGGGCGGCGTGGTCTCTTCATTGGGTAAGGGAATTATTGCCGCATCATTGGGTAAACTACTTCAGGCAAGAGGTTATAAAGTTACCATTCAGAAATTTGATCCCTATATCAATATCGATCCAGGTACGTTGAACCCATACGAACATGGGGAATGCTATGTTACCGTAGACGGACATGAAGCGGATTTGGATCTCGGACACTACGAGCGTTTCTTGAATGTTCAGACGACCCGTGCAAATAATATCACTACAGGCCGCATTTATCAGAGCGTTATTAACAAAGAACGTAAAGGGGATTACTTGGGAAAGACTGTGCAGGTGGTGCCTCATATCACGGACGAGATCAAGCGCAATGTGAAATTGCTGGGAAATAAATACAAATTTGATTTCGTGATCACTGAAATTGGAGGTACGGTCGGTGATATCGAATCTCTTCCGTTTATCGAAAGCGTGCGCCAGTTGAAATGGGAATTGGGAAAGAATTGTATATGCGTACATCTTACTTATGTACCTTATATCGCGGCTGCAAAAGAATACAAGACCAAACCGACACAGCATTCTGTAAAACAACTGCAGGAGCTGGGTATTCAGCCAGATGTTCTGGTATTGCGTACTGAACATGAATTGAGTGCCAATTTGTTAAGTAAAGTGGCCCTTTTCTGTAATGTAGCACAGGATGCCGTCATACAGTCTATTGATGTTCCGACGATTTACGAAGTTCCATTGGTATTGCAGCGCCAGAAGATGGACGAGGTGATCCTGCGTAAGGTCGGACTGGAAGTCGGACCGACACCCGAGATGAAGCCTTGGCATCAGTTCTTGCAACGTAAGGTTGATGCTACTGAAACTGTAAGGATCGGCTTAGTCGGTAAATATGTCGAACTGCAGGATGCTTATAAGTCGATCGACGAATCTCTGTTGCAGGCCGCTATTTATAATGATCGTAAGTTGGATTTGCATTTGTTCCATTCTGAAAAACTGAATGATGGTAATGCCGCCGAATTGTTGAAAGATATGGACGGAATCCTGATTGCTCCGGGATTTGGACAGCGTGGTATTGAAGGAAAATTTGCTGCATTGAAATATGCTCGTGAAAACGATGTCCCTTGCCTGGGTATTTGTTTGGGTATGCAGTGCATGGTGATTGAATTTGCCCGTAATGTAATGGGACTGGCGGAAGCCAACTCGACAGAAATGGAACCAAATACCCCATATAAAGTGATCGACCTGATGGAAGAGCAGAAGAACGTAACCAATATGGGCGGTTCTATGCGTCTGGGAGCATACGACTGTATATTGAAGAAAGGGTCTAAGGCTTATGAAGCGTATGGACAGACACACATCCAGGAGCGCCATCGACATCGTTTTGAATTTAATAGCGAATATCGTGATAAGTTCGAGGCAGCCGGCATGATGTGTGTAGGTGAAAATCCGGAATCGAACTTGGTTGAAGTCGTTGAGATTCCTGCATTGAAATGGTTTGTGGGGGTTCAGTTCCATCCGGAATATAACAGCACGGTCGTTAATCCTAATCCTCTTTTCGTTAGCTTTGTAAAAGCTGCAGTTGAAAATAAAAAATAAAAATTATAGATGGATAAAAATACGATAATAGGTTTCCTGCTTATTGGAATTGTCTTAATTGTATTTACTTGGTTGAATCAGCCTACGCCGGAGCAGATAGAAGCACAGCGCCGGATGCAGGATTCGATAGCCCGGATAGAATATGCAAAGCAGCTGGAACAGCAGAAAGAATTGAATAGAGAAGCAAAAGCGGACGACGAACTGGCCGGCTTGCCCGATTCTGTACGGCTTGCCCGTTTACAGAACACGTTTGGCGTTTTCGCCGATGCAATGGTTGGAGAGGAGGGTTCCACTGTTTTGGAAAACGAGCTGATTGAAGTCCGTTTGGCCAATAAGGGAGGGCGTATTGGATATGTCCGCCTGAAAAAATACGATAATTATAAAGGTGAACCTTTAGTGCTTTTCGATGAAAAGGACTCGAAGTTCGATTTTACTTTGGTTACGGCTGATAATCGCGTGGTAAATACCGGTGATTTGTATTTTACCCCTGTAAAAGGAAATGACCGGAACAGTATTACCATGCGTCTGAATACGGGCGAAGGCAGCCATCTGGATTTTATGTATACCTTAAAACCGGACGATTATATGTTGCAGTTCTCCATTAAGGGAACTGGCCTGAATGGTGTACTGTCGCCAGGTACGACTGCATTGGACTTGTTGTGGCAACAAAAAATAACCCAGCAGGAAAAGGGGCGTAAGTTTGAAGACCGTTATGCAACAGTGTACTATAAATTTATGGCCGACGATGTGGAGTACCTGAGCGAAACCAAGAACGACAGCAAACAATTGTCTAACCGGTTGAAATGGGTCGCTTATAAAGACATGTATTTTTCTTCTATCCTGATCGCCGGAAACGAAGGATTCGAGTCGACAACTATCGATTCGAAGATGTTGCCTGAAGACGGTTCTTTCCTGAAAGAGTATAAGACGACGACTTCCGTACCTTTCGACTTGAAGGGTAACGAAGCGACGGATATGCGTTTCTATTTTGGTCCCAATCAGTTCTCTCTGTTGAAATCTTACGATGATGATGTAGAGAAAGCCGACCAACTGGATTTGGAAAAGATCGTTCCGCTGGGATGGGGTATTTTCCGTTGGGTGAACCAGTATTTCGTCATTCCGTTGTTTAATTTCCTCGGACAATTTATTCATAGCTACGGCTTGTTGATCTTCCTGCTGACGGTTATCGTAAAATTGATCCTGTTTCCGTTGACGTATAAGTCTTATATGTCATCGGCCAAAATGCGTGTATTGCGCCCGCAGGTAGAAGAGCTCAATGCTAAATACCCAGGACAGGATAAGGCGGTAGAGCGTCAGCGTGCGATCATGGAACTGTATAGCCGTGCCGGAGCGAGTCCGATGGCAGGATGTGTTCCGATGTTGTTACAGATGCCGATCCTGGTCGCTCTGTTCATGTTCTTTCCGTCGGCTATAGAATTGCGTCACCAGAGTTTCCTTTGGGCACACGACTTGTCTACTTATGATGCGATTGTAAGCTGGAATACATATATTCCTATTATTACACCGTACTTCGGAAATCATATCAGTTTGTTCTGTTTGTTGATGACCGTAACGAACATCATATATACGAAGTTCAATATGGATCAGACGAACACTGGACAGCAGCAGATGCCGGGAATGAAGGCGATGATGTACATGATGCCGCTGATGATGTTGGTATTCTTCAATCAGTATGCATCCGGTTTGACCTACTATTACTTCATCTCCACATTGATCACGATTTTGCAGACTGTAATTTTCCGTTATACGATTAACGAAGATAAGCTGTTGGCCAAGTTGGAAGAAAACAAGAAAAAGCCGATGAAGAAGTCTGGTTTCATGAAACGTTTGGAAGAAGCCCAGAAAGCTCAACAGGCCCAGTTGGAAAGACAGAAACAACAGCGGGAGAATAACCGTCGCCGTTGAGAAGTCGAATCTGATGGGATAAAAAGGAATGCCGGTTGCTTTGGAGAGCAACCGGCATTCCTTTTTATGCGGATGCCGATTCATTAGTCGGTTGATACTCCCTATTTTTCAAGAAGGCCAATGCCTTTTCCATATCCTCTGGCGTGTCGATACCGATTGTTTCCTGCTGGGTAATTCCAACTTTAATCTTGTAGCCGTTTTCTAGCCAGCGCAGTTGTTCCAGGCTTTCAGCCAGTTCCAGAGGGGATTGGGGTAAATGGGTAATTTCTTTGAGTGTGTCGGCGCGGTAAGCATATAGCCCGATATGTTTGTAATAGGTATGGTTCGGCAGCCATTCGGTATATTTCCTGCCTCTCATGTAAGGAATGATCGAACGGCTAAAGTACATAGCCTCATTCTTCTTGTTCAAAACTACTTTCGGTGAATTGGCGTTGAATAAGGTCGTTTCGAAATCATCATCCGGGCGGAATGGTTTTACCAGGGTGGCGATTTGGATGCTGTCATCAATGAAACATGCTTTTAGTATTTCGATCTGTTCCGGTTGGATAAAAGGTTCGTCACCTTGTATGTTAACAACCACATCGTATCCATCTCCGATTTTACAATACGCTTCATAACAACGATCCGTACCGCTTTTGTGTTGGTCGGATGTCATGATGACATTGCCGCCGAAAGCTTGGACGGCTGCTTCTATACGGTTATCGTCCGTAGCTACGCAAACTGCATCAAGCACATTTTGGACTTGTTCGTATACCCGTTGGATCATTGGCTTGCCTGCCAAATCGGCAAGTGGCTTCCCCGGAAAGCGGGTAGAGGCGTAGCGTGCAGGAATTATTCCTATAAACTTCATGATTTATGAATTATAATTTATGATTTATGAAATTGTCAATTGTTCACCGTTTTTCCTTCGCTTAACTGAACGACTTTTTCATGTTCTCCAACAATCCATACAATATCCCCCTCTTCAAAAACAGTTGAAGGAGATGGGTTTTTGATGGAAGAGGAACCTCGTTCGATACCGATGACCAGACAGGCAGACCTGTCCCGTATGCCTGATTCCAGAATTGTACGCCCGATCAGATGGGATCCTTCGGCGATGGTGAATTGTTCCATATTGACTTCATGCGTCGTCTGCTCCTTGTCGGTTTGGGCCTTTTTATATCGCTCGACCAGATATTGGCGGAAATGTTCAAGATCGACATCTGCACCGACTACTACCAATTTGTCAAATGGATAGAGACGTTCTTCTCCTCCGGGAATATTAATCCGCTGTTCTCCCCGAATGATCGTTACGATGTTGACATTGCATTTCTGGCGGAAGTTGAGTTCCTTCAAGGTTTTTCCCATGCTGGGGGAGTTCTGCTTTACTTCAAAATCGGCTAAATGAAGGTCGCGTTCCAGTAGGTGGTTGGCAAACCGTTGGTTGATCGGAGCTTTCCGCTCGTTCTCCAATTCTCGTGCGGAGAGGTTACTGAAAAAATGTCGTTCCATCAGGATGGATTGTCTTTTCAGCCGTTTGGATAAAATGACAATAACGATGACGGTTGCTGCGATCGCCAGTACGATACCGACTGTAGCATTCAACAAACGGGCGACGGGCAGCATGACTAGGCCGATACATAATATAATACGCAAAATGACCAATGAAACCAATGGCCCCCGGTTGTACTTGCTGTCCAGCCATAATTGTTGGAATTCGGCGGAATGGTTCTTCTTCATCATGATCGCACGCAGCATGGGAGCTATTAGTAGCAGGATCAGAACGAGTGAGATGCCCGCTCCCCGTATGCCCGGAAGTTCTTTCATGATAAAAGGAGCTATGAACTGAAGCCAGATAAAGATCAGGACAAGGGTAACGGCTGTATAAGTGCCGACTATGCGGATCAGCGCCTTCAACAGTTTATTCCAGGCGCTTTTCTGATGTATGGTATTGGAACCGGAAGAATAACGTTCGAGAAATTTCATCCATGACTTCGGTATGATCCGGTCGGCAACCCGGCATGCAGGTTCTGCCATACGAATCATGTAAGGCGTAAAGAAAGTCGTGACAACTGAAACCGCTACGACAATAGGATAGAGGAAATTATCGGTTACCCCTAATGACAGCCCCAACGATGCAATGATAAAAGCAAATTCGCCTATTTGAGCGAGAGAAAAACCAGATTGTATGGCAATCTTGACCGGTTGTCCAGAAAGCAAGACCCCGAAGCTGGCAAATAATATTTGTCCGGTCATTACGACCAACGTGAGAATCAGGATCGGAATTTTGTATTCCCACAGCAATGCCGGATCGATCAACATCCCGACAGAGACAAAGAATATGGCTCCAAAAAGATCTTTTACTGGTTTGATAATATGTTCGATATGTTCCGCATCAATGGTTTCTGCCAAGATAGATCCCATGACGAAAGCTCCCAAAGCGGAAGAAAAACCAGCTTTCGTAGCAATGATAACCATTCCGAGGCATAATCCCAGGCTGACGATCAACAAGGTCTCGTCATTCAGGAAAGTCCTGGCTTTTTTTAGAAAAGAGGGGATTAGATAAATGCCGATAACAAAACAGAAAAGCAAAAAGACTCCCAGTTTGATCACACTGTTGAGCAGTTCCATTCCCTCTACGTGTTTACTGACTGCCAATGTAGACAGTAAAACCATTAGTAAAACGGCAAACAGATCTTCGACAACAAGGATTCCGAAGACCACTCCGGCAAACCTCTGATTGCGTAGTCCCATATCGTCGAACGCTTTGAAAATAATGGTTGTAGACGACATGGAAAGCATTCCCCCGAGGAAAAGGCTGTTCATATGTCCCCAACCTAAAGATAATCCGGTAGTATAGCCAAGTGTCATCATGCCTATCACGATGGTAATAGCTCCGATCACAGCTGTTCCGCCGACTTTCATCAGCTTTTTGAAACTAAAGTCGAGTCCTAAAGCGAATAAGAGGAAGATTACGCCTATATCCGCCCAGATACGGATACTTTCTATATTCGTGACAGTCGGTATTTGCGTGATAGACGGACCGGCAAGAATTCCGGCTACGATATATCCGAGTACGACCGGTTGCTTTAACCATTTGAAAAGCAAGGTGACCAATCCCGCTGAAATCAGTATGACAGCAAGATCCGATATAAGAGAAGGTATTTGAGACATGCTTTCATTGTTTTTTCTGTTGGCAAAGTTATGTATTTATTTTAATTTTGCCGATCTAAAAAATTGCCAAAATGAAGAAGATGCATCCGATAGAAGCGTTGATAGAGCAGGGGGAACACCAACAACTTGATTTTAAATTCGAAGTGAGCGACAGTAAGAAGATTGCGCGTACGCTGAGTGCTTTTGCCAATACCGACGGTGGACGTCTCCTGATCGGTGTGAAAGATAACGGGAATATCTCCGGTGTCCGAAGCGAAGAAGAATATTATATGATTGAAGCGGCCTCCAAGATGTATACCCGCCCGGAAGTCCCCTTTGAGGCGACACGCTGGGAGGTGAACGGCAAAACGGTTCTTGAGGTGTACATCGCCCCCAGTCCGGATAAACCGCATACCGCTCCCGATAAGGATGATAAGTTTAAAGCCTACATAAGGGTCGCCGATGAAAATATTTTGGCAAATGAAGTGTTGGTGCTTGCCTGGCAGAAAAAGCATAAACCGGACGGGACTTTATTGAAGATAAGCAAACCTGTGGAACGTTTGTTTGCTTATCTGGATGATCATCCCCATATCAATATCAGCCAGTTTTGCCGGATCGGGCGGATCAATTATTATATCGCGAAAAACATTCTGAGCGATCTCCTGGCCATGAACACCTTGCAATACCTTGTAATAGACAAGCATATCTTATATCAACGCGTCCCTGCGTAGAAAGTGCCAAAACGGCCGTGTCTTAAAGGTTTTCCACATACACTTGTGCATTCTCAAAACGGACAACTTTGACTTTGCCCCCTTTCTCTATAAAGCCTGATTCGGAAATCCCGTCATAAAATACTCCGTCGACCGACACTTTCCCGGAAGGACGCAATACGGTTGCGGCTGTACCTTCTTTCCCGACTAACGAAGATAAATCAGGGGATGATATCGCATTTTCCAAATCTGTATTTAGCGCGACTTTCCGGAACATTCCCCGATGTCCGATTTTATTAGACAGCCAGATCATCAGGCTGAAGCCTGTCACTAATCCGACCAGGACTGTCAATGTCGCTTTCCCGATCTCTTTTCCGCTGACTCCTTCGAAATCGAAATGATCGTTGTTCAGTAAGCCCATGACTAGGCCGCCGATAATCAATATGATACCGCTAATTCCGGCAACCCCGAATCCCGGAATGATGAAGATTTCCACTGCGAGCAATAGAATGCCGATGATAAAAACCAGAATCTCCCAGTTTGCCGCCAGCCCATCTATATAGAGTGGTGCAAAGTAGAGGATTGCCGCCAGCAGGGAGGCCGCAGAAGGGAAGCCCAGTCCTGGCGTTTGCATTTCAAAATAAATACCGCCGATGATAATAATGATCAGAATAGACTGAAAAATAGGATTCATCAAAAATCCTTTTAAATCGTCCTGCCAACTAGGGATATAACTTTTCATTTTGTAATCTTTATATCCCAAATATTGCGTGATTACTTCATCCGGATTTTCTGCTATACCGTCGCAATATCCCCACTTTTGAGCCTCCTGTGCTGTGAAAGTAAGGACTTTTCCTGTGTCTATCAGATTTGGAATGGCAACCCGTTCGTCTACCATCGCTTCGGCTATCAACGGGTCTCGTTTCCATTTGTATAAGGTGTCGTTTTTTTGGACGATTGTATCTTGTCCATGCGCTTCGGCTGTCGAACGCATCATGGAACGCATATAGGATTGGTATTTGTCTGGCATTGCTTCCCCTGTTGGGTTCACGACGGTGGCTGCCCCGATATTTGCACCTTTCCGCATATAAATTTTTTTACATGCGATGGAAATGAGCGCCCCAGCAGAAGCCGCATTGTTGTCGATGAAGACATAGACAGGGATGGGGTTGTACAAAATAGCCGTACGCATCGAGTCTGCAGCATCTACCTGGCCGCCGTATGTGTTCATATGGATCAGGACGGCGTCTGCACCCAAAGCGTAGGCTTCCGCTAAACCATTGCTAAGATACAGGCGTGTGGTGTTGCTTATCTCTTTTTTTATATCGATTTTATATATTAACGGGTACAAGGTGTCTGCCGCTGATATAAATGGAGCTATCTGAACCAATATGATAGCTAAAAAAAGTCCTAAATTTTTCTTCATTTTATATTATTCTCCATCTCTTTTACATGTTGTACGAATTTGTAACATACATGTTGTGAATTTTGTATTTTAGTTGTTGCAAAACTTGTAAATACTGCTCATTTTCAATGCTGTTTGTTATAAATGTATTAAGTTACGATTTTTAATATTAATAATCATCAAACCGCATTGTATTTAAAATATTATTCCTACATTTGTAATGTCCTTCAATGGTGAAGGATAATGCCAAACCGGTATTAAACATATAAAAAAATAAGTAATATGAATGCGTTGCAATTTCAGAAAAAATTATTGAGCATGCAAGAAAACATGATGAATTTTGCATTAATGCTCACCGCAAATCGGGATGACGCCCAGGATTTGATGCAAGACACAACGCTGAAAGTTTTGGACAATCAGGAAAAGTTTGTAGATAATATTAATTTCAAAGGATGGGTCTTAACTGTGATGCGTAATATCTTCATAAACAACTACCATAAAATCGTTCGTACACAGACTGTCGTTGACCAGGGTGTCGACCTGTATAATCTGGATGTAGTGAATGACTCAGGTTTTGATTCTCCTGACGGTGCTTATCAAATCAAAGAGATAACAAAAGCGATAAACAGCCTGAACGATGAGTTGAAAATCCCGTTCTCCATGTTTTTGAGTGGTTACAAGTATAATGAAATTGCAGAGAAGCTATGTGTACCTCTGGGAACGGTTAAAAGCCGTATCTTCTTCGCTCGTCAGGAATTGCAGAAAGTCTTGAAAGATTTTCATCGAAGTTGAGGTGAAGTTTAAAATAAATATGTGAAAAAATAAACGGGAGTATCCAAGGGGTGCTCCCGTTTATTTTTATTACTTTTGGCTCAAAATTTTAAACGGAAATGAGAAGTTTTGCAAGTGATAACAATTCGGGTGTTCATCCTTTGGTGATGGATGCCGTGATAAAGGCGAACGATAACCATGCTGTAGGATATGGTGACGATCCCTGGACAGCAGCAGCTACTGCGAAAATTAAAGAAGTGTTTGGCGAAATGGCATCGCCTTTTTTTGTTTTTAACGGAACAGGGGCGAATACTGTAGCTTTGCAGGCTGTGACACGTCCGTTCAATAGTATTTTGTGCGCTGAAACAGCTCATATCAATGTGGACGAGTGTGGTGCTCCTGCCCGTATGACTGGTTGTGCTATCGTGACGATTCCGGCTCCGGACGGAAAACTGACGCCGGAATTGATCAAACCTCGTCTGCATAATTTCGGTGTCTGCCATCATTCGCAACCGAAAGCTGTTTATATTTCACAGGTTTCCGAGTTGGGGACGATTTATACGATCGAGGAGGTCAAAGCGATTGCTGATCTGTTGCATTCTTATAACATGTATCTGCATATGGACGGTGCACGTTTGGCGAATGCCTGTGCTTATCTGAATTGTTCGATGCGGGAGGTGACCGTCGATGCCGGGGTGGATATCCTGAGTTTCGGGGGAACTAAGAATGGGATGATGATGGGAGAGGCTGTGGTTTCTTTCCGTCCTGAGATAACTGAGAATTTGCAGTATTTCAGAAAGCAATCTGCCCAATTGGCTTCCAAACTGCGTTATCTTTCCTGTCAGTTTATTCCTTATCTGGAAAATGACCTGTGGTTGGAAAACGCACGGAAAGCAAATAGTAGCGCTTATCGCTTGGCTGAAGCTTTGAAAAAATATCCGCAGATACGGTTTACCCAGAAAGTAGAATCCAACCAGCTTTTCTTTACCATTCCCACGGAACCGCTGAAGAAGTTGCAAGAAAAATATTTCTTCTATATGTGGAATGAGGAAATCAATGAAGCCCGATTTGTCACTTCGTGGGACACGACGGAAGAGGATATTGACGATATGATACGGACGTTGGACGTCGTGTTTGGTTGACGGCTACCCCTATGGGTTTCCTGATGAGGATTTATCTTGCCGGACTCATGGAAAGTTGTTACTTTTGTGGCCTAATCTATAAATCCGGCGATAAAATGAAACAGGCGGTTTGGTTGGCGGCGGCATTGATGATGTTGTTGCCATTGGGAAAAGTCTACTCGAAGGAGAGAAGCGAGCGCGAGAATAATACTTTGTGCATTATGAGTTATAACATCCGTAACGGTAGAGGAATGGACGATGTGACCGACTTTCGGCGTACGGCGGCAGTGATCAATAAAGTTTGTCCCGATGTCGTGGCAGTACAGGAGATCGACAGTGTGACAGGCCGTAGTGGAGGAAAAGACGTCTTGCGGGAAATTGCCGGACTCACCCTGATGCATCATATGTATGCCCCGGCAATTGATTACGATGGAGGGAAATATGGTATCGGCATGTTGAGCAAGGAGAAGCCTCTTGGCTATCGTTATCTGCCCCTGCCTGGAAGGGAAGAAGCCCGTGCGCTGCTTGTCGTAGAATTTGAAAAGTATATTTATTGCTGTACGCACCTTTCGCTGACCGAGGAAGACCGGATGCTTTCCTTGCCGGTCATCAGGCAGGTGGCGGCTTCGGCAAACAAGCCTTTCTTTATAGCCGGCGATATGAATGCACATCCCGGTTCGGAGTTTATCCGGCAACTGCAGAACGATTTTGTGATCCTGACGGATACGAAGAAGCCGACTTTCCCGGCGAATAACCCCGACGAAACTATAGATTATATTGCGGCCTATGCGAAAGATACGACTGCCTTTACCCGCATCTCATCCCGTGTATGGGATGAGCCGGCCGCTTCCGACCACCGCCCGATCATCACGGATATTATCTTCAATCAGCCTGCGGGCAAGATATTCCGTACGGAGCCCTATCTGCAAAATCCTGTAGGAAATGGAATTACGGTCATGTGGCAGACTACCGTCCCGACTTATAGCTGGGTGGAATACGGAACCGATAAGGAGCACCTGCAGAAGGCTCGTACGATCGTGGATGGGCAGGTGATCTGCAACGATCTGCAAAATAAAATCAGACTGGACGGACTGGAACCGGGAAAAACCTATTATTACCGGGTTTGTTCGCAGGAAATCATGCTCTATCAGGCTTATAAGAAAGTGTTTGGAGAAACTGCCGTTTCCGATTTCCATACTTTTACCTTGCCTACTACGACGGACACCGATTTTACGGCCATTATATTCAACGACCTGCATAAACATTCCGAGACTTTGCAGGCACTGTATAAGCAGGTGAAGGATTTGAAATATGATTTTGTCGTTTTCAATGGTGACTGCATCGATGATCCGGCCAATCATGACGAGGCAACCTGTTTCCTCAGTGAGCTGAACGAAACGGTCGGAGCCGACCGGGTCCCTGTGTTCTATATCCGTGGCAACCATGAGATACGCAATGCCTATTCGATCGGCCTGCGCAGTCTTTTCGACTATGTGGGCGATAAAACCTACGGAGCTTTCAACTGGGGCGATACGCGTATCGTCATGCTGGATTGCGGTGAAGACAAACCGGATACGCATTGGGTCTATTATGGGCTGAATGATTTTTCAGACCTGCGTAAGGCACAGGCGGGTTTCCTCAAGGAAGAGTTGGCGTCCAGAGCCTTCAAGAAAGCCTCTAAGCGGGTGCTGATCCATCATGTTCCCATCTTTGGGAAAGGAGAGGACTATGATTCGTATAATCCTTGCCGGGACGAGTGGGGAGCGATCCTTGAGAAAGCACCGTTCGCTGTCAGTATCAATGCGCATACTCATCGTTTCGCTTATATCCCTGAAGGTGCTGACGGAAACAACTATCCTGTCGTAGTGGGTGGCGGTTACCGGATGGATGGAGCTACGGTGATGATTTTGCAGAAGAAAGGGAAGGAGATGACTCTTCGTGTGCTGAATGCTAAAGGAGAAACATTAAAAGAACTGAATTTATAATAGACGAATAGTAAAGATATGAAACTAAACCTGGAAGAGCAGGAAGAAACGATTGAACCGGTCGAAAAGACCGATCTGATTTATGGTATAGACGACCGTCCCCCTTTTAAGGAAGCCCTGTTTGCCGCTTTACAACATTTGCTGGCGATCTTTGTGGCGATCATTACGCCCCCGTTGATTATTGCCGGAGCCTTGAAGCTGGATCTCGAAACAACCGGTTTTCTGGTTTCGATGGCACTCTTTGCATCTGGCGTCTCGACATTCATACAGTGTCGCCGGATTGGTCCGGTAGGGGCGAAGTTGCTTTGTATCCAGGGAACGAGTTTTTCTTTCATCGGTCCGATCATAACGGCCGGACTGGCAGGAGGATTGCCCCTTATATTCGGGGCGTGTATTGCGGCAGCCCCGATCGAGATGGTAATCAGCCGGACATTCAAGTATATGCGTTCTATCATAACTCCACTGGTATCGGGCATCGTGGTGCTGCTGATCGGACTTAGCTTGATCAAGGTTGGAGTCGTTTCATGTGGCGGCGGCTATGGTGCGATGGATAACGGGACGTTCGGGAGCATCCGGAATATAGGGGTGGCGGCGACAGTGTTGCTGAGTGTCCTGTTCTTTAACCGTTGCAAGAACAAGTATCTTCGTATGAGTTCGATCGTATTGGGGTTGTGCATCGGTTATGCGCTGGCCTACTTTCTCGGTATGGTCGATATGGCGGCGGCTTCTTCGCAAAGCCTGATGGGATTCAATATCCCGATGCCTTTCAAATATGGGTTGGACCTGAATTTCTCCGCCTTTGTCGCTATTGGCCTGGTGTATCTGATTACGGCGATCGAAGCTACCGGCGATGTGACGGCCAACTCGATGATCTCAGGAAAGTCAATAGAAGGAGAGGACTACCTGAAGCGTGTTTCGGGCGGCGTGCTGGCAGATGGAGTGAACTCCTTTATTGCCGGGATTTTCAATTCTTTCCCCAATTCGATCTTTGCGCAGAATAACGGTATTATCCAGCTGACGGGAGTTGCCAGCCGGTATGTCGGATATTATATCGCCGGTATGTTGGTGCTGTTAGGGTTGTTCCCTGTTGTCGGTGTTGTCTTTTCCTTGATGCCTGACCCGGTGTTGGGTGGGGCGACCTTATTGATGTTCGGTACGGTTGCGGCTGCCGGCATACGGATTATCGCATCGCAGGAAATCAATCGGAAGGCGACTTTGGTTTTGGCGGTCAGCCTCTCGCTTGGCTTGGGAGTGGAGCTGATGCCGGATATCCTGAATACGGCGCCGGAAGCTGTAAAGGGTATTTTTTCGTCCGGGATCACAACCGGTGGACTTGCCGCTATTATTGCAAATGTATTGATACGAGTCAAAGAAGATAAAACAGAATAAAAATGGAATTACTAAAACAACGTATTCTGCAGGATGGCAGATGTTTTCCGGGAGGGATTTTAAAGGTTGACAGCTTTATTAACCATCAGATGGATCCCATGTTGCTTTATAAGGTGGCAGAAGAATTTATTTACCGTTTCCGGGATGCGGATATCAATAAGATCGTGACGATAGAAGCAAGTGGTATCGCTCCGGCGATTATGGTGGGATACATCATGCATCTGCCTGTCGTTTTTATCAAGAAAAAACAACCGAAGACGATGGAGAATATGTTGTCTACCGTTGTCCATTCGTTTACGAAAGACCGCGATTACACGGTGTGTATCAGTAACAACTTTCTGACTGCCGATGACCGTATCCTCTTTATTGACGACTTTCTGGCGTATGGCAATGCCGCAATGGGCGTGCTCGACCTGGTGAAACAGTCTGGTGCCAAGCTGGAAGGAATGGGCTTTATCATCGAAAAAGCTTTCCAGAAGGGACGCGATGTGCTGAACGAAGCGGACGTGCGTGTAGAAAGCCTTGCCATTATCGACAGCCTGGAAAACTGCACGATCACCATCCGCTAATGATTTAAGCCGTTGGGAGATTACGGCAGCGTGAAACGCATGCATGCCGTATTCTTCATGATCGGTAAACTCAGTATCTTTTCAGGAGGCAGTTTCTCCAGCTGCACGACGATGGCACGGTTGAAGCCTCCATGCCCGATCGCCAGAATCCGCTTTCCCGGAAACTCCTTTTTCAGGAAGTCGACAAAATCTCCCGCTCTTTTGTATAGGGCTTCTATAGTCTCCACGCTTTCCGGCAGTGTCGTAAAATCCATCTCATCCGCTACTTTCCCGGTATATATGCCCCAATCCATTTCGCGAAGAAGAGGAGTCGCCACCGGCTGCAATCCTTTCTGCCGGGCGACGGCCATTGCTGTGTCGTAGCTACGTGCGAGGTCGCTGCACACGATCACGTCCAACTTCTCCTTGTCCAGCGTTTCTGCTAATGCTTTGGCCTGCTGTTTGCCCAGTTCCGACAGATGGCCGGGGAGCTGGCCTTGCATAATATGCAATTTGTTTTCTTCCGTCTCGCCGTGGCGGCTCAGGATCAATTCTATCTGGCTCATATCTGTTTTTTATTTGGCGGTAAAGGTAAATAAAAAAAGAGAACCAATTGCTTGATTCTCTTTTTACTGGTTGCGGAGGCAAGACTCGAACTTACGACCTTTGGGTTATGAGCCCAACGAGCTACCACTGCTCCACTCCGCGATATAGTTGCGATCATTCCCGATTGCGAGTGCAAAGGTACAAAAATATTCTTACAATCCAAATTTATTTACAAATAGTTTGTGAAATATTCTTGTACCCCGGTTCCCAAGCCTTAAGAAACAGCATTTTGACAGCTTATAAATCTTCCATTGAATCATGATTTTCTGTTTCGTATAGCCTCAGTTTGCTTTTCAACCGGTTAACTTCCTGTTGTAGAGATTCTACCCGGCCCAGCAAATGATGGATGGCGTCGATCCCCTCTATGTTGATAGACAAGTCGTAATACATACGAGTATATCGTTCTACGTCATACAATTGGGAGGCGGGAAGGTAGCTTTCCCCTTCTACCGTGTCTATCTCTATCAGACCACCTTTTTGTAATAGGTAGAGAAACGATGGTTCGATATGGCATATCCGGCAATATTCACTGACTATGATTAAATCTGTTTGCATAACAATCTCGTTTTTTAATTAAGACTTTGTATTTCGCGGAACAATTCTTTTTGTTTGTCCGTCAGGTTGGTCGGGATGTCGATGGAGTAGGTCACTATCATATCGCCGAACTTTCCTTCTTCCTTATAAACAGGGAATCCTTTTCCTCTCAACCGTACCTTTGTGTTGTTTTGGGTTCCCGGTTTGACTTTGAGCTTGGCTTTACTGTCCATTGTCTCGACAATCTGTTCGCCGCCGAGGATTGCCGTATATAGGTTTAAAGGAACAGTGACGTACAAGTCATCGCCCACTCGTTTGAACCGGCTGTCTTCCGGGATATGGAAGGTGATATATAAATCGCCTGCCGGCCCGCCATTTACACCCGGTCCGCCCTGTCCTCTCAGCTTGATGGTCTGTCCGTCGGCGATACCAGCCGGGATGGTGATACGCAGGTTTTTGCCGTTTACGGTGATGATCTGCTTGTGTGTCTTGGCAGCATCTGTCAAAGAGACCTGCAATTCTGTCGTGTAGTCTTGTCCGCGGAAACCGTGGCTGCGTCTGCCTCTGCCACCCATGCCGCCGAACATCTGTTCGAAGAAGTCGGAGAATTCGCTGCCGTCGTCGGAGCTGCTCCAGTAGGCTCCTCCGCCTTGCCCGTTCTGGTATTGGCGATATTGCTGCTGTTGGGCTTCGAACTCGTCGGCGTGTTTCCAGTTTTCTCCATACTGGTCATATTTCTTCCGTTTCTCCGGGTCGCTGAGCACCTCATTGGCTTCATTTATTTCCTGAAACTTGCGGTGAGCGTCCGGATCATTCGGGTTCAAGTCGGGATGGTATTTCCGCGCAAGCTTTTTGTACGCCTTTTTGACGTCGTCCTGCGAAGCGCTTTTGTCTACTCCCAAAATTTTGTAATAATCTATATAGGCCATATTTATATATGTTATTAAGTCTGCTTCTTTTTCTGAATTTAATGCATATATAGAATAACAACAAATGTGCCAGAGAGTTCATGCCGGACTTAGCGCCTGTTTAAATTTTGTTCGACATTGTTTTGCTGTTTGTTTCCGAGGCTATTTATCTGTTTTCTTTATCGATGACAACACAAAGGTAGGGCCCCACGGCAGGCAGGAATACGCTTTCGGGAATATCGGCGAATATCGGTGAAGATAGGTGCAGAAATAGGTAGAATATAAATGCTATTATATTTTGAATATCAGCAATTATTGCTTATCTTTATAGGGCAATAAAACAATGGGATTATGATGCTGAATGAATTCGAAGTCAGGAGTTACGGGTGGCAGGAATTGGCGGTCCTTTACGGTCCGGATTTGATGCCGGCATCGGCTGGCAAACGGTTGTCCAAATGGGTGGGGGTCAATCCGGAGCTAAAGGCGGAGCTGCAGGGTAACGGTTGGAGGAAGGGGAAGAAGATGTTGACTCCCTTACAGGTGAGGACGATCGTGCAATATCTGGGTGAACCTTGAAACAAGGGACTTCTGTGTGCGAAGTAAGGGACTTCGGCGTGTCAAACCACGAAGTTCGGGAGGTAAAAGACCGGATTTCCGGATGCGAAAGAAGGGATTTTTCTCGTACCAGTCGTATCTTTGCCTATGCCGGTTTAAAAAAAGGTGCAAGGAAATACGGAAATAAGCCTATATATATATTAATATATTTATTTTAAGATGTAGGATTGAACCATAAGTGACGGAAAACCTCTGTAAGGCGCTTGTAATGAATGGTTTATATTGTGCTATTGACTGCACCGTTTTTATTTGAGATGAAATGTCGGATGTAGAGCCTGTTGCTATTTCCTTCAATAACAGTCTTATAGCAGTCAATTTGACCGTTTCCCCCGGTTCCGGATCGAATGTTTGTTCACGGAAGCTCCATAGGAAAATAAACAGAGGTTTTTTTAATGGGACTAATAAATTGGGGGAGGAGCTGAAAAAGAAAAACCTCCGATCCTGAAGAACCGAAGGTTTACTGAGTTGCGGAGGCAAGACTAACGTTTCGTCTTAATCTTCAATATGTTAAATATCTTTGTTACCTACATTTTACCTGCAATTGGTAAAATTTTGTGGATATTGTGACTATTTTGTTTAAATACAGATAATGGAAATCGCTGACTGTTACTTATTCCACTTCCCTCCTTTTATAACAGTCATTATGCACCCTCTGATTTTACCGATTTATTAAGTAATAGGTCTACCTGACCTTGTAGATACCAAACCTGCTTTTTCAAATCTTCATTTTCTTTCTTAAGGGTTCGATTTTCTTCTTGAATTCTTAATAAATCGGGATTATCCATGCTCTTTTCTAACAACATATTACCATTTCCGGTAATTAGCCAGTTCACATTTAGGTTCGGATGCAGTAGTAAAATATTACCAATTACATCTGAGCCCATACTTTTACCTATAGTTCTGACATAACCATCTGATTTTCCGAGTGATTTGGAAAACTGTCGAGGGTTTGAACCTATATGGTCAATAAATATTAATAGTCTGTCTTTTATGCCATCATCCATAAAAATGGTATTTGTGCGCAAAATTTTACGCAAAATATTTTGATATGCGTAAAATATTACCAATCTTTGCACCTGTATTAAACAAATATCGTTTCAAAGGTAAACATTTCGTATTACTAAAACAATAGGGAAAAAACCCTACAAATAGAAGAATATGGCAGCAAAGAAATTAAATTACTCATTTTTGAAAGGCACTCAGAAGGTGGCAAAAGAAGACTATATGCCATTACAGGAAGAGCTAATGAAAGCTTTAGGATGTACGACTAAACAACATTATTACCAAAAGAGGAAATGCATCCCTAACATAGCAGCTCATATAAAAGAGGACGTGGAAAAGGTGTTTGCGCAATATGGTATAACTAATCCCAGCGAGATTTGGGATATCGAGGAAAGCATTCTATGAAACGTGAGGTTGATTTAACGAGTCGCGAAAGCCAAATAGCAGAACGTATAGCTTGGGGAGCTTCTGGAAAAGAGGTTGCTTTCGATTTGCATATTAGCCCGAAAACTGTTGATAATACATTAAGACGGATATATAACAAAATCGGATGTGGGAAAATTAATGAGCTTTCAGCTTGGTGGTTCTGTACGCATTTTGATATATCATTTGATCTTTCGCCTATGGCTCGTAGCATTATAGCTTCCTTTCTTTTATTGGTATATATATCAGGGGAAATTTGTAGTATGAATGAATTTTGTCGATATCGATCGAGATGTAATCGGAGAATAAGGACTGAATATGTAAGAGGTAGAAAATCATTTTAAAAAATATTGGAGGACATATATAATGGCAAGGGAAATAATTAAATATTCTGGAGGTCAATTGTTGAAATATAGTTTGCTTATAGAGGATTTATTCACAGGTCGTGGTATTCGAGTAGAAAGAATAAACAATGATTTCATCGAAATTCGCTTTAAGAGATTCTATCCTAGAAAGCTGATAAATGAAAAGATTCAAAAGTTAGGAGCAAAACTAAAGGAAGATGGCCGGATATGAACAATATAGAATGACCGACTGGGGATGGGTCGAAACCTATAAACAGAAACTAGGATCCGATCAGTTTCGGTCTTACAGAGACGGTGTGTATGCTCTTCTCCTTCAAATGAAACCGGGAGATTCTTTTGATATAGATGCGAAGGTGAAAGTCGAGAACATTGATTTATTTATCAAAATAGTATGTTCCTTCATTTCTGAAAATAATTATAACTACGATTTTTCAAACGATTATAAAAAAGTAAGATGCCATGCCAAAGGAGACCTGGAGTTCTGCGGACGTCAAGTTCCTGCAGGAAAAATGGGAGCTGCTGACTCCGAAACAGATAGCGGATCACTTAGGGAAAACAGAGAATGCCGTGAATCTTTATATTCACCGGAAACGATTAACTCACCAAGATACGGCTAGAAAGAATCTTCTTAAAGAAATGTTAAGCATGCGTTTTATCAGACCGGAGTTATTTCATCCGGATCGAAAGTTCCTAAATGATGTAGGTATGACGCAGGTACGTTTTTGGAGAGTTTATAGGGGAGAAGCCTCTTTATCGACAAAAGAGTACATAAAAATAGCGAGTGTGTTGGAGATTTCATTGGAGAAGGCCTTTGAAGCTAGACAGTTGAAATTGTTTGATGATAACAAAGAAGAATGAGTACTGAAGTAAAACAATCACCTATAATAGCTTATTATCAGCAGAGACTGAAAGATGTTGGTTTGACGGAAGAGAATAATCATCGAGAAGTCTTTAATGCAGATGGGCGGCCGCAAACAATACCTATATTCTACTATAAAGAAGATAAGGATTGGCTTGAGATACCTTATGTTCGTCCTGATGGAACGCAAGAGTTCTATACTGAAGGGAAAAAGGAGGATATCCCCTACACCCGGATTCGGTATAGGATACCGAGAGAATATAAAGATTCTGAGGGCAAAATAAAAAAACAAAGATACAATCAGCCACCTAAGACCGGTGTACGTGCCTATTGTCCACCAGTCATAGTAGATAAATATAGAAAAAAAGAGAATATCCGGACACTGATAATTGTGGAAGGAGAATTTAAATCAATCGCCGGATCCATAAATGGAATGGATATCATCGGGATTGGTGGGATGCAGAACTACTGTAATAAAGAAACAAATGAACTGGAATCAAATATAAGCCAGGTAATCAGGACCTGTAACGTTCAGAATGTTATTCTTCTTCTTGATGCAGATTGCCTTAGAGTAGAATATAAAGATAAAAAGGATCTGGCTACACGTCTACAGAATTTTCATAGTGCAGTTATCCGTTTTTCTGAGCTTATTAGGCCTTTTGATGTTGATTTATATTTTGCCCATGTCCAGACAAAATACCTTGGAACAGCAAAAGGACTTGATGATTTGCTCGCTTTACCGGGCGTGGATAAAGAGCGTGTCAACCGGGAACTGGAGAAGTTATCGACCGGAGAGAAGATATATTTCTCTATCCAGCGTATAACGGCCAGTAGCACATCCAAGCTCATGAAGTATTTCCTTTTGGATAATGTTAGTGAGTTTTACGAGGCTAATAAAGAGGTTATTCAGGATAAACCGTTTATATACAAAGGTAGTCGATATTATTGGGATGGGAGCAAGGTCGTTAACGCTTGGTACGATGATGCCCGACAATACTTACGAGTTGGAATATCTTTTTATAAAAAGGTCTGGAAGATTAACCCTCATAAGGATCCGACTCACCAAAAGCCACAGTTAGTTTTAGAACCCTGGCAAGTCGGAGAAATAAATCGGGACTATTCTAATAGTAAAGTGTTCATTCAATATATACCGAAATACGATCAGTTCTGTAATCTACCTGATAATACAAAGAACTATAAACGTATCGTAGAAATTGAGCATGAAGGTATTTTGACTCGGTGTTATAACATGTACACAGAGCTTAACCATGAAATGGAACCTGGAGACTTTCCTAATATTGAAAAGTTTCTCCGTCATATTTTCCAGAGTAAAAATACTTCCGGAGAAACCATGTATGAATTTGGCCTTGACTATATACAGCTAACATATTTCAATCCGACACAAAGATTACCAATTCTTTGTCCGGTAAGCCGGGAACGTAATACCGGTAAATCTACGTTCCTTAATTTTCTTCAGCTCATATTCCAAGAGAACATGTCAATACTGGATAATGAGCGTTTTACCGGGAAATTTACTAGCCACTTCGTACACAAGTTAATAGTGGCTTTGGATGAAGGTTTCATCCCTATCGAACAGAAACTAATGAAGGAGCGTATAAAAAACTACTCAACAGGCCGGACGGTGTGGTTGGAAGGGAAAGGTAGTAACGCTTCTGAAATATATAATTTTATGCACCTTATAATGTGTTCCAATGATGAAACGAATTTTATGCAGATCGACGAAGGTGAAAATCGCTTCTGTGTATTGAAAGTTCCAACTCTATCATTTGATGATCCTGGCATTCTTCAGAAAATGGAACAGGAGATTCCTCATTTTCTCCATTTCCTGAAAAATAGAACGCTTTACTATCCCACCGGACAAGGACGATTTAGTTTCAATCCCACTGTATATGAAACGGAAGCATTAAGAGTTATCCAGGAACGAACACAGAACTTTCTCCCTAAACAAGTTAAAGATTTCTTGAATGAGATGTTTCGGATGACAGGTCAGGCTTATTTGGATTATAGTCCTAAAGATATTGTCCGTGGAATATATGAGTTTAGTAATACGAAGATATCCAAGCCGGCAATAATGGACTATTTGAAGTTTGATTTGAATTTGCGACCACAACCTAAAGGTCGATATACTTTATACAAAGAGAGTCTGGATCCGGAGAATGTTGCTGGTTATGAATCGGTAAGTATAACAGGATATCCATACCGATTCTTCTATAAAGATTTCCTTGATGCTGAAGAACAAGAAGAACAAGAGGCTATGATGGAGAAAGCGGAGCAAACTATACTAACGGAAAGTACATCGGAAACTCAATTACCATTTCTTCCAGCAGATCCTAATGATGATAAACCATTTTAAAATATACACACTATGGCAAATGTAACTGAAGATCAGAAAAATTACATCATTCGCTTTTATGGAGTGATGACGGCGGAGTTTATTGCTCGCCAACTTGGTATTACACGAGAACTTGTTTACCTGGTAGCAGAAGAGAATGACTTGAGAAAAAAAATTAAACCGATTTCTACGAGTAAGCCTAAAGCCGATTTGAGTACTAATGAGAAGGATATTATTCCTCCGGATCCAAATAGCGATGGGGTACCCCTTGTTATTGATCAGCGAACAACTATCATAATTCCGCGTGGTGCAGATCCGGAAGAAAGACGCAAGAAATTCTTACGTAGAATTAATCAAATAACATCAGCCAGAGATACATCTATAAGCAATTAATCAGTAAGTAATAAATCATAAAATCCAAGCTAACAATATGATTACTAAAGAACTTGACGAAAAGTTGAATAAACTAAAAAAGTTACATCAACATTTTCGAGAACGTGAAACTGAATATTCTAAAAAAATGAAGCGGACACGTTCTTTTGAAAAAAGTGAGAAATATGATGATTTGAAGAGAGTCTATTCTTTATTGCAGGAGAGAACTATAGATTTAAGTTTTATGGTTAGGGATAGATATGCAAATCAATGTATCATAGCAAAAGTCTATTCAGAACAAATTAGGATAGATTTCCAATATCGCCTTCAGAGAAAGAAAAAGCGGGCAGAAGAATTGAAAACAAAGCATAGATATTCTCCCTGGTTTTTACAGACTTCCCTTGATGCTGATTATGGAACATTTATTTGTGAGAAGTGCAATCGAAAATTTTATCATTCACCGTCAAGCATTAGCCTGAATGGTAAAAAAGTATATGATTGCTGTTGTGGACATTGTACAAATACAATTATAGGACGTGATTGGGATGAAACTCCATATTTTTAAATAGAATAGATATGAAACATAGTTATCTTACAATAACAGATCAATTCTGTGGAGCTGGCGGATCGTCGCAAGGCGCACGAAGACTATCTCGGAAAATGGGAGGTGGTCTTGAAATAGCATTAGCAATGAATCACTGGCGTTTGGCTATTGAGACGCATAATACGAATTTTCCACAAACGGATCATGATTGTGCCGATATTTCAGCCTGCGATCCCCGAAGATATCAAAGTACTGATATTCTTATAACTTCTCCGGAATGTACAAATCATTCGTTGGCAAAGGGCGTAAAAAGAAAATATCAACAGACAAATAACTTATTTGGTAATTTGACAATTGACCCGGCTGCCGAAAGATCACGTGCTACCATGTGGGATGTTCCTCGGTTTGCGGAAGCACATAATTATAATTTGATAATTGTCGAAAATGTTGTTGAAGCCCGGCAATGGATAATGTGGGATGCTTGGTTACATGCGATGCATAATTTAGGGTATAATCATAAATGTGTCTATCTTAACTCTATGCATGCATTGCCAACACCTCAAAGTAGAGATAGAATGTATGTTATGTTTTGGAAGAAAGGAAACAAAGCTCCTAATCTGGAATTATGTCCTAAAGCATATTGTTCATGTTGTGGTAAGGAAGTAGAGGCCATTCAGAGCTGGAAAGATTCAAAAAAGAAATTTGGAAAATATCGGCAGCAATATATTTATCGTTGTCCGCGATGCATGAATGAAGTTGAACCATATTATTATTCTGCATTTAACGTGATCGATTGGTCTAAGCCGGGAGAAAGGATCGGAGATAGAAAGAAACCTTTAGCTGCAAATACCATGAAGCGTATAGAATGGGGGTTGGAAAGATGTGCAGATTCTAGTTTTGTGATTTATACTGATAACTCGAGCGTCCTTAATCGTGCATCGGGTATTTCCGATCCTATGTACACACAAACAACTCGGCAGGTTGCAGCATTGGTTACGAAAGGTTCTTACGGAGGTAGTATTGAGCCAATATCTTCTCCTGAGTATACTATGACCACTCAACATAATTATGGTGTTGTAGGAGTACCTATGATGATTGATGAACATAATAAAAACGGTAAAAGTCGACCATTGTCAGAACATGTATCGACTGTGTTATCTGGAGGTAATCATCATGGTTTTGTAGGAATTCCAATAATGATTAAAAATTATGGTGGCGGTTTTGATCCAAGGCATGCTCCCATACCTGTAGAGAAACCATTAGGAACGCTAACTACAGTGGATTCTCATGGTTTATTAGGAGTTCCCTTTATTGTTGAAAATAGAGGGCAATCGAATGCAAGAACTATAGATCAGGCCATGAGTACACAGACGTCTATGATTACTCATGGGATAGCATCTACAGAAGCGGTTAATGCATTTTTATCTTATTACTATGGAAGTAATCAGGCATCAGGAATATTTGATCCTATAGGTACTGTCACAACAAAAGATCGAGTAGCTCTTGTTTTATCAGCTCCGAGAAATATAGACGTAAATGAATGCACATATAGGATGCTTTTCCCCCACGAAGTTCAAGCGGCGATGGCTTTTGAACCAGACTATATAGTATGTGGAACTGGAAAAGATAAAGTAAAACAGTTAGGAAATGCGGTTACTCCACCTGCAATGGAGTGGTTACTTGAAAGAGGATTAGAAACATTTAATTAAAATAAGGAAGTAGTATGGGTACATTGATTTTAACAAAAGAGCAGAAAAATCAAGTAATTGGAGAATTTCTTGATTCAATAAAAGATTGGAAAGATTGTTTTAAACTGGCACAATTTGTCCTCATGAAGTTGTCTGAAGAAGCAATTAGAATGAATGCTGGTGAATTAGTCTTAAGTCAAGGCATGAATCACGATGGAGAACGGTATATGACACGTATGGCTATCCAGTACTCTAAAGACGGAGATAGTAAATCATTGGAAGAACGGTCGTATGATCTGGCATCTAAAATTGCACAGCAGTATCCTAAGGACTCGCCTTTATCTATATTGCAAAAGGCCGTCATAGCCGGATATAATTTGCATCTTGATGATTTTGAAGAAGGAGATGACAATGGAGAAGATGAATGATTTGAACATGTATGAGTTTGATCAACTGTCAGAACATGCAGAGCATCTTGCACAATTTCAAGCAAGGTTTGGGAGTGAGCAAGACTTTATCGAAGGATATGGCTATGTTGTCCGAAATGGGGAATTGCCTTTTAGCTGTGCCGATTTTGATGAAAAAGGTAATTGGTTGCCTGAGGAAAAACGTAGGCAACCTGCTCTTGGTCTAAATATCAAGATCATTAGCGAGGATAGTGAATGCGATGTTGATGTTGAAGAAGTTATACAAATTAAAAAATAAGTGAAGGCATGAAAAAGAAAACAGTAACAGTGTTGGCGATAGAACATTCAAAGAGAGTGTGTGATCCGCAACCTGAATTTGTAGATCGAATGGATGTCAGAGGATTGGTTATGAAAGCTTATAGGTCTGGGTACAATAAGGCAAGCTTAGAAGCGTACAATCGGGCAATAGAAGATGTAAACAGTCTTATGGAGAATCATGATGAAGAGGTCTATGTTGGAGTGATTAATGATATATTAAAGTTGAAGAAATGAAAAAGTTAATAATCCTGTGTATGTTTCTCACAATGATTAGCTGCACGACTAAGAGAGAAGTTGTTTATGTGATTGCTCCTGCACCAGCTAAAGCCGTAGTATTTCCTTCTCCGAATCGATTTACAATCGATTTCCAAAAAGCAGACTCCGTATTTAGAATTCAATAATAAAAAGGATGAATACAGATTTTGATTGGGATAAGCATGTTTCCAAGCTTAAAGAAATTGTCTATCAAGTTCCTATTAATAAGCTTACAATATTAACAGGTGGTAATGGGCAAGGTAAATCCTTTATAAGAAAGATATTATGGCAAGGTATCAATCCACAACTCGGAATTACAGAACGTAAGTCTGTGGTATCCGATTGTTCAATGGAACGTAGAACAGGGATACATTCTCATTTAGGAGGGATGGGTGTTGCGCTTAGAGATAACGAAGCGACTCCTACGTCTATTAATACTTATGAATTTATACAAGGACTTGTCGGATGCTGTGACAGATTTTTGGTAATAGATGAGCCTGAAATTGGAATGTCAGAGGAATTCCAGCTTGGATTGGCATGCTATCTTAATAGGATCAAACAGGATGTACTGAGTAGAAACTATGGACTGTTAGTGATAACACACTCTCGTACATTAGTCGCTAATTTGGAGAGTGATTGCTTTCTAAATATAGAAGGTCTGACTAAATATGAGTGGCTTAATAGGGTTATCATTCCAGCTGATCTTGAAAGGGTGAAGGAGGATGCTTTAGCTTTATTTGAAGCGCTTGCTAAAAAATTGAAATAAAAAATAACTGAGTCTTGGTTGGCTTTATAAAACCCACATTAATATGAATGATTTTAATACTAAATGAGTTATGGAAACACTAGAACAAGTATTAGAAAAGGCGAATAAAGCCTTTAATGAGCATGCGAAAAAAAAGCCTGACATTTTTAATGAAAGAGTCAGGGACAGATATATAGTAAATTGTTTGGAATCAGCTTATAGACGTCTTTATAAAGAATTTGAAAAATTGACATGAGAGACGGGAATAGATTTGATATTCACAATTTACCGAAATAGAAAGGCTTCGCTATTGGAAAATCTAATTGGTGCAAATATCACGAATTTAAAAAGATATGAAAACTTACGGAGAATCTAATAAAGGAACTATTAAAGGATATTGGGTCGTTCCTTCCGGTCGTATAAATTTCCCCGAGAAATGCGGGAAAGCCAGAAATATGCTTAGAAGTTCTCGCCAAAAGCGCATTCTAAGGATACAGATGAAGCGGACTAGGAGGCAGTATTTGAAAACTGAATTGTACAGGGAGTTAAATCAACTTTAAAAAGATATGAAATATTTAGCACTTAAAATAAACAACGAAATATTTGTGATGAACAATAATGATGAATTAGGAGGACTGATTGAAAATGATGTGATGTTTACGAACCTCGGTGAGGTTTGTACTGAAGAGTGTAATACAACATGCTTGCATTATCGTAGAGGTACGTGCCTCTGTAAAATTATGACAGATATTGATGGAAATTTAATTCATGTTTTTGTTGATTCTAAAAAAATTATAACTGACTTATGGAAACTATTAAGAATTTGACTGTAACGGTCACATATACAGTAGGACTGGGGAATATAAAAGTTCCAGAAGAAGTGTACGATAATCTAAAAGAAGCTTATGACAATGAATCCTGGGAAGTCCCTGAAGATTCTATTGCGGCTGAATGGCTTGCTGATAACATCAAAGAAAAAGATGCTATGAATTGGAGTTATGAAATTGATGATTTAAGCTAACAAATAAAAATAAGTGAATCATGAATATAGGTTTACTGGCTGTCGATAGTATTTATCCGAACCTTGCGTTAATGAAGATTAGTGCTTATCATAAAGCTCGTGGCGATAATGTGGAATGGTTTAACTCTTTCTATCGCTACGATATAGTATATATGGCAAAGGTGTTCAGCTTTACCCCGGATTATGGCTATTTCATTAATGCCGATCGGATTGAAAAAGGCGGAACCGGCTACAACATATCAAAGAATCTGCCGGAAGATATAGACCGGACTTATCCGGATTATAGCATATATGGCATTGAAAAGGAGGCCTACGGTTTTCTGACACGGGGTTGTCCGAATAAATGCAAGTGGTGTGTTGTTCCAGCAAAGGAAGGTGACATTGCTCCGTACATGGATATTGAAGAAGTTGCCGGAAATAGAAAGCATGTGATTTTGATGGACAATAATGTTCTGGCTTCCGAATATGGATTACAGCAGATCGAAAAGATTATCAAGCTGGATATTCGAATAGACTTTAATCAAGGACTGGATGCTAGGCTTGTGACGGACGATATTGCCCGATTACTTGCCCGGGTGAAGTGGATAAAACGTATCCGATTCGGTTGTGATACTCCAGGACAGATCACCGAAGTAGAACGGGCGGCAAAGTTGATTGATAAGTACGGCTATAAAGGCGAATATTTCCTGTACTGCATCTTGATGGACTTTGAAGAATCCTTTCGGCGAGTAAATTACTGGAAAAGCGTTAGTCGAAGGTTCGTCCCTCACTGTCAACCCTTCCGGGATTTGAACAACCCTTGCCAGATCATCCCGCAATGGCAAAAAGATTTAGCACATTGGGCTGATCGAAAAGAACTCTATATGAGTTGTGAGTTTAAAGACTTTATCCCACGCAAGGGATTTAGATGTAACGAATATTTTATAACACAAATCTAAAATAACTGAGTATGTATAATAAAAGAACATGGTTAGATAAACCCGATTCTTCGTCAACAGGAAGCATAATTGCTTTTGACGGGGAAACTACTTGGGCAGGAGTGAAAGTAAAAAATACGTTCTTGTCAATATCAGACAGTAATAACTCAATAAAATTAAGCAGTCTTGATGACGATGCTATCGAAAATTTCATAGCTAAGCTGAAATTATTGAAAAATGAGATAGAGTCATTTATTGATCATTTAGAAAGAACACATAATTAAAAAGAAATGAAGTATGCGTATGATAAGAAAACAGGCAGCAAAGTTGGAAGAACTTGAAGCCAGGCGGGAAAGGCTTGTTAATCGTGTTACCAAGCTCGATTTAAAAATCGAAGAGCAAAAGGAGAAAATAGCCCAATATTATAGAAAACAGGGCATTAACGTATAAAAAAATAACTGAGCTATATGGATAAACTTATATTAGACGCTTGTTGCGGTTCCCGGATGTTCTGGTTTGACAAAGAGAATCCCGATTGTTTATTTGTCGATAAACGCTCTGAAACAGTTACAGCCAAAGACAGAGATAAGATTAGAACAATAGAAGTGAAACCTGATATGATAGTGGATTTTACTTGTTTGCCATTTGACGACAACTCGTTTTATACGGTTGTATTTGATCCTCCGCATTTGAAAACACTTGGAGAAACATCATGGATGGCTAAAAAATACGGGAAACTACCTGATAATTGGCAAGAAGTGATCAGTAAAGGCTTCGATGAGTGCATGAGGGTTTTAAAGCCTCATGGTAATCTTATCTTTAAGTGGAATGAAAGCGAGGTTAAGGTAAATGAGATATTGTCTATAATTCCTTACAAGCCTCTATTTGGTCACACTACTGGTAGGCAAAGCAAAACTATGTGGATGTGTTTTATGAAATTACCTAACAACTAAAAAAAATAACGAGTTATGACAGTAGAAGAACTTATAAGCATCTTGGAAGAATATAATCCTCACGCCACAGTCCTCATGGATTCCGGCGACATAAACCAAGTAGAGGTCGATGATGCTTCGCAGACGAAAGATAAACGGTATGTAGTAATTAGCTAACAATTAAAAAGTATTGAACCTGCATGATGTATGGGCTAGGGCGGTAGATTAATATTTACCGCCTTTTTTGTATTTGAGTCTCAAGATCCGGAAGAGGATCATAGTTCCTTCTCAATATCTTTTAGAAAATCAGAAAGGGTAATATTGAAATAACGACAAATGGTTAATAGCGTAGTTAGCTTAATATTTTCTTTGCCTTGCTCGATCCGGCCGATGGAGACATTTGTGTTATAATAGAGCTCACGCTGGCTAATATTGTTTTTGTCGCGCAACTCTTTGATTCGTTGCACGATACAATTGATTAATATTTTATCTTTTCCAGTCAACATATTGTACGACAAATAACGCGAGCTTATTTAATGTTAATGCTATCGTGTACAATAGCAAAATGAAAATATATGTTTATTTTTGCCATCCTAAACCTATATTTTATGACATTGATAAACATTCCCGGAGAAATCATAAAAATGATATTTGGCTCATATTTGAAAAAAGGTTTTAATATAGAGCAAGTGACCTGGTTTGAGTTGTTTCTACTGCTGGGAATCATATTAGGTAACCTTTATTTATTAATAATGCCTTTAATTGTTTATTATTCAGATAGAAAATCCAATAAAGAGGATTCCTTTCCAGAATAGAAATGTTCCTTTTGTTCCAATTGTTCCTACTAAAAGCCGGTGTCATAAACCCGGCTTTTTTTGTATCATTTTGTCAGAGCAATTTTACGTTTGTCATTTTGGGGAAAATGACATGTTTGATTTTTTCAAAAAAAAGTCACAAAAGTCACAAATGTGAGGATGTGTTTGATTTTTAGAGGGTTGTTTATGTGACATTTTTTTAAAAAAAGGAACAAAAAGAACATTTGTCACATACTTTTTGTGTGACTTTTTTTCTTGTGACTTTTCCTTTTTAAATTGTCACGCCTCGAAACCCTGATGAATACAGGTATTGTGATAAATGTTCTATTTGTGATTTTTTTTTCTCAGTTCATTATAAGACGTAAAATGTAAATACGTGATTTTTCAAAAAGTAATATCGTTTTGTAATAATAACGGTCGTAATTATAGGCTTTTTGTCAATAAAATTGACATTTTGTTTTTTTGTAATCTCTATATTTTGTATATTTGTTTAATAATCAGAAATGTATGGTGACAACTAAAATTGAAATTAAGGAACACTTAGCAGAGTACATTTATGGGAAATATAATGATTGCGTGATAGGACCGGTCTCTTTTCCACCGAAGGAAGATATATATCATGTGATTTATGATTTGCTTGAAAAGCGTCCAAGTATGTGTTCTCCTAATAATGGTAATATAGAATTGGTTATTCCAGAAAGAAAGTTCGGGAAGACCCCTGAAACATACAATTATTTGGGAGGGCGTTCCAGTCGTATTATTTCTCAAAAAATAGAAACTTTATTTTGGGCAGAACTGCACGATTTGTTGGATGAAAATAAACATCTCTATGGAATACAATATATAGAAACAGTCGCTTATTTTATGCGCAAATATGGAATCCAATCCATATCGGAAGATGCCCTTCTTAAAAATTATTACCGGTGGCGAGATAAAGTCAGAAAGAAATCTAGGCGAAGACAATATGCTAAATAGTGAAATGTTGTTAAATGTATATATTTTTTTTACCGACCAAGTGTATCGATTTGTCCGATTTTTGCGGTAAAAACGTCTGAAAATGGCGAAGTGGTTGAATAATAGGTAAATATCAATAGAATATGAAAGAATTTTGTAACATAATCCAATTATTCCTTCTACAAGATATCCAATCATTCAGGGAGAACGTGATAATCCTGAAACCGGGACGTTCTTTTGTAACTGTATCGACCGACGATTTCACTTTGACCCTAAAAGAGGAAACAGGTGAAGCTGGTACATTATATAGTATAGAAGAAGATATTACTATGGAGAAAGTAACAGCTTCCGTTGCATCCACCTATAAAATCCGCCGATCTGCTATCCTGAAGTTGGAAACATTACCGGAACATTTACCTGTATTTATCGGTTCGCTGGAATGGCCAGCACAAATCTCGATAACCACCCATTTAAATAAAGATACGTTACACATTCACAGTAAAATGAGCCAAAGCCCACTTTAAAAGTCCTTTCTCATGGTTGCTTATCTATCTTACTTCGTAGGAAAATGAGCAGGCATGAACAAAAAAGCGTATGTAATCCAACTTTTGACATCTCCACAAACCCGTTTACTCATTACGCACGATGAGTATATAGCCGCTTTACTTGCCTATTTTCCATTAGGGGACCGAAAGACATCATCATCTTTTGACGATACAAAAAGGTATCAGGAATATGTAATGGATGAACTTATTACGGTACAAGCAAAATCAGCTGTTCCGCTTACCGTTGATTTTTCTTCCAACGACATAGAGCCAGGAACACTAGCGTATCATCGCATCAAAGGATTGATAACAGCCGATAGCCGGTGGTATTTTTCCAGTAAACAGTTAGAACAAGATCTTCTGCAGGCTGAAGATAACCCGAATATAACGTGCCATTTTCTTCATATAAGTTCGGGAGGAGGAGAAGCTTGGTATCTTGACCGTTTGTCGGAAACAATGCGTGCTCTCTCTAAACCTGTTTATGGATTCATCGAGAAATTATGTGGGTCAGCGGCCTATTATATAGGTAGTCATGGAGTAGTCTTAAAAGCACTTACTCAAAACGATATAATTGGTTGTATCGGCGCTATGATTGGCTTTTGGGATATAGATCCTTATTTCGAAGCACTGGGTTTTAGGAAAATAGAGGAGTATGCCCATATTTCAGATTTGAAAAACAAAAAATACAATGACTTGAGAAATGGCAAGCCGGAGCAATATATCGCTGAAGAGCTGGAACCTTTGGCAGAACAATTCCGTGCAGAAGTACGTGAAGTTCGTTCAGCCCTTGCTTGTTTGGACTTCGACCATCCGGCCTTGCGCGGGGAAACGTTTGATGCCCTGCATGCTATCGAGGTTGGTCTTATCGACGGTATTGTCACGTTCAATGAGGCTTTGTCTGAAGCGCATGAACTTGGATACAAATGGAGTGAAGCCCGCAAACAACAGCGAAACAAAGTTCTTTCATTAATTTAATAAATACGAGTATGAATTTCAAAGACAAATTTTTAGCAGTCCTTACCAGTCTTGGATTAATCGACAAGGCTAAATCCAATACGCTGGCAGATGGCGACTGGCAAAATATCGAGGCTTCTTTTAAAGAGAAGTTCGGTATGTCCATTACTAAGGCCATGCAGGAAGCCCAGGCTGCGGATGCTTTGAATGCAGAGCGTAACGCCGTTCTTGCAATTATCAACACATCCGAATCCCATCAACAGGAAGCCGCAACTACAACCACTTCTGAAGGAAACACTACGGAGGATGATTCATCTGAAGACAACAACCAACCACAGTCGCTCGTGACCAGCGTACAGTCGTTAGTGACAGCTTTGAATACTTCCAACCAGGAAAACGCGGAACTCCGCCGTTCGTTAGCAACAATGGCAGCTAAGGCTGTTGACGACAATCCGCAAACAATAATCAAAAAACAACTCACAGTGTTTGGACCAGGTACAACTACAACACATCTTTTCGGCATTGAGCATCCGTTGTTTGATATGAAAAAACGTTGGAACATCATTGCCAACAATCCGGCTTATGCCACATTACATACAGCTGATGAAGATACGGACGGCGAAAGTTTCCGTGCAGAAGTACGTAATTATGGGAAGTCTCTGGCTGCCCGATACGCCTTCCTTAAAAACAATAATCTGCTGATCCCGGAAAAACTGAATTCCGGTTTTACAAATAATTTTTCCGAACTGACTGATGCCGGATTGGGCGACCAGTATGTAGTTCTTCGCCAGGATGCGTTGATTGCTCGTATCATCGTCTTGCAGAACGTATACGATCTTTATCCGCGTCGTTATGGTGTTCAGGATCGAGAACTTATGACGAACGCCTTTTTTACCGAAATCTCTCAGGCATACCAGGTAGGAGAAGTGTGGAAAGGCAGCATGGATCTACAGCCGGAGATGGGCTATGTGGATGATGCAATGGCAAAGGTTCAATTCGGGCCATTGAAAGACTTGGAACGCAAATATATTGGCTACTTGAATACCGATGGTTCTGATCCGATCAAATGGGGAATGATCGAATGGCAATTGTTGCAGATCTACACCCAGATGGTTAGCGAGCAGAACCGTCGCCGTATCCGTGGTTGTTATGTGAAGCCGGAAACAGGTAAACCGGGTAGCTATCTAAACTCTTCCACTGGTTTGATCTACACTTTGGTTCGCTACATGCACGAAAATACGTTGTTACCTCATTCCGATGAAACGTACAACGATTATACGGAAACAACCTTCCTGGATGCCGTTATCGAATTTGTGAAGGATGTCAAAGCTACACTCGATGAAGACATCGACTTGGAAGGTTTTGCCATCTACCTGAACAAAAATCACCGCGACTGGTGGATTGCCAACTGCCGGACCAAATATGGCAAGGATCTCGACTTTACCGGTCCAATGAGTTACGTAAATGTTGTTCCCGATATGGGTATCCCTATCAAATGGGTTCCAAATATGGGGCAAAGCAAGCTCATCCACATGCAGGAGCCTGGCAACTTACAATGCCTTGAGTTTGTTCCTGGTGAAATGTTGGCTTTCAAACTTCAGGAATTTATGGAAATGGTCATGGCATGGTCTACTTGGAAAGAAGGTTTTACCGCCAGTTTCGTCGGACGGCACTTCTCTACTCCTGCAGAGTTGGCAGCCAACAACTACAGCATGCAACGCTTATTCTGTAACAAGCCATCCACAACCTTAGCTGCCGATGCTACGACAATTGCTTGCGGTAACCAGTTCTGGTTCGTGACTACGGCCAATACGGAAGTCAAAGCACTGACCGATATAATGGGTGCTAAGAAGGGAGTAGTCTATCTAATTGAATGTGGATCCGTTGCCAATGCGACCACTATTGTCAAAAGCGGAAAGTTTGCATATATCACTGACGCTTATACTCCGACAAATGTAGGTGACTACATCATGGTAACGCTCAACAGCGAAGGGAACTTTATTGAACTCGAACGCCGTGTAGCCGGTGTCCGTACAATCAATAAAGAGCTTCAGCCTAACATTCCGGGAGCACGCTGATCTTTTCGTTCATAGTTTCTTTATAATGGAGTCCGGGAGTGATCCCGGCTCACTTTTTCAAATTCGTTAAAAATTTATAGTTATGCAAAAAAAGAAAGTTTTTTCCTATATCGCAGATGAGAAGCGGGCATTCAAAGCACGACGAGCGTTGCAAATTAAATTTTTCTTATGCTTGATGCTGTTGTTTGCATCTGTGGCAACCGTTTCAGCAATCACCTCTCCAGATGATGCAAAAGTATCTACCGAAGTTGTAGTAGGAACAACGATGGCCAGTATGATGGCTATCGGCAGTATTGACGATGTGGCCGACAAAGAAGTGGCAGGCGAATCTATTGCTTACAAAGTATGGCTGATCGAGACTAAACAGTTAGACAGTGCTCGACAGTTTCCCATCCCAAACGCGAACCGGGAGGTTTCGTCGCTCCCTATGCTCGACGGAGAGTATATGCATTACTTCGAGGCCCACGATATCCCGACATACACCAGCTCAGGGGAAAAAGGCGACCTTACAATTTCGAGCACGAACACCTTTACTATTATCATGGGTGGTGTGCGAGACAAATTGCTCAACTTCATTGAAGAAAAGGCCGGTTGTAAATTCATTATTATCTTCCAGGAGTGTGAATCCAACAACCGGTTTATTTTAGGTAACCCTTGTAAACCTATGGTGTTGAAATCTTTCAACTTGAAGAATGACAAGGAAAACCGATCTGTAACCTTTACTTTTGAGAATAAGTCGATCAAGCAGTATCACCAGTTCGTAGGTGATATCGTGGTGAAGGATGCCGTGACCATTGCTGCCGGTGCTACAGCCTTAGCCGTCCAGCCCGGAGTCAATACCTATAAAGTTCCCGACGGATCATCGGCTACCTATACTCTTGCCACTGTATCTGGGCTGACTGCTTCTGATAAAGGCCGTACCATCACACTTGTGGGAACCGGTTCCGACAAAGCTGCAACTGTAGCTGATAATACGGCTTTTGTTCTTGAAGACGGCGCGACATGGACGGCTAAAGCCGGCTCTCGGATATCCTTCCGTGTATTGGATGCCACTACACTAGTAGAAATTCAAGCTTCACGTGTACAAACTGCATAACCGACGGCCATGTATAGCATAAAAGAAAAAATGAAGCTCCTTCGGGAGCTTCATAATCCGGAACATGCCGATGCAGACCTTTGTCTACTTCGTGAAGTATCGCCACAGAACGACTTGCTTCGTTCTCCAATTGTCAATGCTGCCCGTTCTGCAGAAAAGATCCTGTACACCCTATTAGATCAGACAACGGTCGAGAAGATTCGTCTGAACCGTCGTGCTGCAGAAAGTAGTAACAAACCGGAAAAGAAGCCACAAAATAAAAACAATGAAGAAAAACGATCGAATGACACCGACTCCGGAGCACTGGACGTTACGAAGCAATCCGAAAGAAAAACAGCGGAACATTCCAGAGAAAATCATCCAAACGAAGATATCGACAAAGCTGATGTGATCCAACAACTGGAACAGACGAAGGAAGAATTGGAAGATACTCAAGAAAAACTGGAAGATATCAAGGAGGAGCTGAATGCTGAAAAAAAAAGCGAACCGGATCCGATGCCGGATCAGGAAAGCTCCAAAAAGAAGACGAGTATCCGCAAATCGACTGGAAAAACATCTTCGACAAAAACGTCCAGATCGCGACGTTAATATACAACGATCGCGTTAATACTTGGCGCGAAATGAAGGTTCTGGATACTGAACTCGACGAAAATCCCACCAATGCCAAAGTGGAGAAGATGGCCGAGACGCGGATCCGGAACCTTCAATGTTTTGAAGAGCTTAAGTCTTTTAATGATACTGGCAAGTGGAAGAATAAACATCCGTTGTTGGTTTATTGCTCTGAACGTTTTCAGTTGGAAGAACTTCGTCGTCAGGATCCTGCTGATTTTCTCAGAAAGTATGCTAATTGTCAGCAGAATATTAAACGGTATAAATCTTATTTGAATAATGAGTCCCGGATTGATCAGCGTGAGAGTGATAAGAAAAACCTGATTAAACATCAGGAAAGAAAAGTATTATTTGAAACAATATTAAAAGAAGATGAAAGAAATAACCATTTATAATTTAGGCAATTTGCCAACAGCTCCTCTCGATTCGTTTTGTGAATTGCAGGAAGATTTCAAAATTTCGGATCCGGATAAGTTAGCCAAACTTCAGATGCTAATTATCACCCGCGGATTCAAATATGCATTTAAAGCCTGGCGAGATCCATCGGGTAAACTCTGGATCATTGATGCTCATCAGCGTCGCAAGGCATTGATCGCATTACGAAAATCTGGTTTCGCGATACCAGAGATACCTTATGAGCCAATCTATGCAGAAAATAAGAAAGAAGCAGTCGAGGAAATAGCAGCTTATAACTCAGAATTCGCAAAAAAAAATCCAGATACTTTATTGTTTAAGAAGTATGATATTGATTCGGATACTCTGGAACGTTTTAATTTACCGTTTGAAGCGAAAGCACTTGAGCTTGGAATGGTGAAACAACCATTGTTCGGCGAGGATGCTTCTGGAGAGATACATGAAGATGAAGAGGAACTACAAATACCTTCTGGAGAAACCTATTTAACACGACCGGGAGATATTTGGTTATTAGGTAAGCACCGTTTAATGTGCGGAGATTGTCGCGAAAAGAAAGCTGTCTCCGAACTCATGAATGGTAAGTTAGCAGACCTATGTGTAACAGATCCACCATACAACGTTTCATATCAAGGTGACACTGCTGAACAACTCACGATTGATAATGACTCAATGGAAAACGACACATTTCTTGTTTTCCTTCGTCAGGTTTTTAGTTATATGTTTCAGGTAATGAAACCTGGAGCTGGAATATATGTGTTTCATGCTGATAGTGAAGGGGGAAATTTTAGAGTCGCATTTAAGCAAGCTGGTTTTAAGTTTGCTCAGTGTTGTATTTGGGCAAAAAACTCAATCTGCCTGGGCCGGCAGGACTATCAATGGCAACATGAACCAGTATTATATGGTTGGAAGCCCGGTGCAGCTCACACCTGGAACTCAGATAGAAAACAAACCACTATCTGGAACTTTGACAAACCCCAACGTAATGCGATCCATCCAACGATGAAGCCAATTGCACTGATGGCTTATCCTATCAATAACAGCAGTGCACCTGGTTCCATTGTTATAGACTTCTTTTCCGGATCCGGATCAACAATCATGGCTTGTCAGCAAGTAGACCGGATTTGTTACGCAATGGAGATTGATCCCCGATACGCAGACGCTACGGTACACCGATTTAAAACATTGTTCAAGAATCAGCCGGTGCAGCTTGTACGTGATGGGGAAACATTGTCTGTTGAATTGACTGCAAAATTGCTGAATAATGGATGATTACACTGCTCAAATAAGGTCTTTTGGTGCGCTTGGGTACAGCCCGGAGCGCATCGCAGACTTATTGAATCTTACTGGTAAAGAAAAAACAAATTTGATTGTTCGTTTGTCCATACCGGACGACCCGTATTACATGGCCTATCAGAATGGGTTAGCAATAGGATCATGGAATATTGATGCAGAATTAGCTAAACAAGCGGAAAAAGGTGATATCGACTCTATTTCTGCTTTGGCAGAACGATCAAAGGAAAGGAGAATCAAAGATTTGAAAAAACAATTGTTTGGCGTATGAACTATCTGGAGACGATCGAAAAACTTCATCCCGATATCGTCCATCACTTTTTGCAAACAGGAGAATGTAAAGGGATACCGGAAGAAGTACAATTATTTTTAAGGCAAATCCAATGGGCAGCAGAGATATATGAGTATGAACGAAATATAACTCGGGCTGCTCGTTTACTTCGTTCCCGTATCATGGCTTTACAGAATAAGGATCTTGATGTCCGGACTTGTAAAGCTCGATTTTATTCGGCGATATCTTACTTTAATATTGATAATAACGTTGCAACTAAAGTTTGGGAAACAGACTTTGCTAATAAATATGAGGACCTAGCGAAACTGGCTATCGCAGCTGATGAGTATAAAACAGCCAAATCCTGCATGGATGCTTCTCGGGAATGTCGCCTGCGTGCTTCGGAGGCTGCTGACAAAGAAAACGCCTGGGCTCCGGTATTTTTAATCTCTAACGAGGTGACGGCTGAATTGATGGGCTTTAATAAACGTAGCCTAAAGGCAATAGCAAAGAAGAACAACGATGGTTTTTATATCAACTTGATTGATAACCTGCCTGTGGAAAAAGAAGAAAAACATAGGCTTCTGCGTGATGCCAATATCGTAGATGCTGAAATTGTAGAGGAGATTTCGGATAATGGAGAATAACGATCGTTTCGAAGATTACTACATGAACCTGATGCAGATTAGGGCAAATGTAGTCGATGCTAATACGCAGATCGTGGAAGTAGCGCGTGCCGGCGGCAAGACCGAAGGGGTGTTTGGACCGCGTATCATCAAGGTGGCAAACGATATGCCTGGCGAATTGGCTTTTCTGGTGCACAAGACCTATACGGCTCTGTTTACCAATATATGGCCAAATATTCAGGCTTATTTCAGCCGGCCCATTATGGACGGTCGCCGTACCATGTTAGAGTATGGCATAGACTATATTGTAGGCGAAAGTAAAATTCCTAGCCATTTCCGTCGTCCTCGTTATCCGATTGCTTTCCCGAAACACAGCATCCTGTTCCGTAATGGCTTCCATTTGCAACTTGTTTCCAGCGATCAGCCGGAATCGGTGGCTGGGCGGTCCGGTGTACATGCTTTTATCGAAGAAATGAAACATCAAAAGGGAGAGAAGTTAAAGAGTCGATTGTTCCCGTCTCTGCGTGGATCCAGTGCCGAAATACGTGCCAGCCAATATTATCAGGGAATTACCGGAGTATCTGATACTGCTCGTGTGGATCTGGGCGAAGACAATTGGTTCGAGGAATATGAACATAATGTCAATGTCGACCTGATAGAAGAGATTGTCACTGTCTCCCTACACATCAACCAAGCACTGGCTGCCATGTATCGTGCCGATGCTCTATCCCGTGAAGAAAAGAATCCCGTGTTATTGGAAAAACATCGGTTGGATATCGAAAAGCAAAAGCGTACCATTACTCTTTGGAAACCTAGACTAGCTGACATGCGGCGGTATGCAACTTATTACATCCGTGCCAGCTCCTTTGTGAATAAGGATATATTAGGTCCTAAGTTTTTCAGAACTCAGCTGGAAAGTCTTGATATAGACGAGTTTCTGACTGCTATCTGTGCCATTCGTAAAAAAGCAGTTGTAGATCGCTTCTTTGCAAACTATTCGCCTAAACGACACCAGTTCACAGACAGTTACAAATATGCCAGCATTATGCGTTTGGACCTGAAAGAACATTTTCGTCTCACCGCTTTCTACCTGAAGTATTATGATCCACGCGAAGAAATTCTGTTAGGCTACGATCCCGGCCATTTCTCCAGTATTGTAGCTGCCCAGGAACGTAAGCAAGGCACAGAACTTCGTATCCTGAAAGAGTTTTCCTGTTACTATCCCCAGCAACAGCCGGAACTGGCCGCGGCCATCCATGAATTTTTTGGTTCGGATGCCAAGAACAAACGCATCCGCCTTTATTACGATCGAGCGGGTAACAAGAAAAAAGAAGACTATGAACAGATAACCACAGATGCACGTCTACTGAAAAGGGAATTAGAAAGTTACGGTTTTTCTGTAGAACTGATGAATGAAGGGCAAAGCACCATATACTACTGGATGCAATTCAAACTGCTGTTGCTTATATTCGGAGAACAGTCCAATTCTTTTCCGCGTGTACTGATAGATGAAAACGAGTGTCCCAACCTGTGCAGCTCCATCATGCTATCACCCAGAAAGAAAACTGACGGACGTATCGAACTGGATAAAACAAGCGAGAAGAAAGTACCTATCAAATATCAGGCAGGATTGACAACACAGTTACCCTCTGCTCTTATTTACTTACTTCACGGCTTGTACTACGAGCGTATGCCGAGTGAATATAGTACAATCCCTGATGATTTGCCGGATAATTCTATCGGATAGTGAGTACATTTAAGAATAAAAATATCAGTCTATCGTATAATAATGACCTGTTTTGACATCGAAAATATATTTATATACCTGTAAATCAATTGTGACAACTGTCAAAAAGAAAAAAATCTTTTGACGAAAGGTTTCCTTTAGCACGCAACGCTGAGTTGGCGCCTTGAGTTGCATTCGGATCCGATTTTGGGAAATATGACGAACGGCCTCCCTGTGTCCTTTAGCTCCCCATCCCACCTTTATACATTTGGGCATGGAAACGATTAAAGGCTTACATGCATTGCAATGGGCGCGGGAGTTGTCGAAGCTACCCAATGGTTGCTTTACCCTTGCTTTTTATCCTTACTCAAGGGTAAGGCGTAAGGCTTCCTGTAAATTGGTCACTCGGACCGGATGCAAGTACAGGGCACAGCTGCCAGAAGAACGCTTCCAGGTAGACAGTGACAACTTATTTCTGTTTACCGATGCGGATGGTAATCCCAAATCATGTTATCGTGTCTTAATCCGGTTTATGGGATTTCCGCAAGATGGATTTAAACTACATAAGATAGATTGGCTATGAGTCAGATGGAGATGTATGCAAACCTCGGGTGTTATCTGGATGACAATAATGTATTTACCTTCCAGATAGGAACGGATCCGGGTAGGGGGCTGGTTCGTAACATGGAAACGGACGAAGCTCCGGTGTCTGGATATAATCGAAATATAGCGTTCCGATGGCTGAATGTGGATGGCTACAATATCTGTTCCCGAGGGACCGACAACCGGAAGTGCGAACGCATCGAGGCGGATATCAAGAACAATCGCCTGCTACCCCGCTTGATCAGTAAACAGATCAATATGTTGTATGGTAAAGGGCCACGTGTATATAAGGAGAAGCTCCAGGATAATAAGTTGATACGGGAATGGACGGATGTCGCCGCTATACAGGAGTGGCTGGATAGCTGGACGATGAATGGCATGGAAATGTCATACAAGGATTTTGGCCTGGCCATCATCAAACGGTATTATTTCTTCCGGGATTTCTTTGTGAAGTGGCGTATCTCGAAAGGCAAAGCGATTGGGCGTATGCCGGTGGCCGGCCTGGAACTGATAGAAAATAAATATTGCCGCCTGGCAACGCTCAAACAGGATGTGGCAGAAGATATCGTGTTGTATAATGATCTGCGTTTCGTCGTTACCGGAAACTGGAATTATGGTGCGGCCAAATACAAAGTGTACCCGCTTTTCCGGATCAGCGAAGTGGATAATTATCGATTTGCTGCAATATCCCACCATCGGGAAAGTTCTGTTGGAAACCATTATGGCGAGAACGAAACGCATGAAGGGGTTAAGACACATATCAAAACATCCAACGAACTACCGGAGTTTATCGACTCTTTTCTAAATAACAGCCTGGCGGCAAAGATACACGTTATCATTCCTTATGCTTGGGTAGAGTCGAAACGTAAACAGATAAAGGCCCTTTGCGACGAAAATAAAAATCGGCAAAAGTCAGGGTTGGCTCTTATGCAGTATAATAAGATCGATATCGGGACGGAGTTCAGGGAGTCATTGGTCGTTCGATATACCCAAGAGGAGCTTCGACGGCTATCGAATTACCTCTCGGGAAAAAAGAATCAGGGAAAAGCTTTTTCGACATTTTCATTCAGGAATGGTCAGAATGGAGAGGAAGAACACTGGAAAATTGAAACTATTGACCTGAAATACAAAGAATATATATCATCCCTGATCGAATATGACAAGCGGGTGGATGAAGTATTGTTAGGGGCGGTCGGTCTGGACTCTTCCATCTCTAGTGTCAGTAAAGATGGAGTGATCTCTAAATCAGGAGCAGATGTATATTACAATTATCTGCTATATCTACAGACACTCACTCCAGATGACGAGAAATGCAGTGAACCCTTTAACCTGGTTCTGCAGGTTAATTTTCCTGAACTCTATAAACAAGGTTACCGTATTGGTTTCTATCGTGAAGTACCGGCACGTCAAGAAGAAGTTTCTCCAAACGACAGACTAAATAAACAACAACCATGAGTTATAATGTTTTAAGTGAATCATTCGAACATATTGCCGATTTTCAGTCATACGTTCCTTATGTCGGAAGTGATATTGAATTGGACGAACTCAACCCTTCCGCTATCGGCGCACGAAAGCAAATACAGGGAATTATTACACCCTCTATCTGGAAGTCCATCATAGAGGACAAGGAGTCAGAAGCTTGGCATCATCAAAAGTTGGCTTTTGGGAATCTAACTATGTACAAGGCCATTATCTTTTCCACCATTGCCAAGCGGATGTCCGGCGGTGCTGACGTGTATAAGTATGAATTAGAAAATATGCGTCGCCAATATATTGACAATTATTTTAATGCGATGGACTCGCTCATCCTGGAGCTGGACATAAATGAGAAATATAAAGAAGCCTGGCATCAAACAACAGACTTTCAGTATTTGGATAGCCTCCGAATTAAGACGACTACAGAATTTAATAGCCTGTATGGAATTGATATGTCTTATCTATTCTTTTTCCGGACCATCGCCATTCAACGTGAAGTGTTGGATGATACGATAGGTGGCTATTTTACCAGCATAGAAGACCGGAAAGCTGAATTTGAAATTAAATTGAAACGGGCATTAGCTATGTTGGTTATATCGGTTGCGTTATACCGTTTCGACATCATTGAGTTTCCGGCCACCATCCGCAGTTTATTAGACGAACAGAAGTCGTCAAGAAATGGAACGGATGAAAGAAACGGTCAATTAGGTTTGGCCGTCACTCTGCAATCTCAGGCAATGGAAGCCATCAAAGCAATAGATCTAGCCTTGAGTGAACCTGAGTCTGGAAATATTGACTCCACAACATCCTATAATCGCGAAAGCGATAAAATATTCTTGATGTTATGAATGCTCCTGCAATCGTTTTTGAAACTCATTTTGGAGAATATAGTATCTCTAATCGCTGGGAATTACTTACTCCAGATTTGTACTTGTCGGTCTGTGAATTACTGCAGCAATACACGGCCGGACAGATATCCTATCGTTCACTGCACATAGCTTATGTATGCAAGGCTTTGAAGTTGAATCCGAAAAAAATAGAAGGTACTTCAGCCAATGAAAATATGTATCTCCTTTCCGAACAGATAGATTTTATTTTTAAGGATCCGCAACACATCAATAACTGCTTCCTGGCGCAATTAGTACCTGTGATCTCTGTTAATAGGCAAGTCTATAAGGCCTACATGATACAGACTGGTTTCGATACATTGACCTGTTCTCTCTCCGCCATCCAGTTCATTGAGGCCTATGACTTAATTGGTTGTCCGATAGAGAAACTTCCGATAATGGCTGCCATCTTGTATTGTCCGGGAACTTATACTTCCGAAGTGGCTCATTCACTAGCTAAGGACTTTGCATCTCTGGATCCGGTTTTGCTTCAAGGTATTTATCTTAACTTTCAGGCGTTTGCTAATTACCTTTTTACCCGGACTCCTTTCAACATTTTGTATATGCGAAAATCGAAAGAACATAAGCCTGCCATTTCGATTGGCATGGCTGAGAGTCTTTACAACCTTTCGGCCGATGGTTTAGGGAATGTGGACGTGATCGAACAAATGCCTGTCATCAAATACTTGACGATTTTGCGGAAGAAGCTGATAGAAAGTGTTATGGCGATGAATGAGGTTGGCATCGACTTGGTCGAGATATCAGACAAAACTGGATTATCCCTTAAAGCCATCAACCAAATAATATGAACACATCTTTATTAATCGAACTGTTTCTCTATTTCGCACGGTTTCCGTCGCATGATGCTTTTGACGCCCTGTTTAATAAAGGGCGAAGCTATATCCCGGGATATGATGAATTGCACACAGCCCTTCTTGCTCTGTCGGATGAACCTTTATTATCGGAAATAGGAAATTATGTTTTTGGTCCCAATTTCGATGCAGTCAGTAGCCGAATCAATAATCTGAACGGCTTCTACCTCTTTGTCGACTATGGCGAAATAGAATGCGGAACCGATAGCAGCAATAGGATGACAGACTCTGCCCGGCTGGCCATTACCGTTGCTTACAAATTGAAGGAGTTCTCTGGCGATCTGATGGAACAACTCCTTGTATCGGATCGTTGCCTGGCTTATATCACTACAATCCGGAACTGCATGATTAATGAACAACGCCAACGATATTGGCTTAAGGATGTTTCCCGCAATCATACTTTAACTCCGTTCATTGCTCGAGAACTATCTAGCATAGGCTGGACCATGCTTTTTAATCGGGAGGCATTTGATACGTTTGGGGTTAAGCGTAAGTAATTGTCCTTTATGTAAAGGGAGGAATGGAACAATTTTGTATTGAATAAATAAAAACAAAGTATGGACTGGACATCAATAGGCTTGGCTTTTTTGACATTTATCGGCGGTGGTGGTGTTGCTGCCATCGTATTACTTCCACAGAAGCGTCGCTCGGCCGAACTGGAAAATGAAGCAAAGGTAAGTGAACAATGGAAAGAACTCTTTATGCAAAGCAGAGAGGAGGAATCCAAGCAAAACCGTTTGATTGATAAGTTGTATGATGATCTAACAGAAGCTCGGAATATAACAAACAGACTGACAACCAACAATGCTATTTTAAAGCTATGGAAATGCGAAAAGTTAGAATGTAGTCAACGTAAGCCGCCGATCAGTGCCGATCCATTCAAAAAATTAGAGGAGGAACATAAATGAGTACAGAAAAATTGCCACGTGGTCTCCGGAATAATAATCCGGGTAATATCCGAAATAATGACAGTGTGGACTGGCAGGGAGAGGTGGACGCTCTATGTAAAAAAGATTTCACTTTTGAAGAATTTAAAGATCGAGCATCGGGATATCGTGCTCTTTTGAAGTTACTTCGAAACTATAATAAATTACATGGTTGTCAAACGATTGCGGATTATATACGTCGTTGGGCTCCGGAAAATGAAAATAATACGATCGGTTACATTACCCGCGTAAGCCGAGAGATGCAAGTTCCGACCACTTATGTTCCGGATCCGGATGAGAAGTCTATCATGTGTGCAATGGCTGCTGCCATTAGCCAAGTTGAAAACGGAGTACCTGCAGTTATGTCTGAAGTAGAAGCCGGATGGGACACGTTGTGACTGGAGCAATATTATATCTGTGTATTACCTTTTGCCTGGTAGCTTGTACACGAACTATATATATACCGGTTGAGTCTGTTCGCACAGAATATCGAGACAAGTACTTACGGGATTCTCTTTATATGCATGACTCAACTTATTTATATGTGCATGGTGATACGGTTAGAGAATACTTATACCGGTATATTTATCGGGATCGCTTTTTACATGATACTATATCAATAAATGATACCATCCGGGAACCATATCCGGTTGAAAAAGCATTATCAAAGTGGCAACAAACTAAGATGAATGTGGGTGGATGGGCTATTGGAGTAGTATCCGGTCTAGTCGTGCTTGGAATCCTCTATGGAGTATTTAAAATTAAGAAGAAATACTTTAGTATTAAATAGTGTGTTTTTCATGGTATTAGATTTAAGTTAGCTTGGACCACCTTGCTCGAGAGAGTAGGGTGGTTATTTTGTTTTTATGGGAGCGGTACTAGGTTATGCCTGTAATCAGTGTTTACCTGATAGCAGGTAATCTATTTTGTCTGTTTTGGATGAACTCTTGAATTTCGGTTGCAGTATCAGGTATAACCTGCATCTGGAAGCGTAAGCTAAAGACTTGATTTTGAAAGATAAACAAAGCTAATACGTTGTAAATAAACTTGTTATAACTTGCGTGTCTGTGGCTATAGTGTTACCTTAGCAGTATAATAAAACAAAGGAAATCAATAAGTTATGGAACAGCAAATAGCAAATATTTTAGCACAGACAACGACTAAGACTCGTAAAATTCAGCAACTTTTACTTTTGGGACTTACCCGCAGGCAAGTAGCTGACCTAGTAACAAACGGAAACTACGGTTTCGTACAAAATGTTTACGCTCGTATGAACCTCGCCCATCAGCCAGAACGTCCGACCGCATTACCGATATTAGACTACACTTTCAATCGTCGGTTTGGTGTTGAGATCGAAGCTTATAACTGCCAGGTGAACATTTTGGTAGACGCTTTAAGAGAAGAAGGTATTCAGGTTTCCGCCGAGAACTACAACCATACGACACGGAACCATTGGAAAATAGTTTCGGACTCGAGCCTTTCCGGTAATAATACTTTTGAGTTAGTAAGTCCGGTATTGGAAGGCAAAGCCGGTCTGAAGGAATTAAAAAAAGTATGCTGGGTACTTGACGCGTGCGGTGTAAAAGTAAATGCCTCTTGCGGCCTACATATCCATTTTGACGCAGCAAACTTTAGCCTCCAGACTTGGAAAAACATCGCTATATCCTACAAGCATATAGAATCCGTAATAGATAAATTTATGCCGGAATCACGCAGAAACAACAATTATTGCCGTAGCCTTAGAAATATAACAGAGCAAAAAATAAATGATGCACAAAGTATAAATGATCTCCAACAGGTCGCTTTTGAAAATACTCGATATTTCAAAGTAAACCCTCAGAGTTACAGCCGCCATAAAACAATCGAGTTCCGCCAGCATGCTGGATCAATAAATTACGATAAAATAAGCAATTGGGTTTTATTTTTAAATGGTTTGGTTACCTTTGCCCAACAACGACCCATTGCCTCCGGAACGGCTTTAAATGATATCCCATTCCTAAGTGATGAACAAAAAAGCTTTTTCAGATTACGAACTAAAAAATTAAATAGCTAATGGAAAGTAGAACTTTTTCCTTGCAGGATGGCGGTATGATTACCGCCACCTGCGCTTCAGATTTTGTTACGAAATTGCGCGAAAGTAGCCGTTTCGATTTCGATTGCACCGATGCCGAATACATGGTTAATTTCGCTGGTCGCTTTATGCAAATGTCTGGACAAACTGTCCGGACGGATAGTCCGGATCATTTCCTTGAAGATTTGATAAAATGTGATTATGCAAAACTAAGCTAAAGGTTTATAACTGTTGATTTTCACCGAAAAGATGCTTTCTGCCAAAAGAGAGCATCTTTTTTTATGGATCCAGCTAGCGCCTGCATACAGGTATCACCTAGTAGCACTACAATATTTTCAAAATAATTCTTTCAAAGTTTGCATAATAATCAAATGATGATTATTTTTGCATTGTCAAAGTTCAATAATGATTATTGAGGAAGAAGGTCTAAATGACCGGGAAGCTTATCTACAAGATTTAAGATTCCTCCTCCGGTATGAAGACATGCTCCTTTCGGAGGGGTGGTTGACACAGGAGGATCTGGACGAGTTAATCAATGATGACTGTAAAGGTATTGTTGATTCTTTGACAGATGAATGATTTGAGTAGCCTCTTCGGAGGCTACTTCAAATCTTCATCCAACTTTAATATAGGTCATTATGGAAATGAAAGAAGAAATTAAGGCATTGTTTGAAGAGTTTTTTACTTTGAGTACAGAAGAAGAACGTAAAGTTCATGATGCGAAATTTGCTGCATACATGAAAACCGTACCATTGAGTAAACGTAAGGAAGCTGGAATTATTCTTCGGGAAATCATGACCGAAAGAAAAAATAGAAAATCTCCAAAAGTGGGGATAAATGTGAAGGATAAACTGAAAGATATTCAGGATGTCATTTCTTTATCGTATATTGCGAAGGAATTCTTTGGAAAGGACAGGACTTGGTTATACCATCGTATTAATGGAACATTGATAAATGGGAAACCGGCGGCTTTTACTGAAGATGAATTGAAAGTATTCTCTGCTGCTCTAAAGACAATAGGTAGTAGATTTATAGATACTTCCGCTTCAATAATATGAAGTAGAACTTTGACAAGAAGAGAAGCCTCCACGTGTTGGAGGCTTTTTTGTTTAATCTCTCCCTTGTAGCTATAGGGAGTTTAATATTGAAATTATGGAAGGTGAGATAAAACATATTGTTGTATTTCAAAGTTTAACCCCAAATGAAGAACAAACAGGGAAGGAACTTTATGAAGATACCATAAAAAGACATATTGATTTATTTGAAAAATCAATAACACACCATTTTTATGATATTTCAAGTAAGAAAGAGTTTGTTAATAGAATAAATAATGTTAAAGAGAATATTGGATTGTATGAGGGAGGTTTACTGTTTCATTTTGAAATGCATGGAGATCGTGACAAAGGTCTTTATTTTAAAAACGGAGATAAGATTCCATGGAAAGAATTTGCTAATGTTTTAAGGCTAGTTAATATTCTTACGGATAATAGGTTGTATGTTACATTAGCCACATGTTATGGAAGATATTTTTATGTAGAGCCTGATTTGAAACAGAAAATTCCGTGTCATGCATGTATTTCGTCAAGTCAAGAAGTTGTTACATCAGAGGTCCTAGAAGATTTTACATCCTTATTTGAATGTTTGGTGAGAACTGGAAACCTTATAGAAGCATATAAATGTATGAATAGAGACTCGAAATTTTATTATAAAGATATGAAACAAGTTATTATACAAGGCTTTGATTATTTTTTCAGTCAAGTTAAGGCTGGGAAATTTAAAAATATGCTTTTTTGTAACTTTTTAACGGAAGAGCACATGAAAGAGGCAGAATCTAAATTGAAAATAGAAACCTATAGGCAAACATTGTTTGATTAATGGATTGGATATTTTTGATTTTTAAGAAGAGCTATATAAGAATAGTGGCTGGAAATACATAAATATTGGTTTTGTGTTGCATGTCATAAAAATTTTTCCTATTTTTGTGTTGTCCTATTCCAACACTGGCGGGTGATCTCGCCGAACATTTTGTATCGGCATTTTTTATGCCTATATATATTGTATTATAATATAACGGTTTCGTACCCCCTTGATACGGTTTAATGACCGTAACTGCCAGTGTTGGTGTAGGACAAAGGGACAGGCGAGACCGTTTTTTGTTTCCCTGTCAGTAACAGTAAACAAACAATGTTTTTATTATGTCCAAACAACACAACATTTGTTTGTCGGGGAATAATAGTACTCTGCAACCAACGTTTACCCACGAAACGGGTTTCTTTTCTTGGATTACTTTACAGCAGTTTTTTAACGCAATGCCTTGCGAAATTTCACCTTGTAAAAGCATTTATGAAGCTAAAATGTACACACTTGTGCTAACGTGTGCATTATCTTTGTTGTGTCCATTATTGTTGATCCCGGCTTGTGCTATTTATAGTTCTGCAAAAAAGAAGGGAGAAATGTATGACAATTGATGGCGTAGTTATAACTCCAGAAATGATAGAACAGATCAGAGAATGGCAGCAATACCATGATATTGATACTGATTTAGTAACTCTTGATCGGTCTATTGATTTTATTTTGGAACGAAGTGATATTGATAATGAAGTATGTTCCAAAAGTACGGAGTATCTCCAATTGATAAAGCTACTTCGTACTTTGTCTAAGAGTTTGTTGAAATTTAAAATTATGAAGGAGGGCAGTAGTCATGAGTGATAAAAAAGATTTGAGTATTTATATTGATGCAATTCAGGCTCGTTTTGCCATGACGGATGATGAGAATAAAGCTACGCATAAATTATCCACGAAAGAAGTGACTGAAGCAATTAACGAACTAAATCCAGGCTGTGCTGCATCGATACAAGATGTATATGATGCAATGTACGAAGCTGGCTTCGTGTTCCGTGCTCCTCGCGGAACATCTGGACTCCATTTCAAGTGGTTGCTAATTGAAAAGTAAAAATGCATAGAACTGCGAATGTCGATATGACTTCGCAGTTTTTTTGTCCTTTTCGTCTGGATCCAGGACTGTATCTTTGTCTAAAAGGGCTTATGATTACAGATGATTTAATAAAAAAGGAGTTTATTTCTCAGATAGTTCGTCGGGATGTGAATGAGATTTATAAGATTCAAGAGCAAGTTGTTCGCGAGGTGTTTCCCGGAGGATCCGGCCAGCTTGCCGGCTTCCTGGCTCGACGGCCATTTAATTTCGCCGAAGTTGGGGTGAATCAGACTTTTTATATGAGAATATTCCCGTATTTACGCTTTTTGGATATCCGATATCGCAAAGATCAGATGGAGACTCGTAGAAAGTTGGCTCTTTACAACCGGGTTGTTTTTGGTGTGCTTTATCATGAAACTATGCCTGATCTCCGGTATGGATTAACGGAAGAAATACGGAAAAAGATCGGACTACAGCTCCAGGAAGCGGATCCAGACAAGTAGTTGTCCTTTACATGTAAAAAACAGCCTGCTACTTTTGCTCAAAAAGCAGTCAGTATGGCAAAAAAGAAACTTACCGAAGACGAATTAAAGTGGATACTCTCAATTGACTCTACGGAGGCACAACAGTCTGTACGTAAACTCGATAGAGAAAATAAACAGCTAGTCGCGACCAATAAAGATTTGAAAGCAAAGATGACAGATCTTATTGCTGTCGGGAAAAAGGAATCTGAGGAATATAAAAATATCTCTGCAGAGGTAGAGAGGAATAATACAAAGCTGATTGTTAATAAGAAGAAGATCACAGAGTTGGAGAAAACATTAGGACTAACGTCACTGACCATGACCCAGCTCCGGAAGAAGGCAAAAGACCTACAATATCAATTAGATCATACGGCGAAAGCTACATCTCCGGCAGAATATAAAAAGTTAGAGCAATCCTTGTTAGCTGTTAAGTCACGTATGACTGAGTTACGATCAAATGGTCTGCAAACGGGTGATGCCCTTTCCGGATCCATTTCAAAAGCGACAATGGCTGTAAAAGCATTCCTTGCATTAAAGGTTTTTGCATATCTCAAAGATGGGATTGTCACGGCTTATAATGTCCGGAAAGAGTTTGCGAAGTATGAAGCGGTTCTTCGAAATACATTCCAAAGCTCAGAGAAAGCAGCTGCGGCCATGACTATGTTAAAAAAGTTGGCGTCAGATACTCCATATCAACTGCAAGAGCTAACGGAGGGATATATTAAACTCGTTAACCGTGGTATTATTCCCTCTAGGGAGGAATTGATAAAAATGGGGGACGTCGCCAGTTCTCAAGGAAAGTCTCTTGATCAGTATATTGAAGCGGTGTTAGATGCGATGACGGGAGAATTCGAAAGACTAAAGGAATTTGGTATTAAAGCTAGTAAAGAAAATGATAAAGTAAAGTTTTCTTTCAAAGGTGTTACTTCTGAAGTCCAGTTTTCAGAAAAGGCTATCACCGACTACTTATATTCTTTAGGGGATCTGAAAGGAGTACAGGGGAGTATGGCTATCCAGATGGAAGAACTGGAGGGACGTTCCTCTAATTTGTCGGATATTTTGGATGGTTTGGCTAATAAAATAGGAGCTCGCCTGGAGCCGACATTTAAGTCACTGTTTTCTTTCTTGTCAAAAAATGCTCAAAAATTGTCAGATGTATTTACTCCGTTAAATGAAAGTTATCAAGAACAATTTGATAGAGTTGTATCATTAGAAACGAAACTCCCTTCTTTGATTTCAAGGTACGAAGAATTGAAAGCTAAGACAACTCTGTCAAAGGAAGAACATGAAGAGTTGAATAGAACTATTAGTAGTTTAGCAAATATCGTTCCAGGTGCAATTACTGCTTTCGATGAATATGGAAACGCAATTGCGATTAATACCGAGAAAGTGCATCAATTCCTTGAGGCAGAACAGAATCGATTAAAGTATATCCATGCAGAAACTATTCAGAAAGCGGAGGATGATATAGAATCAGCTAAAAAACTGAAACAAAAACTAGAAAAAGAACTAGCTACCGGTGGTAGCTATAAGACGGATCGAAAGACTGGTGATATGTTTTTGCTTCCCTTTACTGAGGAAGAAATAAATGAAAAGGTTCAATTGATTCAGGAGTGTGGTGCAAAGATTCAGGGTGCAGAGGAAACGATAAAAAGGCTTTCCGGAGAGTCTCTTCGTGAACAAGTAGAGAACCAAAAGCAAGCCATACAAAAGCGGGCTGAATTCAATAATATGACAAAAGAGCAATTAGATGAGTACATTAAAGCCAATAAAGATGCTACAGATAAGTATGTTGAAATAGCTCAGGAAATCTATGATCATAAATTCAAAGAAGATAAAACCCCTGATGATCCTAAAAAAATGAAATCGGCATTGGAGTTGAAGTTAAAAGAACAAGAGAATGCTCATCAAGCGGAATTAACCTTCTTAAAAAATACTCAGATACAATTTGATCAGACTGAGCAGTTTTACAATCTGCAGCGTCTTAGTGCTGACACTAAGTTTTACCAGGCGCGTTTAAAATTACTCCAGGATTATCAAAAAAAATCTTCGGATCCGAAATTGCAGGCTGATATTTTTAAGGAAATAAATGCCGCTCAAGCATCCTTGATCGATACTCAACAGAAACGGGATCAGGAAATGATTAGTGTACTCAAAGACAACCGGGATAAGAGGCTCAAGTTAGAATCTCAGTCATATAAAACTCAGCAGATTGTTTTTGAGAAGGGGCTTGCTGAAAAACAAATTACACAGCAACAGTATGACGCTTTGATGCTAAGCCTTGATACTACATCTTCAGAGTCTCGCCTTAAAATATATCAGGATTATCAATCAGATGTCATTTCACTTGAATTGTCATCAGGGACAATAAAAGCTCAAGCTGTGTCGACCGCAAATGAAGAGGTAATGACTGCAGATCTTGCTGCAGCAAAGGCTCGTGCTGCTCAGCAAAAGACACTTCAGAATCTGGTTAAGGATTTCAAAGCGGAATTTAAGTTGACGACGGTTGGTGAAGATACTGATCTCCAGCTAAAAGTTTTAGAAGCATCTTATAATGCCCGGAAAGAAATGGCTCAAAAAGCCAACATGGATACATTGGAGTTGGACCAGGCATTTGAACGTGCTCGAACTAATATTTTGCAGGAAGCCGAAGACCGGCGTAATCAAATACGTCAGCAGAATGGATTGTTGTCAATGCAAGAACAACATGAAATTGAGTTAGATTTATTAAAGGATCAGAGAGAGGCTGGTCTTTTAGATGAAGAAGAGTATCAACAGGCTATACTTAATAAGAGAATAGTCCACCTAAAGGCGTATTATGATTATTACAGTCAGCTTTTTTCAGGAGCTATATCCGCATTGCAGGAAGCAGAGTTAGCTAATATTGATGCGAAATATGATGCAGAAATCCAGCGTGCTGGTGAGAATTCAGAAGAAGTGGCTCGTCTTGAAAAGGAGAAAGAGAATAAAAAACTAGCTGTTCAGAAAAAATATGCCAATGTAAATTTTGCAATCAAAGTTTCGGAAATTATAGCAAATACAGCGGTTTCAATCATGCAGGCTTTCGCTCAGCTCGGTCCCATAGCAGGAGCGATTGCTGCAGCCATGTTGACTGCTACAGGAGCAGCGCAGATAGCGACAGCTAATGCAGAACGGAAAAAGGTAATGGCCATGACTGTGGATGGAACTGACGGGACTGGATCCGGAACCGGAGCTCGTGTTGCTACAGGACGTGAGTCAGGTGGTTATGTTGATATTGTTCGTGCTCAAGATGGAAAAAGATTTGATGCGATTCTGGATCCGGATAAACGTGGATTTATAGACCGTCCAACAGTTATTGTAGGCGAAGGGCCTGCAGGAAGGAGCAAAGAGTGGGTTGCGAGTAATGATGCTTTAGAAAATCCAACAGTACGACCTTTTATTAATGTTCTTAATGAAGCTCAAGAGAAGGGGGTTATTCGGACAGTTGATATGAATCAGTTAATGCGACAACGCTTGGCTGGCTTTGATAGCGGCGGATTTATTGGGAAGGATCAACCTTCTACAAAATCTGTAAGGCCGGTTCCTGATCCTAATAACATAATGGATATAGACATTGGTATCCGACGTCTTAATGAATTATTGGATAAGTTGGAGCGTAATGGGGTGCAAGCCTGGTTAATTTATTCAGAATTAGAAAAAGAACAAAAACGTTTAGAAGAATCTCGTAATATAGGAAGCAAATGAAGATAATACATTCATCAGGAGAAGAGTTGGAGTTGAATCCCGGAACAGTTCTTGATATATCACGGACAAATCCATTTTTTAACAACTATGGTGAGCAGAGCTTACCAGTAAAACTTCCATCGGGACAAAGAAACCGGCGCATATTAGGTTACCCGGAAGATTTGTCAGGGATAAAAAAAATGTCACAAAGAGCAGATGCCTCTATTCAGGAAGGAGTGTTTTTCATTCAGTGTCGGCAGGCTGTATTATCTGCTGATGATAAAGAAATAGATACTTCTTATTATTTGAATGTGGGTTCTTTTTATGAAAAGATGAGAAACTTGAAATTGACAACTATTTTTAAAGATAAAGTAATCCGTTTTGACTCCGTAGAATCGGCTATAAGCTATGTCAGAGGAACTATGGTCAATCAAGATTTGAAGTTTACTTGTTTCCCGATATTAATAGAACATCAAGACACTGGTGAAATAACAGTATTGAATAGGTTTGGACCACCTATAAAATCTGATGGTTATTTCAGTTTGATTAATGAAGTGGCAAGAACGGAAACTGTGGATGATAATGTTATATCCGTACCTCCAGGTTTTTATATAACTCCACTAGTGCGCGTTATGCATGTGTTGAAAGAGACGTTTAAGTTTTTGGGATATTCGATGGATGAAAATTTTTTTACTCGAACGGAACCCTTTGCTAGTATGGTATTTTTGAATAATAATATAGATACCATAGTTAATGCTGAGATCCGCTATGAACAAATTGTTCCGGACATAACAGTTTCTACCTTACTGGACATCTTCAGATATCGTTTTTGTTGTGAGTTTATACCGGATGAAGTAAGGAAAGCCGTTAAGATCGTGCTTTTTAATGAAGTAGTGGAAGGAAAACCTGTTCGTGATTTATCAGCATTCTTGACAAATGTTCCGAAGATCAATCATGGAGCTAAATATAAGCAGATAAAACTGTCGGCCGAGAAAGGATCCAAGATCTCGTGGAGTACAGATGGGACAGAAAATGGAAAATGGATCTCAACGACACCTGATTATTTAAACCTTAATTCCGCAACACTATAGTTTAACATTATTTATAAGTGCCTGAGCAACAAAAAGTTGCCCAGGATTTTGCCATGTCAGAATTTTCACTTACCTTAGTGTTGCGAAAAGAAGACAAGCAAAACTCTAATATGACATGGCAAAGATACAAATAAAATCTGAGAAACTCACTCCTTTTGGAGGAATTTTTTCTATTATGGAGCAATTTGATGCTCTTTTAGCTCAAACCATAGATTCCACCTTGGGATTGAGATGCACTATGTTTGGTTATCAATATAGCGAAATTCTACGCTCTCTGATGTGCGTATATCTTTGTGGCGGCTCATGTATTGAGGATGTTACAACTCACTTGATGAAACATTTGTCTCTTCATCCAACTCTTCGCACTTGCAGCGCAGACACCATATTGCGTGCTATCGAAGAACTGACTTGTAAGAACATCACCTATAAATCTGCTTCTGGCAACTCCTATGATTTCAATACTGCAGACAAGATGAACTGCTTATTGATCAAAGCCCTGCTTGCTACTGGTCAATTGAAATCCGGTCAAGAGTATGATTTTGACTTTGACCATCAGTTCATTGAAACAGAGAAGCATGATGCAAAACCAACCTACAAGAAGTTCCTGGGCTATAGTCCAGGTGTGGCAGTCATTAACGACATGATTGTCGGTATTGAAAATAGAGACGGCAACACAAACGTGCGCTTCAACCAAAGAGAGACTTTGGAAAGAATCTTCAAGCGACTGGAGGCATCAGAAGTATATATATCCCGTGCCCGCATGGATTGCGGCTCATGCTCGGAGGAAATCGTAGATATGGTAGAGGCTCATTGCAGGCATTTTTATATTCGTG
>ENA-ORUI01000020-ORUI01000020.1-human-gut-metagenome-genome-assembly--contig:-NODE-20-length-176193-cov-52.886674_pt1 | contig 176193 bp, 134 predicted proteins | sample MGYA00242078_ERZ509205 | MGnify/ENA primary metagenome ERZ509205 (study PRJEB26280, sample SAMEA2338828) | human gut metagenome | biome: human gut; feature: human-associated habitat; material... | reverse complement strand
TTTTTCCTTATTCCTTTTAGGAATATTGACGGTTCTTTCTTTTCACCGCACATACATTATTATATATGCAGCTACTTCTTGTACTACATTTTCGTTTGTTTATCTAAAGTCTTTCAAAGAACTATCTCTTTCTGCTTCCGTTCGTTGTCGAAAGCGTTTGCAAAGGTAAGAGCTTTTTTCGTAACCGCCAAACTTTTTCGAAAGTTTTTTTTCAAAAAGTTTTTTCAGGCGGCGGAAGTTGGCATCATCCGGCTGCCGTTCTCGCTCCCTTAACGCCGTTAAGGTAAGATACCTGGACTGCCGCAGAACCGCTGCTTCCTGCTCCCTTTCCTTTCAGATTGTCATCTCTTCAACGTCTTTCCCTCTCGAAAGCGGGTGCAAAATTACGCTCTTTTTCGCTTCCTCCAACTTTTACAAGCACTTTTTTTCTAACTTTTTGAAAAATATTTTATAAAATGCTGTGTTTCAGGTATGTTTTACGGCATGTCTTGCGGAAGAAGGAAAAGAAAGCCGGAAAGGCTACTCAATATACTATTACGCGCGTGCGAATGCGCGCGCGTCTGATTCGTACAGGAAGTCCGCACGGAAGCAGGAAGAAGCCCAAAAATCTATCAAGCCTATCCGAAAAAGGCATGAAAAATATACGGCTGATAGGAATAAATTCTGTCATTAACGGACAGTCAGATTAAAAAAAACGGATTTTCCTCCGAAAAAGTCAAGAGAAAAAAGCAAAAGAATCCGGGATCTGAATAAGAAAATACGGGAAAATCCGAAAAGACATGCTGAAATTCTCTCCGTTTTTTGTACAAAAAATATTGTGTTTTGTACAAATTCCAAAAGTTCTTGTACAAAACAAGCCCACGACAACGGGAGAAAAGCCGAAGAAAAAGAAGGCATCTTTCTGAAAAAACAGGAAAACTATGGGAAACACCGTAAAACCAAGCTTACTCAATCACTTAATAGTATTTATAAATGAGCAACAACCCAACAAAGGAACTTTTTCTACAACACATCCGAATCATACTGATTCAATGAAAAGCCAAACGTCACAAAACAAGATGCTTTGACATTTCAACAAAAAAACGAGCTTCATTGAAACACCAAAGCATCCCATCCTCTAATTCCTCATATCAACGGGAATTTAAACTAACCTTTTCCACATTCTTATTACACCTAAAGATGCAACGACTAAATCTACATTTCAATACAATAAACCATCTATAAAGATTAACGAGATAAAGCCCAAAAAGTTCAATGAACTTCCAAAAAAAATTTATAAAAGAGAGCTAAATACTATCTTCTTATTTATAAAAGGAGTAAGAAAGTGACATGAAAGCTAATTATCCTTCCAACAATCAATAAGAGCTTAAATACAAATTTTATCTAACTTTTAGAAAAAATATCATTTATAACAAGCTGATAAACAACACATTAAATATAATTTAGATTTATTCATTCTCGTAAATATTATTACAAATAGAAACTAAAAAATCAAAAGTTACCGACCAAAATTTATTTTTTTCAAATAAAATCAAGCAAAATATTGGTTAGTTGATATATTTTCTATACGTTTGCACACACAATCTTACAATAACTATCAGCTATGAATTTAAAAAATCATCCTTATTGCTTATCGCAAGCTATTCCACCAATTAAAAACTGGCTGCATGGCAACAAGCTTAATTATTTGGTTTTGGCTGCAAGCATTTTTCCAATGGCCAGCACCCCAATGCATGCAGCTACTGAAAACATGCCTAACCAAACTATTCAATCGAATCAGAATAGTAAAGTAACTTATCAAGGTACTGTCATCGATGAAACCGGTAATCCCCTACCCGGTGTAAACATTACTTATAAAAACTCAAATGGGATTGGAGTCATTACAGATATCGATGGCAATTTCACCCTTGCCATTCCCCAAAACGTACATTCGCTTATTTTTTCATACGTAGGAATGAAAACGCAAACGGTACGTGTTAACAATCCTTCTGAAAAGGTCAAAGTACGTATGGAGCCCGATGCCGTAGCTATTCAGGAAACCGTTATTACCGGTATCTATACCCGAAAAGCTGAGAGCTTCACCGGATCTATGGCTACTTATTCGGAAAAGGAACTGAAAACAGTCGGCAACCAGAACGTGCTGCAAAGCTTGAAAGTTCTTGATCCGTCGTTCATTGTGCTGGAAAACAACCTTGCCGGATCTGACCCGAACGCCACCATGAACCTGAACATTGGAGGTAACACTAATATCGTTGGACTGGAAACTGAATATACCACCAACCCGAACCAACCACTTTTCATCCTGGATGGATTTGAAACAACTCTGTCGACCATTACCGACTTGAGCATGGACCGAGTTGCAAGTATTACCATCCTGAAGGATGCCGCATCTACTGCCATCTACGGTGCGAAGGCTGCCAACGGTGTAGTAGTAGTGGAAACCAAAAAACCGGAAGCCGGAAGATTGCAATTCAACTACAACGGCAACTTTGGTATAGAATGGGCCGACCTGACCGACTACAACCTGATGAACTCTTCAGAGAAGCTTCAGTATGAAAAGCTCGCCGGATATTACGGATCATTGGACGACAACGGAAACATCATCGATGAATATTACCAGAATCTATACAACCAGCGTATGTTGAGAACCAAACAAGGCATCGACTCTTACTGGTTGAACGAACCGCTGCAAACCGGTTTTACCCAAAGCCACAACATCTTTGCCGAAGGTGGTGATGCAGCTTTCCGCTATGGTATTGGTATGACCTACACACAAACTCAAGGTGTCATGAAAAATTCTAACCGTGACGTCTTGAATGGAAACGTACAGTTGACATACCGTATCGATAAATTCGCGTTTACAAACCAGACCAATATCACAAATACCGATGTAGAAAACCCGACGGTTTCATTCAGTGATTTTGCACGTACCAATCCGTTCTACGACAAATACAATGAATACGGAGAAATAGAACAGGTTATCGAAGAGATCAAATCGCCTACAGGTGGTACACAATATATAACCAACCCATTATGGGACTTGAACCAGAAGAGTTACGACAAGAATAACCAGTTGTCGTTTACCAATAACTTCCAGATAGAATACCGTCCGTTGCCAGAATTACGTATTCGAGGCAAACTGGGCCTCATCGTAGGACGATACAATTCTAAACAGTTCGATTCTCCGGAAATGAGCAAGTATCTGACAACCGATGAGTTGAAACGAGGTAGTTATACCGAATCGAACACCAAATCGTCTTCATACGATGGAAGTCTCGACGTATCATACGGAAAGACGTTCGGCAAACATACCGTAAACGCCATTGGTGGTTTGCAGATTAGTGAAAACAACTCCAATCTGTCTATGTTCCAGGCAATCGGATATTCCAGCGACTTGTTCTCAAACCCCAACTTCGCCAATGGTTATCCGGAAGGTGGAAGACCGAGTTCTTCGATTGCAAAATCGAGAACAGCCAGCTACTATGCTAACTTCAACTACGGTTACCAGTTGAGATACCTGGTAGATTTCAACTTACGTACCGATGGCTCTTCTGTATATGGAGTAAACAATCCCTTCTCTACAACCTGGTCGTTAGGTCTGGGATGGAACATCCACAACGAAGATTTCTTCAATAAGAACGGCGTTCTCAATTATCTGAAACTGAGATACTCTATCGGTAACCCGGGAAATGCGAACCTGGATGCCAAGATGGCTAACAGTATCTATACATACTACACACAGTATCCAAACATGTTCGGTCTGGCAGCCCTGATCAGTTCATGGGGAAACAGTGGATTGAAATGGCAGCGTACCAATGAAAACAACGTGGGTATCGACATTGAAATGTTCCACAACCGTCTGCGTCTGAGCACCGATTTCTTTATTAAGAAAACCGACCCGTTGTTGCTGAGCATCGACTTCCCGCCTTCTACCGGTATTTCACAAGTACCGATGAACATCGGAGCCATGAAAAATGTTGGTACTACTTTCACCGGAAGTTATATCATCATCCGTAAACCGGATATGAACTGGACGGTCAATGCCAACTTGCGTCACATCCGCACAACTTATTACAACATTGGCGACTTGCTGGAAAAATACAATGAAAAAGGACGTACCAACCAGACCCTGACACGATACTATGACGGAGCCAGCAACACAGCCCTCTACGCTGTCCGCTCGGCAGGTATCGACCCGATGACCGGTAATGAAATCTTTATCCGCAAAGACGGTTCGTATACCTTCAAGTGGGATTCGGCCGACGAAGTTATCTGCGGAGATTCTACTCCAGATATTGAAGGAGCATTCGGTACAAGCTTCTACTGGAAAGGCTTCTCTGTCAATGCCATTTTCAGTTACCGCTACGGAGGACAAGCCTTCCTTTCTACCCTCTTCAACAAAGTAGAAAACATCAGCGACGTACAGGTAAAGTACAATCAGGACAAACGTGCACTGTACGACAGATGGCAAAAGCCGGGAGATATTGCCAAGTTTAAACGTATTGATGATACAAGTACCACCAACATGTCATCACGCTTCATTGCTGATGACAATACACTGGAACTCTCTACCGTATCTGTAGGTTACGAAACTACAGCCGGAAAATGGTTACAGTCTATCGGTGCCTCATCATTCAACGTACGTATATACGGTAATAGCCTGTTCCGCCTGTCAACAATCAAGGAAGAACGAGGTATCGATTATCCGTTCTCCAGAAAGATTTCAGCCTCTGTCGGCATCCGTTTCTAATTATAAAAACTACCATTATGAAAATAAAGAACTTACTGAAAAACCTACTAATAATAACAGCTATCAGCTTCACCACTTCCTCGTGTGCCGACTGGTTGAAAGTGGATATGGAAGATGGTATCATGGAAGACAAGCTGTATAGCGAAAATGAGGGATTCTTTACCGTACTGAACGGTATATACAGCAGCATGAACGAAACTTACGGCTCTACCCTGTCGATGGGAGTGATTGATGTCATGGCACAATATTACAATGTACCTGCCAACGGTACACATCCCTATAAAGTATATGCCAACTACGACTATCAGGATGATTCATTCGAAAGTACTTCCAGTTCGCTCTGGGAAAAGACGTACAAAATGATAGCCAACATCAACGTACTGATAGATCATTGTGATGCTCCGGAGACTGCTCTTTCTTCACGTTACTACCCGATTGTGAAAGGAGAAGCACTTGCCCTGCGTGCCATGTTGCACTTCGATTTACTCAGACTGTATGGTCCTATTTACTCATCTTCAACAGAATCGAGCCAGGCTATCCCCTATCTGGATATTCCCAACAACAAAGACATCATGCCCATTCTCTCAGCCAAGGAAGTATGCGACAAGATTCTGAAAGACTTAAAAGATGCATCCGATTTGCTGAAAGATGATCCGATTCGTACAGAAGGTGTACAGGCCGACGACTCGGACGAACAATCGACCAACAATCAGGAAAATCCTACCTTCCTCCGCAACCGCCAGTACCGACTGAATTACTATGCCGTACAAGGATTGCTGGCCCGCCTTTACATGTGGATGGGAAACAAGACCGAGGCCTATAACTGCGCAAGCCAACTGCTGGATGAGATTACGCTTAATCAAACATTTCCATGGGTAACCAGAGCGGCAGCGACCTCTACTTCCGCCCCCGACAGAGTATTCTCTACCGAGGTAATGTTCGGTCTTTACAACACCAGTCGCGGAACCTTGTTCGACGGACTGTTCTCACAGAGCCTGGAAGGTGATGCTCTCACTTTTGTAGGAGGCTTGTCGGGAGATGACTCCAAACTGGCTCAGTTCTACGGAACAAACAGCAGCAGTGACTACCGCCGCAAAATGTGGGAAGAAGTAGTAACCAGTACCGACAGCGAAGGAGAAGAAGGAGGCGTAAGTACAAGTATCACCTATTCACTGAAATACGAACAAGTTACTACCGATTCCTATTTCAAGTCGATGATTCCACTTATGCGTATCAGCGAAATGTACCTGATCGTAGCTGAATGTACCGACGACTTGCAAGAAGCACAGGATGCTCTGCACCAGATTCGCTGGAACCGTAACCTGACTACGGACGAAGAAGTAACTGCCGACAATAAAGAACAACTGATTACAGATGAGTTTGCACGTGAAGTCATCGGCGAAGGACAATTGTTCTTCTACTACAAGCGTCACGCTATGGAAGAATTTGCATCCGGTACCGATGTAACAACTACCTACAAAATGCTACTTTCCAATTATGTAGTACCTCTGCCTAAGAGCGAAACAGATAACAGACAATAAAATTTTATCGTATGAAAAAGCTATTGATTTATATATACATACTGGCATTTGCCGCATCTTTCACTGCTTGTGAAAAAGAAATCATGGACTACGAGGGAGTGGACGGACTGTATTTTGATGTCCGCTGGGGGGAAGACTTCCGATCTCCCGACCAATGGGCACACCAATATTATACCCCGGTAGAATTTGGTACAATGACTGCCAATACTTATACCGTACAATTGCGAGTAGCCACCAGTGGTACAATTAAGGATTACGACCGCCCATTCAGCATTACCATCGGCAAAGACAGTACCGATGCTGTAGCAGGAAGAGATTATGTAGATTTTCCCAAAGACTACGTCATCAAAGCAGGAGAACAATATGCCTATATAGACATAACCTTCAACCGTACTCCGGAAATGGTAGATGATACACTCACATTGCAGCTAAAGTTACAACCCAATGAGTACTTCGCATGCCCATTTACCAACTACGTGGATAATACGAAGTATGACCTTCCGGAAACTCAGTACGGTTACAACAATGACGCAACTTACCATAAAGTAATTATCAACGACGTAATGGTACAACCTGATGGATGGTGGGGCCAGAACGGCTTAGGAAGTTTCGGCAGCTTCTCACGTAAGAAATGGTTACTAATGATGGAAGTTTCAAATACCACCGTAGAAGATTATGCCGATAAGAACATCATGCCGATGGGACGAGCAGGAGCCATAGCTGAATCTCTTGCCCGGTACTTGCTGGAACAAGCGAAAAAAGGAAGAGAATATGCCGTTCTCGAAGATGACGGTACCATGATGCACTGTCCTACCGTCAACACCATAGACCCTAACGCATGGAAATACGGCGATACTCCAGACGATTACTATAACAAATAATAATTATAAAAATAGGATTTTACTATGAAGCTAACTCATATATTATATCCAGCCATGTTCGGCTGCCTTTTAAGCCTCTACTCATGTGTAGAAGACAAAGGCTCGTACGATCATCTTCCGGTAAACGAAATCACCGTTACGGGTACAGAAAAAACATATTCTGTACTGGCTGGTATCACAGAACTGACAATCGAACCGACGATAACCGGAAGTATACTGGGAGATGACGACAGCCAGTATGAATATACCTGGTATGCCTGTCAAAAGGATTTGGGAAGTGACCAGCATACCCATACCGTACTTGGCAATGAGAAAAACCTGAAAACAACCGTAGTCATGAATCCGGGAAGCTACAACCTGTACCTGATTATCAAAGACAATTCCACCGGTATGCAATGGATTATATCAGATATGACACTACAGGTCAGCACCTCACTGACTACCGGTTTCTATGTATTGGGTGAAAAGGAAGACGGAGTGATTGGAATAGATTTCCTGAGTATGCCTAACAGCGTAGGTGACACTACCATGATACACGATATCTTTACCAATACAGAACAGCTCAAGGGAGCAAAAGACTTGTTGTATACCGGATACATTTCCAACCCGTCCATGCCGGTCAACTTATGGCTGATTACTGAAACCAGCTCTTATAAACTGGAAAACTCTATTCAGGAAAAGACCTTATTCGATATCGATCCAACTTACAATGAGGCCTTCACTTTCCCATCTCAGCTCATCAAGCACCCGGTGAAAGTACTCGACCAGTTCCCGCATCAAGGAATATATGGAAAAGCATACGATACAAGCAACCGTGGTTTCATAACAGAAGATGGAGTTTTTGCAAGCAGTATCATTTCCGGAGAAATCTTTGCAAGTCCGATCAACCGCTACGATGCATCCACGGCTAAACTCTTCAAGCCCTACCCTCTGGGATTCTGTAATCCTTACGGAAGAATGAGTGCAGTAGTATTCTATGATATGGATTCAGAAAGTTTTGTATACCTGAAAAACATGTATGCTAAATACTGTACCAAGTTGACTGAAACGGCAGGAGCCTTCTCATGGCAACAGACTAACCGCACCATCGTATATGGTGAAAACAATCCGATATCCAGCTTTGCTCTGATGAAGAGTACGGAAAATAATACGGATTACTATATCTACCAGATGACCATTAGCTATTCAACCGTCAGCAAGACCAATGCATACAGCTTTACTGCTGCCGAAGCTACCGATATTGACAAGGCTACATTCTACAGTTTCTCTTACGAATATCCTATCATGATTTACGTAGCAGGCAACAAACTGTATCAGTTCAATTACGAAAACAAGGTATGCAAAGTAGTAAAAACTTATCCGGGAGAAATCACTTATGCAAGTTTCGAATGGCAATCACGTGGCGAACTTGACCTGGTAGTCTGCACCTACGATCAAGCCGCAGAAGCTGATGAGAGAGGAACAATTTACAAATACACCATGGGACAGGATTTGAACATCGAACCCATTATGACAGGTGTAGCTCTGGATAAAGAATTTGTATATCATACTCCACTGAAGATTAAGAAAATAGAATACCGTAACAGCTCGAGATAACTTAACAATAACAAGAGATTGCCAGAAGACCTATTTCCCCATCGTAGGAATCAACTTCCTGCAATCTCTTTTTCAGAAATAAAATATTATAATTCATCTATCAACTCTTATGAAAAAAACACTTTCATCAATCCTGTTGGGTCTGACACTGGCAACAAGTACCGTAACTGCTCAGACCAACTTCCGCAGCATTGATTTCAACGAAGCAGTAAAACAGTCACAGGCTGAAAATAAACTTGTATTTATCGATTTCTATACAGACTGGTGCGGTCCTTGCCGGAAAATGTCGAAAGAAGTATTTCCACAAAAGCAAGTCGGCGATTACTTTAATTCACAATTTGTCTGCATCAAATTGAATGCCGAAAAAGAAGGAAAAGAACTGGCTCAGCAGTTCGAAGTAAAAGCCTATCCGACCTTTGTCATAGCCGACCAGCAGGGTAAGGCAAAAGTAACTATCACTGGAGCTTTTCCGGCAGATGCATTTGTAGCTAAAGTGAAAAACGAACTGAACCCGGAAATGACTCCCGAACGCATGAAGCAACGCTACGACAGCGGCGAAAGAACTCCTGAACTGGTAGATGCCTATGCCATGTCGTTTATGGAACAGAAAAAGCTGGATGAAGGCTACAAGATAATCGATGATTACTTCAACTCACTAACCGACAAACAAAAGCTTTCTGCCGACAATCTCTTTGTCTTCACACGCTATACGTTCGACGTTTCCGACCCGAAATGTCAATTCTGGACAAAGAATGTTGAAAAGGCAGACAGCAAGACAAAAGAAGCAGCACTGGCTCACCTCCAGAAGCTTTATCACTCGGCGACTTCGACTTATCTTTCGGGCTATATCTTTGCAGAAAATAAATTCAATGAAGCAGACTACCAGCAGCTCAAGCAAGATATCTACTCGCTGAAACTGGATCAGAAATATCCGTTCGCTCCTGTATTCGAACTGATAGAATGCTATGCCAAGGGAGATAAGAAAGCCTATTTCGAAATGGTTAAGCAGAAAAAATCAGAACTCGACTCACAAGATTTCGAACTCATCCTGCTCAACGTCACTCGCTTGTTCCCAGACTCACCGGAACTGATGCCTGAAGTAATCAAGTATATCAGAACTTCACTTCCTGAATTGCGCGGTTCTTCCATCATGATGCTGGGACGTGTACTGATGAACTTGGAAAAGAATTAACAGATTTATCTATCATTTTATTGAGAGAGGTTTTCGCTCCTTGCGAAGCCTCTCTTTTTTTTGTATAAGTGCCTTAACAAACCGATGTCCAAACATACGGGCATAAAAAAAGGAGTACCGCTGTACTCCAACCTTTGTTAACCTTAAATCTAATACTATGAAAAACACATTGCAAAGATACGGAGTATCTCGTTATTAGCAAATAAATGGCATAGAAAAGTGTGTTTTACAACATAAATTAAGAAAAGATACGCAATCCATAACAGTGTTTTACAATTTTCCAAAGAAAAGACTGAGTTCCCGACTTTAGCATATACTTGCATTCAGGAACTCAGTCTATCAAAAAACAGGAAATAATACGTTTAAAAGCCTTATTTCACCGTTACTTCATCGATGAAGAACCACGAAGGATGACCTACCCCATAATGCCAATGAGGACAGACTTTTGTCCCCGTTATTTCAACCTTCAGGTACCGTGCCTGCAAAGGAGTATCCGACTCAGCCTTCACCCCTCTGAAAAGTACCTTTCCCGAACGTTCCTCAGGCATATCAATCGTTTTCCATGACTGATAATTTTCGCCATCTGTCGAATAACTATACGATACGCTCAATGGGAAAAGAACCCATGCACCAATCTGATGCAGAAAATCGGTTTCAATGCTTCTTACATCCTTCACTTCACCCAGGTCGAGTACAAAAGATCCGTCTGTACCTTCCCAGCCAATCCAGCTTTCTACGAAACCAGCACCTCCAAACAATCCGTCGGTTAATGCTGTTTCACCTAATTTCTCGTAACGCTCGTGAGGACGCTGTAACCAGATGACTTTAGCACCTTTTGCCAAATTGACGTTTTCTTTCGGCAAATAACGTTCACGATACAACTTGCAATAATCCAGTGCATGATTGTTACGCTCGTTCAACATCGGATCGCCCATGCGTTTGGCTTCCTGTTCAAAATAATTTAGTTTTTGCGTTACGGTAGCCAAATCCTTTTCAGTTTCCGTACGCAACAGTTCCAGTTCGGAATAAAGCAACGGCATACGTGCTCTCTTTACCCGCTCCAACAAGACTGCATCACTGCCAACAGCAGCTTCGGCCTCATCAAACAGTTTCTGATAACGCTTCATCAGTGCCGGACGCAACATGCCGTTCTTGTGGGAAACAGGAGAATCGTAAATCCACAGACGCTGTCCGCTGCCCAGCAAAGCACCCTCCATTACCTTTATATAACGATACAAATAATCACCAGCCGCACCGTAATATCCATTCAGGAAATGCTTCATCAACTTGTCTACATCGGCATCGGGATTCCACATTAACTTGGCGACAAGGTAAGCTCTCAATTCCGCAAAATCACCGCACCAGCTACCTGCAATCTGAGAAAAGTGCATTTTCACATGATGGTCGCGGAAAGTACGTATATTATCTTGCAAGATGTGAAAATTAGGGAATGGAGATAAGTAATTATCGAAGTTTATTCCGTAATCCCACACAAAAAGATTGTCTGAAATCTTCGACCAGCCATCGAGTGCCTTCATAAACTGGCGTCCACTGGCATTTTCCGTCAATGAAACTTCACGGTCACAATCAATATCACACAGCATTACCGTCACATTGGGCAAAGGCTTGACATGCTTGGGAGGATTCATGGTATACAAATAAGCAAGTGTTGCAAATTCCTTATCGGGAAAACGTGTGGCCAGCTTATTCAGAAAATGAATGACAGAGCCCGACAAAGCCCCTTCTTCCTCATCTATTTTCCGACAGTTTTCACACGTACAATTCGTATAGTTACCATCATTCTGACTTACACAAATCAGTTTTTTATCAGGATTTGCCTTGAAAATAGAATCAATACGCTGCGATACGATTTCGAAGACTTCCGGATTGCTCAGACACCACTGACTTGCCTTGCCCGGATTTCTCTTCCCATTGAAATATGCATAATATTCAGGATGCTTTTCTCCATAGACTTCTGCCGGAAGCAATTTATCGAACGTGTGTACCCAGTATCCGGCAGCAAATTCTTCCTGAGGTTCCTCCAGCCGGTTCCACCACTTATAGATGGAATCGTTCTTGGTTGCATAGCACTGCGTCTGCCGATAACGGAATGCAGGGTTATCAACTTTTTCAATCAACGGCAAAGATATATTATCCGATTTCTTCAGTGAGTATTCGTTTTCCCCCCAATAATCTACTCCCAAATAATCTTCAAGCAAAGATACCGCACCATAAACTACTCCATTTGCTTCACCCGAAATTTTCAGGATTCCCCCGGAGGTCGATAAAGCATACCCATCCTCCTTTACTCCGTCTGGTGCTTCGGCTCCGATAAGTATATCGCCTTTCTTCACGACCTTATCCGTTACAATAGGAATATCCGCACCCGAAATACGTCCAACAAACAAGCGCAAAATATTTGCAGCCGTACGATTCTCTCTGGAATCTTGCTGCAAAACGATGACTGATTTAGTTTTCCCACCTTTCACTAAATCAATCTGTGCCTCGGCATGCAGACAAGCAGAAGCCAGCAAAGCTCCTAAAGCAAACCTTGAAAAATGTCTTAGTGTTTTCATAATAATTTATTGTTATAAAATAGATATAAAAAAAGAAGGCGCCAGACCTTATCACAGGTAGCACCTTCCATGTTGTATTTATTCGGTCAATTCGAAGTACAAAGAAACATATTTATTTCTTTCCATCCAAACGTTCATTGGGCGACCATACCGTTTCGCCTACCGAATGACCATCATTTCCATGTCCGGTATAGTCTTTAAAGTTATTGCCAGAACCTTCATCCATCTTCCAGTATGCCTCCAGTCCCTCCGTTGTCGGATCAATAGCATACATATTCTCCTATTTAAATGATAACAGACAATACCACTTTTATACATTCTTCCGGAAAGGTGGTTTCACCACTTTTGCCTTCAGATGCCGTCCACGATTGTCCAGATAAATTTCCGTACCCGGCTTGGCAAATGCAACCTGTACATAACCTAATCCGATACCTATTTTACGAGTAGGCGACATTGTACCCGAAGTAACATGTCCTATTGTATTTCCTTCTGCATCGAGCAATGCATATCCTTGACGAGGAATACCTCTGTCTATCATTTCAAATCCTACCAAACGGCGTGTCACCCCTTCGGCTTTTTGCTTTTCCAAAGCCTGACGATTGGTAAAATTCTTTCCTTCAACAAATTTTGTAATCCATCCCAAGCCAGCTTCAAGCGGCGAGGTAGTATCATCAATATCATTGCCATACAGGCAGAATCCCATCTCCAGGCGAAGCGTGTCACGTGCACCCAGTCCTGCAGGCTTTATGCCATATGCCGCACCCGCTTCGAAAATAGCGTTCCAGATACGGTCTGCATCCTGAGGATAAAAATAGAGTTCGAAACCACCGGCACCCGTATAGCCCGTATTCGATATAATAACATTCGGTACTCCGGCAAAGTCACCTACACGGAATGTATAATAAGGTATTTCGGAAAGGTTCAGAGAAGTAAGTTTCTGCAACGTATCGATAGCCTTTGGTCCCTGAACAGCAAGCTGTGCGATACGGTCGGAAGAATTTTCAAGTTCCGCTCCTACTGTGTTATGACTTACACACCAGTTCCAGTCCTTTTCTATATTGGCAGCATTCACCACCAGCATATACTTGTCAGGCTCATAGTAATACACCAGCAAATCGTCGACAATACCTCCTGTTTCATTCGGGAAGCAAGTGTACTGCACCTTACCCGGGGTAAGTACAGCTGCATTATTCGAAGTAACCTGCTGGATAAACTCAAGAGCATGCGGTCCTTTCACCCAGAATTCTCCCATGTGAGAAACATCGAATACCCCAACCGACTGACAAACCGTATTGTGTTCATCAAGAATACCCGAATACTCGATAGGCATGTTATAACCCGCAAATTCATGCATTTTGGCGCCGAGAGCGATATGCTTCTCGGTAAAAGGAGTAGTTTTCATCAAATAGAATGTTTAAGGTTAATATTTAAATTATCACCACAGATTATACTTCACTCCGCCCGAAAAGTTCATCTCAACCGGTACTGGTTATAACCTGTGGTGAAAGGGGAATATCCCCGTGTGTTTTACTGATCTGTCATCAATATCTTTTTGCTGTCAGTTCGGCTATTTTGACTACCACGTTCATAGCCTTTTCGATAGACTGAATGGGAACAAATTCGTAACGACCGTGGAAATTCAGTCCGCCGGCAAAAATATTCGGACAGGGCAGCCCCTTGAATGACAACTGCGCTCCGTCTGTTCCTCCGCGGATAGCCTTCACTTTCGGCTCTACACCAGCTTCCTGCATGGCAGCAAAGGCAATGTCGATAATGTGCATCAACGGTTCTACCTGCTGGCGCATGTTATAATACTGATCCTTTATGTCGACCTTAATTGTACCCTCGCCGTATTTCTTGTTTATTTTTTCGGCACATCCCTGCATAAAAATCTTGCGTGCTTCGAACTTCTGACGGTCGTGGTCGCGGATAATATATGAAACGGTAGCCTGTTCTACTTCACCTTCCATACCAATCAGATGATAGAACCCTTCATAACCTTCGGTCGTAGCAGGAGTTTCGTTTGCCGGCAACATACCCACAAATTCATTGGCTACGAGCAGAGCATTGATCATCTTGTTCTTGGCATACCCGGGATGTACATTTCTTCCCTTTACATGTATCTTGGCAGAAGCCGCATTGAAGTTTTCGAACTCCAGTTCTCCTACTTCGCCTCCGTCCATCGTATACGCCCACTTGCAACCGAATTTCTCTACATCGAACTTATGCGCGCCCAGTCCGATTTCCTCATCCGGATTGAATCCGACACGGATTTTTCCATGCTCTATTTCAGGATGCTCCTTCAAGTAAGCCATAGCAGCTACAATTTCTGCAATACCCGCCTTATCATCGGCTCCCAGCAAGGTGTGGCCGTCGGTCACAATCAAATCCTCTCCTACATGATCCAGCAGTTCGGGAAACTGCTTCGGAGAAAGAATGATACCTTCTTCCTTGCACAGAGGAATATCTTCGCCTCCATAATTACGGACAATATTGGGATTCACGTTCTTTCCCGACATATCAGGACTGGTATCCATATGAGCTATAAATCCGATAGTGGGTATATCTCGATTCACATTGGCAGGAAGAGTTGCAAACAAATAACCGTTGTCATCCAGCGAAATATCTTCCAGTCCCAGAGCTTCCAGCTCGGTTTTCAGATACTTGGCAAACACCATTTGTTTCGGTGTACTGGGAGTAACACCGGTTGACTCGTCAGACTGCGTGTCGAAAGTTACATACTTCAAAAAACGTTCTATTACTGTCATATATTCTTTCGTTGTTAATGATTCTTTTGTGTAAAAATAGGAAATAGCTTCCGAACAGCCAAACACATTACCATTTTTTAGGCCTAATTTATAATCGGTATGTGGTATTTAGCACAAAGCCGTTAAAAACACATAGCATACCACAAACTCTTATAAAAATACGGGACAGATAATGCTTTTTTTCGTACTTTTGTGCCTCGAAAGAATATAATTATGAAGAGATTATTTTTAGTATGCCTAACATGCTTGTTTGCAATAGCTTGCCTGGCTCAGGAATCAAGCAGCACACCTGCGAGTGACACCCTTTCCACACATTCATTGAATAAAAAAGAACTCCATCAAAAAAAATTAGCAAAACGTAATCTGCACTATAATATTTTGGGAGGACCGAGCTTCAGCCCCGACTTTGGTCTGCTGGTGGGAGGAAGTGCCCTGATGACGTTCCGTATGGACCCGAAGGACACGACCATGCGTCGTTCCGTACTGCCTGTGGCTATGGCGTTTATGTTCAAGGGCGGACTGAACATCATGGTAAAACCTCAACTTTTCTTCAAGAACGACAAGTTCCGTATTTTCGGACAGTTCAGCTACAAAAATACACAGGAGAATTTCTACGGCGTAGGCTATACTACCAACAAAGACTACGTACGAAGCGATACTACCAGCCAGTACCGCTACAGCGGCATACAGATTAATCCCTGGTTCTTGTTCCGCCTTGGCGAAAGCAACTTCTTTGCCGGTCCGCAAATAGACTTGAATTACGACAAGATAACCAATCCTGCCAAATATCTGCCCGAACAGGAGGACTACAAGAGAGCAGGAGGTACTGCAAGCGGATATAGCAATTTCAGCTCGGGACTGGGATTTCTGTTGACATACGACACTCGTGATGTTCCGGCCAATCCTTATAAAGGTATTTATCTGGACTTCAGAGGTATCATGTATCAGAAATGGTTGGGAGGAGATGACAACTTCTATCGCTTCGAGTTCGATTACCGACAATACAAACTGGTAGGCAAACGAAAAGTGCTGGCATGGACAATACAGACTAAGAATGTGTTTGGAAACAATATTCCGCTCAACAAATATGTTCTTAGCGGAACGCCTTTCGACTTGCGCGGATATTATATGGGACAATATCGCGACAAAAGCGGGCACCTCGCTCTCGTAGAATACCGCCAGATGTTTAATACGAACCAAAGCAACTGGATAAAAAAGGTAATCAGCCATCTGGGATTCGTTGCCTGGGGAGGAGCCGGATTCATGGGACCTACTCCGGGAAAGATAGAAGGTGTTCTGCCTAATGCCGGAGTAGGACTACGCATAGAGGTTCAGCCGCGTATGAACGTCCGGCTCGATTTCGGACGAAACTTCATCAACCGCCAGAATCTGTTCTACTTCAACATGACAGAAGCGTTCTAAAAACGCTTCCAACGCAAGAAGGAAACAATTATTTATCGTCTATACAAAAAAGAGTTCCCCGAAAGCATTCAGCCTTCGGGGAACTTTTATATAAGGGAATCTCTCTTTATCTCTTTCCAGTGATACTCACACTTTCCTTTTTTCAAAACTTGCTGGAACCGTCGAAACAGTGTGTGCAGACCTTGCATTTCGGCAGCCCGATAGCCTCTATCAGGGTTTCCAGTGTATTGAATTTCAAGGAAGTAAGTCCGAAGCGGGCACGGATACGTTCTACCAGTTCCTTGTATTCGGGCGAGTCGGTGGTAGCATACTTGTCGAGCTTGGCATTCTCATCGCCTTCTATTTCCTTGATGATACGGCGGGTAATCAGTTCCATGTCGCTCTTGGAAGAAGTGAACCCGATAAACGGACAACCGTAAATCAGCGGCGGACAGGCAATACGCATGTGCACTTCCTTTGCTCCGTAATCGTACAATACATTTACATTGTCGCGAAGCTGGGTACCACGTACGATAGAATCATCGCAGAACAGGATACGTTTTCCTTGCAACATGGCACGGTTCGGTATCAGTTTCATCTTTGCTACCAGCGAACGCATCTCCTGATTGCTGGGAGTAAAGCTGCGCGGCCAGGTAGGAGTATACTTGGCAATGGCACGGTGGTAAGGAATACCTTTTCCTTCGGCATATCCGAGAGCCATACCCACACCCGAGTCGGGAATACCGCAGGCACAGTCCACTTCCGACTCATCCGTCTTACCCATCTTGTAACCGCTCATGAAACGTACCTCTTCTACATTGCGGCCTTCGTAGCATGATACAGGGAAACCATAATATACCCACAGGAACGAACAGATCTGCATTTCTTCATTCGGTTTGCGGAGCTGTTCCAGTCCGTCGGCACGCATACGAAGAATCTCACCCGGACCCACATAACGCTCTATTTCATAATCGAGGTTAGGAAAGCTGCTCGACTCGCTGGTAGCTGCATAGGCTCCGTTTTTCTTTCCGATCACGATAGGCGTACGTCCCCATTTGTCGCGGGCAACGATGATGCCGTCTTCCGTCAGGATCAGCATGGAGCAGGAACCCTTTATCCGCTTGTAAACATTTTCGATACCGTCTACAAAATCCTTTCCCTGCACAATCAGCAATGCGATAAGTTCGGTCTGGTTGGTTTTGCCCAGACTCATTTCAGCAAAGTGCATGTTGGCATCCAGCAAATCCTTTTCAAGCTCGGCTATGTTATTGATTTTTGCCACTGTCACAATCGCAAACTTTCCGAGATGAGAATTAATCATGATTGGCTGCGGATCGGTATCACTGATAACGCCTATACCCGACTTACCTCTGAATTTTGGAAGTTCTGCTTCGAATTTCGTACGAAAATAAGAGCTTTCCAGACTATGAATAGAACGAACAAAACCTTCTCCTTCCGAATAAGTCGCCATACCGGCGCGTTTTGTTCCTAAATGTGAATTATAATCCGTACCGTAAAATAAATCGGTTACGCATTCAGCCATTGAGACTGTACCGAAAAAACCACCCATTCCTTTTTGATTTTTAATAATTAATTGTTCGATTTTCGAATGCAAAAATACGCAAAAGACAAGAAGTACAGAAGAATGAGATACAGAAACTTGATCGAAATCAAGAAAAAAATATACTTATCTGCCAAAGAAAAAAACGGATTGTTTCCATAATTGCCGGAACGCCCTGCCCTATTCTTTTCAGGCAAAAGGATTTTTCTGCCAGAAAGATTTGCCGAATATGAGCAGCCGGTCAACTAAAAAAACGGAATATCGGTCTGGCTTTCTGTCGGAAAATCTGCCGCAAACAGCAAAAAACATCTGGCTTATAAGATATTTTAACAAAAAGGAATAGGGATTTTCCCCATATCATGCGTTTTCAGGTAAACGATGGCTTACAACCGTAAAACAATTACCCACTAACAACCATAACATAGTATGAAAAAGATTATCTTACCCTTAGACTTTCTTTTGCTGGGAGGTATACAGACTCCTACGTGTGGAAACGAAGAAAATATGGCCGAACAGGCAGTTTCCTCTACCCTCTTGTCGAATCCTGCAAGTCCCGAAAGACCAGCCAGTGAGTTGCCGCAATATACAGATTAACAAACGATACCTGTCAGAATGACATTTTGTATATTTTCTCCTCCGAGAATCGTTTGTTTGCGGACAATAATCCGGGCAACTGTTTTCCGAGAAGTATTATAAGGCATATCCTGCTGTAAATCAGATTAATGGCTAAAAATTTAACAAATCAGGAAAGACAAAATAGCCTGTCTGCACCCTTACAAAAGCCCATTTTCAAGGTTTTTGATGACTTTTGCGGAAAAGACAGCCAACTTATCAGGAGATTTTTTTAATTTCTCTCGATGTTTTTAAATTTTTCGCTGACGTTTTTCCCGAAACTTGCCGGGAAAACATGCATAAAAAAACCGATTTACATGTTTTTATGCACTAAGACTGAATAAATTTTCAGTTTTCCGGCTCCTTCTTTTGTCAGAACAGGAAAAAACAAAAAAGCGAGAGTCAGCAATTTACCGCTTTATCCAGCAAATTGATACTGATAAAGAAGTTTATGCTCCTTTTTGAATTGCAGTAAACCAACGGACAAAAACAGGCAATAAAGTTCATCCGAACGAACTTTTAACAGAAAAAAAACATGCCCTTTCAACAAAAAGGCCCCAAAATTGTTTTTATATACAAAACAGGGAGAATTAAAGAGAGAAACAATTAGACTAACTAAACTTTATGTACAAGGAAATGCTGCCGCTACAACACCGGCGGCATTTTTTATGCCCATATACGAAAAAAGTTGGAAACAATGTTCCAACTTTTCGAGCCTCTTGTCGGATTCGAACCAACGACCCCGAGATTACAAATCACGTGCTCTGGCCAACTGAGCTAAAGAGGCAGGTGGGCAAGCTTACCATATCGCGCCGCTACAACCAACTACCTTTGCTGCGATCAAGCCCTGGAGGATTCGAAGGGAGCTGGCCGTATGGGACTTACCCATGTTATGTCTGCATCAGAGATTCACTTGCGATGTTTCTCATTTGCGGGTGCAAAGGTAGGTATATTTTTTGAATGTGCAATACTTTGTCTCAAAAAATTTCACAAAAATCGAAAGAAATACGTTTTTTCCGAGTTTTATAGCCCGGAATATCTCCAAAAAACGTACTTTTGTAGTCTTATAATATAAAGATATAAAGGAAAAACAGAAATGCCAACAGACAGACCGATTACACTTCAGGAACATGCCATGCGATTTGGTACTTTTATGGGAATATACTGGATTATCAAATTCATTTTTCTCCCCTTAGGGTTCAGTATTCCTTTCCTCCAGCTCTTGTTCGTGCTGCTTACTCTTTTTGTCCCGGTGTTAGGCTACATTTATGTACGCAAGTTCAGAAACACGTATTGCAACGGCGAACTGTCATTCTTCCGCGCGTTTCTTTTCACCTTGTACATGTACCTGTTTGCTACTCTTCTGGTAGCCGTGGCACACTATGTTTATTTCCGTTTTCTGGATCACGGCTTTCTGGCCAGTGCCTATCTGCAGCAGTTGGAGAACGTCAAATCGGCTGCACAAGGCGAAATGGTAACCTCCATCGATCAACTGATTCAGGCATTCGACACCATTTCATCGCTAACCCCACTGCAACTTACATTTCAATTGATTTTTCAAAATATATTTTACGGTATCCTGCTCGCCATACCTACCGGCCTGGTGGCAATGAAACAAAAAAAACAATTCTGACCTATGGATATATCAGTAATCGTACCTTTATATAATGAGGAAGAGTCTTTACCCGAACTGCATGCTTGGATAAAGAGAGTGATGGACGCAAACCATTTCAGCTACGAAATTATTTTCGTAAACGATGGCAGTACCGACGGTTCATGGAAAGTTATCGAATCGCTGAGCAAGGAGAACAAAGAAGTAAAAGGCGTAAAGTTCCGCCGGAACTACGGTAAGTCGCCGGCTTTGTTCTGTGGATTCGAACGGGCGGAAGGCGATGTGGTCATCACTATGGATGCCGACCTGCAGGATAGTCCGGATGAAATTCCGGGACTTTACTATATGATTACCGTCGACGGATACGACCTGGTTTCCGGATGGAAGCAGAAACGCTATGACCCGCTGTCGAAAACAATCCCGACCAAGCTGTTCAATGCTACGGCACGTGCCGTTTCGGGCATCCATAACCTGCACGACTTCAACTGCGGACTGAAGGCGTATCGGAAAGACGTGGTCAAGAATATCGAAGTTTACGGCGAAATGCACCGCTACATTCCTTACTTGGCAAAAAATGCCGGCTTTACCAAAATCGGCGAAAAGATCGTTCATCATCAGGCACGAAAATACGGAAAGACCAAATTCGGGCTGAACCGCTTCGTCAACGGCTACCTGGATTTGCTTACCCTGTGGTTTTTATCCACCTTCGGCGTCAAGCCGATGCACATTTTCGGCTTTCTGGGTTCCATCATGTTCATCTTGGGATTCATCGCTGTAGCCATCATCGGCATCAACAAGCTGTACGACCTGTACTCAGGCAATCCGTACAGACTGATTACAGACAGTCCGTATTTCTATCTTGCCCTGACAACCATGATTATCGGCACCCAGTTGTTCCTTGCCGGATTTATCGGAGAACTGATAGCCCGCAATGCTCCCGAGCGTAACAAATATCAAATAGAAAAAGAACTGTAACCATGAGAAAACTACCGGTCATATTAGGCTTGCTTTTGTTCTTATGCGTATTCTTCCCTGCCTGCGAGGTGGAGAATTGTCCGCCTAACTCCATGTCGTATGCACATTTCGCACTGGTAGACCAGAACGGACGGTCGTTCAACACATCAGACACCATAACCGTGGTAGGCCAGACGCTCGTCGGCATCGTTGTATACGATACACTTACGGACGGAAGCCTGCAGCCACGTACCGTCGACTCTCTGGTTTCGGACACCTTCATAAACAGAGAAGCTGGCGCCAGCAGTTTCAAGCTGCCGCTCAGTTACAATAACAGCACACGTTTCGTACTTAGCTACCGTAGTCTGGAGAACAGATTTTCCGGAACAGATACCATCAACATCAGTCACCGGAATATCCCCTACTTCATCAACCTTGACTGCGGGTCGATGATGTTTTACGAGGTTACCGGTGTAACAAGTACGCACCACCGCCTCGACTCACTGACTATAACCAACCCGAATATAGACAATAATGAAAAAGAAAATTTCAAAATATATTTCACTGTTATTGCTTCTGACGAGTAGTCTGCTGCTTCCAACTCCTGCACATGCACAGAAAAAGGACAAGGAAACACTGAAGGCAGAATACAAGGCTTCCCCGCTCTATCAGGGAACGTCCATCGGTATAGAAATAGCCGGCGCGGGCGGGTATCTGCTGGGAAGTGACATGCTGAGCAGCGAAATCATCCTTCAGACTAACCTGAAGAACCGCTTTCTGCCCGTTATCGAAGTGGGATATGGAAAAACGGATGTCATCAACGATGCCAACGATATGCACTATAAGACTTCGGCTCCTTATTTCCGCATCGGTATGGACTATAATGTGTTTTACCAGAAGCCTTACCTGCCGGGATACCTGTATGTAGGCTTGCGATACGGTATGAGCAGTTTCAGCTACGATGCCAGTGGTCCCGACATGACCGACCCGAATTACGGGGGACACATCACCATACCTTATGCCGACTTGGGCGAAAAGAGTAAGGCACAATGGCTGGAAGGCGTAGTAGGTATCAAAGTAAGAATATACAAGCGCTTCCACATGGGATGGGCTGTACGCTACAAGAAGCGCGTGAGCGTAGACAGCCACGAAAACTCCACACCGTGGTATGTGCCCGGATTCGGGAAAAATGGGGGAAGCAGTTTCAACCTGACGTATAATTTAATTTATAACTTACCTTTTTAAGCATAAATGACTACACTCGAAATATGGTTGCTTGCCGTCAGTCTGGCGATAGACTGTTTTACGGTTTCCGTTACAAGCGGTATCATACTGCGCCGCATACACTGGCAGACATTCCTGAAAATGGCTTTCTTCTTTGGATTCTTTCAAGCTCTGATGCCGCTCATCGGCTGGTTCGGAGCAAGCCGTTTCAACCACCTTATCGAATCGTACGACCACTGGATTGCGTTTGGCTTGCTGGCATTCCTCGGAATCCGCATGATACGCGAACATTTCAAGGACAGCGAAGAATGTAGTTTCGACCCCACCAGTCTGAAGGTGATTCTTACCATGGCGGTAGCTACCAGCATCGATGCACTGGCTGTAGGAATATCTTTCGCTTTCACCGGATTCAATGCCGTCGGTCAACTGTTCAGTCCGCTGCTTATCATTGGTTTCGCATCGTTTGTTCTTTCTATAGCCGGCAATCTGATCGGCATCTTCTTCGGGAAACGTTTCAATCTTCGTATGGAACTTTTCGGTGGTCTGGTATTGATTGGCATCGGCGTGAAAATCCTTATCGAACATCTTTTTCTTAACTCATAATAAAGACTTGCACCTATGACAAATAAAAACGTAAAATGGCAACTCCCGTTCCTGGCATTTCTGATTATCGGAACGGTTCTGATTCTCCGGAAACAAGCTCCTTACCAGACAGATGAAGGACTGGTATTCGGAACAATGTACAAGATAACCTACCAGTCGAAGGAGAACTTGAAAAAAGACATTGAAGCCGAATTGCAGAAAGTAGACAACTCGCTTTCTCCGTTCAACAAGCAGTCGGTCATCACACACATCAACAACAACGAAGACATGCAGGTAGACAGTATGTTTGCCTATGTTTTCCGCCTTGCGAAAACCGTTTCCAACGATACACATGGAGCATTCGACATCACTGTGGCCCCGCTGGTGAACGCATGGGGATTCGGATTCAAGAACGCAACGGGCATACAGCCGAATACAATAGACAGCATCCGCCAGTTTGTAGGTTTCCATAAAGTAGACCTGACAGACGGCAAAATTGTCAAAAAAGACCCTCGTGTCATGCTGGATTGCAGCGCTATTGCCAAAGGGTTCGGAGTGGACTGTGTGGCACGCCTGCTCGACAGAAAAGGAGTCAAGAATTATATGATCAACATCGGAGGCGAACTGGTCATGAAAGGTGAAAACCAGAACATGGAAAGCTGGCGCATCGGTATCAACAAGCCGATAGACGACTCGCTCGCCGTAAACCAGGAGTTGCAGACGGTTCTCGAAATTACGAATGCCGGACTTGCCACTTCGGGCAATTACCGTAACTTCTACTACAAGGATGGCAAGAAATATGCACATACCATCGACCCGCGTACAGGCTATCCGGTACAGCATAACATTCTCTCGTCGACAGTCGTAGCAAAGGACTGCGCCACAGCCGATGCCTACGCCACTTCGTTCATGGTACTGGGACTGGACTCTGCCAAGGCTATCTGCAACGCACATCCGGAACTCGATGCGTATTTCATCTATGCACGCGAAGACGGCAAGATGGGTATTTACTTTACCGACGGCATGAAGAAATATTTAAGAAACTAAATACCTGAAAAAACATGAAAGAAACAAACGAAAAACCAACGGGACTGCCCGAAAATGCATTCCGTCCACTGAAACCGGGAGAACAGTATCACCCACTGATGTCGCCCGACAAAAATTATCCGGAGGTAAACCTCTGGTCGGTGTTATGGGGTATTGCCATGGCGATACTTTTTTCAGCCGCCTCAGCCTATCTGGGACTGAAAGTCGGTCAGGTGTTCGAAGCTGCCATCCCTATCGCCATCATTGCCGTAGGTGTTTCGAGTGCAGCCAAACGTAAAAGTGCATTAGGCGAGAATGTCATCATACAGTCTATCGGAGCATGCTCGGGTGTGATCGTAGCCGGAGCCATCTTTACCCTGCCTGCCTTGTATATCTTGCAGGACAAATATCCCGAAATGACAGTCGATTTCTTCCAGATGTTTGTCAGCTCGCTGCTGGGAGGTATCTTGGGTATCCTGTTCCTTATTCCATTCCGCAAATATTTTGTCAGCGAGAAGCACGGAGAATATCCGTTCCCTGAAGCTACTGCCAGCACGCAGGTACTCGTTTCGGGCGAAAAGGGAGGAAGTCAGGCGAAACCGTTGCTCTTTGCCGGACTGATAGGTGGTCTGTACGACTTTATCGTGGCTACGTTCGGATGGTGGAACGAGAACTTTACAACCCGCGTCTGCGGATGGGGAGAAATGATTGCCGAAAAGGCAAAGCTCGTCGTTAAAATCAATACCGGAGCTGCCGTACTGGGACTGGGTTATATCGTAGGTCTGAAATATGCTGCCATTATCTGTGCCGGTTCACTTGCCGTATGGCTGATTATCGTTCCGGGCATCTCACTCATCTGGGGCGACCAGGTACTGAATGCATGGAATCCGGCTATCACTGAAACCGTAAGCAGCATGTCGCCCGAAGCAATCTTCTCTCAGTATGCCAAAAGTATCGGTATCGGAGGTATTGCTATGGCGGGTATTATCGGTATCGTACGTTCCTGGAGCATCATCAAGAGTGCCGTAAGTCTGGCTGCCAAGGAAATGGGCGGTAAGAAAGCGGAAGCCAATGTAGTGCGTACGCAGAAAGACCTTTCCATGAAAATCATCGCAATCGGTTCTATCATTACCATCATACTGGTGGCCTTGTTCTTCTACTTCGATGTAATGCAAGGCAACCTGCTGCATACCATCGTAGCCATCGTTCTGGTAGCAGGTATCTCTTTCCTGTTTACCACCGTAGCTGCCAACGCCATCGCCATCGTAGGAACTAACCCGGTATCGGGTATGACGCTGATGACACTGATTCTGGCTTCAGTCGTGATGGTTGCTGTCGGCCTGAAAGGTGCGACCGGTATGGTAGCTTCACTGGTCATGGGAGGTGTGGTTTGTACCGCGCTGTCTATGGCAGGAGGTTTCATCACCGACTTGAAAATCGGTTACTGGCTGGGAAGTACGCCTGCCAAGCAGCAGACTTGGAAATTCTTGGGAACACTGGTTTCTGCCGCTACCGTAGGAGGTGTCATTATGATTCTGAACAAGACTTACGGATTTTCATCGGGTGCTCTGGCTGCTCCTCAGGCTAATGCAATGGCTGCCGTTATCGACCCGCTGATGAACGGTGTGGCTGCTCCGTGGCTGCTGTATGGTATAGGAGCTGTACTGGCACTGGTACTGACTTATTTCAAGGTGCCGGCACTGGCTTTCGCACTGGGTATGTTTATCCCGCTGGAACTGAACCTGCCGCTTATCGTAGGTGGAGCTGTCAACTGGTACGTTACTACCCGCAGCAAAGATGAAGCCGTCAACACAGAACGTGGAGAAAAAGGAACGCTGCTTGCTTCCGGTTTCATTGCCGGCGGTGCCCTGATGGGAGTGGTCAGCGCGGCTATGCGCTTCGGAGGTATCAACCTCGTAAACGAGGCATGGCTCGAAAATCCGCTGAGTCAGGTGGTTTCGCTGGTAGCTTATGTACTGCTGATTGTATATCTGGTAAAAGCCAGCATGAACATCAAGAAATCTTAAGCCCAAGAGCACAGATTTATACATATTAATAATATTCACCCACAGATATCCTTTACATAACGGAAGTCTGTGGGTGTTTTGTTATCTTAAAAGAATTATGCTATCTTTGAACCTGCCAATCCAGAAGTCCTATAGGTATAGACCTGACTAACTTCAGATGTCTAACGGACAGGAAGAAGCCTACGGGCCTCATCCTGCAACAATAAAAGGAATTGAAGACTAATGGCGAAAAGGATATTCAACAACAAAATAAATCAATACACGTATGAAAAAACTATTTCTTTTGAGCATGGTCTTTCTGTCGGCCATACTCTCCGCTCAGAACCCGGTAGAAATTAAATTGTGGCCCAACGGAGCTCCCAACACAAACAACATGACCCAGCAGGTAGAAAACGGACCGCTCTACGTAGCAGAGCCTACCCTTACCGTTTATCCGGCAAAAAACAGCAACGGAATGGCTATCGTCGCCTGCCCGGGAGGCGGATATACTCACCTTGCCATGCAGCACGAAGGACACGATATGGCAAACTGGTTCAACAGCCAGGGTATCACGTATGCCGTTCTGACTTACCGCATGCCCAACGGAAACTATGAAGTTCCTCTGAGCGATGCACAACAGGCCCTGCGCATCATGCGCCAGCATGCCGATGAATGGAATATCCGACAATTAGGTATCATGGGCTCCTCGGCAGGAGGACATCTTGCCAGCACGGCTGCCACTCACTTTACCGATGCGGCAACACGTCCCGACTTCCAGATTTTGTTCTACCCTGTCATCACCATGGACCCGACGTATACGCACATGGGCTCACACGACAACCTGCTGGGAAAAAATCCCTCTAAAGAACTCGAACAGAAATACTCCAACGAGCTGCAGGTTACTCCGCAAACCCCTCCGGCTTTTATCATGCACAGCAGTGACGACGGTGCAGTGCCGGTAGCCAACAGCGTGAACTATTACATGGCACTGGTAAAAAACAAAGTTTCTGCCAGCCTGCACACCTATCCTATCGGTGGCCACGGATGGGGATTCCGCGACTCGTTTACCTACAAACGCCAGTGGACCGGCGAACTGGAAAAATGGCTTCGAGAAATAAATAACAAATAATAACTACTTAACCTTTTGTAATACAAATAAAAATCGTACCTTTGCAGCCGCTAATACGGGATATTAGCATAATTCAAATCATTAACATTAAAAAATTAACGTTTAAAAAATGGCAACTAAAATCAGATTGCAGAGAAACGGACGCAAGAGCTATGCGTTCTATTCAATTGTTATTGCAGATGCAAGAGCACCACGTGATGGTAGATTTACTGAAAAAATTGGTACTTACAACCCTAACACCAATCCTGCCACAGTAGATTTGAATTTTGATCGTGCATTATACTGGGTAATGGTAGGTGCTCAGCCTACTGACACAGTACGCAACATCTTGTCACGCGAAGGTGTTTACATGAAGAAACACTTGCTGGGTGGCGTTGCTAAAGGTGCATTCGATGAAGCTACTGCTGAAGCTCGCTTCAACGCTTGGAAAGAAAACAAGCAGAATGGTCTGGCTGCTTTGAAGGCTAAAGAAGATGAAGCTAAGAAAGCTGAAGCAAAAGCACGTCTGGAAGCAGAAAAGAAAGTAAACGAAGAAATCGCTAAGAAAGTAGCTGAAAAGAAAGCTGCTGAAGCTGCTGCAAAAGCTGAAGCAGAAGCTGCTGCTAATGCAGAAGAAGCACCGGCTGCTGAAGAAGCTCCGGCTGAAGCTTAATTCGTTACTTCAAACGACATTGCAGAAAAAGGCTATCCTTTATGGGGTAGCCTTTTTTTATGCCTAAAAGCAGAGATTCAAAAGGTTTAAAAAATAAAATATTAAAATATATTAATTAAAGATAGCCATTTTATTTAATTAAAATAAAGGTTTATATATTTGAGAGAAATTTTAAAATAATTAAAATTTAACAACCTAATCTAATACAACTTCTGTTGTAAGAATGTACACACTCAAAGCATAAATACGACATTTTAAAAGTAGAATTATGAAAACACATTTTTTTTTAATCTTCACCCGTGCGCGCTAACGAATATTTTCAAAGATTATTTACCATCTATGAAGAACGCCACATTCGCATCTAATCAATACGAAATAAAGCAACCGATTTATTTTTTATACACGACAACAAAGTTTATTCATCAGTATTGATTTTAACTTTATGTAACAATAACTTCTTATTACTATGAAAGACAAATTATCTATTTGGTGGAAATTCTGCCTGCTAATTCTTTTACTTGTATTAGCACCACCTGAGATTATGGCACAAAGCCTAACAGTAAAAGGACAGGTAATAGACGCCAACAACGAACCTATTATTGGAGCATCTATCGTCGAAAAAGGAAACACTTCTAACGGAACCATCACAGACTTCGATGGTAACTTCAATTTCAAGATTTCAGGAAAAGGAAAAAAAATCATAATTACTTATATTGGCTATCAAAGTCAGGAACTGACTGTTACTCCCGGCAAGGAAATGAAAGTTACCTTGAAGGAGGACGCACAGGCAATGGACGAAGTTGTAGTCATCGGTTATACCAGCAAAGCACGTAAAGATCTTACAGGTTCTGTCGGATCAGTTTCAGGTGTAAAGATCGCAGCCATTCCGGTTACTTCGGCAGCTGTAGCATTACAGGGTAAAATAGCCGGTGTACAGGTCACTACCGTCGATGGTGCACCGGGAGCAGATATCAACATTCGTGTACGTGGAGGAACGTCTGTAACACAGAGCAACGAACCTCTTTACATTGTCGATGGATTTCAGGTAGACAACATCAACGATATTCCTCCTACAGATATTGCATCTATCGATGTACTGAAAGATGCTTCTATCACGGCCATCTATGGAGCCAAGGGTGGTAACGGTGTAGTAGTAGTAACCACCAAATCGGCAAAAGCCGGAAAAATACAGGTAAGCTTCAATGCTCATCTCTCTACCAGCCAACTGGCCAAGAAGCTGGATTTGATGAATGCAGCAGAATTTGCACGCTACCAGTACGAATGGTCTGCATGTAACGGTAGCCGTTCTTCGAATGCCAAGTTCTTCCGTGCAAACTTCGGTAACCCGCAAGACCTTGACATGTACAACACCTTGCCGACTCACGACTGGCAGGACGAAGTCATGGGAGAAAATCCTATCAACTATTCTACCAATGTAAGCATTGGAGGAGGTACTGAAAGAATACGTTTCAATGCATCACTGACACAAAGTGAAGATAAAGGTATCATCATGGGATCGGGAGTACGCCGTACAAACCTTAATATCAAGACGGCTATCGACATCACCAAGAACCTGACTTTACAAATCAATCCTAAATTTTCATTCCGCCGTGATGAAGGAGCTGGTGGCGACAACATTGGTACAGGTGGTATCATCGATGTACTCCGCTATCGTCCTACAAACGGTCTGCGTGAATTCGGATATGTAGACCCGTCATACGCTGATCCTGATGAAGAAGCACTGTTTACTTACACAAACCCTAAGAGTGATATCAGCATCAACCAGCAGAAAAAATACTCTTACAATTATACAAATGCGTTCTCACTGGAGTGGAAACCTGTTAAAGGACTGGTTCTTCGTACGGAAGCAACCATCGGATTGACATGGAAAGATCAATACCGTTTTTATGGAGCTCTGACAAGTGAAGGACAAAATAATAATTCACAGCCTGTTGCCAATATCCAGAAAGATTACACACTTAAATACATCTGGACGAATACGGCTTCATATGGATTTACACTGAACAATGTACACAACATTTCCTTGCTGCTGGGACAAGAAATCTACCACAGCCAGAATACTAAGAATGTACAGAAGAACCGTTACTTCCCACGTGCATTCGAAGCCGATCAGGCTTGGGCTAACATGGGATTCGGTACTCCTCAGGAATCGTATACACAGCTTTCTACCCCCGACCGTACAGCTTCATTCTTCGGACAGGCCAGTTACAACTATAACCATAAGTACCTGCTTTCGTTGACAATGCGTGCCGATGGCTCTACAAAATTTGCTCCGGGAAACCAGTGGGGTTATTTCCCGTCTATATCCGGAGCCTGGGTACTTTCTGAAGAAGAGTTCTTGAACGGTGTAGAATGGATGGATCAGTTAAAAATCCGTGCGGCTGTCGGTCTGGCTGGTAACAACCGAATTGACAACGACATGTGGCGTTACTTATACTCAGTCAACTCTACAGGAGGCCCTGGCTTTGGAGAATCTACTCAATTCGGAGAACAATGGTACGGAAATCAGGGAGGTACGACTTTTGCCAACAAGAATATCAAGTGGGAAACAACATTGACAAGAAACCTCGCTGCCGATATCATCCTCTTTGGCGGACGATTGAATGTAACACCGGAAATATACTGGAATACAACCAAAGACTTGCTTTACAAATCAGATATTCCTTCTTCTGTCGGCTATATCAGCCAGATGCAGAACATCGGTCAGGTAACTAATAAAGGTGTCGAATTAAGTATTTCAGGCGATATCCTCAGAGGTAGAGATTATGTACTTTCTGCCAACTTGTCCTTGGGTATGAACAAAATGAAGGTCGACAAGCTGAACGGTACTGATAATGTTATCTGGGACCAGAACAGCCGCTGGAAATCAAGTTACAACGATTACTGCCTGAAGGTAGGCGATCAGGTAGGCTTGATTTACGGTTTTGTCTACGACGGATTGTACTCGATGGATGAATTCTATTTCGACCCGACAAACAACCTGCAAGCACTCCCCTGGGGATCGACTGCAGCCGAAAACGGAACCTCTAAAGATGCTCCTTTGGTAGACGAAAACGGAGTAGAACATCCCAAAACAATCATCAATGAAGTATCAGGAAACTCAAATTCCGGTATCGCTACACTCCCGGGAAAAATCAAGTTCAAAGATTTGAATGGGGATGGAAAAATTACGGAAGACGACCGTACTGTCATCGGTAATACGAACCCGAAAGTACAGGGAGGATTCGGAGTAAGCGGACAATGGAAGAGTTTTGACTTTGCCATGAACTTCAATTTTATGCTCGATTTCGATGTAAACAATGCAACAGCTTATCAACTTTCTTCATCCGAAGGAAACAGCAAGAAATTCTATAACGTTCTCGGAACATTTGCCGACAACGGATGGAGATATACTCGCGATGGAGATGGTGAATGTATGTACAAATGCTACTTTATCGATGGTTCTATCGACATGTACCGCCAGTTGAACGAAGGCAGAACATTGTGGAATCCGACTGACGTGACTCAGAAAATCACTCACTCTTATTTCATCGAAGACGGCTCATTCGTCCGCTGTCAGGACTTGACCATCGGTTACACACTGCCGGAAAACCTGACTTCGAAACTGGGCATTTCAAAAGCTCGTTTCTATGTTTCTGCATCCAATCTGTTCATCATTACCGGATATTCTGGTTATGACCCGGAAGTAGATATACAGACAGGTTTGACTTGCGGTATGGACTACAACCGTTATCCGCGTAGCCGTAATTTCGTATTTGGAACCAACATTACATTTTAATACCGAACGTACATGAAACTCAAAAATATATTAGTCATAGGCTTGACTTCGATGACACTGGTGTCATGCAACGACTTTCTGAAAGTCGAATCCCCGTCAAGCTACAGCGAAGAGTTTGTTTTCAGCCAGAAAACAGAAATCAACCGTGCCCTCAATGGAGTATATGCTTCTATCCTCGTAGACGATCTCTATGGAAAGGCTTTTCAGAGAACCTTTATCCTCAACAGCGATGTGGATATGATTATAAACAGTACCAACGTAGCTACCCATAACAGCTATGCACGTTTCGACTGTGACGATCAGGGAGGTGAAATCAACAAATTCTGGCAGGCAGCATACAAGGCTATAGAGGATGCCAACCGCTTTATCTACAATCTGAAAAACAGTCCGCTCTACGATGAAGAGGATGCTGAAATCATGCAGATGCTGGGAGAAGCCCAATGTCTCCGTGCCATGGTATACCATGATATGGTAGTCATGTTCGGTGATATTCCCTTTACCTTCCAACCTGCCTCACAGTTGGGAGATAATTATGTTATCCCTATCATGGATCGTAAAGATATACAAGACAACCTGATAAACGACCTAAAAGCAATTGCCCCTAAGATGAATTCGTCTGTAAGCGTTACCGTAGAACATGCTTCCAAAGAATTCGCATATGCTCTCATCGCACGTATCGCACTCACAGCAGGAGGATATTCACTGCATCCAGACAAGAATAATCCCAATAGTTACGGAACAATGAGCCGTCCGGAAAATTATCAGGACTACTACCGTATTGCCAAGGAATATACCAATCTGGTTATCCAGTCCGGTTCTCACTCTATCGGGACTTCCTACAAAGACGTATTCCTGAAAGAAAGTAACTTCGAACTTATCAGCAAGGGAGATCCCATCTTCGAAATTCCTTTTGCCAAAGAATCAACAGGTGAAACCGGAAACATTCAGGGACCAACCTCTACAGCCAACGAAGGTCAGACTCTTGGAAAGAATGTGTGGGGAGCTGCCGACGGAAATGGCAGATTAAGTGCTTTCTATCGCTATTCGTTCGACGAAAAAGACAAACGCCGCGACTTTATCAACGGACTCTGGTATTACGGAAACAGTGAGAACAATGCTACTCAGGATTCTTGCCTCATACGTTCAGACTATACCGTACACAACAACAAATGGTCTAAGCTGTGGGCTAATGCCGGACAATTCCTCAACACAAGCTCGGGCAATACAGGTATCAACTTCCCTTACATGCGTTATGCCGATGTCTTACTGATGAATGCCGAGGCTATCAATGAACTGGAAGGTCCTACCAAAGAAGCACAAGAATCACTCCGTCAGGTGCGTAGCCGTGCTTTCGACGATCAGGGAGCTGTCAATACCTATGTAACCAATGCAGCCTCATCTAAGGAAAAGTTCCTCCAGGCGATTCTTGACGAAAGAAAATGGGAATTTGCCGGTGAAAACGTCCGCTGGCGCGACCTTGTCCGCAATAACCTCTACAGTCAGGAAGTAGTATACAGCTTCTTGCGTTACCTCTCGGTTGCCATGTCAAATGCCGGTACATATACCGGATTCGAAGATGATATAGCCGAACACGACGGAAGCAATTATCTGGACGAACTGCCTGAGTATATGTATTATCATGTACTTCCTCAGAGTGCAGAATGGCGCGTAGACCCAAGTCAGGTATACGGCTATCCGTACCCGAATACTACACTGGATATTCTTTACATTTACAATCCTTATAAATCGGCAAGCCAGCCGGCAACAGCTCTTACCGCCATCGACGGAAATACATGGGAGTCAGCCGAATTTTATCAGTGGAGTAGCGATTCTGAACCTACCAACCAATGCAAATTCTCATTCTATGGATATATACGCCATACAGAACAAGGTAACATCGTATTGGTAAAGGATGGTACAGAAATACCATTGGAAGGCAGCACCGTTCCTTCGGTCAGCACATTGCCGCCGGTACGTTATATTCTGCCTTATCCTAATGCAGCAATCCAACGCTCTGCCGGAGCTTATAAGAACTACTATGGATATTAATAACAATTTTCAAAACAGATTACCATGAAAAATATATTTCTATATTCCCTGATGCTATTATCTGCACTTTCCTTCAGTTCGTGTTCCGACGAAGATGAAAGTTTCGGTGACTCATTAGACCGGGAATGGATGACAATGTTCATCTGCGACAATAACAGAGGCAAGGGAGATGACTATGCATACAACTGCAAGGCAGAAGGTCCTAACGGAAACGATATTCATCTGTACTGGTACGGTGTAAACGACTGTGCCGGATATCAGATTCGACAGGCACTCCAGCCGAATGTTGCAAACGGTGCTGACGCGTGGGGTACATCTGCAGAAAACGGACTGTTACTGCTTGATACAATCGTAGGACCCGATGTGCTCGACCTGGTCATCAAGGATCAGCAGTATTCCACCGACTTTCGTTTTGCCATCCGTGTACTCTCCAAGAAAGACGATAACATTACCGATTTCTCACATGCTTCCAAATGGTACGGACACGGCGACGGAAGACAGTGGGCAGAATACCTTGGCATCACTACAGCCGACCGTTATGCTACTCCGTTCTGTGTATATGTCGACGGTTCAAAAACTACCGAAACTACGATGCGTGTCATGCTGAACCGTAACTTCGATGTCGTTTCCGAAGGGGTGTCCGAAGATGACAAAGCTATCTACCGTGAAAAGTTTGAATTGGATGCCAATAATAACTTCGTATACCAGTGGCTGGAAGTAGCACCTTCACCCAATAACCCGGAATCTACCGTAAACGACAAATGGAAAAACTACAGACTTACAGAAGAAGACTTCGAAAAAGGTTATGTAGACATCGACGGACTTCAGAAGAACTCTGTATATGTCATCAATGTACGTAATGAAAACGTCAAGGTAAAATGGGATGCGTATTATAACACTTACTCTGCACGCTCCGACGGTGAACCGGGAGAACCTATTCTGGTAACTCACGAACTGACTCCTCCAAGCCGTGACTACTTCGACACGGAAGAAGCATATCAGACTGCTCTGGAACAGCACGAAGTGGCACTCAAATACAATGCAATGCGTATCGACTTCATGCTGACCGACTTTATCTCTGATGTAAATCTGGCAGAAGGACAGACATTCTATCTGGAAGGAGGTAAGACATATTGTATGTTCAACAACCTGACCACTTGTAAAGGATTCGTACTCCGCACCAATCCGGAAGATGTAGCTGCCGGCAAGCGTGCTAAAATCTTGCTGGGCGGTATGCATACTACCGGAACCAATGTAAACTCTATGAACCTGATGTTCGGCCGTCAGCCACAGGCAGGCGAAGGTGGAGAAATCTACATGAAGATGCTTGAATTCTATGATATCGATTTCGACTGCCCGCTTGCACTCAACTATGGCGACAACATAGCCGGAGTTGGCTCTACTACTGGAAACTATTTCATCAATATGTTCTCCAACGGTATGGCAGTACATTTGGAAAACTTCGTTATCAAGAACTGTACATTCAAAAGACTCGTCCGCGGATTCATCCGTGAACAAGGACCAAACTATAAAATATGGGATCACGTCCTGATTGAAGACAACCAGTTCTTCGACTGTGGATATTACAGCAACGGAGCAGGTGGATATCCTTGGATCGCAGGCTCTGGTAGCAATGCCAATTCTAATCTGTACAAAGACTTTGTTGTCCGCGGAAATACATTCTACGATTGCCCGTTCCCGTCATTCTTCAATGAAACCAAACAGGCCAACTGGAAGGGAGGAGCATGGAATATCACTTTCGAAAACAATACACTGGTCAACTGGAATACTCGTGCTGCCGGCAATATCTTCGCTATGCGAAACATCCCCGACGGAAGTACTTATACCGTAAGAAACAACCTGATTATCCTGACTAAACAGGATGGTGATGCACGTAACATGATTATGGCAGGTGCCGATATCCGTAAGACTATGACACTCCCCGACGGTTCTGCCGGACATATCACGTTGAACTTCGAGAACAACTATTCTACAAATACCTTCCTGAGCAACGGACAGATATTCAGCAACAACCCGTGGACTGCTACAAAGAACAACTTCGGAAGTCTGGTCAACGACGGCTCTGCTACATTAAACGGTTCACTGGAAGTTCTGGTCGACGATATCTCACCGCTTGAACTGATGGTTAATCCTAATCCGCCGCATAAGGCTGCTACCAACAGTGACCGATTCATGCACCGTGCAGATGCACTGGATGGAACCGGTGGAGAACATGGTGTGAACCTTTACTATAACAAGAGCAGCAAGGTAACAAATTCTAAGATTTATCAGTTGAACATCGGTGCTCCAAGATGGAGAAACGGTCAGCAATAAGTTTCAAGAATATCAGAAACCTCGAAAAAAGGTATTAAAAAAAGTGAGCTTGTTCAAGATTACATTGAACAAGCTCACTTTTTTAATATCACTCAGGATCAGCCGTTATAAACGGTTGTAAGCCTCTTCCAGTTGCTTCATTGCCTGTTCAAGAACAGAACGAGTACAGCCCACATTCATTCGCATAAAGCCGATACCTTCCTTACCGAAAGTCTCACCGTTGTTCAGAGCCAGATGGGCCTTCGATACGAAGAAGTCTTCAAGCTCTTGCTGCGACATACCCAAATCACGGCAGTCCAGCCATACCAGATAAGAAGCCATCGGACGCATAGCCTTGATTTTCGGCATATGTGCTTTCAGATAATCATCCAGATAGTCAATATTTCCTTGTATATAAGCCAGACATTGTTCCAGCCATTCCGTTCCGTTGGAATAAGCAGCCTCTACTGCAGGGAAGGCAAAGACATGCCCACCGCCGAATTCACAACTTTCCATATAAGTAGCAAACCGTTTGTGTAGTCCCTCATTATAAATAATAGCATGCGAAGCTGCCACTCCCGGCATATTGAAAGCCTTGCTGGGAGCCATGAACGTAACGGAATTGTTCTTTGCCCGTTCGGAAATCATGGCAAAAGGTACATGGCGATGAGGAGGCAACGTCAGGTCGGCATGAATCTCATCCGAAAAGACAATGACATTATCCTCCGCACAGATATCGGCTATAGCTTTCAGCTCCTCGTGCGTCCAGACTACTCCACCCGGATTGTGAGGATTGCACAGAATAAATACGCGCACGCCCTTAATCTCCCTGCGGAACAAATCCAGATCCATCCGGTACTTGCCGTTTTCCAATACCAGCGGACACTCCACCAGACGGCGGTCATTACGGGTTACCAGCCACGAGAATGGAGGATACACCGGAGGCATGATCATAATCTTGTCACCCGGATGAGTGAAAGCATTGATTGCCATACCCAGTCCCGGTACAATGCCCGGTACGTAAGTAATCTGTTCCTTTTCTACCTTCATGCCATAACGAGCATCCACCCAGTCGATTATCGCCCGATAATAACTGTCAGGCTTGCATGTATAGCCCAGTACAGGATGTTCACAACGTTTTTTCACCGCATCGAGCACAAACGGAGGTGTAGCAAAATCCATATCTGCCACCCACATGGGGATAAGGTCTGTCCGTCCCCAGATATCCTTCATTCCTTCTATTTTTTCCGCATTCGTACCTCGCCGGTCTATCGGTTCATCAAAATTATAATTCATGGTAATAGTGCATTAAATTAATACATTTGTCATAACACAAATGTAATCGAATATGTCGTGGAAAGAAAATATTTAAAGAAAAAGTTCATAAAAGTATTGTTTTTTCAAGAAAAGTATTACATTTGCAACCGTAATGATAACAAAATAACAGAACAAGAATGAAAACTTTTGCGACATACTTCTTCTTTTACTTTTTTTACTTTTACTTTAGCAATGAAGTGAAGCGGGAGTTCGCATATGTATAATAAACCAATGAATAAATAAAAATGATATAACGAAATCCCGCTTTCAACAGAAGCGGGATTTTTTATTTTAAAACAAAAGCAAATGAAAAGAATAACTATACAAGGTGTACCGGGGTCATATCACGACATTGCAGCCCATAAATACTTCAAGAATGAGGAAATCGAACTGATCTGTTGCAATACATTCGAAGAGGTATTCGAGAACCTGCGCAAGGACAGCAATGTCATCGGGCTCGTTGCCATAGAAAATACGATAGCCGGAAGCCTGCTTCATAACTACGAACTGCTGCGCGAAAGCGGGACAACCATTATCGGAGAACACAAGCTGCGCATCAGCCACAGCATCATGTGCCTGCCCGACGAAGACTGGAAAGACCTGAAAGAAGTCAATTCTCATCCGGTAGCACTGGCACAGTGCCGCGAATTTCTCCAGCATCATCCGGAACTGAAAGTGGTAGAAACGGATGATACTGCCGGAAGTGCCAAGGACATTCACGACAAACAACTGAAAGGACATGCGGCTATCTGTTCCAAGTATGCAGCCGAGATGTACGACATGAAGATTCTTCAGGAAGGCATCGAAACCAACAAGCATAACTTTACCCGTTTTCTGGTAATATGCGACCCGTGGATCGCCGACGAGCTGAAAGACCGCTCCAAGGTAAACAAGGCGAATATCGTCTTCTCCCTTCCGCACAGCGAAGGAAGTCTGTCGAAAGTTCTTTCCATCTTTTCATTTTACAATATCAACCTGACCAAGATTCAATCATTGCCTATCATCGGACGCGAATGGGAATATATGTTTTACGTAGATGTAATGTTCAATGATTACCTGAGATATAAACAATCCATCGATGCGGTAACCCCGCTCACCAAAGCACTTAAAATATTAGGAGAATATGCAGAAGGAGAATCAACATTATAACATACAGCCTGCCGACAGACTGGCAAGCGTAAGCGAATATTACTTCAGCCGTAAACTGAAGGAAGTGGCAAAAATGAACGCCGAAGGAAAAGACGTCATCAGTCTGGGTATCGGAAGCCCCGACATGCCGCCTTCGGAAGAAACCATCAAGGTGTTGTGCGAAAATGCCAAAAAGCCGGACGCACATGGTTATCAGCCTACGGTAGGTATTCCTGAACTGCGCAAGGCTATGGCCGACTGGTACAAACGCTGGTATAACGTCGACCTCGATCCGGCTACGGAAATTCAGCCGCTCATTGGTTCGAAGGAAGGTATCCTGCACGTCACACTGGCACTGGTCAACCCGGGCGATCAGGTACTGGTACCGAATCCGGGCTATCCTACGTATACATCGCTGAACAAGATTCTGGGAAGTGAGATTGTCAACTACAACCTGCGTGAGGACAATCACTGGCAACCCGATTTCGACGAACTGGAAAAGATGGATCTGAGCCGTGTGAAAATCATGTGGACCAATTATCCCAACATGCCGACAGGTGCGAATGCTACCATGGAACTGTACGAAAAACTGGTCGACTTTGCACGCCGCCATAACATTGTCATCGTAAACGATAATCCGTACAGCTTCATTCTGAACCGCAAACCCATCAGTATCCTCAATGTACCGGGAGCCAAAGAATGCTGTATCGAGTTCAACTCCATGAGCAAGAGCCACAACATGCCGGGCTGGCGTGTAGGCATGCTTGCCACCAATGCTACATTCGTACAGTGGATTCTGAAGATAAAGAGTAACATCGACTCGGGAACTTTCCGTCCTATGCAACTTGCTGCCGCTCAGGCTTACCGCAACAGCGCAGAGTGGCACGAAGAAGCCAATATCAACGTATACAGCCGCCGCCGGAAACTGGCAGAAGAAATCATGACGACGCTGGGATGTACGTTCGATCCCGATCAGGTAGGTATGTTCCTGTGGGGAAGAATTCCCGACTCGTATGCCGATGTGGAAGACCTTACCGAAAAGGTGCTGCACGAAGCACGGGTATTCATCACACCGGGATTCATCTTCGGCAGCAACGGAAAACGGTACATCCGCATCTCGCTCTGTGCCAAGGAAGAGAAGCTGGCAGAAGCCCTGAAACGTATCAAAGCGATATTCTAAAGATAATAAACTAAAAAAAGATAGTATATGGAACTGAATTTACAACCCATCGAACTGGAAGGTGTTTCAAAGGAACGCCCTCTTATCATAGCAGGTCCTTGCAGTGCTGAAACAGAAGAGCAGGTTATGACCACAGCTACCCAACTTGCCAACAAGGGTATTAAAATCTTCCGTGCCGGAATATGGAAACCACGTACCAAACCGGGAGGTTTCGAAGGTATCGGCGTAGACGGACTAGCATGGCTGAAGCGTGTGAAACAGGAAACGGGTATGTATGTAGCTACCGAAGTGGCTACTGCCAAGCATGTATACGAATGTCTGAAAGCCGGCATCGATATTCTGTGGATAGGTGCCCGTACCACTGCCAACCCGTTTGCGGTTCAGGAAATAGCCGACGCACTGAAAGGTGTGGATGTTCCGGTATACGTAAAGAACCCGGTCAACCCCGACCTGGAATTGTGGATCGGTGCACTGGAACGTATCAACAATGCAGGACTGAAACGTCTGGGAGCTATCCACCGCGGATTCTCTTCGTACGACAAGAAGATTTACCGTAACCTGCCGCAGTGGCATATTCCTATCGAACTGCGCCGTCGTATTCCGAACCTGCCTATCTTGTGCGACCCGAGCCATATCGGCGGTAAGCGTGAACTGATTGCACCGCTTTGCCAGCAGGCTATGGACTTGGGACTGGACGGACTGATTGTCGAATCTCACTGTAACCCGGACTGTGCATGGAGTGATGCCGCACAGCAGGTCACTCCCGATGTACTCGATTACATCCTCAACCTGCTGGTTATCCGTAAGGAACACCAGTCGACTGAAAGCCTGCACGAGCTTCGCCAGCAGATAGACAGTTGCGACAACGAACTCATGGAAATCCTTGCCAAACGTATGCGTATCTGCCGTGAGATTGGTACTTTCAAGAAAGAACATAACATGACGGTTCTCCAGACCGGACGTTACAACGAAATTCTCGACAAGCGTGGTGCACAAGGCTCACTCTGCGGAATGGATGCCGACTTCATCAAACAGGTATTCGAGGCTATCCACGAAGAAAGTGTACGCCAGCAACTGGAAATCATCAACAAGTAATTACTACAAGAAAGGAATCAGAAACCACGTACTCCCCTACCACGGCAGCAGCGAGTTTCTGATTCTTCTTTATCACAATTCAACGAACTATGAGAATATTAATTCTGGGAGCAGGAAAAATGGGCTCGTTCTTTACCGATGTATTGAGCTTCGACCACGAAGTTGCGGTATACGATGTCGACCCCAAGCGTCTGCGCTTCATGTACAACTGCCTTCGGTTCACCGATACCAGCGAAATAGAAACATTCAAACCCGAACTGGTCATCAATGCGGCAACCGTCAAATATACACTGAATGCCTTCAATCAGGTTCTTCCCCTTATTCCCAAAGACTGTATCATCAGCGATATAGCTTCTGTCAAGACCGGACTGAAAGAGTTTTATGAAAACTGTGGCTTCCGTTACGTATCTACTCACCCCATGTTTGGTCCTACATTTGCCAACCTCGACAAACTGAGCACGGAGAATGCTATCATTATCAAGGAAGGCGACCATCTGGGCAAGATTTTCTTCAAGGACCTGTATCAACGACTGGGACTGAATATTTTCGAATATACGTTCGAGGAGCACGATGAAACAGTGGCTTACTCTCTGTCTATCCCCTTTGTTTCCACATTTGCCTTTGCAGCGGTCATGAAACATCAGGATGCTCCGGGTACTACCTTCAAGCGCCACATGGCTATCGCCAAGGGAGTGATGAGTGAAGACGATTTTCTGTTGCAGGAAATTCTGTTCAACCCGCGTACTCCGGCACATGTAGAAGGTATCCGTACCGAGCTGAACGAGCTGCTGGACATCATCAACAAGAAGGATGCGACCAGAATGCGTGCCTATCTGGCAAAGATTCGTGAGCACATCAAATAAAGAAATAACGATTGCGGAAATCTCTCTGTTGCTGCCTCTGCAAGCGCGTAAAACAACAGAGAGATTTTTTTATGTCCCCCCATTGTACAGGCAGTAATAGGCGATAACTTTTTTTTATGACAGATTCTCGAACGGAAGTCGTACCTTTGCAGTACGAAAACCAATTTAATATTTACAATTATGTATAAATCAATTATTCGTCCCTGGTTATTCCGTATCGATGCAGAGAAAATCCACAACCAGATTATAACCATGCTTCATGTATATCGTCACCTGCCCCCGGTAAAAGGTCTGATCCGTTCGGCTTACCGTCCTAAGGCTGCTCCCTTCCAGTGGCAGAACCTGACATTCGGCAACCGTGTGGGACTGTCTGCCGGTTTCGACAAGGAAGCAAGTTGTTTCGACGAATTAAGTGATTTAGGCTTCGGATTCCTCGAAGTAGGAACGGTTACCCCCGAAAAGGTTGCCGGAAACCCCTCACCGCGCATCTTCCGTCTGCCGCAAGACCATGCCTTAGTATCCCGCACCGGCTTCAATAATCCCGGAAAGGCTGCCGTACTGGAAAATCTGAAACGGAAACGAAACGGAAAATATATACTGGGTGTCAATATCAACAGCAATCATCCGGCCGACGAAGCCCTGGCTGTAGCGGAGGTTACCGATCTGTATGATACGTTCAGCACGTATGCCGATTACTATACCATCAACTGGGGAAGCATCGCTCCCGAGATACTGGGTACCATACTCACTGCCCTGACTGACGAGAAGCAGCATGTACGCAAGCCTGTCCTGCTGAAACTTCCGGCTGATGTTCCTCTCGAAAAGCTGGACGGCATCATCAACTTTGCCTGCCAGCATCACGTCAGCGGATTCATCGCTACCGGACCGACACAAGACCGCTCGCTGCTCATCCACTCCAGTCAGTCGGAAATCACTCAGGTAGGTGCCGGAGGTATCAGCGGACTGCCGGTCATCCACAAGTCGGTAGAAGTTGTCAAATACCTTTCCGCCCATGCCCCCAAAGACATGCTGATTATCGGAGCTGGAGGCGTCATGACACCGCTGGAAGCCCACAACATGCTCAAGGCAGGCGCACATCTGGTACAGATTTATTCAGCCTTCATCTACGAGGGACCGGGCATCGTGAAACGTATAGCGGAAGCGTGCAAGTAAGTGCAAGATATATCCCTAAATATATCAACAATCAGTTTCAGAAAGAAGTACTTTCAAGAGATGGCTTTAAGAGTTCTTTCAGACTGAAACCAGCATATCTTCTTAAAGAAAAAGAAAGAGTCGTATCATCACTCAATGAAGTGAGTTTGATACGACTCTCTTTTATTTTTCAGCCTCCTGTAATTGGAGTATCCTCTTTGCTTACTTCTTGATGAAATACACCACCGTAGGCAGATGATCGCTGTAGCCGTTCATCCATCGGCCCCCCGCCTGTGTACGCAGCGGATAACCTTTATATCTGCCATCCGACTGTATCAGGAAATCGCGCTTGAAAATCTCGTGACTGTAATAACTCAGTTTCTTATGGCGTTTGTTCAGGAAATTACCCGTAAATACAATCTGATCGAACAAATTCCATTTGCCTCTGTATTTTAATGTACCGTCGCCTCCGGCAAGCGTATTCCACCACGGATTATACAAATCCTTCTTCTCTACGTCCTTGGTTTCACGTTTTGCTCCCAGGGCTTCTGCCATACTCTTGTCCATCGGATCATCGTTCATGTCGCCCATGATAACGATCTTGATCTTCGAGTCCAGACGCTGCAAGGAATCCTTCAAGGCACGCACCTGCACGCCCGCACGTTCACGAGCCGGCGAAGCAGCACCTCTGGACGGCCAGTGGTTCACGATGAATGCTACACGCTCGCCTGCCAATTTGCCGTCGGCTACAAGGAAACCACGAGTCGGACGGTCAGTCGGCTGAGCCAGTACATATGGCACCAGCTTTGTAGCTGTCACCGTATACAGTTTCGGGTTATAGAAAAACGCACAATCCACACCCCGTTCGTCCGGTCCCTCATAATGGATAATTTCGTAACCACGATTTGCCAGAGCCGGCTGTTTCAGCAAGTCCTCCAGCACACGACGGTTTTCCACCTCTGCCATACCAATGACCGCTGCCCCTTCGGGCACCTTATCGGTTGCCAGCGAACCAAGTACCGTCGACATATTCTTCAACTTCGACTGATACTTCTCCTCGTTCCACTTGTTCTTTCCGTCGGGCAAATATTCGTAATCCTTTTTACCCTCATCGTGGGTCGTATCAAACAAATTCTCCAGATTGTAAAAGGCAACTCCGTAAAGCGTACCTTTCTTGTCCTGAGCGTAGCCTGATACAACCAGGCACGCCCATATTACTGTCAACAGATATTTCTTCATACGCCTATTCTCCTCTATTACCACGCCCAGTCGTTCAGGTTGTAAGCAGCCTCTACTTCGTTTTCAATCACGTCGGGCAGGTTACAGAAGAAATCGATACCCGTTTCCTCTTCCAGCTTGTCTACAGAAACCACATATTCTTTCAGTTCGTCAGACGAAGGAGTTCTGTTCAATCCTTCCTTGTGAGGAACCAGGAAAGCAATGGCGTGGAATACATCGTCTTTCTGGCTCAGGATAGCCATGAAATAATATTCCGGACAAGCCAGTCCGTGAATGGTGAATCCGTTGGCATCGGTTGTAGGAGTACCACCCGATACGGCTGTACCCTTGAAGTTCTTCAGCAGTTTGTTCAGTGTACCACCTTTCGTCACATACACCTTGTCGTACGTACCGGTTGTAGTAGAACGTCCCCATGTCTGTACACGAGCCTCCAGTTTAGCCCAGAAACCACCGTTGAAGTCGTTCAACTGCGGCGACATGTTGCTGTAGTAGAAAGTCTGTTCGTTTGCCTCCTTCAGATACACACGGTCTTCCGAAGCACACAAGTGTCCTTTGTCGAAACCGTCGCTCTTATGGTCACTTTCCTGAGTCTGCATTTCTGCCGGAAGTTTCGGGTCTACTGCCCAGGCATCTGTACGCTTCACTGCATCGGCCGAAGTTGTTGTATCGAACGTAAAGGCTACCCAGTTGGCATGACGCTTGCTATTATCCCATTCCAGCGCATAGTTCAGAATCTGTACTCCGTCCATGGTTACATAATGATCGGCGTATACATTCTGGTCATTCAGATGAGGAATTTCGTATCCGGTTACCGAAACATTCTCATAACCCACGTTCGCATTGACATTATCATTCGGACGCTCTTCTGTCTGGTCGGTAACTACATATTCAATCGTTACATTGTTGCCACTGATATCGGTTACACGGAATTTCACAAAGCGGTAAACCGAAGACGCAGCATAGCGAGCCCAGTAAGCCGCACCAGCCGTAACGGTAGCATCCGACTGCCATTCTACGTTTGCAGGAACAGTGGTCATCTCATCCAGACGTGCAGCCGCTACCTGTGTAAAGCTGTAAGCACTGCCCGAAAATTTCTTGTCCTGAATATAGAGAGGAGAATCGAATCCTTCCGGCTGGAATACAGAAAAGCCTAATGAAGCATTTTCGTATCCTTTCAGGACAAGCGTAGAGGCTCCTTCCTGAGTCGTTTGTACATAACCATTGGGGATGGTATTCTGGTCATCGCAGCCGACATTGAACAAAGCCAGTGCCAGCCCTAAAATAAATAAATGTTTTTTCATAACTAAACCTGTTAAGATATCGTGAGTAAAGAGAAAAATATCCGCCGGTTCTTCTCCTCGTCAGAAAAAGAACCAGCGGATATACATTATAATATTATTCAGCTTCGTTTACCAAAGCATTCTTGATTTCCCAAGTCGGAGCAGCACTGTCTGTACTCTTGTAAACAAATGCAATGCGGATAACCTGACCTATGTACGCGCTCAAGCTATAAGGACCAACTTTGTAGAAGTCCCAGCTCTGTCCGTCGGACCACTGTGTTTCGTCGATTTCCACGTCGTCCCATGTAGCAGATTCCACGTCGTCTACATAGTCGGTAGAAACCTTAATCATCATGAATTCCGAAAGCGGATTGTTGTTCAGGAACTTGTGAGCTTCTTCGAACGACAACTGCGGCGATACAGCTTCCGACAAGTCGATAGCCGGAGTCAGCAGCCAGCTTTCGGTCGGATAGTTGGTATTGTTCATAAATGCCGAAGCCTTCCATCCGTAGCTTGCGTCACTCTTCCATACATAGCTTACACCTGTCAGTGCGATATCCTGTACAGTGAATCCACCGTCACTGCCACCAGTCAGTGCTTCATCCAGATAAACACCAGCCTGTGCGGTATACGTACCGTCGGCAGCCTTTTCGAAGATAGTAGTACGTGTAGAGTAGTTAGTAGACGCAGCCCATGTACCGTTCAGTGTATATTCCTCAACAATCGGGTTGCTGTCGGCTGTTTTCTTGTAAACCACTGCTACCTGTTCGCCCTTCACGGCATACGGGAATTTCTGTGCCAGATAAACCGGGAAGATAACCGATGGTTTAGAAACGTAGTCCGTACCGATTTCAGCGTAGAACTTCGGATCGGCAACCAATACATTTACATCTTCTTTATTATATTCAACCCATGCGCCGTCGCTGTATACATACAGTGCAGAAGAGTTAGCATAAGCACCCGAAGCACGTGTCATGCGCATCATAGCCGCAGCCACTTCGTTTTCAGGAACTTCCTTAAACAGACATACATCCCAATAGCTCTTTTCCTTCACCGAAGAATTTTTCAGTTCCACAGTCGGAGCGCACTGGTCTGTACTCTTATAACCGTATGCAATCACGATTTTCTGTCCCTTAAACTGGCTCAGGTCGATAGACTGATTGGTAAAAGTCCACGAGCTACCCACCTTCGATGCATCGTAAGTCAGGTCTGTCCAGGTAGCACCTGCCACATCACCCGTATAATTAGAAGAAACTCTTACGGTAAAGAAATCGGTAGCCTTGTTACCATTCAGGAAGTTGATAGCCAAAGTGAAGTTCAATACCGGAGCAGTAGCCTTCGAAAGGTCGATTTCCGAAGAAACCACATAACTTTCAGAAGCCAGATTCTTATTGTTTACGAAAGCAGAGCCTTTATAGTAACCATACGAATCGATTTTCCACACATACGTAGAACCTTCCGGCAGTTTTACATCCTTGATGGTGAACTTGTCGCTCTCCTTGTTCATCGGGTCGGAGAAATACATATAGCTTGATTCCGGATAAGCCCCGTAACTGTACTTATTATCCTTGGTATACGTCAGTTTTACAGTCTTGTTCTTTTCTACATTCACCAGTGCAAAGGTACCGTCTCCGTTGCTGTTCACGGTCCATTCACCACCTTCGGTAGGAAGTGAAGAAGAAACGTTGAAACTGTTGTATGTACCGCTCAGGTAAATATACTTCGACCAGCCGTTCAGCAAGGTAAATCCATTGTCGCTCTTACCCAGTGTAACCACCTGTTCCGCACCGTCGGCATTGGCAATCACACCATTCTCGCCCACCGTAATAGGCGACGGGTTCATATAACCATAGTTATAACTTTCCTTGTCCAGTTTTCCGAACGGATAATAGTTACCGTCGTCAGCCTTGGCAGCAATCACATAGTTACCAGCCTCGCCGTCGAACGAAGTCACCTTCTGGTACACCATCGGAACGACAGAACCACCGCCAGCACTCGGCTCAAATTCAGAATATGCATAGTTTACCACCATCATATCTCCCTCGGCAGGATTGCTTACGGCACCCGACAACACTTCAGGAAGTTTCTTCAGGGTAGACGGAGAAAGATAAGTAGCCGAAGCCGTTTCACCCCATACATTGCGGTAATCGGTATTCGAAAGCGTATATTCCTTCAGGTTCTTGAAGTCGGCCAGATAAGTAGACGGTTCCTTATACATGTTGTACGAAACCGAGAAACGAGATCCGGCATCAGCCTGCGGATATTTTTCAGTAATGAAAGCCGGCAGGAACCATTCAGCTTCAGTCTTGCTGGCAAAATATCTGTTTTTTCCGATAGCCTCGAGCGCTGCTACATACGTACCGTTTTCGGGGTCTTTCGACAAAGCGATTTCCTTGTTGGTTGCATTATTGGCAATGGTTGCATAATCTGCTGCCGCCAATTTGATAGCGACTCCCTTCTTTACATCCGAAATCTGAGAGTCGAGGTTAAACTGGTCATTATAATCATCACATGCAGTCAGCGAAGCCAGCAATGCGGTTGATATAAATAATATTTTTTTCATAAATTCTATTCTATTAAACAGGTGATTAGAAGTTTACTTTCAATCTCACACTATACGTACGTCCGAAAGCATAGTAACAGTAAATCGTCTGGTCCGAAACCTCTCCCGATTTAGGATTGAATGCTTTAGAAATGTACTGGTAGTCAAGCAGGTTGTTCACGTTTCCAGACAGAGTAGCATCCAGCTTACCCAGTTTGAAACGATAAGAAGCATTCATATCAATCTGACTTGCAGCAGGTATCTTCCATGGGTCGGCGATGCTGATTTCCTTACCCAGTTTCAGGTCGCTTCCGCTGAAAGAATAGTAAGCATAGTTACGTCCGTAGTAAGTCCAGTCGGCACCCACACGGATAGACTTGTTGATCTTGAAGGTAGCACCCAGAGCAGCAGTAGTCTGAGCAGAACCACCTACACGTACACCCTTCAGGTTGATGGAAGCCGATACATGGTCGGGAGCACCGATGCCACTTGCCTGTGTACCGTCTTCTCTCAGCGGCATACCCTTGTCGTCGTAAGCATAACCAGTAGCGTTGCTGTCCCATTTCCAGTCACCCAAAGAGAACATACCGGTAATGTCCAGCCATCTCAGCGGAGTAATCTTCACATCCAGTTCCACACCCTTGTGCAGTGCGTTTACACCGGTCATGTTCATGTAGTATTCCGTACGTTCCTGATTGTCGAGCTGACCAGACTTTGTCATCGCCTTGTCCAGCCATTTGGTCCAGTAAGCATTCACGTTGGCAGTCAGCCAGCTGTTGCGGAAACCATAACCCAGCTCGAACGACAACACCTTCTCGTTCTTGGCATCCTTGTTGATGGCGTGGCTTGCATTAGCCTGCATGAACGCACCGTAAGAGAACTTCGGCGCACGGCTGATGTAACCCAAGTTGAAGAATACGTTATGATTGTCGGTGATATTGTAGTTGGCACCACCTTTTGCAGTAAATCCGATGAAGCTGACATTATCCGATTTGGCATGAGCCTTGTCGTAGAACAGACGGTCGTAACGCCAGTAAGTAGTGTTCGACAATGAACCTGCCAGGAAAGCCGACAGCTTGTCTTTGTTGAACTCGCCCTGGAAGAAAGCACCTTCCTGCAGCACATGTCCGTCGTAGTCACGGTAAACCACGTCGCCTACACCCAGCTTTTCATACTTCCACATCGGGTCGGCAGCAGCGATATTGTTTTCAGCCAGCACATCGCCACGGGTAGAGTCCATGAAGTACTGACCACCGTACAAGTCTGAAATTTCGTTGGTGTGTGTACCCTTGTAGTAACGGAAATCCACACCTCCGTAGAAGTCGATATACTTGCCGAACTTGGTAGTATAAGTCGACAGCAAACCATACCAGTTGTGATAGTTCTTCGACAAGCTCATGGCAAGCATAGAACCGTATTCACTCTGCGCATTGATGTCTTCGATAGCTCCATAGTCGAACGTACCGTCCGGTTTACGGAATTTAGTCTGAAGCACGCCATAGTTGGCACCCTTCCAGTCCTGATAAGAATAACCATAATATTCATTACCCTGTCCGGAGTAACCGTAACCACGACCGATAGAAACATAAGCAACCGTACTCAACGATGACTTTTCGTCAATCTGCCACTGATGGTTCAAGCTGATCTGCGGCTTGTGGTACGAGTTATATTCGCTGGTACGGCGACGTCCTTCGTTATCGAAACCATAAGTAGAATTGTATTTGTAATTCTTCACGCCATACACCTCTTCAGTCATCTTCCAGTCGGCGATTGTCAAGGCACCATTACGCTGATAGTGCGTCTGCGGAGCACCGAAAACAGTCAACGACAACTGATGAGCATCATTCAGACGCTTTGAAATATTCAAGAAGTAATTGTATCCTTCGAAGTCGCTACCCTGTACATATCCGTCACCCCAGGTCTTGGCACCCAGCAACGTCATGGCCCATCCCGACTTGGAAAGACCGGTAGACACGCTGAACAGGATTTTGTTCATACCGTCGTTACCCAGCGAATATGCTACTGTACCGCCTTTCTTGCTTTCCAGACTCTGAGTGATGATATTAATCGTACCACCCACAGAAGGAGCAGAAACCTTAGAAGCACCCAGTCCGCGCTGTGTCTGCATCGTACGAGTCACATCGGTCAGTCCGGCCCAGTTCGACCAGTAAACTCCACCCCATTCCATATCGTTCATCGGCACACCGTTCACCATCACGGCGATATTCTCATTACCGAATCCACGCATATAGATTTCAGAGTCACCATATCCACCACCGTCTTTGTTGGCATGTACACCCGGAGTAGATTTCAGGATTTCAGGAAATTCCTGTGTACCCAGCTTTTCTTCGATGAAATCCATGGCTACACTCGATACGGCAACCGGTGTCTTACGGGCTACTGCGATAGACGAAGTAATCACCACATCATTCAGCACATGTGCGTCCGACTCCATAGAAACTGTACCAAGATCAACAACACCCTTCTTGGTTATTTTCATGGTTTTGGTCTTGTATCCCAAATACTTGAATTCGATGGTTACTCCCGACTTCTGTATTTTCAACGAGAACACTCCGTCGATGTCCGTTACAGAACCTTCAGTTGAACCTTGCACGGAAACCGTTGCCCCGATAAGAGGCTCATTATTTTCCGCATCTACAATCTTGCCTTTCAATGTAGCCTGAGCTACAGCAGTGACTGTACTAAATATGACAAGCACCGCAAACAATAGAAAATGCTTCAATTGATTTTTCATACGTTTTCTCAAATTGTTTTTGTGTTATTAATAAATCAAACACAAATATAGCAAAAAAATTTAAAAAATCAGGAGCAAAAGTCAAATTTATCAGGACATTAACTCGATTATGTTAATTAATTTATTATTAAAAATGCAAATAATATGCAATACAAGCCAGCCTACGGATTTTACGCCGACACTATCACACCGAAAGCAAAATTATCCTTTACATTTTCCTCACAAAAACAGAAAATCACATAACATTTTATCAGGAACGCAAAAATTTAACAGAAATGAAACATCCCTGCACGTAGTTGCGATTTAAGCAAGTTCGCACCGGCAGCAGGTCGAAAAAAAGGGAGCCAAACAGCAGGCGGGACACCGACGGCACCACGGGTGTCACCACTTACCACTCTGTTTCACAGGCAATTATCACCCAAAGCGGGACACGGGTGTCACCACCAACGGCACCACTCTTTCCTTTTATATATAATAAACAAAGATATAATCAAAGAAGAGTTTCGGCCGAAACTCCGGGGAGGGCATTGAAAGCAGAAAGGCATTAACTTTTTTTAAGCCTGCGAAAATTCCGGACTTTTCCACAAGACCTTCAGCAGAATTTGTACAAAAGATTTTAGTTTTTGTACAAAAACCGGTAAATCGCCCCGTCATCACCCGGAAAACCCTCCCCCGATTTCCGCCACAAGCCGTCCGAAACCCGAAAGAAAGCCGTCCAAACACGAGGAAAAACGCCCGTTTTTTAGTATCTTTGCAAAGATAAGAACTTAACCCAACCAACGAATCATGGCGAAAGAAAAAACCGTATATGTTTGCACCAACTGCGGACAGGAATCGCCCAAATGGGCAGGCAAGTGTCCGTCGTGCGGGCAGTGGAACACGTTTGTGGAAGAGGTGGTGCGCAAGGAAGTGCCCGTAGCCAAGCATGTGGCGCACGGTATCGAGTCGGTACGCTCGAAACCGCAGCGGCTGCACGAAATCACCTCGGGAGAGGAAGAGCGCATCGACATGGGCGACGACGAGCTGAACCGCGTACTGGGCGGCGGACTGGTAGAGGGTTCGCTCACGCTGATAGGCGGGGAACCGGGCATCGGAAAGTCGACACTGGTGCTGCAGACGGTACTCCGGCTCACGGACAAGAAGGTGCTGTACATTTCGGGCGAAGAGAGTGCACGGCAGTTGAAGCTGCGTGCCGACCGCATCCCCCATCCCGAGGCAAGCAACCTGCTCATTGCGTGCGAAACGTCGCTGGAGCAGATTTTCACGAACATCAAGAACACGGCTCCCGACCTGGTGGTCATCGACTCCATACAGACCATTTCGACGGAGAACATCGACTCGTCGCCGGGCAGCATCGTACAGGTGCGCGAGTGTTCGGCTTCCATCCTGAAATTTGCCAAGGAAACGGGTACGCCGGTCATCCTCATCGGGCACATCAACAAGGAGGGCAGCATCGCCGGACCGAAGGTGCTGGAGCATATCGTCGATACGGTGCTTCAGTTCGAGGGCGACCAGCACTACATGTACCGCATCCTGCGGAGCATCAAGAACCGTTTCGGAAGTACGGCGGAACTGGGTATCTACGAGATGCGTCAGGACGGGCTGCGGCAGGTGAGCAACCCTTCGGAACTGCTGCTGACGCAAGACCATGAGGGCATGAGCGGCATTGCCATCGCCTGTGCGGTAGAGGGTATCCGTCCGTTCCTCATCGAGGTGCAGGCGCTGGTGAGCACGGCGGCATACGGTATGCCCCAGCGTTCGGCTACGGGATTCGACCTGCGCCGCATGAACATGCTGCTGGCGGTGCTGGAGAAGCGTGTGGGATTCAAGCTGGCACAGAAGGATGTCTTCCTGAACATCGCGGGGGGACTGAAGGTGAACGATCCGGCTATCGACCTGGCGGTAATCAGTGCCATCCTGTCGAGCAACATGGACACGGAGATTGAAGCGGGCGTGTGCATGGCGGGCGAAGTGGGACTGAGCGGCGAAATCCGTCCCGTAAACCGCATCGAGCAGCGCATCAGCGAGGCGGAGAAGCTGGGCTTCACACGGATGCTCGTCCCCAAGCATAACCTGCAGGGACTGGACCGCAAGAAGATCAAGATCGAGCTGGTACCCGTGCGCAAGGTGGAAGAGGCTTTCCGGCAGTTGTTCGGGTAAAAGAGTGCTAACAAGATAATTTATGGCAAAGAAATTCAACATACGAAACAGTACGGCAGAATTTCTCATTTTCCAACTTGAAGGAAAAGAGAACGGTATACAAGTGCTCTATAAAGACGAAACAATCTGGGCTACGCAAAAAGCAATAGCCGAGCTGTTCGACATAGGAGTGCCAGCCATCAGCAAGCATCTGAAAAATATATTCGAAGACGGTGAGCTGAATGAAAATTCAGTTATTTCCAAAATGGAAACAACTGCCTCCGACGGGAAAATGTACAACACCCGGTTTTATAATCTTGATGCCATTATTTCTGTTGGCTACCGGGTGAACTCCGTACGTGCTACCCAGTTTCGCCAGTGGTGTACTTATGTGTTACGCCAATTTGCCATACGTGGCTATGTGATAGACAAGAAGCGTATGGAAAACGGAGCGTTTATCAGTGTTGACTACTTTGAACATCTGCTTGCCGAAATCAGGGAAATACGACTGAGCGAACGTAGGTTTTACCAAAAGCTGACAGATATTTACGCTACGGCCATCGATTACAACAAGGATGCACCTACTACACGCGCGTTTTTCAAAAAAGTACAAAACAAAATGCATTATGCCGTTCACGGGCATACAGCAGCCGAGCTTATAGTGGCACGCGCCAACGCAGAAAAGGAACACATGGGACTTACAACATGGGAAAATGCTCCCGACGGTAAAATCGTAAAACCGGATGTAAGCGTGGCAAAAAATTATTTGAAACAAACGGAACTCGAAGATATGGGACGACTGGTCAATGCGGTTCTCGATATGGCAGAACGTATGGCAAACCGGCATATTCCTATGAGCATGGAGGACTGGGCTAAACGTATCGACATCATTCTCGAAGCTGGAGGTGATGCCGTACTGACAGATGCTGGAAAAATAACAGCCGAATTTGCCAAGTCTTTTGCAGAAACGGAATTTGAGAAATATCGCATCATACAAGACAGGCTCTTCAGCTCAGACTTCGACCGCTTCAATACAGACAGCTTATTATCATTTAAACCTGACTCTGATTCATAGTAAACAAAAACAACCATTTATGATACAAGAATACCAGTTAAGAGTTCTGCCCGAGCAGGCAGCCAGCGAACAGCATATCAAACAATACGTGAGCCGCGAGAAGGGGCTCGACATTCGTACCATCCACGCCGTACGGGTGCTTCGAGCTGGTACCCGTACGCAAGGTGGAAGAGGCTTTCCGGCAGCTGTTCGGGTAAAAGAGTGCAAAAAACAAATGACAAGTCATGATGACGCAGAATAAAGAATTGGACAGGATTTTCTTTGTGACTTTCTGCATGGAACAGTACAGGCATGAGCACAATATGACAGGAAAAGAGGTTGCCGACCTTTTCTCCCAACAAGGAGTATTGACTTATCTGGAAGAAAATTTCGAAATTCTCCACACACAAAGCCGCCAGTGGCTGATGGAGGAAATCGACCACCAAGGAGGTACATCTATGAATCTGGAAGTAACAAACAATAACCTGTATTTGTTTTTACCCGGCAAGATAGCCCGGATGATACAGATTTATGCCCGGCAGCAAGGAGTAAGTATCAAGGAAGCACTGCTACGCTTTTACCGCTCTGATACCTACCGCCGACTTACAGACCAGTCGACCCAACTGTGGCATTATGGTCCCGTAGCTCTGTATGAAGAGTTCTTGGAAGAAGAAAAAAACGTAAACAAAAACAACCATTTATGATACAAGAATACCAGTTAAGAGTTCTGCCCGAGCAGGCAGCCAGCGAACAGCATATCAAACAATACGTGAGCCGCGAGAAGGGGCTCGACATTCGTACCATCCACGCCGTACGGGTGCTGAAGCGGAGCATCGATGCCCGCCAGCGGACGATTTACGTGAACCTGAAGGTGCAGGTGTTCATCAACGAAACGCCTACCGAGGAGGAGTTCGTGCGGACGGAATACCGCAACGTGGAGGGTAAGCCTCAGGTGATTGTGGTGGGTGCCGGACCGGGCGGTCTGTTTGCTGCCCTGCGCCTGATAGAGCTGGGACTGCGTCCGGTAGTGGTGGAGCGCGGAAAGAATGTGCGCGACCGCAAGACGGATCTTGCCCGCATCAGCCGTGAGCACAAGGTGGACCCGGAATCGAACTACAGTTTCGGTGAAGGAGGTGCGGGAGCTTACTCCGACGGCAAGTTGTACACGCGCAGCAAGAAGCGTGGCAGCGTGGACAAGATTCTGAACGTGTTCTGCCAGCACGGGGCAAGTACTTCCATCCTGATAGACGCGCATCCGCACATCGGAACCGACAAGTTGCCGAGGGTGATCGAGAACATGCGAAACACCATCATCGCCTGCGGTGGAGAGGTACACTTCCAGACACGCATGGACGCCCTGCTCATCAAGGACAACAAGGTGGCAGGCATTGAAACGAATACGGGAAAGACCTTCCACGGTCCGGTGATTCTGGCTACGGGACATTCGGCACGCGACGTATACCGCTGGCTGTATGCCAACGGAGTGACCATCGAACCCAAGGGTATCGCCGTGGGGGTACGTCTGGAGCATCCGTCGATGCTGATCGACCAGATTCAGTATCACAACAAGAACGGACGCGGAAAGTATCTGCCGGCAGCGGAATACAGTTTCGTGCAGCAGGTAGACGGTCGCGGGGTGTACAGCTTCTGCATGTGTCCGGGAGGATTTGTGGTGCCGGCAGCCAGCGGACCTCACCAGATAGTGGTGAACGGCATGAGCCCCAGCAACCGTGGCACGAAGTGGAGCAACTCCGGTATGGTGGTGGAACTGCGTCCCGAAGACCTGCTCCTGCCCGACTTGCAGCTTCAGGCGTGCGAAACCATTCAGGGTTCGGCAGAGGCACAGACCGAGGAACTGATTGCCCGTTCGGGAAAACTGCCCGAGGGAAGCGTGCATACGCTGGCTGTGATGCACTTTCAGGAGAAGCTGGAACAGCTCTGCTGGCAGCAGGGTAACATGCGACAGACGGCTCCTGCGCAGCGCATGGCGGACTTCATCAACCGGAAGGTGAGCTACGACCTGCCCGACACGTCGTACAGTCCGGGACTGGTTTCTTCGCCGCTTCATTTCTGGATGCCGAAATTCATCAGCAGTCGTCTGAGCCGCGGCTTCCAGTTGTTCGGCAAGAGCTCGCACGGCTTCCTGACCAACGAGGCAGTAATGATTGCCGTGGAAACACGTACCTCGGCACCTATCCGCATCGTGCGCGACAATGAAACCTTGCAGCACGTCACCGTAGAAGGGCTGTTCCCCTGCGGAGAGGGTGCGGGCTATGCAGGCGGTATCGTGTCGGCAGGTATCGACGGCGAACGGTGTGCCGATGCCGTGGCGGCGTACTTGCAGCGGAATTAATCTCACAGCATCCTTATAAACTGTTATCAGTACCCGATAAAATGAATAGCTGCAGTATGGTTTCTGTAAATAAGCAGTAGCACCTAAATGTGCAATAATCAATTATCTATCAGCGAACTATCAGTAACTTAAAACTTTTTACCGGATAGTAATCATAAACTTTATTCAATTGCGTCCGCACTACGGTCGCAATTGAACTGAACACATTATAAATCGATAGATAAACGAGCAGGTACAACAGACGAAGACAGATCCATTTCCAAACGAAAAAAAGTGAAAATGAGAAATAAAAAAGGTTTTGGAAAAACTAAAAGCCTTTTTCAATCGTTTCTTTGATATAGCATCCCTCCGACATGAATCAATGAACCTGTGTGAAAAACATAACCTATAACCAAGATGCAACATATCCCTGAAATAGCAATCGTAGAACAGAATACGCTGACGGCACTGGGCTTGCAGACCATTCTGGAAGAACTTATCCCCGTAGCGACCATCCGCAGATTTCCGTCGTTCGCCAGACTGATAGACGATACGCCGGACATGTACAGCCATTATTTTGTTTCGGCACAGACGTACTTCGAGCATACGTCGTTTTTCCTGGAACGACGTCCGAAGACCATCGTGCTGGCAGCGGGCGAACAGCCTCTGCTGAACGGTGTCCCTACCCTGAATGTCTGTCTGCCGCAGGACAAGCTGGTGGCTTCCATCATGCAGATGCGGAAACAGGGACACGAAGCGACACATCATCCGGTATCTCCGCAAGAAATGCAGCAGAGCCATGATCTGTCGCCTCGTGAAATAGAGGTACTGGTACTCATTACCAAGGGGCTTATCAACAAGGAAATAGCCGACAAGCTGAACATCAGCCTGACGACGGTTATCTCGCACCGCAAGAACATTACCGAGAAGCTCGGCATCAAGTCCGTTTCGGGGCTTGCCATCTATGCCGTGATGCACGGGTATGTGGAAGCCGACCGGATATGATACGGGGTACGTATCAGTCCAGTCTAATCTCCGCCAGCGGAAAGTCCGTGCCAAGCCGGTAAAAGCATACGTGTGGCTTGCACATTAGATTCCGGCAACACCGGCATCCAGCAGGTTCGTCCCTTACTGACTGGTAACATGCAGCACAATATCTGGAATATTAAAACCCATATATAAGAAAAAATATCTTGAATAAAAACCTGAGAATAAATAAAAAATCGTTCTGATTTTTTATTGGGAGAGGGAAATCCAATTATCTGAAACATGGGTAAGCCATACATAACAGCTTTTACATTAGCAACCACCCGCATAACTCTTTTACAACCTTACGAAATATGTAAATTATAAAGGCATCCTAATTCCCTCTACATATAAAAAATAATATCATTAAAAGCAAAAAAAGAATTAACTCCCAATTTGACAACACAAAAAGCTAATCAATAATTCATCATTCGACTTTTCTCCCAATTGCATAAACTTACTTCCCTTTCAAAAAGTTTGATGCTACCGTAATTTTGTCACATCAAAAAATTAATTATTAATCTTAAAATGAAACTATGATGAATAGAAAGCTTATTTTAGGCAGTCTTTTATTATTGGGTATAGTCAGTGCACACGCACAATTTACTCCCATTACCAGAAATGCAAACATTGCTACATCGGAAAATTTTCCAGTCAATGAAGGAGGAATTCATGGTTACGTACGAGCATCTGCATGGGGGTTCGGACAGGATGGAGGTGAAAACGGTAGTGAAAACTATGACTTCGCCAGTACATTTGCAGAAGCAGGTATTCGTGCCAATTATAAAAAAGGATTTGGTGAAGGTTACTTCATTTTTGCCGGTGAAGCACGTCTACGCTATGGACAATATCTGAATGGCAAAATGGATAATAAAACAAATATCGGAACAGCAATCAATACCAATGACCGGTACAAAACTACTTTAGATCTGAAAGACCTATATGTAGGCTACCGTAGTCATAAATGGGAGGTAATATTGGGTAACCAAAATGTACAATGGGGGCGTGGACTCGGTTCAAATCCGACAAACAACATTTCTCCAAGCGATATGCTCTTCCTTTCTGCTAACCCAGAAGATAAAAAAATGTATAATTTTATGCTTACTACTGATTTTCAGTTTCGAAAAGGACTGGACTTACAGGTAGTAGCTGTACCAATGGTACGTTCTTCATATTTGCCTTTGCAAGCCTTTAACCTGGGCGGACTGAATATGCTGGGCCAAACGATACCTGAAGCCAAAATCAAGAACGGAACTATTGCAGCCCGATTAAACTTAAACAATGGCCCTATGGGAGCTTCCATCTCCTATTATAATGGCTGTGATCCATTTCCAAACCTACATGCCGACTGGCAGGATGGAGATCCATCGAAAGGACAGGTAATGGCGTGGACCGAGAATTGTCGAAAACAAACAATTGGTGCCGATTTTTGCGTACGTATTTCAGGTGAAATGCGTGGTGGTAACTTTGTGCCCACAAATGACTGGATGATTACGGGGGAATTTGCCTATAACTTCTACAAGAATCCAAACAACGTAGGGTATATCCCTCAGGACAACTTTGCCTTTACTTTAGGCGTGTTAAAAATGATTAATATGTCAAATAATGTCGACGCATTTACTATCGGAATGTCATGGTATGGAAAATATACCCCAAATTACAAGACCTTAAAATTCGATTTAACGAATCCGGTAAGTTATATGGAAGATATGAATGTCAGTCTGGGACGTTTCTTTAACGGTCAACAGGCCAAACTAGACCATACACTGATGCTGATTCTTTCACAATCAGCACTACGTAAGAAACTGAGTTTCTCTCTAATGTGTTCATATGGCCTGATTAAACCGACAGATATCACAGGAAGCTTCAAGGATAAAAACAATGCAACTATCTATCCACAAGCCAACTATAACATATCCAAGAATCTCTCTTTATCTGCCGGATATATGCGCATGTTCGGTGCTAATGCACCATATTACGGTCCAATTATGGGAGGGTGTTTCGTAGAATTGAAAGCTAAAATTTAATCTGTAGTCTTAAAATAATTATATTATGAATAACTATATTTTGTCTATTATTGCTTCATTGGGGGTAACTTTTATAGGAAATCAGGCAGTAAATGCACAATGGTTAAATCCCAATACAACTAATGTCGATAGTTTAATCAACACATTGACTCCGAAAGAGAAATTCCAACAGATGTATGGTGTACATGATGGTACTACATACACTATTAACAGTGCATTGAGAGCCGCTTTTACTGGTAAAGGCTCCATGATAACCAGTGGAAGAAACAAAGATAAAGGAATTCCGGGATTTACATTCGTCGATGGTCCGAAAGGAGTCAGCTATCATGGTAAACACATTGTCTTCCCTGCCCCAGTATTACGAGGATGTTCCTTCGATCGTGAACTGGAATATCGGGTAGGACAAGCATTGGCCACCGAAACAGCGGCATGTGGTGCCAACTACATAGGAGCCTTGACATTGAATCTAACTACACATCCTCATTGCGGACAGGCAGAGTTATGGTATGGAGAAGATCCCTATCATGCAGCTCTCATGGGAGTGTCTCTAACTAAAGGAATCCAGAAAGATCATAAAGTAATGGCTTGTGCTAAGCATTTTGCCATGTTCGAGTTGGAAACAAATAAAGGAGAAATCAATGCAATAGTAGATGAACGTGCGTTGAATGAGATCTACCTGATTCCATTTATGAAAGCTGTACAAGATGCTGATGTAGCCTCTATGATGACCAGCTACAACAAGGTAAACGGTGAGTTTGCAAGCGGAAACAAGATACTTTTGGACGATATAGCACGTAAACGTTGGGGATTTCAGGGGTTCTATACTTCAGATTGGGGCTTCAGCGTATACGATGGCCTAAAAGCAATCAAGGCTGGTACTAATGTAGAGATGCCTGCAGATGTCCATTTCCGCACCGATTCCATTTATGCAATGATGGATAAAGGTACAATAAACTGGAATGATATCCACCGTCTGATCAAGCCTACGATTAGCACAAAACTGAAATATGGAGAAAATAAAGCATACCGTTTAAGTCGCAAAACAAAGAAAGAATTAACTGCGCTATCACAAGAAGCTGCCGAAAAGTCTATTGTATTGCTGAAAAATGAAAACATACTTCCTTTAAATCCCAAAGAGCTGAAAAGGATATTAGTGGTCGGCGATTTGGCAAAAAATGGTAATTTAGGCGAATATCATTATGTGCCTGACCACAACTATACTGATGAAGTGACTCCGCTGCGCGGCATACGCCGGTATCTGAAAAAATATGGGGTGAGCGTAACCTACTGTTCGGGGGAAGATCTGAACGAATTGTCAATGCTGGCACAGAATGCTGATGCAATCGTGGTTTGTGTAGGACGAACAGACTATACACAAAGTCAGAATTCTGTCAACCCTGATACAATGTATCCGCTGGCAGATTACAATGGCGGTGACCGAAATAATCTTGATTTAAGTCTGTATGAACAGAGTATTCTACGTACCACTTATCGCGCTCATAAAAAAACAGCAGTCGTCTATTTCGGGGGATCGGCTGTGATTACCACTCCGTGGGAACGCCTTGCCCCATCCATTTTATTTGCAGGATTTGGAGGTATTAATGGTGGTAATGCGTTAGCTAAGGTTCTGTTTGGTGAAGTAAATCCATCCGGAAAACTTTCGTTTTCCATATACCGGAGTGAAAGCGACTATCCGGAAATTCCAGATAACCCATTTGTCAAAGCCACTACCAAGAATGATGCCTATGATCCATACGTTGATCCATATGATGTTAACTATGATTATTATTTTGGTTATATGTTAGCTGACAAGAAAAACATTCAGGTTTCTTATCCGTTTGGATTCGGACTGAGTTACACAGACTTCTGTATCAGAAACATACTTTTAGACAAAAAGACATATCGCGAAGGAGAAACTGTAAAAGTCAGCTGCCTACTGAAGAATACGGGTAAACGTCAAGGTGGTGAAGTGATTCAGGCTTACATTGGTGTAAATCATTCAGAAGTAGACCGACCTAAAAAAGCATTAAAGAATTTTGCAAAAGCTTATCTGGACGCAGGAGAAGAAAAGCGCATGGAAATCGAAATTCCAGTCAAAGATTTAGCTTACTGGGATGAAGCGACTCATACTTGGAAAATTGAAAAAACTCGTTATACACTTTATATCGGAACTTCATCTCAAGACAGCGATCTTCAGAAAATAGAATTTGACGTAATTTGAGATTAATGCAGAATGTACAATTCCTTCATTCACAGGAAAGCATCATAGCCTACCATTGAATGAAGGAATTTTTTATATACTTTGATTTCTGTAGTTTTTAGGAGAAATACCAGTATGTACCTTAAAATATTTTCCAAAAGAAGACTGGTCGGGAAAATTAAGTTTGTCGCTAATCTGTTGAATAGACAAAACAGAAGAATGAAGCAACGCTTTGGCTTCCAGTATTACAAATTCGTCAATCCAATCATTAGCAGATTTTCCAGTATATTCTTTAATCAGTTGCGACAAGTATTTGGGTGTTAAGGACAATTTTTCTGCATAAAACCCAACAAGACGTTCTTTCCGATGATTCTCCTCTACTAATCTAAGAAACTGAGTACAAAGTTGTTCCTGTTTGTTATCTTTCTTATTGAAAGACTCTATCCGAATGATATTAGAATGTTGTTGATAATAGAAAGCCAACAACTGGTGTTGGATGATTTTTTTTATATGAGGATGCTGGGGGGTACGAAGAATATTGCTGAGCATGTGAAAATGCATCAGATTACATTCCAATTCTTCGGTACTTAATGGCACAACAGGCTGTGCAAAAACAGAATAAGAAAGCTGCAACCTTTCATCGATATCAGACACTATATCATTGTTCAAGTTATTAGAAAGTATAAGGAAAACACCCTTACAATCCGTACTGATTTCCTCAAACATGAGAATCTCAGTGGCAGGAAGAATCAACAGACAAGGTGCCTGGGCATGATACCGTTTCAGGCCCATCTGAAATTTAATAGAACCACTTAAACAAATAATAGAAATAGAAACATTCAGCGTAAAAGGTTTAGTGAATGTTGGAAGATCTTTCATATCCTCAGAGAGCATGAAGTAATCATCTATGGCCAATACTTCTTTTCCTTCTTTATTTTTTAAAAACGCCTGCCACGTTAATGGAGTTATATTTTCCAGCATAACATATAAGATTTTTTTCAATACTCAGCAAAAGAATATATCACCTTAATTAGCAATAAAACAATAAAATTCCTTTATGAAACAAATTTTAAAATCATTACAAAGTTAGTAATTTATTTGAAACAATAAATGATTTGTTATATAAACATAAATTACCATCTGCACATTCTTGAGAATTTCTACTTAAAAAGGTTTTACAAACATAATATACAAGAAAAGCCCGTCGGTGATTCAGAGTCATTCACTTCATCACCGACGGGCTTGTTTATAGCTTATGTTTTCCCATCTTATTTTTCAGCCGGAGCAGCCGCTTCTTTTGCCTGCTTCAGCTTCTGTTCGATAGGATCCTTGTACTGAGTCTGGAGTTTCACCAGTTCAGCCTTCAGGTCTTCTGTAATCTTTTCATAACCCGGCTGACCGTAGATATTGTGCATTTCGGTCGGGTCTTCCTTCAAATCGTACAATTCCCATTCGTCGATGTCGTTGTAGAAATGAATGAGCTTGTAGCGGTCGGTACGTACGCCGTAGTGACGTTTTACCATGTGTTCTGCCGGGAACTCATAGAAGTGATAATACAGCGACTTACGCCAGTCGGCAGGCTTCTCACCCTTCAACAGCGGAACCAGCGATACACCCTGAATATCTTCGGGAATAGGTGCTCCGGCAAGTTCGAGGAAGGTCGGGGCATAGTCGATGTTCTGTACCATCTGAGGAATTTCACCTTTCGCCTTGAAGTCTTTCGGCAGGTGCATGATCAGCGGGGTATGCATGGATTCCTCGTACATGAAACGCTTGTCGAACCAGCCATGTTCGCCCATGTAGAATCCCTGATCGGAGGTATAGACTACCAGTGTATTGTCGAGCATGCCCTTTTCTTTCAGGTAGTCGAGTACACGACCCACATTTTCGTCGAGCGACTTCACCACCTTAGCATAGTCGCGCATGTAGCGCTGGTACTTCCATTCGGCCAGTTCCTTACCCTGCGGATTCTTCTTGTAGAAGTCGTCGATAATCGGCTGGTAGAAGTCATCGTACACCTTACGGTCTTCCGGACTCAGGCGACCGATGTAGCTTTCGTATCTTTCCTTCAGCGGAGAAGTCTTGTCAGCACGGTCCATCTTGTTGTCGTAAATCAGGTCCATGTTCTTCCAGATACTCATTTCCTGAGCAGCGGCAGCAGGACGACCTTCGTAGTCATCGTAGAAATTGTCGGGCAACGGGAAGGTCTTGTCCTCGAACAGCGGCAAGTCCTCCAGTGCAGGCAGCCAGTTGCGGTGGATAGCCTTGTGATGGATAAACAGGCAGAACGGCTTGTTCTTGTCGCGCTGGTTCTCCATCCAGTCGATACTCATATCCGTAATCAGGTTGGTGACATACCCCTCCTTGCGGATGGTATCGTTGTCCATCGTGATGAAGTCCGGATTATAATAATCACCCTGTTCGGGCAGAATTTCCCAATGGTCGAATCCGGTAGGCAGACTCACCAGATGCCATTTTCCGATGATAGCCGTCTGGTAACCAGCCTGCTGCAACAGCTTCGGCATCGTCTGCTGAGAACCGTCGAACACACACGTGGTATTGTCGGTAAATCCGTTGGCATGGCTGTGCTTGCCGGTAAGCATACACGCACGGCTCGGTCCGCTCAGCGAGTTAGCCACAAAACTGTTGGTAAAGATTACGCCATCGTTGGCGATACGGTCCAGATTCGGAGTTTCCACAAAGCGACTTCCATAGCAGCTCATCATCTGCGCCGTATGGTCGTCGGTCATGATATACACAATGTTGTACTGCTTGGGAGCCTGTTTCTCACTGCCGCACGAAGCCAGTGAAGCCAGAGCCGCCATACCCGTCAGCGGGTAAAGGAATGAAGATGTTTTCATAAAATGAAATAAAGTAAGTAAAAGTTTATACAGCTTGTTACAAAGATACCTGCTTCGGAGAGAATACCCAAAGCTATCAAGCGAAAAAGTCCGAGGAAGCATGGAAATGTTTTTTCCCCGGACTTTACCTTTTATGCAAATTCTAATTCAAGCGCGGGTTTTATTATCCCCCTGCTTGTTTTCAGAAAGTTTCTGCCGGTATTATCTTCCCTTTTCCGAGAAGCATGTATCGGAATCGGAAAATTACCAGCCCGGATTCTGTTCCCACATACCGCCGGTCAGACCACCGACCATTTCCTGACGGATAGGCAACAGGTAATCGCGTTTCAAGTTGAACTGCCAGCCATTCGGATAGTTGGTATTGTTGAACGATACGATATAACCATCCTTCAGCCAGATATTCGAACCTACGGTCATGATACCGTCGAAATGTTCGCCCAGCGTACTGCCTGTATACAAGGCACCGGTAGGAGTCTTTCCAACGATCAGTTCATCGGCAGCAGCCCAGCGCAAGATATCCGTCAGACGGCAGTTTTCGAGGGCTTTCTCCACACGACGTTCGCGGCGTACAGCCTGAATGTACTTATCGAGGTTATGGAACGGATAATCGGCATCGGTATTATACTCGCGGTCGAAATCTACACCCGGCATGTTCACACGGTCGCGCAGCGGCTGCAAGGCTTTCTGAATTTCACTGGCATTGCCTGCACCGTCGAGTTCGGCCAGTGCTTCTGCATAGTTCAGCAGAATATCGGCGTAACGTACCTGGATAGCCGGAGCCTGACTACGGTTGGCTGTGGTATAGGCAGCCGTATTCGAGGTGTTGAACTCTTCGTATTTCAAAATAGAATAACCGGTCGTATTCTGGTGATAGTTGGTTGCATCCAGCGGCGGCCATGTATAAACGGTACCGTCACTCTGAATCTGCTGTCCCGGCATGAAGACTGTCTGCGACAGACGCGGGTCACGCAGTTCGGGACTCAGCTCGGCTCCGTACGTACGTTTGGCTTCCAGCTTGGCAGTACCGGTAAACGGTTTGCCGTCAATCGTCAGATAATCGTCCACCAGCGAAGCAGACACACCAATCTGTCCACCTCCCTCACAAGCATAGTATGTAACGTTGTGACCGATGCCGGCAGAAGCATTGTATTCCTTCCACCACAGTACCTCCTGATTGTCGCTCAGGTCGGTATCGATAAACATGTCGCGATAGTCGGTCAGCGGGTTACCCGTTTTATGGATACTCCATACATTACGGTCGATCACCTCTTTGGCAGCCGTTACCGCCTGATTCAGCCAGTCCTTGATTTTCTCATCAGGATTGGTCAGTGTCTTGTCGTAGAACGGATCGTTTTCTGCACGGTGATATTTTTCCCATGTAGCAGCAAACAGCGCCACTTCACTCTTCAGAGCACGGGCTACATCGCGGTGTACACGACGGGTAGCATTATTGTCCTGCTCGCTCAGGTTCGTGATGGCATCCTGCAGATCCTTCAAGATATAATCGGCAATCTCGGTACGTGTATTACGCGGACGCTTCATCAGTTCGGCATCCGGGTCCAACTGGTCTTCCACCCAGGTCACGCCACCGTAATTCACGAGCAGGTGATAGTAGTAAGCCGCACGGAAGTAATACGCCTCGCCCAGACACTGCTTGTAGTCGGTTCCCTTCTCCTCGCAATTCTGGATATTCTGAAGCAGGAAGTTCACGTTACGTATCGCCTTGTAATCACTCAACTCGGCAGCGTTGCTAAGCGAAGTCTCACCCGCCAGACGCGTATCGATTGCATTCGGATACAAGTTATCGCTGTTGGCATCGCCGAAAGCAATACCGTTGGTACTACTGCTGGACTGCGTCTTGATAGCCGAATTGTTGACCGTACCTCCACCCATCACAGGCACGCTGCCCTGATAGAACATATTCAGGTACATGTTGATTTCACTGGTTGTAGTGAAAGCACCTACCGTAGACATCTCTCCCTGAGGTTCCTGATTCATGTCGAAGCAAGAAGTCGTCCCCAGGCATAAAACTGAAGCAATCAGTAAATGTATATTTTTCATAATCGTTTTTTCCCGTTTTTTACATATTTAAAATAACGCCGACAGAGAATACTCTCGTCATCGGATAGTTCTTACCAGCCTGCTCAAGCGCATTGCCGTAACTGTTCTGAGTAAACAGACCTTCCGGATCGAAGATGCTGCTCAGCTTGGTAAAGGTCAGCAAGTTTTCGCCCGAGAAGAATACCTGAGCCTTGGTGAGGTGAATCTTTTCGATCCATGCCTTCGGCAGGTCGTAGCTAATGGTCATGTTCTTCAGACGGCAATAAGCGGCACTCTGCATGTAACGGTCGGACTTCTGAGAAGTCTTGGCACGGAACTTGCCGACAGCCTGATTACCGGCAGTGTACGGATTCGGATAGTAAGCATCCGGATTTTCCGGTGTCCAGTAGTCGAGGTGTTCCTTGAAGACAGTGACCTGTGCGTATGCACCCGAACCCCAGAAGTAAGATGTATTCATGGCAGGACACCAGTCGCGCTTGCCTACGCCCTGGAACATCAGGCTCAGTGAAAGACCTTTCCACGAGATTGATCCGTTGATGGTGTACTGGTAACGCGGAGTCGTATTACCGATGACGGTCATATCACCCATATCGCCCACGGTATTGGTACCGTTGTTGATCTTGTTATCTCCATTCAGGTCGACATACTTCACGTCACCCGGCATCCATTTCTGTCCGCTCAGGTAAGACAAATCGTAAGTAGAGTTATACGCATCGGCTTCTTCCTGTGTCTGGATCAGACCGGAAGCACGGTATCCCCAGATTTCACCGACTTTCTTTCCTTTGTACCAATTTTCTGAAGGATCAGAACCATCACCTTCGTAAGAAGTAACCTCGGAGGTAGCATCAGAAAGCGAACCGCCGATAGAATAATCGATATCCTTGCCGATCTTTCCTCTCCATTGCAGGGTAAGTTCCCAACCACGGTTACGCATCTCGGCGTTGTTGGTTTCGGGAGCTACAGCACCGAAGAAGTCTGCCAGAGCCACCGAAGGGCCTAACATATCACGTGTATCGCGCTGGAACACATCGAACGATCCGGTCAGGGCATTGCCGAAGAAACCGAAGTCGATACCGATATTCTTATGTTCTACCTTTTCCCAAGTCGTATTGGAGTCGACTACCGAACCCGGACTCAGATAACCCTCACGTCCGTTCTGGAAATACCAGTTGCCGAGAGAGGTCGGGTCCATGGTAGAAGCAAATGTATAGTAAGCAGCACCAGTCTGGTTACCCAGCAGACCCCAAGACACACGCAACTTCAGGTTAGACAGTACATCCAGTGTCTTCTCCATGAACGATTCATGCGTAATGTTCCATCCCAGAGAAACTGACGGGAAGAATCCCCAGCGGTTTCCTTTGGCAAAGCGTGAAGAACCGTCGTAACGTCCGTTTACTTCCACCAGATAGCGTCCCATGAAATCGTAGTTGATACGTCCGAAATAACCGCGGGTAGCCCATGCGTAGCGTGTATCTTTCACGGTACGGTCGCCGTTTGCCATTTCAAGGCTCGGATTGCTGGTAGAAAGGATATCCGTTACAGAATCGTACAGATATTTATATTTATAATATTCTTCCTGATAACCCAGCATCACGGTAAAGTTATGCTTGTCGGCAAGGGAGAATGAATAGTTGGTATACAGGTTGACCGACTGATACTGGTTGTTCATGTCGTAGCGGGTATACGAGTTGCTTGCACCGTCGGCAATCTCCGTACGTGTACCGATATCGTATGCATCGCCCGAAGCATTCGGAATCTGCGGAAGCACCTTCAGCGCCCAGTAATCGCGCGTATTATAACGGTAAGTATAATCGAAGAAGATGTGCCAGTCCTTCAGCGGCTCCAGTTCCAGACCGCCTGTCATGGTCAGGTTGTTGTTCTCCGTATTGGTATTAGTACCGCTCTGCAAGTACGGAATCATAGACAATTCAGTAAAGTTACCGTTCGGATCGACTACGCTCACCGTCGGACGGAAACGTGCCAGCGAGTGATAGAAACCTTCGCTCAGCGCACCTGTACCAAACGGAGTTTCATTGCTTGAGTTCATATATTTGGTATTCACCTTCAGCTTCAGCCAGTCGGTCACCTTCGACGTAACATTGGTACTGAAGTTGAAACGCTTATAACCGATATCGGCATAACGCAACAGACCATCTTCCTTGTACATACCACCCGAGATGTAGTACTGTGCCTTTTCGCCACCGCCGCTCACACTGACGTTGTGGTTCTGCTTGAAAGCCACATCCTTATAATGAAGATCGAAATAATCGGTATTACCCAGACCTTTGGCACTGTTTTCGAAAGCAGCCACCATCGACTGTCCGGGAGTCAGTTCTGCCCACGGATCGAGTCCGGTAGGATCGTTGATATACTGCTGCAACTGTGCCAGCTTCTCGTCGCTGTACTGTTTCACCATGCCGGCGTTTTCGCAAGCCTTGTTGAAATAAGTAGCAAACTCGTATGAATTAGCCATCTCCGGCAACGACATCGGAGAAGTCCAGCCCAAGGTAGCCTGATAGCTGACACGTGCCTTACCTTCCTTACCTTTCTTGGTAGTGACCAGAATCACACCGTAAGCCGCACGCGCACCATAGATAGAAGAAGCAGCGGCATCCTTCAGAACGGAGATGTTTTCAATATCATTCGGGTTAACATCGGCAAGATCCATTTCCACCCCGTCGACCAGCACATAAGGAGCAGCATCTCCCGACAGGTTTCCCTGACCACGCAACTGCAATGAAGAAGTAGCACCCGGACGACCGGCATTGGTATTGTCGATATACAAGCCCGGAACCATACCCTGCAAACTCTGAGTAGCGTTTGCCAGCGGACGCTGTTCCAATGTTTCACCCTCTACGGTAGCCACGGAACCAGTCAGGTTGACTTTCTTCTGCACGCCGTAACCTACCACGACAACCTCGTCCAAGACCTGATTGTCCTCCTTCAGCGTAATGTTAAGAATTTTCCCGGGAGTCACCTGTACTTCCTGAGTCTGATAACCCATATACGAAATTACAATGACAGCATTTTTTGCTACGCTTAGCGTAAAATTACCATCGAGATCAGTAATGACACCATTCGTCGAATTTCCCTTTTCTACCACTGATGCACCAATAACAGGAAACCCTGTAGCATCATACACAATACCTTTCGCTTCTACTTTCTGCTGGACGGCATTCATAGTACCACTCTCTACCACCATTCCCTCAGCATTCGCTATCTGCGGACAGCCTATCCATGCAGCGACTCCCAAAAGCGACACCTGCTTCACGAAGTCCTTACTTAAAAAGAATAGATTCATAAAATATTTAATAATTAACTCCAGTTTTTAAAAAAATTGCGCAAATATAGGAATAAATACCGAGAATGTAAGATTTATTTATTATTTTTGTAGAATGAATTAAAAATAGAACAGATTTACTATGAAAAAGAATCCAGTAAAAAGATGGACGATTTGCCTTCTTATGGCAGGAGGATTAATGGCCTGCGCGCCACAGGAAACCAAGCTGGGAAACCTGAATGTCATCCCATTACCACAGGAAATAATGGAAGACACAACAGCAAAACCTTTTGTGATCAATTCTTCTACAACCATCGTCTACGAGGAAGGAAATGAAAAGCTGGCAAGTACTGCCCGTCTTCTGGCTGACTATATTCAGGAGGTAACGGGTACGAAAGTCAAGACAGGTACAGAAGCAGGCAAAAACTGCATTATCCTGAAAGTCGATCCGTCTATCACCCACAAAGAGGGATACGACCTGCATATCACAGCCGATGCCGTTACAGTAACGGGAGCTACGGAAGCTGGTGTGTTCTACGGCTGCCAGACCATCCACAAGGCACTGCCCATTACAGAAGGCAAGGCACTGGCTTCGCTGCCTGCCGGAGAGGTGAAAGACTTCCCGCAGTATAACTACCGTGGATTCATGATCGATGTAGGCCGTCATTTCTTCCCGAAGGAATATCTGAAAAAACTGATTGACGTCATGGCACTGCACAACATCAATTACTTCCACTGGCATCTGACCGAAGATCAGGGCTGGCGTATCGAAATCAAGAAATATCCCAAACTGACAGAAATAGGTTCTTACCGCAAGGAAACAATTACAGCACCGGGCTCGGGTAAATTCGACGGCACACCGGTAAGCGGTTACTATACACAGGAGGACGCCAAGGAAATCGTAGCTTATGCAGCCGAACGTTTCATCACAGTCATTCCTGAAATAGACATGCCGGGACACATGCTGGCTGCGCTGGCTTCGTATCCGGAACTGGGATGTACGGGTGGGCCGTATGAAACAGCTACCAAATTCGGTGTGTTCAAGGAAGTGCTGTGCGGCGGTAATCCCAAGACACTGCAGTTTGCCAAGGACGTGGTAAACGAACTGATGGACATCTTCCCGGATGCTCCTTATATTCACATCGGAGGCGATGAATGTCCGAAAGCAGAATGGAAGAAGTGTCCGAAGTGTCAGGCTAAGATCAAGGAACTGGGACTGCGTGACACGAAGGAGCACAGCAAGGAGAACCAGCTTCAGGTGTACTTCATGAACGAAGTGGAAAAGGAAATCGCCAAACGAGGCAAGAAGATGCTGGCATGGGACGAAATTCTGGAAGGCAACCCGAATCCGGAAACAACAACCGTCATGGCTTGGACGAGCATAAAGGCTTCCATCAAGGCTGCACAGTTGGGACATCCTACCATCGTCTGCCCTATCAGTCACCTGTACTTCAGCAATCCGGGTTACAACCGTCTGAAGGGAGTGAGCAGCGTAGAACGTGTATACAACTTTGAGCCTCAGTCTGACAAGCTGACTCCGGAAGAGAAGAAAAACATTATCGGGGTACAGGGATGTATCTGGACCGAATGGACAAAAGACAGCCTGAAGATGGAATGGCAGATGATGCCGCGTATCGCAGCACTGAGTGAGTTGCAGTGGAGCAATCCGGCAAAGAAGGACTTGAACGGATTCCTGAAACGCCTCCGCCACCAACTGGACTTGTATGAGCTGTACGGATGCAATTACAAAAAGGATATAGAAGATGTTACGATAGACGTTGAGCCTAAAGGTGAAGGCGGAACTGCCGTAATCAAGCTGAATACGTTCGACAATGCACCGGTTTACTACACGCTGGACGGTTCGGAACCATCGGCTGCATCGCAACAGTATACTCAGCCGTTTACGGTGAATAAGACTACGACCATCAAGGCGAAGGCTATCCGCAACGGCCGCGAAAGCAACGTAACCGAAGAAACGCTGACATACAACCTGGCTACCATGCATCCGATTACCCTGAAATGTGAGCCGGATGAAAAGTTCACTTACAAGGGAGCAAACCTGCTGGTAGACGGTATGACGGGAGATGACAACTACCGTTCGGGACGTTACATCGGTATTTACGGTCAGGATTTCGATGCGACCATCGACTTGCAGGAACCGAAAGAAATCTCTTCTGTATCGGTCGGTACCTATCTGGTTCCGGGTGATTATATCTTCGGTCTGACCGGACTGGAAGTTTATGGTTCTGAAGACGGCAAGGCTTACACCAAGATTGCTTCGAAGGCTATCCCTACACTGGAGGAAGGCAGTAAGAATAATGTACTGAAACGTGATACTATCAGCTTCGACAAGACGAAGGCACGCTATGTACACATCATCGGAAAGAATACTCCGGTACTTCCGAAGTGGCATCCGGGCGCAGGCAAACAGACTTACCTGTTCCTCGATGAAATTGCTATCAACTAAGCGCCTAACGGGACAACTTGTAATCCATAAGTTATAACAAAAAATCTCCTGCTTTAGCTTATCCTGATGGATAAAGCGGAAAGCAGGAGATTTTTTTTTGTGTTCAGGCCTTCACCTGTCAGAGATTCACCGTCCTGTGCTATCCCGGCAGCAGGACACTCCTTATTTATTTATACTTCTGTACACGTTCGTCGTTGATTACACCCTTCCAGTTCATACCGAACGCAAAATCGTAGGCATGACCTTCAGAATCGACGTAAGGAATCATATCGCGCGGAACATCTTCTTTCTGTTTTTCCACCGTTTCCATGTTTATCGGAAGCTGACAAGGCAGCAAGCCAGAAGGTTCGGCCTTACCGCTCACGATATCGAGAAACGCCTCGTTGCTTGTTCCAAAACTCATAATGATGGCATCGGCAGCCTTTTCAAATTCTCCCATCACCATCGGACGAGTAGCTGTCAGCGCCACGATGACCGGCTTGTCGTGCATCTGTTTCCGCGTGTTCAGTACCAGTAACAAATCATCTTTGTTGGCCGTCTTCACCGTCTTACCCTTATAACTGCGGTTGGTAAAAGATTCTTTCACATCACCTCCGGCAATGCTGACAGCCCTTGCCTCCGTCGCGGTATAGTCATTGTATTGCAAACTGATAGGCACATATCCATTGCCTCCCTTCTTGCAATCGTTCACATCGTATCCCGTTCCGGTAATCGGGCCCAAAATAAAGACAAGCGCAAAATCAGCCTCTTCGGGCGTATCGACCACCTGATAATACTTTCTCACCAAGTCTAGATTGATCGGATAATCGTAATAATCCTTTGTGACATTTCCGAAGAACTCAACATACGAAGGAAAATGACGCTTCGGAACGTACACCTTTTTCTTCGCATCCTTGACAGGCAATACATGCTGCTTGTTCTTCAGCATGACCAGCGACTTTACCTGAGCTTCATACCCCTGACACATAAAGTCTTTGTTGCCTACTATTTCTTTCGTCTTCTCGACATCCAGATAAGGATTTTCGAACAGGCCGGTACGGAACATCGGCATCAGCAACCGGCGGGCTGACTCGCGGATACGTTTTTCCCACGCTTCCTTACCAAACTCTTCTACTCCTTTCTGAAAAGCTTCCAGCACAGGTCCCTTATCGTTATTTCCACCAAACTGATCGACACCCGCTTTCAGAATCAGGTAATGACGGTCGACTACAGACAGCGTTTCCACTCCCCAGCACATACCGCCGAAACCGCCAACCGACTTATTATCATTTGTCACTCCCCAGTCGGTACAGACAATGCCGTCGTACCCATACTTGTCGCGCAACAAATCGGTAATGATATACTTGCTGAAGTTATTGCCCACATTATTGCCCGACGGATCGATGCCATACGAAATGGTATAATACGGCATGACTGCTCCCGCACAATGAGTCGGTCCGTCGAGTTTGAAAGCACCTTCCGTAAAAGGAAGAAGATGTGTTTTCAGGTTATTTCCCGGATAAACACTATACTTGCCAAAGTTATAATGCGCATCGCGTCCTCCCTCTTCCGGACCTCCACTCGGCCAGTGTTTCACCATGGTTACCACACTTTCATAGCCCCATCCATCGGCAATCTCAGCTTCCCCTTCGGAAGTCTGGAAGCCATCGATGTAAGCCCTTCCCAAATCGGTTGTCAGCTTCGGATCGCCGCCAAAGGTCCCCGTGAAGCGCATCCAGCGTGGCTCGGAAGCCAGATCGACCTGTGGAGAAAGCGCCGTGGTAATACCCAGCGCACGATATTCCTTCGCCGCTATTTTACCAAAGTTCTTTACCAGTTCCGGACTAAAGGTAGCCGCCAGTCCCAGTGAAGTAGGCCATTGTGAGATTTCTCCTCCAGACCCATAGTTATATTCGGCAGTTGCAGTCGTTTCATGTCGCGGGTCCGAACTGTTGTTGGCCGGTATGCCGTGTCCCAGACCTTCCACATACGCCTGTACATTGTTGCTCCACTCGGCAGCAACGGCCGGACTTTCCACCTTGGTTATCAGCACCGCACGCAGATTATCATCTTTCAGAAATTTCTTCTGCGCATCACTCAGATCGGAAGCCTTCGCCCCGCTCTCGGCAAAAGGCTTTCCGTTGTAGGTAGAAGGCCCGTACCCATCTTGAAGGCTCGGTATCTGCTGATGGGCACTATACAGCATCAGACCGGCAATTTCCTCATCCGACAACTGAGCAGCCAGGTCGCGTGCCCGCACCTCAAAGCCCAATCTCCAGTCCTCGTACTTATCCAGCTTACCGTTACGGTTCAGGTCCTTAAACGCATAGCCGTTAGCTTCTATCAGCTTTACCCCCGACTGAGGAGCATATCCCAATGTAGCTCCCCCCTCTTGTTTTACCAGTGTGTAAATACCCTTAGACTCTTCCTGCCACTTCTGTGCACTGGAACAGCCGGACAAAGCCAAAGCAATCACTCCTGCCGAAAGAACGGCATAAGTCATGCGATTCCGCATTTTTTTCATAGTATTCGTTATTTATTTAAAAAGTTCAGGCAACAGATGATTCAAGTATTTGCGCCAGTTACGCCACTCGTGTCCGCCGTCGGTTTCCATATATTCATATTTATAGCCGTGACTATCGAGCAGCTCCCGATACTTCACATTATCCTGGAACAGGAAGTCACCGTTTCCGATGCCGATGAAATACAGCTTCGGAGCATCGGAGAACTGCTTGGCAAGTTTCTCTTCCAGATTTTCGTAGATATACGCATTCTCTCCCTTTGCCTGACGGTTGATGGCAGCCGAGAACAGACCTACATAACCAAACAAATCGGGATAGTTGGCAGAGATATAAAGCGAATGGAATCCTCCCATCGACAATCCGGCAATTGCCCGGTGAGCCTTGTCGTTAATTGTACGATAATGACTCTCCACATAGCTCATAATATCGGGGAAAGCTTTTTCGAAAGAACCCTCCATCGTCTTGGGATTGGAGAAAGACGGCTTATACATGCTGTTGGGATATTCACCCGGCACAGCTTCCTGAGCTCCGTTACCATTCGGCATGACCACAATCATGGGTTCAGCCTTTCCCTGTGCAATCAGATTATCGAGTATCTGGACAGCCCGTCCCAGTTCGCTCCACGCATTTTCATCGCCTCCGGCACCATGCAGCAGATACAGCACCGGATACTGTTTGTTGCCGTCTTCATAGCCGGCAGGTGTATAGACCGTCATACGGCGGCGCTCCATGCCCAAGGTAGGACTGGGATACCACACCTTCGAAACGGTTCCGTGAGGAACTTCACGCACCAGATAGTTCTGCGAAAGTTCTCCGTCGACCAGAAAATAATTGGTATAGGTTGCAATGTCACGAATCATATACACATTACTTGGATCGAGCATACGTACTCCGTCCACATAAAAGCAGTACGTATGGAGTTCCGGCGACGGTGTCGAAGTAGTATAGGTCCAAACGCCGTCTTCACCTTTTACCATCGGAATCTGCCCGGGAGCCTCCATCATCCCCAATGATGTCTGCCGTTTAGTCTTTTCAAAGAAATCAGCCTCAACCAGCACTTCCTTTGCATTTGGAGCCAGCAACTTAAAAGTGACTGTCTGATTCTTTACCTCCGGAGAAACGATATCTCCGGTATTTACCGCTACAGTTTCCTGAGCCCATGCGGAAAGTGAAATCAAGCACCCTGCCGCAAAACTTAATAATGTTTTCATAAGTATTATTTCATTTTAGAGAATTACTCTATCTATCTTTTGTTTTTCAAAATTACAATTTTCTTTTATCCAATGTTACACATCCAGAAACATCTCTTTAAGGTATTATACAAAAATCAGATAAATCCGTTAATATTACTCCATATCTGAAGATATAAGCCCCAACATTTAAAAATCTATCAGCTAAAAACATAATAAGAGTTCCATTTTTAAAATAATTGCCTTAATTTCCATAGAAATTTTGATTAGAGATTCTCGGTGTAATTGTATCTTTGCACAGACCAACACACTAATATAATGAAAAAACTATTATTATCTCTATATATGCTCTCGTTGTGCTACTTGCCTTCAAATGCACAAACAGAAAATATGGACTATTATTTCTATAAAGTTGATTCTATTCTGAAATACAAAGACAGCTTTAAAAAGAATTTAGACAACGAGATCCTGAATTTTAAGGCTAAACTCAAGCATGGACAATATCCCGAAGACATTTACCCAATCAACCGCCTGCTATACGAGGCCTACAAGACCTATATCAGTGATTCCGCTTTAGTCTATTTAAACAAGAACATCGAACTTGCACATAAAATGCGACGGACAGACTGGCTGCAAGAATCCCTCATCGAAAAATCGTACATTTATGCAGCAACCGGCATGCTGAATGCAGCAGACACATGCTTGCAACAAGCGGGGTGTTACCCCATGGACAGATCGACCAAATTAAAATATTATACACAAAAGATATACAATCTGTCCCATCAGGAAGAACTCTACAACAATAATTGTGAAAACAAAATCTCTCAGAACTGTGATTCTATATTGGCACTCGACTCCTTACCAGACAGTCCCTATCATATTTGGGCCAATTTCTACAAACTCAGGTCTAACAACGAACTCATACCACAAACAATTTCAATGCTCAGAAAGAAGATTGCCCAATTAAACGATTCTGACCCGTGGTATCCCCACTTTACCTTTGCGCTAAGTTACCTCCTAATAAAGACACACTCTAAAGAATGCATCAAATATTTAGCCCTATCAGCTATCACCGACATAAAGAATGTAAACCGTGACAGCCCTTCAATCATGATATTAACACAAGAAGCCTATAAACTAAACAAATTCGCATATGCTTATAACTACATTCACTATGTTGTAGACAGTCAGGAAGAATATCCCAGCCGGACAAGAACAAACAACTTCATGATTGCCTTACAAAACACGGTAGATAAAATGCGACAGTTATCGAAAGCTAAAGAACAAGCCAATCAAAAATACACCATTGCCCTTGTCTGCTTTTTCATTATTTTATGTATCAGCAGTGCTTACATCTATATCCTTCTCCGAAAACAAACTCATTCAAAAAGAGAACTGCAAAAAAAGAATGAAGAACTGGATAAAAATGTAGAACAAATGAAGCATCTTTACGATACTTTAGCTATCAGTAATCAGGACTTACAAAAAGCGAACAAGAAAATGGGGATTATTACAGAACAGATGTTAGAAGCAAATTATATCAAAGAAACATACATAGGTACGCTATTTACCATTTGCTCCAGTTACATAACCAAAATTCAAGACATCCGTAAGGCAACATACCGAAAACTACAAACCAAGCAGTATGAAGAACTGATGAGACAGAATGATCCCACAGACGAATCAATCACTCATGAGATACAAGATTTATATCATAAGTTCGATATTACTTTTTTAAAGATTTATCCTAACTTTATCAATGATTTCAACCAATTGTTAAAACCAGAAGAAAGAATCTCACTCAAAAAAGGTGAGCTGATGAATACCGATCTCCGTATTTACGCACTGGTCAAACTGGGTATAACCAGCAGCACCAAAATAGCAGAATTTTTGCACCTCTCCCCTCAAACGGTGTACAATGCCCGACTGAAAATGAGAAGCCGGGCTATTGAATCGAACGAAAACTTTCCGGACAGAGTCCGCCAATTAGGTAAGATTTTGTTTGAATTTTCTGCACAAAAAGAAACCAATATCATATAAACCTACTATGTATTTTTACCATATTTAAAACATAAAACATTAATTTTCAACAATAAATAGATTTTAAAGGTTACTAAACAACTTACCATAGCATTTACCAGCGAATACAATAAACGTATAAGCTTATTAATTTTGTTTATCCGCAATTGATAAAACCTTTAAAACTATTTTTATGAAAAACTTTAATTTATTACTGAAAAGGCTATTCCTTTGGGCCTTGTTATCATCTTTGTGGGTAACCCTACATGCACAAGTTCACGTAAAAGGAACTATAGTGGATAATCTAAACGCACCTGTCATTGGTGCATCTATTCTTCAAAAAGGTACGACCAATGGTACCATTAGCGACTTAGAGGGAAATTTCACACTGACTGTTCCCGAAAATTCGATTCTTGTTTTTTCTTATATCGGTTACATAACACAAGAAAAAACAGCAGCTCCTACCATGAACATCAAATTAGCAGAAGACAACCAATCACTTGATGAAGTCATCGTAGTAGGTTACAGCGTTCAAAAAAAGAGTGTTGTAACAGGAGCTATATCTTCGGTAAAAACAGACGACATTTTAAGAAGCACAAATACACGTCCGGAACAAGCCTTGCAAGGTAAAACTTCAGGTGTACAGGTATTATCTTCTTCAGGAGCCCCGGGTGAATCTATGAAAATCCGTGTCCGCGGTTACAGCTCCAACGGTAATTCCGAACCACTATTTATTGTAGACGGTTTACGTACCACCGATATCAGTACACTGGAGCCCAACAACATAGCCAGTATGGAAGTTCTAAAAGACGGAGCATCTGCTGCCATATACGGTGCAGAAGGAGGTAATGGCGTTATCCTGATCACTACAAAAAGTGGAAAATCAGGACGTACCCAAATAGATTACAACTTCCAGTATACAATCCAGAGCTTAGGAAAGACCTCCAAAATGATGAACGGAAGACAATATCTGGATTATATGCAGGAAGCACAGCTCATCAGTTCAGAGGTTACCGACAACGGAATCAATACCAACTGGATAGATGAAACATTCGAAAATGCTCCCATGATGAAACACAACCTGTCTATTTCTGGAGGTAATGATAAAATGACCTACCTGGCCTCTCTCTCCTATCTGAACCAGGAAGGTATCGTTGTGGGAGATCAAGATAACTACAAACGGTACTCAGGTATGTTCAACGGTAGTGTTCAAGCAAAGAAATGGTTGAAAATCAGCAGCAATCTCCAATTCAACCGTTCCATCCGTTCTTCTATCAGCCAGAATGATGAATCACGAGGAGTAATCTCCAACGCCCTGATGATGGACCCGTTAACTCCTGTAGTTTATGATGCAGGAAGCGCACTGCCGGCTCACGTACAAAACCTGATCGATGCAGGTCATGACCTCATGACGGATGAAAACGGAAATTACTACGGTATATCCAATTATGTAACCGGAGAATGTATCAATCCTTTAGTACAAAGAAACCTGATGCAGACAGAAACAACCAACAGCTCCATGATCGGTAATATCGCTTTGGATATCACTCCGTTTAAAGGATTTGTATTTACATCCCGTTTAGGAATCCGGTTCAACCAATACAATGCACATGTCTACAAACCCGGATTCTACTATAATTCTGAAATGAACAACAGTACTCCTTCTGTAAGTGATGCCGATGCGACAACAACCTACTGGCAATGGGAAAACTTTGCATCCTACAACAAAAGCATCAATAAAAATAATTTTACCGTTATGGTAGGTACAGCCGTATCACAATACGAATACAAGACAGTCAATGCATCCGGCTATCCACTGCTGAAAGATGAGGAATCATTTGCAGACTTAGACTTCGTATCCTCTCAGGCAGGTTCAAACGTTGGCGGTACCACTTTAACAGACCGCAAGGCATCCTTCTTCGGTCGTGTCAACTATGATTACGACAACAAATACCTGTTTGAAGCAACTCTGCGTTGTGATGGTGCCGGACTTTCAATACTTCCAAGAGATAAAAGATGGGGAGTCTTTCCTGCTTTCTCATTAGGTTGGGTAATTACCCGTGAGAACTGGTTCCCGCAAAATACTCCTATATCTTACTTAAAAATACGTGGCAGTTGGGGACAGAACGGTAGTTTGAGTAACCTTCAGAATTACTCGTATGCTTCCAATATCGCTTCTTCAGGCTCAGGCCTAAGCTATCTTACATGGGCATACATCAATGCTTCTTACCTTTATCCACTGGCAGATGGCAGTTATGTTACGGCAGCACGTCCGTCTTCACTGGGCAATTACAATCTTACGTGGGAAACCAGCGAACAAATCGACTTAGGAGTAGACTTACGTGCATTCAATGACCGTTTAAGTTTCGGATTCGACTATTTCCATAAAAAGACCAAAAATCTGATTACACAAAATACTCCGGCACTTGAAGCAGGAAATACAGCTTCGCCTATCAACGGTGGTAATGTACTGAATAAAGGATTTGAATTCGATTTAGGCTGGAGAAGCAACATCGGTGATTTCAATTACAGCATCAACGCCAACTTATCGACATTACACAACGAAGTAACGTATCTGGATCCATCTATCGACCGTATCAGCGGTTTAAGTCTGATGAGCTGGAATACCACTACCGCATTCGAAAAAGGATATCCTGTATGGTACTTCAGAGGTTATAAAACCAACGGCCTGACAGCAGACGGAGATGTAAACATTGTCGATGTCAACGGAGATGGAGCGATAAATACCAACGATATGACCATGATTGGAAGTGCTATACCCGACTTTACATACGGTGTTACACTCAATCTGGAATATAAAGGTTTCGACTTCACAGCATTCATCAACGGCTCTGTAGGAAACGATGTACTTTACGGCTGCCGTCGTCCGGACCGTCCAACAACCAACCGACTTGCCGAGTTTGCAGATAACCGCTGGAGCAGCTCGAACGTTTCCGCCAAATATCCTTCTGCTTACTACCAGACCACAAACACCAATTTCTGGTGCAGCGACATGATGGTATTTGATGGCTCATACATGAAAGTAAAACAGCTTCAGTTAGGATACACATTCCCGAAAAACCTTATGAGCAAGTGTGGTATCACCAACTTACGCTTGTCTATTTCACTGGAAGATTTCTTCACCGTCACCAGCTATCCGGGTATGGATCCGGAAGCAAGTGCCAGCGACAACAACAGTATCGGTGTTGACCGCGGATATTTCCCCAATGCAAAAAAAGTTATGTTCGGAGCATCCTTATCCTTCTAACAACCTAAAAAACAGATATTATGAAAACAAAATATATATTTAAATCCATAGCCTTATCAACGCTCATATCCTTGTCATTGACGGGATGCAACGATTTTCTCGACACTACCCAGCGAGGAGTAACTCCGCAAGAGAACTTCTATCAAACGGACGCCGAAGCTCTACAGGCACTTTATGCCATCTATGATAAATTACAAAGCAGCAATCTGAATACATTCGAATACAAAAACATACTTTCGGATGATGCACAGGCTGGAGGTGGAGGCAGAAGCGACAACAGTACCGGTAATGAATTGAATGAATTTGACATTCCGGCATCAAACACCATGCTGAAATCCATGTTCACAAAATATTATGAAATGATATATTGCTGCAACATCTTGCTGAAAAATGTCAAAGAAGACAGCGACACCAAAGAGCTCTGTATAGCAGAGGCCAAATGCCTGCGTGCTTATGCCTATTTTGAACTGGTAACTTTATGGGGCCCCGTTCCACTGGTAACCGAACCACTGGAAGCCGGCAACTACAATCAGCCCAATTCGACCATAGAAGCTCTTTACGCCCAGATAGAAAAGGACTTGAGCGAAGCTATTCCGGTACTGCCGCTCAAAAGTCAGCAAGGTGCCGCCCAAAAAGCACAAGTATCAAAAGGTACTGCCCAGTCACTCTTAGGAAAAGCCTATCTATTCCAGAAAAAATACGATGAAGCTGCTGCTGCTTTCGAAGAAGTCATTACCTCAAAAGAATATGACCTTTATCCCGATTATAGCCAGATAACCCGTCAGGCATCCGAATTTGGCTGTGAGTCAGTGTTCGAGATTTCGTATACAGCCGACCTGACCGAAGTACTCGAAAGCACCTGTATCGCAGCCTACTGTGGTCCCCGCTCCGGTTATTTCAAGGCAGGAAGTACAGGTCTGTCGGAAACAGGCTGGGGAATGGTCAGTCCTGAACCCGGATTAAGAGAAGCCTTTCTGGAAGAAGGCGACCTGATCCGCCAGAAAGCCACCGTGCTGAATGAAGAAGACCTGGCCAATTACTATGGAGCTTCCATCCGTGCCTCAGACGGCTCACTACCTTATGGCTGCGACGGTCTGGTACGCACCAAATATGGCCCCTACATGGACGAAATAGCAGAATCAAACGAAAGTTACCACACCATTTCCGGTACCAACTTCCGCATCATCCGCTACGCAGATGTACTGTTAATGGCAGCAGAGGCACAAAACCGGAAAAGTAGTCCTGACGACATTAAAGCACAAGGCTATGTCAACGAAGTACGTAAACGTGTACAATTGCCTGCAATAAGCAGTACAGGAGATGCCCTTTTCGAAGATATCAAGAAAGAAAGACGACTGGAACTCGCCTTTGAGTTCGTACGCTTCCAGGATCTGGTCCGCTGGGGAGATGCAGAAAAGGTATTGAAAGAAAGCGGCAAGAAAACCTCTTTGGGAACTTACGACTCCAACGGCAATCCGATGTATTTTGAAAACCCGAATGCCGGATTCAAGAGCTACAACGTATTGATGCCATTCCCCGATACAGAAATCAGCGTAAACCCGAACATCAAACAAAACGAAGGATATTAATTTGAAGGAATTTATGAAATATCATCATTTATTTATCAGTGGATGCATGTGCGGCCTGTTGGCCGCCTGCACTCCTCATTCTGCCAAAATAGCAGAATGGGTGACAACGACCTACGATTCTCCTTGGGAAACAAGAGCCGAAACTAAATACCTGACCTCACAAGCGGACAGTATGGTCATCATCGACCCTACTCAGACCGATCAGACAATAGAAGGATTCGGCTCCTGTTTCAATGAAAATGGATGGGAATCATTAAGTAAACTGAATCCGGCCGTTCGTGACAGCATTTTCAAGGAGCTGTACACACCGGCAGGAGGCAATTTCACCATCGGTCGTATGCCTCTGGGAGCCAACGATTTCAGTCTGGACTGGTATTCCTACGATGAAACAGATAAAGATTTCGAAATGAAAGACTTCAGTGTCAGCCACGACGAGCAGACCTTGATTCCGTTCATTCAAGCCGCATTGGCCTATAATCCCAATCTCAAATTATGGGCTTCTCCCTGGTGCCCTCCCTCGTGGATGAAAGTCAACAAGCATTATGCATGTTCTGCAAGCATCGTATGGACAAGAAGGATGAAATCACCTCAAAACAAGCCAGCCGAAGAGAAGATCAATGCCAATCCGCTACGCTTCCGGATGCATCCGGTAGAAAACAATCTGTCCGAGGACAAGCAGATAAAAGAAGGTACCGACGGTTTTATTCAGGACGAAGCTTACCTGAAAGCTTATGCACTTTACTTCGGCAAATTTATTGATGCCTATAAAGAACACGGAATCAATATTTCCATGGTTATGCCCCAAAACGAACCAAACTCGGCACAACCCTACCCGTCCTGTTGCTGGACTTACAAAGGCTTAAGCAACTTCATCAAATATCTGGGTCCTGAAATGAACAAACGCAACGTAGAAATCTATGCAGGTACAGTAGAACGTCCGAATCCGGCTCTGGTCGATACCCTGCTGACCGACTCCGTTTGCTCAACTTACATTAAAGGCTGTGGTTTCCAGTGGGCAGGAAAAGATGCCCTTCCCGCTATCCGCAACAAATATCCTCACCTGAGCTATTACCAGACAGAACAGGAATGCGGCAATGGCTTAAACAACTGGGAAGGAGCCATGCATTCATGGGATCTCATGAGATATTATCTGGAAAACGGTGTCAACACTTACATGTACTGGAATACCTCCTTAATGGAAGGTGGTGTAAGCCGTTGGGGATGGTGCCAGAACTCACTGATTACCGTCAATGACTCCACAAAGACCTTTACGTATACTCCCGAATATTATATCCTGAAGCATGTAAGCCACTATGTACAGCCTACTGCCAAACGCATTAAAACAGGAGGAAACTATACCAACGTGCTGGCCTTCATCAACGAAGACGGAAGCATCCCTGTCATAACAGCCAATCCGAGTGACAAGGAATATGCCATCAGCCTGATGGTGAACAACGAACCTATTACGGTGAACTTACCAGCCCGTTCTATCAATACATTGCTTATCAGACCCTAAATTAACACGCATATGAGAAAAACATTAGCATCGTTTACCGCATGCCTCTTACTGGCAAGCGCATCAGTAGCCCAAGAAGCTCCACAACTGAAAGCAGATAATATAGACGAAATAATTTCTGCCATGACACTGGAAGAAAAAGTTCATTTCTGTATCGGAACAGGCATGGACGGATTATCGGGTACGGCTCCGGTTATCGGTTCTACCCGCTCCATGCTTCCCGGTACGGCAGGAACTTCCTACCCCATTCCAAGACTGGGAATCCCTGCCGTCATCCTATCCGACGGCCCGGCAGGTCTGCGCATCGACCCGATCCGCGATTTCGACAGCAAGACTTATTACTGTACCCATTTTCCCATCGGCACGGCACTGGCTTCCAGTTGGAATACGGAACTCGTCAAACAGGTGGGACAAGCCATCGGCGAAGAAGTACTGGAATATGGTTCTGATGTTTTACTGGCACCAGCCATTAACATCCACCGTCATCCGTTGTGCGGACGTAATTTTGAATATTATTCAGAAGACCCCGTGGTAGCCGGCGAAATAGGAGCAGCTTACATTCAGGGAGTACAAAGCAAAGGAGTAGGTACCTCTGTGAAACATTTTGCTGTAAACAATCAGGAAACCAACCGAAATGCCAATGATGCACGCGTCAGCCAGCGGGCATTAAGAGAAATCTACTTGAAAGCGTTTGAAATAGCTATCAAGAAAGGAAATCCATGGACCGTCATGAGTTCCTACAACAAAGTAAACGGTACATATACTTCGGAAAGTACCGACCTGCTGACCGGCATTCTACGGAACGACTGGGGGTATCAGGGAATGGTCATGACCGACTGGTTTGGTGGAAAAGATGCCGTAGCACAAATGATTGCAGGCAACGAAATGCTGCAACCGGGACGCCCACAGCAATATGATGAGATCTACAATGCCGTAAAAAGCGGTAAACTGGACGAAAGTATTCTGGACCGTAACGTAAAACGCATTCTGGAACTGATTGTAAAATGTCCACACTTCAAAGGGTACCAGCATAGTGACAAGCCAGACCTCGTAGCACACGCAGCCATTACACGCTCATCGGCTACCGAAGGCATGATTCTGCTGAAAAACGAAAATCAGGCATTACCATTTCAGTCATCCGTGAAGAACGTTGCCGTATACGGATATACCAGTTACGATATTATTCCGGGAGGAACAGGCTCGGGGAATGTAAACCGCGCTTACACGGTTTCACTCATCGAAGGACTGAGAAACGCCAACTATGTTGTCGACCCCAACATTCTGAGCAAGTATCTTACCTATAAAAATGAAGAGAAAAAGAAGAATGAACGTTCCGGCAGCTTCGACCAACTGGCTATGTTCTCTGCACCGCGCCCCAAGGAACTGGTGCCTACAGCCGAAGAGCTGAACAAAGCCGTAGCAGACAACGACATCGCAGTCATTACCTTAGGTCGTATTTCGGGAGAATTTCTTGACCGGAATGCCAACGACTTCAACCTGGCTCCGGAAGAACAAGAGCTGATACAGAAAGTATGTGCAGCCTTCCAGCAGGCAAATAAAAAGGTCGTTGTCGTGCTGAACATCGGTGGCGTCATCGAAACTGCTTCATGGAAAAACCAGCCGGATGCAATCTTGTGTGCATGGCAAGCCGGTCAGGAAGGCGGAAACAGCATCGCCGATATCTTAAGCGGGAAACAGAACCCAAGCGGTAAGCTGACTATGACATTCCCTCTTCACGTAGACGATGCCTACTCAAGCAAAAACTTCCCAATGAACAGCCCGTCGATCAATGATATGAAAGCATTCATGGAACAAAGAAAGAACCGGACTACGACGGATGAAAAGAACTTCGACTACACCAACTACGAAGAAGACATCTACGTAGGTTACAGATATTTCGACAGTTTCAACAAAGAAGTTTCCTACCCCTTCGGTTATGGCTTGTCATACACCACATTCAGTTATTCAGACCTGAACGTACTGAATAACGGTACGAACTACGATGTAACATTTACAGTAACCAATACGGGTAAATGCAAAGGAAAAGAAGTAGCAGAAGTCTACGTCAAAGCCCCCAAAGGCAAATTGAATGTCCCCGCTCAGGAACTGAAAGGATTTGCCAAGACACGCTTGCTGAATCCCGGCGAAAGTCAGGAAGTAACCATCTCCATACCTGTCGAAAGCTTAGCTTCTTACAATGAAAAAGCAACAGCATGGGTAACAACTTCCGGCACTTATACATTTAAGGTAGGTGCATCGAGCAGAGACATCAAACTCGAAAAAGCAGTAAAAGTAAAATCGTACAAGCAAAAAACATCCGATGGCTTAAAGCCACAGGAAGCATTAAATCTGTTAAAGCCCTAAAAAACAAAAGTAAAAGATAAACAGTTTTCAATAGGGAATAAATTAACCTATACTTATCACCTATAGGTTACAACCCAAAATCTCCTGCTTTTAGCCACGTAATTACAATAAACGAAGGCTAAATCAGGAGATTTCTGTAAAAACGTCCCGATGTTTTTTGATTTTTTGTACAAATTTTCAAAAAACATCGGGACGTTTTCCCGTAATCATCGCCTAATATTTTTCCACACAATCCTCATAAATTAGGATTGCCGGATAACGGGAATTGACGTTACTTTGCAGCCGAATTACAAAACCACTAAACAGATAGCATGAAACGTACAATTCTCGCTTCGCTGGCAACTGCCGTGACGACAGTCGCTTTTGCCGCTCCAACCGATACAGAGATTGCATTGGTCAAGGACACTACCAAAGTTATAGACATCGAAGAAGTGGTGGTTATCGCCACTCCCAAGGAAAATAACCGTCTGCGCCAGCAGGCTATTTCGTCGACTTCGCTCTCGCAGAACGAAATGCGCAACAACTCGGTGACTTCGGTCAAGGCGTTGTCGGGACTTGTACCCAATCTGTTTATCCCCGATTACGGTTCCAAGCTGACTACCTCGGTGTATGTCCGCGGTATCGGTTCGCGTATTAATACGCCTGCCGTGGGTCTGTATGTCGACAATATTCCATTTATCGACAAGTCGGCTTTCGACTTCAACTATTCCGATATCGAACGAATCGACGTGATGCGTGGTCCGCAGGGAACGCTGTACGGACGAAACACCATGGGCGGACTGATCCGTGTGTTTACCAAATCGCCTTTTACCTATCAGGGTACGGATATTCGTCTGAGCGCAGCTACATACAATGACTATAAAGCCTCTCTGACTCACTATCACCGTATTTCTTCGCAGTTCGCTTTCTCTACGGGATTCTTCTACGAGCACAAGGGAGGTTTCTTCAAGAACAGTTTCAACAACAAGCGTATCGATACGGACGATGAGTTCGGAGGACGTTTCCGTGCCATCTACCTGCCTACGGAGAACTTGAAGCTGGACCTGACACTGAATTATGAATATACCAATCAGGGAGGTTATCCGTACGAATATACCGGACGTACCGACGACAAGACGGAAGACCGCAATGAATACATCGGAAAGATTTCGTACAACCATGCGTGCGGTTACAAGCGTAACTTGCTGAACGGTGGTCTGAATCTGGAACATCAGGCAGACAACTTTATCCTGAGCAGCGTGACGGGTTTCCAGTATCTGTACGACCAGATGAACCTGGATCAGGACTTTACGGAAGCTGATATTTATACGATGATGCAGAAACAGAACTCGAAGACCATCAGCGAGGAACTGGTATTGAAGTCGAAGCCGGGCAACCGCTGGCAGTGGACTACGGGAGTGAGCGGATTCTATCAGTGGCTGACAACCGATGGTCCGGTTACTTTCCAGGAAGACGGTATACAGAGCCTCATCGAGGATAATATCAACGCAGGACTCTCGCATCTACCTGCCGGAGCGCCTACTCTGGCGACTAAGATTACGACACGCCCCTTGCCCGTATCGGGTGTATTCGATACACCGATTTTGAACGGTGCCATTTACCACCAGTCTACGTTCAACGATGTACTGGTAGAAGGTCTGTCGGTTACGGCTGGTCTGCGTCTGGACTACGAGAAACTGAAACTGGACTACAACTCGGTATGCGACATGAATTTCGATTTCAGCGTATCGGCTCCTTTCCTTCCAACGGCGATTGTCCGACCGCTGAATGCCAAGACGCAGTTCGTCGGCAAGGAATCGACCGACTACTTGCAGTTGCTGCCTAAGTTTACCATTCAGTACGCATGGAACAGCAAGAACAACGTGTATGCTACCGTCAGCAAAGGATACCGATCAGGAGGATACAACATTCAGATGTTCTCCGACCTGATACAGAACAACATGCGAAACGATATGATGAATGCCATCAAGCAGGACGAGGTGCTCGGCAAGTTTGCCGGAATGATGCCGGATATGCCAGCTTCGGATGTCAACGTATCGGATGCTACACTCTACAAGCCTGAATATTCATGGAACTATGAGGTTGGTTCGCACACTACCCTGTTCGACGACAAGCTGCAAGCCGACGTTGCTCTGTTCTACATGGATACACGCGACCAGCAGATTTCACGTTTTGCCGAAAGCGGACTGGGACGTATCACGGTCAATGCGGGAAAGAGCCGCAGTCTGGGTGCCGAAGCTTCCGTACGTGCACAGCTGACCAACGCGTTCAGCCTGAGCGGAAATTATGGATATACCTACGCTACCTTTACCGACTACGTGGTGAGCGACACAGAGAACTACAACGGCAACTATGTGCCTTTCGTTCCCAAGCACACGTTCAATGTAGGAGCACAGTACGTGTTCACTATGAGAAAGGGTGCTATCTTAGACAACATTACGGTAAATGCCAACTACAAGGCTGCCGGACGCATCTACTGGACAGAACAGAACAATGCCAGTCAGGCGCTGTACGGCACACTGAACGGACGTGTCAACTTCAACAAGGGCAACGGACAGTTGGCTTTCTGGATAAACAATGCGCTTAACACCGACTATCAGGCATTCTACTTCGAAACCATGAACAGAGGCTTTGCACAGAAAGGCCGTCCCCTTCAGGTAGGTGTGGATATCCGCTGCCGTTTCTGATGTCCGCCTCACATTCCGTAAACCAAATAGAAACTTAAAAGCAAAGCATCCTCCTGTCTTTGGTCCCTTCACAACGAAAGCTAAAGCAGGAGGATGCTTTTTATATATTGCTCCTGTTCGCGTTTCAGGCGTTTCGGCTCCGGTTCCTTTTAATCCGGTTCTTTTTGAAAGGTGCAGGGTTTCTCCTCAGATTACGATTCTCGCTGTGTTTCTGATAGCTATATCTTTTATTTTGAGAATCACCTCAATTTCAGATTCAATTTAGGTCATAAACTTTTGTGACAGTTTTTTCCCAATAATTTATTTTTTTACCGATAATAGTATATACTCCAAAATGGATAAAAATTTCTACTGATTTGACATTTGGTACACGTGGTGTTAAGTTAAATGTGAACGACTTTTCCGTTTTTGGAAATAGGATGCTATCTATATATTTTTCATAAAACCAAGCCACATCTATACTATCCACAACTGTAGAATCTTTATCTTTCCACCAGACTTTGTACCAGCAATTATCTGTTGGGAAAGGGGCATACGAGATTCCTGACCTTATGGAGCTACGCGTATCATAATTATTTATTAACGTTATAGTTATTTTTTTGCTTTCTTTATCAAAGCTGATCCTTTCACTTACTTGTGCTGTCGCATTTGCACAAATAAAAATGAATGTTAGTAGCGCGTAAAATGTTCTCACAATCATCTGTTGTTTAAACCTTACCGTACACGGGTAGAAAGATGTAATTAGTTTCATAGGCTGTTATTTTATCAGATAAAAGGTTTATTTCTTCCGGATAGCGTAAAATCGACATATACAAATATAAGATATTTTTTTTAATATCAATATATTAAGTATCATTTTTCCAGAAATAAACATGACCTTAAACGATGCGTACAAAATCATTATTTTTAGGTATTTCAAAACTTCTCCATACACCGTTACTTTGCAATGTCAAATCAACTAAAAGTATAAAGCAATGAAAAAGACTGGTGTATTTTACGGTTCTACAACAGGCACAACCGAGTCTGTTGCACGCATGATAGCAAACAAGTTAGGAATTTCTTCCAGCGATGTATACGATGTAAGCAAGCTCACTGCCGATGTGGCAGGGAGCTATGAAGCACTGATTTTAGGAACGTCTACCTGGGGCGACGGCGAATTGCAGGACGACTGGTACGACGGCATCAAGGTTTTGAAAGGAATGGATCTTTCCGGCAAGACGGTTGCCCTGTTCGGATGCGGTGACTCGGAATCTTACGCCGATACGTTCTGCGACGGCATGGGTATCTTGTTCAACGAACTGAAAGACAGTGGCTGCCGCTTCATCGGTACAGTTCCAGCTACAGACTATACCTACAGTTCTTCTGTAGCCGTAACCGACGACGGGTGTTTCGTGGGACTTGCCATCGACGACATCAACGAAAGCGACAAGACCGAAGAGCGTATAACGGCATGGACGGAAACCCTGAAAGCCGAACTTGCCTGAAACCGACCTTCGGACAACCCTATCAGTCATTCCCAACAAACTACTCCCATGAAAGTAACTGAAATCAATTCCGTAGAACTGAAAGTGTTTCTGAACCACATCTACGAATACAAAAAAGGTGTGCGTCAGATGGTGCTCTACACCACCAACAAGAAATACGAAACATTTGCCATAAACCGGTTGAAAAGCCAGCGCATCCCGTTCGTGATTCAGCCGGTAGACGAGGAACGCATCAACTTGTTCTTCGGCAAGGCAGAATGTATCAATGCCATCCGCCTGATGGTAACCCGGCCCTTGAACCTGCTCAGTCCGGAAGAAGATTTCATTTTGGGAGCCATGTTGGGATACGATATCTGTGCACAATGTAAACGTTACTGCACACGCAAGGCTCGCACGCGTGCATCTTAATCAACATCGTTTTTTCTATTCATTCAGTGCACCACAATGCGGACAAATGCCTTTTGTCCGCATTTTTGCTCCACAGGCTCCACAGGCATACGGATATTTGTCCGACTTCCGCAAGCGGTCTACACACCATACCGTGTAGGCTATCAGGCAGACATAGGCGGCATATACCCACACATAGGTGAAGAATATGTACAGGAAGATACAATATGAAGCCAGCCCCAGCAGGTAGAAAAATGCTACCTCCAGCTTTGTCTGATGAAAAAGATCATCGAGCATTGCCACCCCGACAAGCAGAATCAGTCCCACACACACGATGAACAGGCCGAGGATAAACGGCACACCAAACGGATTCAGCGTAGGATCGTAATAATAGTGCATCCACGTTTCCGGTACGAAATGCTGGATGCTGTTGTATAACGTGGCAGCCATCGCCATCAACAGCGACAAGGTAACCGGAAACACACTGTCGATGTCATTCAGTCCTATCAGCTTAATCTGTTTTTTACGTACTGCCCGATAGACAAACCACAGAAAGAAAACAGCCATTACCAGAAAGAACGGCAAGGCATGCGAACTACTGAACAAGTGAATAAAGCGGGAAATAGGATCCACCGGTACAATATGCTCCAGCAACTCGTGTTCCTGAATCCAACCGATAGTTTCCTGATCGCGCGCCACCTTTACCCAGATGGAATCCAGCGAATCCTGAGGATGCACATCAAATTCGGCTACTACCAACTGATTTCCCTTTACAACAGGAACACTATCCATGAACGGCAACTGGTGTAACCATAAGGTATCGGCCTCGACCTCGAAATTACTGCTCAGGGCATACGCCCGTTCGGGCAAGACGACCGGAAGTGAATCATCCTTTCCTTGCGGTCCCTTGTCTACCGAAGCTGCCGGACGGTAATGGCAAGCCACGATACCGAGCAGCAACAAGAGGATCAATATGTATTTACTCTTCTGCATATACTTTCATCTGACACTGCTTACAGTCGAACTGTAAACGGAAACGCTTGCCGTCGCTGCTGACCAGGAAATATGGTTCGCGGTAAGGCGAGCGCACTTTATGATGTACCGGACACCAGCCCATGCTGTAGCGCAAGCAATGCTTGCAGAACATCAGCGCAGCCTTTTCCGGTGCTTCTTTTTCGAATGCCGGTGCAATACGCCGTACCCCGTGATCGTGATAGAAAGCGGCAGCGGCGCCGTTCATCACATTTCCCAAGTATGTCAGTTCCTGAACCGGAAAAGCATGATGGGTTTCGGGCATACGCCAGATTTCCTGCGGATAATTGATGCAACGAGCCTCCAGCAGTTTCTCTACCGCCCGACGTCGCAGGTCGGACAGTTCGGACGAAGGAATAAACCAGTTGTCCGACAAGGCAATTTCTACCGCCGTAGCCTCGAACGGTGTATTTCCCAGCTTGCTCAACTGGTTCTTCAGGTTCTCCTGCTGAGGAGTACGTGCCAGTTCCTTTTCTCTGGGCAAGGCAATGCTGATACGGTTCTCATCCTCATCGGCAAGCGACAGGGTAAAGCCGAAATTATTCTCTTCCAGCCTCAGCGTCACAGCGATTTTCCGTTCGGCCGACTTCTTCTGCATCACCCGTTCAAACTCCTGATCGAAGTTACGGTACAGTTTGGTCTTGGGCTTTACACGCGGCATCTCCTGCGGATAGAGCTTGTTGCCATCCACCCGGTTCACACGGAAGCCGCACAACTTGCCCCGTTCATCGAGATAACACAAGCCGTCGCCGTTGCTGAACGACTTCACTCCCGCTACCGTAAGGTAATTGCCCCGAATCTCCTTGACCGTTCCTACCTCCTCGCCCAACGATTTCGGTGTATCGAACGAGAAAATGCCCGGATTACGCCCGTGAACAAAATAGTCGGTAAAGCCACGGCTGAAACTCTTGTCCAACTGCGGACGGAAAGCGAGCTTCACCGTTCCCGACGAAGCACGTGTATATTCCTTGCGGCGCTTCAGGATAGCATCCAGTTTCTGACGGTAGTACGCCGTCACGTTCTTTACATACGATACATCCTTCAGTCGTCCTTCTATCTTGAGCGAAGAAGCCCCTGCATCGAGCAGTGCCTCCAGATTCTCACTCTGGTTCATATCCTTGAGCGACAGCAAGTGCTTGTTGCGCGCAATGACTTTTCCGTCGGCATCTACCATATCGAAGCCCAAGCGGCAGAACTGCGCACACTCTCCACGGTTGGCACTGCGGCCGAAGCACGCCTGACTCACGTAACACTGTCCACTGTAACTTACACACAACGCACCGTGCACGAAAACCTCGAGCAGCGTATCGGGACAGGCAGCATGTATTTTGGCAATCTCATCGAACGTCAGTTCCCGTGCCAGCACCACCTGACGGAAACCGGCATCCGCCAGAAACTTCACCTTCTGTACCGTACGATTGTCCATCTGCGTACTGGCATGCAGCGGGATAGGCGGCAGGTTGAGCCGTGTAATTCCCATATCCTGAACAATCAGCGCATCCACTCCGACACGATACAAATCCCAGATCATCGCTTCGGTATCCTTCAATTCCTCGTCACGCAGGATCGTATTCACCGTGACATAAATACGGACATTGTACACATGCGCATACTGCACCAGTGCGGTAATGTCTTCCAGCGAATTGCCGGCAGCCGCACGTGCTCCGAAGCGGGGAGCACCGATATACACCGCATCGGCACCATGATTGATAGCCTCGATGCCGCACTCCAGGTTCTTTGCCGGAGCCAATAGTTCGATAGGACGTTGTCTGATCATTACTTTATCTGATTAATATCGTATGGAGTTTCCTGATATACATAATAGTTCAGCCAGTTGGAGAACAGCAGGTTCGCCGTACTCCGCCAGCGTACCAGCGGTCCCTTTTCAGGATCATTGTCGCGGTAATAGTTCTTCGGCATGTCGATGGGCAGACCTTTTCCCAAGTCACGGCGATATTCCGTATCCAGCGTATAAGGAGAATATTCCGAATGACCGGTCACGTAAAACTCACGTCCGCCACGAGCCATCACGATATGCACGCCCGAATCGTCCGACTCGGAAATGATGGTCAGCTCAGGATGTTTCTCGATGTCCGCACGGCGCACCTCCGTATGGCGGCTATGAGGCACAAAGAACACATCATCGAAGCCGCGGAAGATAGGCAGCTTGCTCATGCCCTCGCAGATATGATGTTCGAAGATACCGAACATCTTCTTGTCGAGCGGATATTTAGGAATCCCGTAGTGATGATACAGTCCCGCCTGTGCCGCCCAGCAGATATAGAGCGTAGAAGTGACGTGCGTCCGCGTCCAGTCGAATATCTCCTGAATCTCGCCCCAATAGTTCACCTCCTCAAAATCGAGGTGTTCCACCGGCGCACCGGTAATGATCATTCCATCAAATTTCTCATCGCGCATCAATTCGAAATCGCGGTAAAACGCCTTCATGTGTTCGATGGGCGTATTCTTCGAAGTATGGCTTTTCAGTTTCATGAAACTGACCTCAATCTGCAACGGTGAGTTAGACAACAGGCGGATCAAGTCGGTTTCGGTAGTTATTTTCAGCGGCATCAAGTTGAGAATGACAATTTTCAGCGGACGAATATCCTGCGTACTGGCGCGGGAATTGTCGATAACGAAAATGTTTTCTTCCTTCAGTAAGTCGATAGCCGGAAGTTTGTCTGGTAAATTAAGTGGCATTTCTTTATGAATTAATTGCAAGTGCAAAATTAGGAAATAAAAATAAAATCTCCCTTATTCTTTCACCGGAAAGACTATGAGAGCGAACAGATTATTTGTACAAAAATGCCCGAATTTCCTCCCCATTACCAAACTATCCGGACATTCTCTCTCTGTCCTGACGAAAGCCGCCAAATTTAATCATGCCATAATAGACCTCCTCGCAGCACAAACGACCGTCCATAAACTTGCATATATTAAGAAATTTTACGAATATTGCAAACCAGTTATACTACTAAATCTAAACGTTAACATTTTAATAGGCATCTATACAAACTTAAAATCCAATGAAAAACCTTCTGTTCATATCCTTAAGTTGCCTGACCTTTACAGCCTACGGTCAGACCAGAGAATTTGCCAACACCATCAAAGTAGAAGATTCCGATTCGAAGGAAGTCATTCTGGAAAAAGCAGCACATGTCGTCCCCAAAGCCAACCAGTTGCGTTCGCTGGAAAACGAGTTCATCGCTTTCGTACATTTTGGTCCCAATACATTTACTCGTAGAGAATGGGGAACCGGCAAGGAAGACCCAAAAATCTTCGACCTGAAGCAGTTGGACACCGACCAATGGTGTGAAGCCATGAAAGCCGCCGGAATGAAAATGGTGATACTGACAGTAAAGCATCACGACGGTTTCGTACTGTGGCAGAGCCGTTATACCAAGCACGGCATTATGTCGACCGACTTCCAGAACGGGAAAGGAGATATTCTGAAATCGCTGTCGGCTTCCTGTAAGAAATACGGACTGAAGCTGGGCGTATATCTGTCGCCGGCAGATTTGTATCAGATTGAAAGCCCCGACGGACTGTACGGCAACCTGAGTAAGTATACGATGCGTACCATTCCGCGTCCCGTCAAAGACCGCCCCTTCAAGAACAAGACCACTTTCCAGTTCATGCTGGACGACTACAACGAATATTTCATGAACCAGTTGTTTGAAATCCTTACGGAATACGGCGACATACAAGAAGTGTGGTTCGACGGAGCCCATCCCAAGCGTAAAGGAGGACAGCGCTACAACTATGCCGCATGGAAACAACTGATTAAAGCCGTAGCTCCCAACGCTTCTGTATTCGGACGGGAAGATATCCGCTGGTGTGGCAATGAAGGTGGCAAAACCCGAGATACGGAATGGAACGTTATTACCTATCCGGAAAATCCTGATACCACCTCTTATTTCCCCGATTTGACTGATTTGGATTTAGGTAGCCGCGAAGTTTTATACAAAGGCGATTACCTGCATTACCAGCAGGCAGAAACCAATACCTCTATCCGCGAAGGATGGTTCTACCGTGACGATACCCAGCAGAAGGTAAGAAGTGCCGACGATGTGTTCGACATCTACGAACGTGCCGTGGGTGGCAACTCGACTTTCCTCCTGAACATACCGCCTAACCGGGACGGACGTTTCTCCGACAGGGACGTGGCAACGCTGAAGGAAGTGGGCCAGCGCATCCGTGAAACATACGGTGTAGACTTGTTGAAGGGCGCAAGCGGTCCGGCAGAGGTTCTGGATGACGATAAAAATACCTTCACGACAGTTGCCTGTGGAGCGAAAATCACTCTTACCACTCCCTCTCCCATCACCTTCAACCGTCTTGTACTTCAAGAAGCCATCGCCCAGAGAGGAGAACGTGTAGAAGAACACGTGGTGGAAGCATGGATAGACCGCAAATGGAAAGAGATAGCACGTGGCACCAACATCGGCTACAAGCGTATTCTCCGTTTCCCGGATGTAACGACCAACAAGATTCGGGTTCGTTTCACACAGACACGTCTGGATGCAGCCATCAGCAAAATATCCGCCCACTACTACCATTCACGTCCGCCACAGTTGTCGGCACACCGTGATGTAAACGGCATGGTCACCATTGAACCCTTGCGACAGGAATTCAACTGGAACCGCAACGGCGAGAACAGTGCAGACAACTTGAATGCAGGCTATACCATTTACTATACGCTGGACGGCACAGAACCTACCGCCTCATCGAAGGTTTATACAGGACCGTTCTTTGCAGATAACCAAGAGGTAACTGCCGTTTCTGTACTGAACGACCAAAAAGGCGCTGTATGCAAGGAACAGTTCGGATATGTCAAGAAAGACTGGAAAGTAGTACACGCAGGCAGTGAGGACGGCGAGCATCAGGCAGCGTTTGCCATCGATGAAGATCCGGCTACTTACTGGCAGACAGCTCCGGCAGCAACCGACCAAAGTCTGACCATCGACATGGGTAGCGTGAAGTCCATCAAAGGATTTGCCTATACTCCTCAGAAAGCCAATCAGGAAGGTATGTTTGAGCGTGGTACGATATGGGTAAGTACGGACAACCAGAAATGGGAAAAAGCGGATGATTTCGTATTTGGCAACCTGATCAATGACCCTGTAAAACGTTACCATTACTTCAAATCGGAAGTGAAAGGCCGCTATGTAAAGATTGAAATGGTCGAATCTGCCAACCAGTCGAAGTATGCTTCGATTGCCGAAGTCGATATTTTGTAAACCGAAAGTGATAGCATAGAGGTAATTAATCTCCCCCAAAGAGCCCTGCCATTTCTCCTATTTATGGGAAGGAATGGCAGGGTTTTACACTATCTTCATTTGACGGATAAATTCTATTACTGATTATGATATTGACTGGAGGAAATTCGTCTATGGATATTAATCAGAATAAACTAATTATGTATCACTACTATTTAAACATAAAAGGGTATGAAAAAAATAAAATCATTCTATTATGAGATTGTAATTGCAAATATTTATTTGCTGGATATAAACAAACGAGAATATGATGAAAGCAGTGTTTACGATGGAATTTGGGTAACTTTACAGACATTTGTTGTATATACTGTCATAAGTTTTATCTTTATTCTTATACGCATCTTTGGTACTCTGCAAAATCCGTTAGCTACTGGCATAGGAGTTGTTATTTTGTGTCAAATAGCGGTTCATTTAATTATGAAAAAGCTTAAGAAAAGTAGTTATGTTCAGATAGTCCACGAAGAATATTTAAAAATGAATGTAGAAGAAAGAAAAAAACACTATAAGCGTGGATTATGGAAACTTATACCTTTATTTTTATATCCCCTTATAGTTATCGGGGTCTTAAAGCTGATAACTGTAATCTTTTAAGTTGACTCTTTCAACTGTAACTATTTATAAATAAGTACCTATGAAAGCAATACAAAACTGCTTACAGAAAATAGTTATCTATAAAATATATTCGTTAGAAAAGCAAAAAATGGAATATAATGACAATGAAGTATATAATCACATAGGAGTAGTTTTTTTGATTGTATTCTCATATATAGTAGTTATATTGCTTTTTTTATCCGTACGATTATTTAATGAATTGAGAAACAATTCCACACTTATTGTTTGCGTTACAATATTATGTTTTTCGGCTAAGTATTTTTTCGTAAAACACTTAAAACAAAAAAATATGTTCAGGCAATTCACGAAGAGTATTTACAAATGGATTTAAAGAAAAGAAAGGAAAACTATAAAATTGGATTATATTACGTTGTATTTGTTATTTTATTTCCTCTATTCAACATAGTAGTTATGGAATTAATAGAGTTTTTTACGGATAATTGATTGAAGTGCTATAAAATTGTCATGTACAACACTTTGCAAGAAGCACTTTTCTTCTGAAAATTAATAGATACCAACCGTGTAACCCCTGAACGAATAATAACTCTTACTACAGTTTTTACCTATTAAAAAAGGAAACAAAAAAGAACTTCCATCCCCTGTTTTAATCGGAGATGGAAGCCCTACAATATCTATTTTTCAGAACCAAATTGTTACACTGTTAGCAAACTTATTATACTGAAAAGCTGTAACATTATTCATGTTTATACTATAAATATATCCCTCATCTGATGTAACTATCAAATAAGGAGATTCTATTTGATAATCCTTCACACCAATATATCCTATTTCTTCACCTATTACAGATATATAAGCTGCATGATAGCTTTGTAACTCTTCAATATTCAACTCTGCCATGGAAGGAGGCAAATCATCCTCCTTATCACACGAAACAAAAATAACAGACAGACAACACACCGCTGCCATTAGAACATACTTTCTAAAATTCATAACAAAAGCTTATTTTAATTAATTTGGGGCACAAAATTAACTTTATAAACTTTACAAAAGCACGTTTCTATCTGTTTTTTTATTCTTTTTCGTCAATTTGGAAGCCATCTATAGAAGAATTATAACTTAATAAAAAGATACATCTATATGTATAAGCCAGCATCCCAAAGAGAAAATATTTATCTTTGTGGCAGATAAAAACAGATTATTCCATCTGACGAACAAAATTTCCATTACTGGTTATGATGTAGATAGGAGGAGTGCCTTCATACGTCATCGTTACTTCTATTTCATTCGAATAATTCAAGAAAACCTTGTAATTCCCTTCATCCACCCGATAAGAAGAATTGGAAGTGTTTTTGATTTCATAAGTTATTTTATTGGCCGTTTCCTTATAGTTATCGAATCTTCCTCCCGAATAAAATTTGAGAACTTCATATCGGGAACCCGATGTATCCAATGCACGTTTCCAAGTAGTATTTACAAAGAAATTTTCAACCGGCTCATCGTCCTTGCAAGAGCTAAGACATAAAATCAAAGCAAAAAAGAATAAGATTTTTGTTTTCATAGTATTTATATTTAGGTGTTCGTTTATAAATCTGATTCTCTATTCTTAAAACTCTCTGTAGAATTTATGGTAAGCCCTACCCGATTAATAAATGAAGCAGGACAAATATAATAAGCTATCTTACCAAAGTAATATTTTACATACGACTGTAAACAAAGCAATTCACTTCATGAATGAAAGCAATAGCCTTCATATTTACAGCTTTCAAAGATCAAAGTATATCAATTTGCTATAAGGTTCATCAAGGTTTATCAAATATAGAGAAAAAAAATAATATAACCTCAGAATATACCAAAATTTTTTCCTTATTTCTGATTTTACTTATTAAAACCATCTCTTTATATAACCATCCACAAAAAAGAAAAGCCACTGGAAATGTATGTCTCCAATAGCTTTTCTAACTTTATAAACTCAGGTAGTTCGAACCCATGTGTGTTACAAACTATCCTTTATTATTATTTTTCAATGCTTCTTTCTTGTCTTGATGATTGAAGTAAATCACACCGACAATGGCTATAACCGACACAAGTACTGACATGATCTTACAAGCCATAAGCCTGAAAGTAGTGTCAATACTATGGCAATAGACACAACTGAGAACAAATTATAGCTGTTTTACAACCGATTTTTGTAAATGCTTGCCATCAGCTTCTGGTACTGATTCTCCAGCTCCATGTAAGCCTGCAAGTTACGGTATACATTGTCGGCTTCCGTATAATAATCGATGATGGAAAGTTGTCCTGCGGTAACGGCTTCTTTCAGCATGTCCAGCGTTTGATGCATCAGCTCCACGTCGTATGCCTGCATGGCGGTAGTCAACTGCTGCATTTCGTTGAACTGACTCTGCACCTGAGCTTCTGCCTGCAAACGGGCATTATCCAACTGATACTGAGCGCTGATAGCTTGTGCACGGGCTATCTGGTGTTTCTTCCGGTTCGAAAAAATAGGCAAACTTCCCCCGATAAGGAAACCGTTGCTCTTTTCATCGAGTGAGGTGTTGCGACGATAGCCTATTTCCAGCTTCGGCAACCAGCTCTGACGACTTACACTGATGTTCTTCTCGGCAGCACGCGCAGCGGCATCAGCAGCCAGCAGCGTAGCATCGGTAGCCATTACCTCGTCGTACAGGGAGTTATAGTCCTTCAGTGCTTCCACCTGCGGATAATCGCGTGAGGTAAAGTCCACCGGAAGATTGCCGTTCATGGCAAGCAACTGCTGCAAGGCGGTACGATGAGCAGCGTTATTCTGCGAAACTTCTGTCTGCACACTCATCCGCTCCATCTTGATTTTATTGACTTCCAGTATGCCGGCATCCCCTTCTTCCAGTCGTTTTTGGAACAAGGCAAGCAGTTCGTCGGCATTCTTTTTCCGCTCCTCCAGCAGACCTTGCTGCTTGTTCAGCATCACAAGGTCGAGGCAGAGATTCTTGGCATTCAGCAGTATACTGCGACGGGTGGCCTCGTACTGACGGTGAAGGGCTTCACGCTGCAACTTTCCTGAACGGCTGCGTGCCGCATACAGGGTAGGAAAGTCGAATCCTTGTGTCACGACCAGTTCCGAACTCGACATGCCGGTGATACCCTTGGTATAAAACGGACTATATTCTACCGAAGGATCTTCCAGGTTATTCTGTGTCTGGACTTCCAACTGGGCAGCACGGGTAGTCTGCTGCTGTGCCTGCAATTCTTTATTATTCTGTTCTATCTGACGGAGCACCTCGTCGATGCCCTGTGCCTGCATACCTGCCGTAAAGAACAGGCATGCGGCCAATGTGATATAGGTATGTTTCATAATTACTGTTTATTAGCATCTGACTTCTTGCGGTTCATCAGTTCGTATACGATCGGAATGATGAATGCATTCAGGAAGGTCGAGGTAAGCAGACCTCCCAAGATAACCTTTGCCATCGGGCTTTGGATTTCGTTGCCGGGCAGATCGCCGCGCAAGGCAAGCGGTATCAAGGCCAGAGCAGATGATAAGGCGGTCATCAGAATCGGGTTCAGACGGTCGAGTGAACCGTGGATAATGCTTTCACGTACTCCCATGCCCTGCTCGTCGCGCAAGGTATTGTAATGACTGATCAGCAGCATACCGTTACGGGTAGCGATACCGAACAGCGAAATAAATCCGATGATAGCTGGAATGCTGACTTCACCCGTGGTAAACAGCAGGGCGAAGACACCACCTATCAGGGCAAGCGGCAGGTTCAAGAGAATCACGCCACTCTGCGAGGCGTTGCGGAACTGTACATACAGCAGCAGGAAGATGACCACGATACTCATCAGGGAGGTAAGCAGCAAGGTACGGCTGGCGGCCTGCTCGCTTTCAAACTGTCCGCCGTATTCGATGTGATAACCTTCGGGCAGTTGTATCTTTTCGTTCACCCGTGCCTGAATATCGTTTACCACACTGCGCAGGTCGCGTCCGCTGGTGTTTGCCGAGATGACAATCTTACGCTTAACGTTCTCACGGTTGATAGTATTCGGTCCCATGGACGATTCCACACGTGCCACATAGCTCAGCGGTATCTTGCGTCCCTGGGCATCGTCTATCATGAGGTCTTTGATGCGTTCCATTGAACCACGGTCGTCTTCTGCCGCACGTACCACGAGGTTGAACGATTTTCCTTTTTCGTATACCTGAGAAACCACTTCACCCGCCATGTTCACCGTTACAAACTCATTGAACTGTGCCAGTGAAATGCCATACTTGGCCAGCATCTCGCGGCGAGGCACAATCTTCAGTTCCGGACGCTCTACCTGCTGCTCCACGTTCAGGTCGGCAATGCCTTCCACATCCCGTATCGCATCCTTTATCTGGTTACCCAGAGAGAACATCTTGTTCAGGTCGTCGCCGAAAAGTTTGATGGCGATGCTTGCCTGCGTACCACTCAGCATGGCATCGATACGGTGACTGATGGGTTGTCCGATTTCGATGTTGGCTCCGGTCAGTACCGACAATTTACGGCGTACGTCTTCAAGCACCTCTTCGTGTGAACGGCCATCCAGCTCGAACGGAGCTTCTATCTCGGATACGTTTACCCCCAGTGCATGTTCGTCGAGTTCGGCACGTCCGGTCTTGCGGGCTACGGTCTTTATCTCGGGAATGGTAAGCAGCAGTTCCTCTGCCTGACGACCAATCTTATCGGATTCCTCCAGTGAAATACCCGGAAGCGAACTTACATTGATGGTAAACGAACCTTCGTTGAAGGACGGCAAGAAGCTGTGTCCCAAGGTAAAGAACGCTCCCAGTGCCACCACAAACAAAGCGATGGTACCTCCTAACACCGTTTTCTTATGCCCCAGTGCCCAAAGCAGTCCACGCTCATAATGTTTTTTCAGCCATACGGCTACAAAAGCTTCTTTCGGCAGTCCGTCTTTCTTGAAATCTCCTCCCAGCAGATAGCTGCACAGTACAGGAGTGAGTGTCAGGGCGACAACGGTCGAAGCAAACAGTGACACGATGAACGCGATGCCCAGCGGAACCAGCATTCGGCCTTCCATACCGCTCAGGAAAAACAGAGGCACGAAGCTCACCACAATAATCAGGGTTGAGTTGAGGATAGGCATACGTACCTCGCGTGAAGCATGGAATACCACATCCAGCACAGGCTTGCGTTCGCCGACGGGGAGCATGCGGTTCTCACGCAGATGCTTCCATACGTTCTCCACATCGACAATGGCATCGTCTACCAGCGAACCGATGGCAATGGCCATACCTCCCAAGCTCATGGTGTTGATGCTGAGTCCCATATAGTGCAGTACCAGAATTGCGATGACCAGCGACAACGGAAGGGTTACCAGTGAAATGATGGTGGTTCGTGTATTGGCAAGGAACAAGAAGAGTACGATGACCACGAAGATGGCTCCCTCGTAAAGAGATTCCTGTACGTTGCCGATAGAGCTTTCGATAAAACGCGACTGACGGAAGATGTCGGTAGAAACCTTTACATCGGCAGGAAGATTCTTCTGTAAGTCCTTCAACGCTGCCTCCAGCTTCTCGGTCAGTTCGATGGTTCCCGTATTGGGCTGTTTGGTGACGGTGATCAGTACGGCGGGCTTTCCCTTTTCCGAAGCCAGTCCCAGCTTGGGCTGCTGAGCTCCTATGCGTACGTCGGCTATGTCTTCCAGCGTCACCGGAGCACCGTCGACTGTCTTGACTACTGCACGCGCCATCTGGCGTACGTCGTCGGTAGAAACCACTCCACGCACGATGTATTCGTTGCCGTATTCATAAATCACTCCACCGTTAGTATTCTGGTTCATGCCACGGGTTACTGCCATTACCTCACCCAGTGTCACACCGTAGTGTTTCATGCGTTCGGGATGCAGCAGTATCTGATATTCCTTGATGTCACCTCCTAATACGGCAACCTGTGCCACACCTCCGGTAGACAGCAGGCGCGGACGGATGGTCCAGTCGGCAAGGGTACGCAAGTCGAGCATGGAAGTGCTGTCGGCTGTCAGTCCTACTATCAGCAGTTCCCCCAAAATAGACGACTGAGGACCGAGGGTGGGATTGCCTACGTTGTCGGGAAGCGATTCTCCCACGGCTGCCAGCTTCTCGGAAACAATCTGACGCGCCAGGTAAATATCCGTATTCCAGTCGAACTCTACCCATACCACCGAAAAACCCGTTGTAGACGACGAACGCACGCGGCGTACTCCCGTAGCACCGTTTACGGCTGTTTCAATCGGGAAGGTAACCAACTGCTCCACCTCCTCGGCAGCCATGCCTCCCGCTTCTGTCATCACCACCACGGTAGGAGCGTTCAGATCGGGAAACACATCCACTTCGGTATGAAACGCCGTATAGGTACCTCCTATCAGCAGCAAGACCGAAGCGACCAGAACCAGCAAGCGGTTCTGCAATGAAAAATGTATGATTTTATTCAGCATAATACTCTAATAAATGATATCCGTATCTGATAAATACTACCCGCACATCAATGGTTGTGGGTGTGTGCAGGAATCGCATTGCTGGCAGCAGCCAGTTTCACGTGCATGGCTCCTGCGGTAACGACCTTCTCGCCTCCCTTCAGACCTGAAAGGATTTCTACGCGGGCACCGTCGCTCATGCCGAGTTTTACTTCCTGCTTCTTGTATCCTTCGGCATCTACCTGAAGGTATACGAAGTTCAGTCCCTGTTCTTCGGTAATTGCCGAAACAGGCAGACTGATGACTCCCTGCCGTTCTCCCGACAAGAGATAGACTTCGACGAAAGAACCTGCCAGCATGTCGCCGCGGTTGTCAAATTCGAAAGTTACGGGAATATAGAACGATGCGTCACCCGAGGATTTACCGTACGACAGCAGACGGCCTTTCAGGTCGTCCAGCCGGTAAACCTTGTTATCGTAAGGAGTGGTGAAATTGGCCGAAACAATCGATTTCAGTTCGGCATAATAACGCTCGGACACCTCAGCCTTCAGTTGCAGGCGGCGTGTCTGAGTAACGGTCAGCAAAGGCTGTCCCACGGTCACGTAATCGCCTTCCTTTACCAGACACGACTTGACGTATCCTCCTATCGGCGACTTGACCGATACTCCCTTGCCGTCCTTGCTGGGCGAAAGGGCTTCGTAAGCGATACGGGCATTTTCATAATTCTCTTTCAGCAGACTGAAATCTTTCTGCGAAACAATCTGCTTGTCCACCAGCTTGGCAGCACGTTCGTATTCACGCTTTGCCGTTTCATAGGCGATACGGGCACGTTTCACGGCATCTCCTTCCTGAATATGCTGCGAAGAAACCGTCAGCAGTGCCGTACCGGCACCTACCTGCATTCCCTCGGTCAGCGAGCGGGTAAAAGTCACTACCCCCGACACACCAGCTACAACGGTAGCCTCATCTCCCTGAGCCGCCAGAATCTGTCCGCTGGTAGCAATCACGCTTCGGAACGTACCGGGCTGTACTTCTTCCACCTTCACTCCGGCAGCCTTCGCCTTTTCCGGAGTAAGAATAATTTCATCGGAATGAGCTGCGTGTGCTTCCTTCGCCTCAGCCTCCGCTTCATGGTCATGTTCGTCATGACCGCCACAAGAGCCCAGCATACATGCAGCCAGAGCTCCCATCCATATATAATGCTTCATTTGAATGTAATTTATGTATTAAACACAATGATTTAGCTGTCCGCACCACAAAGGTACGGATATCACGCTGCAACCAGATTGCAGTCTTTTATACACGAATTACAGAAGCGGGAGGAGCGCGCAGTCCTGCTACCCGGACAAAATAGTGCGCATGCAGACTTTCTACATACTGTGCCCAGTCGGCATCGGCATCATCGGCCGGCAAATCCAGTACGTGCAGTACCGGAATTAACGGATAAAGTATGGAATAAAAAGAATAATCAGGAGCTATGTCGGACAGATGCTGGTCGGGCGTACTGCACTGAAAATGCGTCACACAACCACTGCCACACGAATGGCGGTCGGCATCACCGCTATGATGCATGTTGCCGCTGCATGTTTCTGTGCCATCGTACGAAACCAGATCGGACGACAAGCAGAATATTTCCGAATGATGATGGTGCGGAAGTACCTGGGCAACCAGCATCAGCATGCAGATTACCAGCAAAAAATACGATTTTAACTTCCGCTTCATCATCCGTTTGTTATCTAACTATTATAAAATCAGGCTTCTTCATCGCCATTGTCTTCAGCCACCGGCATGGTAACAAGTACCTTGTCGATACGTGCTCCGTCCATGTCGACGACTTCAAAACTGAAGCCGTTCCAGTCGAGCGTTTCACCGCTGGTAGGGATATGCTGCAATTCTTTCAGAATCAAGCCTCCTAAGGTATGGTATTCCGAAGACTCGAATAAATCGCTGCGGTTAAAGTAACAAAGAAAATCGTACAGCGAACACTGTCCGTCTACCAGCCAGCCTTCCTTGTTTACCCGCTTGATGATATCGGGTTCCTCACCCGGATCGTCGACGTTACCTACCAGACCTTCCAGAATATCGCGCAAAGTAATGATACCCGTACATACGCCAAACTCGTCGCAAACCAGTCCGCGACTGATTTTCTGTATTTTCATCTGTTCGAGTACCTTATACACATTCATGCTCTCGTGGAAATAAGCAGGCTCATGAATCAGCGAAGCCAGCTTGAAGTCGGGTTTCGACAAGTGTACCACCAGATCCTTCAGGTTGACGATCCCCTTCACATGATCCAGGTCACCGTCGGCTATCGGATAAAACTCAAACAAGTTTTCGTTTACCACCGCTCTCACTTCATCGGCAGTCATGTCCATATCCAGCCATACAATGTCACTCTTGTGCGTCATGATAGAGCTTACCTTCAGGTCACCCAGCAGGAACACGCGCTGCATGATGTCTTTTTCTACAGGCTGAACCTCTCCTTCTTCGGTTCCTTCCTCGATGATAGACTTGATTTCTTCTTCGGTCACCTTATTATCGGTTTCCTTGATATTCAGCAAGTTGAAAATAAGTTCCGTACTCTTGGAAAGCAGCCATACGAACGGCAAGGCAATAGAAGCAAGTACCTTCATAGGACGTGCCACCACCTTGGCAGCTTTCTCGGCCACGCTCAGTCCGACACGCTTCGGCACAAGCTCACCAAAAATAATCGTCAGGTAAGTTACTATTACAACGATGACACCCTGAGCCAGCGCAGCGGCGTAAGTGGTAGAAACTCCCCATGAAATCATGGTCTGAGTCAGGTCGGAAGCAATCCGGTTGCCCGAATAGATACCGGTCAAAATACCAATCAGGGTAATTCCGATTTGTACAGTAGAAAGAAAGCGATCGGGGTCATTAGCCAGTTTCAAAGCAACCTTTGCAGACTTGCTGCCCTTTTTCGCATCAGAAGAAAGCCGAGATTTACGAGCTGATATTAATGCTACCTCGGACATAGCGAAGATACCGTTAAGTACTATCAACCCGACAATTATGATTATCTCATCCATATAAAAAATAAGTGTGTTTGCCTCACAAATATAACGCAATGTTCCATGACTGTGAAAGATAGCTTACACAATTAAGCAGTTTTAACAGATATTTCTTATAAAATGTTCCGGTCTGTACATTTTGTTCTCAAACTGAATACATTTCTGTCATTTCGGCTATCCCTTTCCAGCCGTTTCAGCCAATCAAGTTTTCTGTTTTTCGACCGATACGGAGTTTCCTAAATTGAAAATACCTATCTTTGGCGCAAAAATTGAAAAAATGGATACTGATTACTTAAATTACTTTGAAGAAAAATTGCAGCAAGAGCTGCTGCGCCTGTGTACCAATTACGGCGTACTCAGCGGTACTCTGCTGGCAAACGACGATATTGATGCCCGCTGGAACGACCTGGCTCCCGAATACATAGCCGATGCCGTACAACAGATACGCGACTACCCCATCGTATCGGTGGCTTGGACTGCTTACCTCGGAATGGCTGTTGCCGTCGAATGGGATGATGACTGGGGCAGCTATGCACAGGCTCCTTACCCCTCGTACTACGGTGAACAGGCGTTCGACGACATGGACGAACACATCGTACGCGACTTTCTGGAGTTGCCGCTCGACGGAGAAGAGGCAAACCAACTGGCTGATATCATCCGCCGCTGCGGACAGACTACCGTGGGTATGATACGTCACGAACAGATTGAACCGCAAAGCACACTGGCATTTCATATCTTTGCCCGTGCCTGCCGTGCCATGTTCCGCATCGGTGCCTCCATCGAGCTGAGACGTCTGGGATACCAACTCGAGAAAGTAGAATTAGGACGGATTTTGAATGAGTTGCCCTCTTAAGTTCTTCCTTTTTTAGTATCTTTGCACATAACTTATTTGTAAACAATCAAGAAACGAAATAATAGCATGAAGCGGATAAAAGTCACACCTCCCAGCGAGGTAAACGCCGGCATCCAATTGCCTTCGTCGAAAAGCATCTGCAACCGCGCACTGATTATCAACGCCCTTGCCAAAGGAAACTGTCCTCCGGGAAACCTGTCCGACTGTGACGATACACGTGTCATGGTACAGGCCTTGCAACACATGCCGTCCATCATCGACATCATGGCGGCAGGTACAGCCATGCGCTTTCTGACGGCTTTCCTCGCCGTAAGCGAAGGCACACACATCATTACCGGAACACAGCGCATGCAGCAACGCCCCATCAGCATACTGGTAAACGCATTACGTACCTTAGGTGCCGACGTGGAATATGCCGGAAACGAGGGTTTCCCTCCGCTGCGGATTACGGGACGCAAGCTGGTGAACAGTGAAGTGATACTGCCGGGAAATGTCAGCTCGCAATATATCTCTGCCCTGCTGATGATAGGTCCGGTGCTGAAGAACGGGCTGAAACTCACGCTGACGGGAGAAATCGTATCACGTCCGTACATCGACCTTACCCTGAAGCTGATGCACGACTTTGGTGCCTGCGTAACATGGGTAGGCGAAAACCAACTGGAAGTGAAGCCTCAGTCTTACCGGGCAGTACCTTACTACGTAGAAAGCGACTGGAGTGCGGCTTCGTACTGGTATGAGATCTGCGCACTGTCGGAAAAGGCAATTGTCTGCCTGCCGGGGTTGTTCCGCGAAAGTCCGCAGGGCGATTCGGAAGTGGCACGGCTGTTCGAACAGTTGGGTGTGGAAACCGTTTACGGCAAACGCGAAATAACTCTCCGCAAGACGGGAAAGGTTACGGCACGCATGGAATACGATTTCGTCAACCAGCCGGATCTGGCACAGACATTCGTAGTGACGTGTGCAGTGATGGGCATCCCCTTCCGCTTCTCCGGCCTGCAAAGCCTGAAGATCAAGGAAACCGACCGTATCGCTGCCCTGATAGCCGAGATGAAAAAGCTGGGATATGTCATCACAGAAAGCGAAGGTTCCGTATTGTCGTGGGACGGTACGCGCTGCACGCCCGAAACCTGCCCCTGCATCGATACTTACGAAGACCACCGCATGGCCATGGCATTCGCCCCTGCCTGCATACGGCTGGGAGATTTATACATCAATAATCCGCAAGTCGTTACAAAATCATATCCGCACTACTGGGAAAACCTGGTACAAGCGGGCTTTAATATCACGGAGGAATAAATTATCATGTGGATACTTATCGTCATACTGGCAGGAGTGGTCCTCTTCGGACTGATTGCCGGATATTTCTACAACCGGAACATACAAAAGAAAATAGACAGTGGAGAGCTGAAGGAAGCTCCTCCCGTCGTAACGGTAGACAGTGAATGCTGCGGACAGCATCAGATTTGCGAAAAGGAAAGTCTGCTGGCTGCCGTAAGCAAACAGATAGAATACTACGACGACGAGGAACTGGACCGCTTCAAGGGACATCCCTCCGACGGATATACGGAAGAGGAAATCGAAGAGTTCCGCGACATCCTGTACTCCATGCAGGAAGTCGACGTGGCAGGATGGAGCCGGAGCCTGCAACTCCGCGGCATCGAACTGCCCGACGAACTGAAAGACGAACTTTTCCTTATCGTAGGCGAACGAAGATTTCACTAATCTTTCCGCCCTGTCTGTTTCACTACCGAATACAACTCTATGGATTTATTAGAACTGTTGCAATATACTTTTTTCCAGCATGCCCTGCTGGGTAGTCTGTTTGCCAGCATCGCCTGCGGCATCATCGGAACGTATATCGTTACCCGCCGGCTGGTATTCATCAGCGGAGGCATTACCCATGCTTCTTTCGGAGGTATCGGTATCGGACTTTATACGGGCATCTCTCCCCTGCTTACGGCTGCTGTCTTTGCGGTCTTGTCGGCCTTCGGCGTGGAATGGCTGAGCAAGCGGAGCGACATGCGCGAAGATTCTGCCATTGCTGTATTCTGGACGTTCGGCATGGCCATCGGAATCATCTTCAGTTTTCTGGCTCCGGGATTCACCCCCGACCTGTCGTCGTTCCTGTTCGGAAACATCCTGACCATTACGCAAGGCGACATTATCCTGCTGGGAATACTGAGCGTATTGCTGATTGCATTCTTCTCGCTGTTCCTGCGTCCCATCGTAGCCATCGCATTCGACCGTGAGTTCGCACGTTCGCAACACCTGCCCGTAGCTACTTTCGAATACCTGCTCATGATGTTCATCGCACTGACCATCGTGTCGTGCCTGCGCATGGTAGGTATCGTGCTTGCCATCTCGCTGCTCACCCTGCCCCAGATGACTGCCAACCTGTTTACCAACCGTTTCAAGAACATCATCTGGCTGTCCATCGGCATCGGCTACATCAGTTGCCTGGGCGGACTGTTGTTCTCGTACAAATACCAGATACCCTCGGGAGCTGCCATTATCTTTATTTCGATTCTGATATACGTTGCAGCAAAAATCTGCCGGCAGTTCCGTAAACAGGAATAATTATTCCCGATTTTTACTTACTTTTGCAGTAATTCAAAAAACAGATACTTATGGAAATTAAAATTACTTCTCTCGACCATATCCACGAAGCTGCCAAAGAGTTTATCGCAGCCATGGGTGACAATACCGTGTTTGCTTTCTACGGAAAGATGGGAGCTGGAAAAACAACTTTCACCAAAGCTATATGCGAAGAACTGGGAGTGACCGATGTCATCAACTCACCGACATTCGCCATCGTCAACGAATACCGTTCGGAAACAACCGGCGAACTGATTTATCACTTCGACTTCTATCGTATCAAGAAGCTGGAAGAGGTATACGACATGGGGTACGAAGACTACTTCTACAGCGGTGCCTTGTGTTTCATCGAATGGCCGGAACTGATAGAAGACCTGCTGCCGGGCAATGCCGTAAAGGTATACATTGAGGAAAACGAAGACGGAAGCCGTACGGTCCGCTTCGACGCTGAAGAATAATCCCAAGCCATGGCTACACATTACGTCATACAAGCCATATTCGTCATCGTAGGGCTGCTGGCTGTGCTGGCTGCCCTGTTCAACTGGGACTGGTTCTTTACTGCCCGCAACACACAGTTCATTGTTGCCAATGCAGGAAGAACCCGTGCACGCTTGTTTTATGCCGCCATCGGCCTGCTGATGATTGCCACAGGAGTATTCTTCTTCCTTTCCATTCAGGGATATATATAATCAGGAATAAACATCGGGAGAACTCAAAAAGTTCCTCCTCACACTTAACCGGAAATTTGTACAAATTTTCGGTTTTTTTGTACAAAAAACAAAAAGGATGTCGTGATAACACAAAAAATCCGCACAAGTCTATGCCGGAACTTTCAGGCATAACTTATGCGGAAATCTCAAACTTAAAATATTATTTCAGGAATAAGGTTAGAACCCAATCTTAAACTGCAAACCGATAACGGAACGACTGCCGCCCACAAAAGTAGGATAATTGATCTGACGACCGGTATTGCCCGCATCGACTATATACTCCGTATCGAATACATTCTTGCCGAAAGCACCGATCTCGTAATACACGTTCTTGGGCTGAAAACGATATCCGGCAGTAAAATTGGCCAGTCCGTAACCATCCTGTGTAAGTTCCGGTTCGTTGCTGTCTTCAAAGTATACCTTCGACTTATACGAGTAAGTGGGGCGGAAATAGATCTGAGAGGTCTTTCCCGTAGGAACAGTTACATCCAGTCCGACCGAGAAACTATGCTTAGGAGTCAGTCGGAAACGATTACCTGCATATTCCTGTTCGATTCCGTTCTCATCCTTCTCGTTGAACTTACCGTCGATGTAGGCATAGTTTCCAAAGATATTCAGGTAGCGGCAAGGAGCATAGCTCAATCCGGCTTCCACACCAAAGGAATGAGCCTTTCCAGCATCGTCTGCCACATACTTGCTGGAAAGCTGGTCGAAACGCGTCGTCTGGAAATGATTCCAGTCGTAATAATATGCACACAGGTCGTAGTTCAGCCGTCCGTTCAGCAAGGCACCCTTCACGCCAGCCTCATAGCTATAGATAATCTCAGGAGCCAGCCGCGACAAGTCGTCCGGATCGTTGTTATAATAAATCACACCGGGACGTCTGCCTCGAGATACACTGACATAGAAATTGTTCCGCTTATACATATAGTTCAGGGCTACACGTCCCACCCATGAGAAATAATCGTCGGAAGCAGCGACTTTCTGTCCGCCGGCTGTGGGATGATATATCAGGGATCCAAATACTCCGGGAACAGTCGTCGATGAATATGCCGAATACAGATGCTCGTATGTACCTCTCAGTCCTACGGTCAGAGAAAGACCTTTTACCAGCTTGAAGGTACCGTCGGCAAACACTTCTACCGCCTGATTGGTTCCGTAATTGGTTCCGTTTTCAGAATAATCGTCGGGAAGCGACTGGTTGGAAACGCCTTTCAAAGTAGCCAGAATCGTCTGCCCCTGTGTACCCAGTCCGCCAAGCAACTGGTCGAGATCCATTCCAGCCATAGCCAGCGCCGCCTTCAGGTCGCCATAGATATCGGGTGTGGCAGTAGTCTGTGCCGGTTTCCCGTTTCCGTCGACCAGCGGTGTATCGGGGAACCATTTACCCATCAACTGGTTCATCGTACTTTCTACCATCGGACGCAACTGTTCGGGAAGCTGCGAGGTAAGCAGTGGCAAGAATCCGTTCAGCAGTTCGGTAAACTGTCCTTTCAGATTGCCTTGTATATATACAGGGTACATATTCTGCATATTGGTATGTGCGATTACTTCCTGCGAAGAATGTTCAAAGAAATAACTGGCACCTACAAATCCCGAAAAATGTTTCCGGCTATCGTAGTTGAAACGGAACTCCTGACTGAACTGCGTTCCCCTGGCTTTCTCCTGACAAGCCAGTAAAGGCACATATGTACCATCGGCATCGAACGTTTCATCCGACTGGAATGCACGGAAGCCGGTAATGGAAGACATCTTCCAGTTATCGTTCAGGGTATGGTCGGCCAGGAACGTAGCTCCGCCTACATGACGCTTGATGCCCAGATCATCTCCCTCCTCCAGATTGGCAGGACGGTTCGGGTCGGGATTGCCATACTCCGGCTTATTGGTCTTAAATGAGGTTCCGGGATAATTATCGTGCTGATAGTCCAAAATCAGATCGAAAGAAGTCTGGTCGTTTGCCCACAACTTGGTAGAGTTTCGTAGGGCAATGGCATTTTTCCCATTCAGTCTGCCTCCGGCATCGTTTCGGATAAATCCGTCACGCTGGTCGTACGAGAAAGCGAACCGGTTGGCAAGTTTACCTTTTACCAGCGGCGTATTGATAAACCCGTTTGCCAGCTTCTGGTTATAAGTTCCGTACCCCAAAGACAACTCTCCGCTCAGCTTGTCCACCGGTTTATTACGGATAACATGTATACCGCCTATTTCGGCTCCTCTGCCAAACAACGTTCCCTGCGGACCTTTTACGACCTCTACACGCTCCAGGTCGAAAAGTTCGACAGCCGAAGCACGCGAGCGCGAGATGGAAACTCCATCCTGAAAGACGGAAACACGTGGCTGCGAATAGGAAGCCCCGTCGTCTGAGGTAACTCCACGGATAACGTAACCCGGATTGTTCGGACTCTGCAACTGAATCTGTACGCCCGGAATAAACTGTGCCACCTCATCAAACTGATGCAGGTTCAGCTTACTGAGGCTGTTTCCCGAAACGGCACTGACTGCCGCCGGTACCTCGATATTACTCTGCGACTTCTTCTGTGTCGTCACGATGACTTCTCCCAGCGTCTGCGTATCTTCCTTCAGAATGATATCCATTGTTCCCTTAGTAGCCACCTTCTCCACCGGATAATAGCCGATATACGAAAAGACCAGTTCCTCGCCCGGGGCAGTCTGAATGGTAAAGTTACCGTTTATGTCCGTACTTGTTCCCACTCCGCTATCCTTTACCAGAATATTGACGCCCGGAAGTGTTTCTCCTTTTTCGTTTGTAACCCTACCGACAATCGTAGCCATTGCTTCGTTGGCAACTGTAGGCTGTAAAGATTCGGCTACAGCTGCAACTGGATAAAAGGCAGACAAAGACAGACTTCCTGCTGCCAGCACCATTCCTAAAATGTGTCTTACCATAAGAAAAACTAATTAATAATTATTTATTAAGTTTCAGAACGATATCGTTGTCTGCGGGAGTCAGGTCATGGAAAAAGCTCTTTCCCAGCACTTTCAGGGCAAAGGCATACTTCCATGAATAACGGCGTAAACTCCGGCATGATTTTTTCAACTCGCTTTTATAGGAGTCGGACATCTTCTCATCCCCTTTCAGATGGGCTACATAAGCCTTGCTCAAGGTACTGCCAGCCTGTTGCCGGATGTCGTACGGTATACTGGCAGGAAGCATGTCGGATATGATGGTCTGTATTCCCGAACGGGCATAACGTATGGAAAGTTCGTTCAGCGTATTTACCCCCGACAAATGTTCCACACAGCGCGTACGTATGTTCAATTCCGGATAACAGCAGGTCACAATCCGGACGGGCTGAGGGAAACTGACCGTAGAACCTGTTTCCACATCATAGACACATCGGTTTCCCTTTCCGAAAGCAGTAATGTCCTGTGCATGAAAATGTCCGGTAAAGACTACCCGAAGCCCCAGCTTGCCAAATTCTCTGGCATGCGATTTCCAGTCGTCTATCAGATAATCCTTCATAACCTTTCCCTGCCATTTCCAGTGTTCTACAATACCGTGGTGCATCATAGTCACTATCCGGCAATGCTGCCTGCGGGCTTCTTCTACCTGCCGGCGGATAAACTCCATAGTTTCCGGCTTGATACGTCCGCCGGTCATGCACACATTGTTGTCGAAATCATTTTCCTCGTATTTGCAGGCATCGATAGCCAGCAACCAGGTATGCGAATCCAGCCGTGCCGTATAACTTAATGAATGAGGGTCGCGCGCCAGAGCCTCTCCGTAACCATAATCCTTATAGATACGGGCAAATTCGTCGGGAGTGACAGTTTCGGTACGACGTACCGTATCGCCCTCGAATATGACGGCATGCGGATTGTTTACATCGTGGTTTCCCGGTACGACAAATACCCGGCATCCGTTTTCCCTTAATTGTTTCAGGTAATGATCTGCTACATACCGGTGTGAGATTTTTTCTCCATCCTTCGTCAGGTCGCCGCAGATAAAGACAAACTCCGGCTGTTCCTGTATCAGTACATGAACAGCCGAGTCGAGCAGCTCCGGACTTTGCTCCAACAGCTTTCTGTCGTGGATGATATAGTTATCGAAAGCCTTCCCCGGTTTATCCAGCAACTCGGGAGCCATAAAATGAATATCCGACAATACTCCGATTTTGAACACTGATGATTGTTGTGCCGCAACAGCCAATATGCCAAGCCAGCATACAGTTAATGCACTAATAATTGTTTTCATACCTTTTCGTCTTTAGACACGGCGAAAATAGAGCGTATACAAGTCAGCAGAATAACGGAAATATTACATTTCATTTACTTTCTGCATCCGGAAAGGACATAAAAAAATCCGGTGACGTTTTTAAAAAACATCACCGGATTTCTCATTTATTCCGCCGACAAATCAATCGACTTGTCCCAATGAATTTCCGTATTCCATTTCGCCCTGAACCACGAAGAATACATCGTCGGGTTCGAAAGGCCCCATGCCGTCTTTCTTGGACTCTTTGACTATGTAGTTTACAATTTCATCCTGGTCGATGTTGATGTAACCTTCGTCATCAGGTTGAGCGTCCAGACAACCACTGGTGGTATAATAGTCTACTATCAAGTCGAGAATGTAATACAGATCGTCGTCCGTAAACTTCTCTTTCAGTTCCTGAGGCAAATAGTTCTTTATAAACTCGATGGTCTTTTCATCGTCCTCATCTTCCAACAAGAAATCGTCATCCATACTCATAGTCGTAATGCGATTTTAAATGATTATTTCAATAAAGCTTCTACTTTTTCCTTCAAGGCAGCCTTTGTAGTAGCACCTACCTGCTTGTCGACTACTTTACCATCCTTGATAAAAAGTACGGTAGGAATGTTACGTACGCCGAACTGTGCAGGAAGATCTGCATTGTCGTCTACATCGCACTTACCGATGTTAACTTTATCTTTATATTCTTCTGCCAGTTCTTCAATATAAGGAGCAATCTGCTTGCAAGGTCCGCACCAAGTTGCCCAGAAATCCAAAACTACTGGTTTACCTTCAGCTACAATAGCTTCAAAATTGTCATCTTTAATATTCAATGCCATAATTCTAGTTGTTTAGTTATTTAATTATATACGCAAATATATACTAATTTATTTTATAGTCCAACAATGGCTGACTTTTTAAATAATTTACTATGTCTTTTCTGACGGATATTTTCAGCGTGCGTGACATAAGGTTGACATGCATCTGTCCGTCCTCGTCGCGGATATAGAAGAACAGTTCGGCATTGCCCGGATTTTCTTTCACCAGCGAACTGAATTCCATAATCATTTCGTCGTTGATGGCAGAGAGCGGTGCCGTCACCGTAAGTTTCTCTATCAAGCGGTCTTTCACCTCGGGCAACAGTTCGATGTTGTTGATCTTTATCTCCCATTCGTCCTGCTTCCACTGGCGGGGCTGACACTTGCCATGCATAAACAAGAACATTCCTTCGGCAAAAAAGTTTTTCTTTTCCACCCATTCATTGCCAAAAAATGCAAATTCGGCTGTTCCCGAATAGTCTTCCACCTTTGCTACACCGAAAGGTTTTCCGGTTTTAGTATATCCCTCACGCACGCCGGTAACAATACCTCCCAACGTCAGGTCGTGGTTCTGCAACGGAGTCAAGTCGGAAAGCTGTGCCATGTGCGTAGTGCAGACATTTTCCAGTATCACCGAGAACTCATCCAGCGGATGGGCAGAAAGATAGATACCTACCAGTTCACGTTCCTTGTTCAGGCGTTCCAGATCGCTCCATGCCGGCGCACGGACTATTTCGGGAGTAGCGATTTCCACTTCATGCTCGCCGCCGAACAAGGAATTGGCAGCAGCAGCCTTGTCCATCTGATACTTGTTTCCGTAACGCACCAGTACTTCGACAAAGGTTTCGTCCTTGGCATTCTTTACGAAGAAATCCTCACGATGGATGTTCGGGAAACTGTCGAAAGCTCCAGCCAAAGCCAGATTTTCGATGTTCTTACGGTTGCATGCCGAAAGATTCACACGCTGTACAAAGTCGAATATATCTTTGAAAGGTCCGTTCTTTTCGCGCTCTGCCAGAATACTCTGAACAGCCGACTCACCTACTCCCTTGATGGCTCCCAGTCCGAAACGGATATCTCCATGACGGTTGACAGAGAACTTCAGGCTACTTTCGTTTACATCAGGTCCCAGCACGTTGACACCCGTCGCTTTGCTCTCGTCCATCAGCTTGGTGATTTCGGTGATGTTCGAAATGTTACGGCTCATGGTAGCCGCCATGTACTCTGACGGATAGTTGGCTTTCAGGTAAGCCGTCTGATAGGCAACCCACGAGTAGCAGGTAGCATGCGACTTATTGAAGGCGTAGGAAGCAAACTTTTCCCAGTCGGCCCAGATCTTTTCCAGAATCTTCGGGTCGTGACCGTTCTTCTTTCCTCCCTCGATGAACTTAGGTTTCATGTGATCCAGCTTGTCGCGCAGCTTCTTACCCATCGCCTTACGCAAGGCATCCGATTCGCCTCGGGTAAAGTCGGCAAGCAGACGCGACAGCAACATCACCTGCTCCTGATAGACCGTAATACCGTATGTATCTTTCAGGTATTTCTCCATGACCGGAATATCGTATTCGATAGGCTTGCGTCCCTGCTTACGGTCGATAAAGTCGGGGATATAATCCATAGGTCCCGGACGATAGAGGGCGTTCATGGCAATCAGGTCTTCGAACGTGGTAGGCTGAAGTTCGCGCAGGTACTTCTGCATACCCGCCGATTCGAACTGGAACGTACCGATGGTCCGACCGTCGCTATACAACTTATAGGTAGCCGGATCGTCAATCGGAATTTCATCGATATTCAGAATGATGCCTTTACTCTGCTTGATATTCTCGAGGGCTTCCTTGATGATAGAAAGCGTCTTCAGTCCCAGGAAGTCCATCTTGATCAGTCCCGTATCTTCGATGACCGAACCTTCGTACTGCGTAACCAGCATCTTCTCGCCGGTTTCCTTATCATCAGCCGTGCTGACCGGCACCCAGTCGGTGATATCGTCACGGCAGATAATGGTACCACAGGCATGCACACCCGTATTGCGGACGTTACCTTCCAGCATCTTGGCATACTTGATAGTATCGCGGAGCACAGGGTCCGACGAAACCTCGGCAGCTTGCAGCTCGGGTACATAGGCTATGGCATTGGGCAAGTTCAGTTTCTTGTCGGGAATCTTGTCGGGCACAAGCTTACACAGACGGTCGGATTCCGAAAGCGGCAGTTTCTGTACACGTGCCACATCCTTGATGGCAAGCTTGGTCGCCATCGTACCATATGTAATAATATGAGCAACCTTTTCCTGTCCGTACTTTTCGGTTACCCAGTTCAACACACGTCCTCGGCCGTCATCATCGAAGTCGACATCGATATCCGGCAAGGAGATACGGTCGGGGTTCAGGAAACGCTCGAACAGCAAGTCGTATTTGATAGGGTCGATCTGCGTGATACCCAAGCAATAAGCCACTGCAGAACCGGCAGCCGAACCACGTCCCGGTCCTACAGACACATCGAGCTGATTGCGGGCAGCAGAGATAAAGTCCTGCACAATCAAGAAGTATCCCGGGAAACCCATGGTCTTCATGATATGCAACTCGAACTTGATACGCTCTCTCACCTCATCGGTCAGGTGTTCGCCATAACGGCGGCGTGCTCCATCGTATGCCAGTTTTGACAGATAATCGGCTTCCAGCTTGATACGATACAGTTTTTCGTAACCTCCCAGACGTTCAATCTTTGCCTTTGCCGCAGCCTCGTCCATAACGACATTGCCATTTTCATCCTGCGTAAATTCATCGAACAAATCTTTCTCGGTGAATTTCTTGCGGTATTCTTCCTCGGTACCAAAATCTTCGGGAATGGCAAAGGTAGGCATGATAGGTGCATGGTCGATGGAATAAAACTCCACCTGATCGCAGATATCGCAGGTATTGGTCAGTGCTTCGGGCACATCGGCAAATACCTCGTTCATCTCCTCACGGGTTTTCATCCATTCCTGCTTGGTATAAAGCATACGATTCGGATCATCCAGATCCTTACCGGTACTCAGACAGATCAGACGGTCGTGTGCTTCGGCGTTTTCTTCATCTACAAAGTGTACATCGTTCGTGCAGACCAGCTTGATGTTGTATTTTTTCGAATACTCCATCAGCTTCTTGTTGACCACTTCCTGCAACTTATAAGTTTCGTGGTTCGCCCGTGGCACGGTAGCCTTGTGGCGCTGCAGCTCGAGGTAAAAATCGTCGCCGAACAAATTCTTGTACCACTGGATGGCTTCTTCCGCTTCGACAAACTGTCCTGCCGTAATGCGGCGTGGAATCTCACCTCCCAGACATGCCGAGCAGATAATCAGTCCCTCGTGATATTTTTCGAGTTCCACACGGTCGGTACGCGGACGCATGTAAAACCCTTCGGTCCATGCCTTCGATACCAGCTTAATCAGGTTGTGATAGCCTTTCAGGTTCTTGGCAAGCACCACCAGGTGATACCCGCTCTGGTCAGCCTTACCCTCCTTGTCCGTCAGGCGCCGGCGCGCCACGTACATTTCACAGCCGATAATTGGCTTGAACAGTTTTTTCTTGGCAGCTTCCAGTTGCTCCCGACATTCAGCCAGTTCAGCTTCCGGATTTTCCGACTCGGCTTTTCCGCTTTCCAGTGCGGCAATCTTTTTCTTTAAATCTTTTATCTCGCCATTTGTTCCCCCATTCTTCTTGTTCACATAGTTGAAAAACTCCTTTATACCGAACATATCGCCATGATCGGTTACGGCAATGCCTCGCATCCCGTTGGCAATCGCCTTGTCTACCAAACGGGGAATTGATGCTTGACCGTCCAGAATAGAATATTGGGTGTGGACGTGCAAATGAACAAAATCGTGCATATTTTCATTATTAAAAACAGAGTTCAAAGATACCGAGGTTTCGGAGAACAAACAAAAACAAACGAATAAAGTTATCGTTCATGAATACTTTTTAGCAAAAAAAAATGTAAAGAGGTAATTCTAACGGTTGTTTATTTGGCAGGTTTTTAAATTAAGTATATTTTTGCACGATAAAATGTAACTTTGTTATGACCGGATTAAACAAAATTAAAAAAATAAAGAAAATAAGATTACACCGGGAAGGTACTCACATTCTTGTAACCAGCGCACTTTTATTGCTTCTTATCAATGCTGCATTATACTGGGGAATAGAATGTAAAATACCTTTCTACATCATAGCTTTTGCCAGCATCATTCTTTATCTGCTGATGGTAAATTTTTTCCGCTGCCCGATCCGTCTGTTCGGCGGTGACACGGAAAAAATTGTTGTAGCTCCGGCAGACGGACGTATCGTTGTTATCGAGGAAGTGGATGAACATGAATATTTCCACGACCGCCGACTCATGATTTCTATTTTCATGGATATTACAAACGTTCATGCCAACTGGTATCCGGTAGATGGCGTGATTCGTCATGTAGATCATCACAACGGACGTTTCATGAAAGCATGGCTTCCTAAGGCAAGCACTGAAAACGAACGCTCGATGGTGGTCATCGATACTCCGGAAGGACATACCGTCATGGCACGACAGATTGCAGGAGCCGTGGCACGTCGTATCGTAACATATGCCGAAAAAGGAGAAGATTGTTACATCGATGAACATATGGGATTCATCAAATTTGGCTCACGTGTAGATGTATACCTGCCGCTGGGAACAGAGGTATGTGTAAAAATGGGACAGAAAACAACGGGTAACCAGACCGTCATCGCTAAATTAATGTAAGGAGGAACATAGATATGGCACATGCAATTGTCCGTAATATTCCTAACACGATAACTTGCTGTAACCTCTTTTCGGGATGTATTGCAGCTTATATGGCATTTCAAGGCAACTACAAGCTGTCTTTGACATTTATTGTTATCGGAGCTGTATTCGACTTTTTCGACGGAATGACGGCACGTTTGCTCCATGTATCCTCTCCTATCGGCAAAGAACTCGATTCACTGGCCGATGATATCACTTTCGGACTGGCACCGGCCGCTATCGCCTTTTCCTTGTTCAAGGAGGTGCATTATCCGGATTTTCTGATGCCGCTGGCTGAAATCATGCCATATACAGCGTTTCTGATAGCTGTCTTTTCAGGACTACGACTGGCTAAGTTTAATATCGACAGCCGACAGACAAGTTCTTTTATCGGCATGCCAACTCCTGCCAATGCGTTATTCTGGGCTTCTCTGTCAGTAGGCGGACATGCATTTGTAGTTTCCGACAGTTTCAATGCAATATACCTGTTCATCCTGGTTGTTGTCATGTCACTGTTGCTGGTTGCCGAACTTCCTATGTTTTCATTAAAGTTCAAAGATTTATCGTGGGGGCACAATAAGATAAGCTATATCTTCCTGATTGTCAGCATACCCTTGCTTGTTATTTTCCAGTTGAGTGGCATTGCGGCGGTTATTGTCTGGTATATTCTTCTCTCACTGATAACTCGTAAAAAATGATAAAACAATAATCGTGGCACGGTTGTTGTTATTTTACTACCAAAAACAATAACTATGTTTCATATTTTAGGATTTATATTTTTCTTCGTTCTGATTGTTCTTGTCCTCGGAGTGGCTGTACTTTCTAAAATCATTCGTACAGTATTCGGTCTGGGACGCCGCATGACAGGAAGTTCCTCTGCTCAAAGTCATTCGCAAAACCAGCGCAGTTCCTCATCCAATTATCGCTCTTCCGACAATGATGAGTCACAGCAGTCTGCCCGGAATGCCTCAGGACGCAAAAAGATTTTCGACAGTGATGAAGGCGAATACGTTGACTTCGAGGAAGTAAAGGAATAATAAACCGATTACAACTTTCACAATATAAGCATATGCGCAGCAAGAATGGAATATTTTTGCTGCCTAACAAAATAGAGAAAAAACAAAGATTCCCCGCTTAAAAGGTTTCTTTCATTGCAAGACAAACTTTTAAGCGGGGAATCTTTGTATGCGATCGACTGAATGGACTATTTATTCTTCGTCTACTACATCCTGTATAGGCATCTGACGCTTGATTGCTTCACGGAAAGATATAATGGTTTCCGAGCGTGACAAGCCCAGCGGCTGTAATTTATCGTGGATGATATTCAGTAAATGATGATTATTCTTTGCGTAAATCTTGATAAACATGTCATACTGTCCGGTAGTGTAATGACATTCTACCACTTCGGGAATACGCTTCAGAGCTTCTGTCACCGAATCAAACTGTTCGGGGTCCCGCAGGTATAACCCGATGTAAGCACAAGTTTCATAACCGATCTTTTCGGGATCTATTATGAACTCGGAACCTTTCAGTATTCCTAAGTTGGTCAACTTCTGGATACGCTGATGAATCGCAGCACCTGATACATTGCAAGCACGTGCCACTTCCAGAAAGGGAATACGGGCATTGTCGGCAATCAAGCGCAAAATCTGTTCGTCTAAACTGTCTAATTGATGATGTCCCATTGATGAATTTTTAAATTTGTACAAATATAGTATATTTATTCCATACGAGGGATAGCAATTGTAACTTTTATCATTGTTTTAGCACTAAATTGGCAGATAGTCCTATCTTTGTAAAAAAATTAAATCTTTTGGTTTTATGAAAAAAAACATATTGGCTGCATTATTCATTTCGGCTTTTGTTCAGGCTGGCGGATATGCACAAAACTTCAACGACTTCTTTATTGATAAAACCCTGAGAATAGACTATTTATTCAACGGAAATGCACAGAAACAGGATATCAGCCTCGATGAACTGGTTTCACTTCCCGGATGGGCCGGAAGAAGAAATTTCCTGAGCGAACTGCCGCTGGAAGGAAACGGAGAAATCACCATGCGAGATAAAGCTACAGGAGAAGTTATCTATCGTACTTCATTCTCCAGTCTGTTTCAAGAATGGATCAGCGAGGAAGAGGCAAAACACGTGACAAGAGGATTCGAAAATACATTCTTGCTGCCTTATCCTAAACGCCCGGCTACGGTAACCATCGAACTGAAGAATGCCTACCGCAAATCTTGTACTTCGCTGACACACGACATTGATCCGAAAGATATCTTGATACACCAGCGGGGGATGTCACAGGTGACTCCTCACCGTTACCTGATCAAGAATGGTACTCCCGACAAATGTATCGATCTTGCTATTATGGCAGAGGGGTATACGGAAGAAGAAATGGATGTTTTCTACAAGGATGCTCAAGCTGCTTGTGATGCGATATTCTCACACGAACCGTTCAAAAGCCTAAAGGAACGCTTTAATGTCGTAGCCGTAGCAACTCCTTCGCACGACAGCGGAGTCAGCATACCCCGAAAAGGAGAATGGAAGAATACGGCTGTCAGCTCACATTTCGATACGTTTTATTCCGACCGCTACCTGACAACCCGCAGCGTAAAGGCTATGCACAACTGGCTGGCAGGTATACCTTACGAACACATTATTATCTTAGCCAATACCGATACATATGGTGGAGGAGGTATTTACAACTCTTATCTGCTTACTACGGCTCATCACCCGATGTTCAAACCAGTGGTTGTACATGAATTCGGGCACAGCTTTGGAGGTCTGGCCGACGAATATGCATACGATACGGCTCCCAGTCCGCTATATCCTTACACAATAGAACCCTGGGAACCTAATATCACAACCTTGGTCGACTTTGATAGTAAATGGAAGGATATGGTACCAGCCGGTACCCCTGTACCGACACCTGCAGAAACTGATTCGACTGCCATTTATACCAAAGTCGGAGTTTACGAAGGAGGAGGATATACACTGAAAGGAATCTACCGTCCTACTACCGAGTGCAGAATGAAAATCAACGAAGCGCCTTGTTTCTGTCCGGTATGCGAACGTTCGCTTGAGAAAACAATTCATTTCTATACCGACTAACCATTAATCTATGTTGACACTTACAAAAATTCAGACTAATCACTCCCTCTACAACTTCGTAGAGGGGCTTTTGCATCAGTCATTTCCCGTAGACGAACGTAGGGATGATGATGTACAACGATATAATACCGACCATAATCCGGCTTTCAATTGTTATCTGATTACAGATGAAGAGGGAGAAAACGAAACAGCTATCGGCTTAATCACCGTATGGGAACTGAATGGATTTCGCTATGTAGAGCATCTGGCAACTTCCCCCAAAGTACGCAACAAAGGTTATGGAAAACGTATTATGGAAACACTCAAAGACGAATTTCCGGGTACCATCATTCTGGAAGTAGAACGACCTGAAGATGAAATGAGCATCAGACGAATTGAATTCTACAAACGATGTGGTTTTTCTCTCTGTTTACAGGATTATATACAACCTCCCTACCGAAAAGGAGGCAACAACCTTCCTCTTTACCTCATGTTTTCGGGTACAAGCAGTATCGATGAACAATATCCGGAAATAAGAGATGAAATTTACCGAAAGGTTTATGACGTAAAATAACAGCGGGAAAATCTGACAATGCACGACATTTCTTTAAAATGCTCATTTACCTGAGAAGGAATATTCTGATGGATCACAAATTGACCGGACTACACTACAGCATCGAAAAAATGATTCGTCTTGTCAAAAGTCCCATAAAAACGAAAAGAGGCTACTCCCATAGGAGTAACCTCTTTTTTTAGCTTTATGGTTGAACTATTACTGACGCTGTGTAGCAGAATAGTTAATCTTCAAAGCATAAGCCTGACGAAGAGCCTGTTTTACTTCTGTAACAATACCCATCTTAGTCTTTGCATCGACCTTCAATGAAACTGTCATAAACGGCTTATCAGATTCTTTCATATTTTCACGTTCCTGATAGATGTAGTCCTGAACCTCTGATGCTTCAGCGAACTTATCATTCAACTGAATACGATCGGTAGTACCCATCTTCTTCTGGTACTCTGGCAAAGGTTTACCAATATAAATGAAAGAAACTAATGATTTCTTTTCAAGCTTTTCCAATTCTGTAGCAGCAGGAACCTTAAACTGTACTTTCAGCGTAACCTCACGCATGCTTGTTACAATCATGAAGAAGAACAACATGGTAAAAATAAGGTCAGGCAAAGAAGAGGTGTTCAATTCCGGCATCTCGCGCTTACCACTCTTATTAAATTTTCCCATGATTAGTTACCTCCATACTTTTTAGGTTCTGCTTCAGAAATCTTCTGTGGATAGTATTCCATGATAGCATCTTTCTGTTCTTCAGAACATTCAGAGAACTCCTTACCAAACTGAGCCTTAGCCAGCTCGTTACGTAATTCATTGTAAGCAGCTACCAATTCGTTCTGAACCTGAAGATAAGCATCATAGCTAGTACCAACGTCGTTCTGTACAGAAATTACATGTTTTTCAGTTATCATTACATCACCAAAGAAAGGAAGAGTCTTCGCATGTTTTTCCGGCAAGTTTGGATCATCCTTCGGGTTAGCAATGAATTCTTTAGCCTTTTCTCTTAATTGCTTAATATCAGACCATTCTCCACCAACCATCAACTGGTCGTCTTTGTTCAAACGAACCTGGAGAACGTTTCTTTCCTTAACAATAATATCATCTTTCTGATCTTTGTTTTCTGGTGGAGGCGGCAAACGTCTCGCCAAACCACGGTCAGTATCCATTGATGTTGTAATAAGGAAGAAGATAAGCAACATAAAGGCGATATCTGCCGTTGAACTTGCATTAATTCCCGGCACTTTTCTATTCCTTTTTGCCATTTTTACTTACTTCGTTTTTAATTTATTAAACTTCAATGTTATGATATTATCTCTTAAAGATACCAGACAAGTTAACCAATGCACCGATTGCAGCGATAGCAAACAATACATAAGTAGAATAAAGGAACATATCTGTTACTTTCAGCATAGTAGCATCTGAGTATTCAGAACCGTCACCTAAAACTACAGTTTCAGAAGAACCTACATTGTAAGTAACGATCAACAGAACTACCAACAGAATCAATCCCAGTAAAGATTTGATAGCACCTTTTGGATTATCTTTCAATGCGCCACCAAACTGAGCGATAGCACCAATAAGTGTAGCAACAACAGTCACAGCAAACATTCCGTACATCAAGTACATCAGTGCTGGCGTATTAGCAGGTTCAACCAAACCTGCAGCATTTGTTTCGTTGTATCCTACTCCGAAGAACATGCCGAGCACAACCAATATAAGGGCGATGCAGACATAGAATACGTAGTAAGAAACTTTGTATGATAATTTAGCCATTGTTCAATAATTATTTTTTGTATTTCAAGTTGTATTTCATGATCATATCAAGCAAAGTGATAGAAGAATCTTCCATCTGGCTTGTGATAGCTTCAATCTTAGAAAGAATGTAGTTATAGAATACCTGAAGAATCAATGCTACAATCAAACCGAAGATAGTAGTGATCAACGCAACTTTCATACCACCGGCAACAACTGTCGGAGAAATATCACCTGCACGCTGGATGTTATCGAACGCCATAACCATACCGATTACAGTACCCAAGAATCCCAAAGACGGAGCCATTGCGATGAACAGTGTAATCCAAGAACATCCTTTTTCAAGGTAACCAGCCTGAACACCACCGTAAGATACTACAGAACGTTCAACAACGTCCAAACCTTCGTCGATTCTCATCAAACCCTGATAGCAGATAGAAGCAACAGGACCACGAGTGTTACGGCAAACAGTCTTAGCACCTTCTACATCACCTTTTTCCAAAGCAGCTTCAACTTTAGCCATCAATTTCTTAACGTCAACTTCAGCCAAGCTCAAGTAAATGATACGTTCAATACAGAAAGCCAAACCAAGTACCAATGCGATAGCTACCAATGACATGAAGCCTGCATCACCTTCGATAAACTTAGTCTTCAACTCTTTGTGCATACTTCCTTCTTCAACTGTAGCAGGAGCAGCTTCGTCTGTTGTTTCAGCAGGAGCAACCTGTTCTGTTTGTTCTGGAGCTGCTGTAGCTGTAGAATCCTGAGCCATAGCTGTCTGAGTCATTCCGAATGAGAGGACTCCCATCACTGCAAGAATTGCAAATAACTTTTTCATTGTGTGTCTAATTTTTAAGATTAAATAATTAATAGTTATAAATTGTTTTTAATTGTTTCTTCATTTTTTCCTTGCGGAGAGAACGGGATTCGAACCCGTGATACGCTTTTGGCGTATACACGCTTTCCAGGCGTGCCTCTTCAACCACTCGAGCACCTCTCCTCATGACCTCGTCTGAAGCCTTTCTCTTAAATCGAACGCAAATTACAAATAAAAATGCGAACGACAAGCGATTTCTGCCACAAATGTATTCTTTTTTTTCGTCTTACATAACATTCATTCGCCAAAAGTTTAGTTATAGCCCTAAAATTAATAAACTTTAAAAACTATTCTTGGCATTTTTAAAAACTTTGAGCGCGTTTTCTGAAGTTATCCGACCGATTTCCGCCATTGGAACGTCATACACCTCACACAGCTTTTCCGCTATTTTTACCAGGTATGCACTTTCATTACGCTTTCCTCTATAAGGAACCGGTGCCAAGTAAGGCGAGTCTGTTTCCAGAACAAGACGGTTCAAAGGTACAGATTTCAGAACTTCCGGCAAAATACTTTTCTTAAAAGTTACAACACCGTTTACCCCTAACATAAATCCGGAATATTCCATCAGCTTAACAGCATCTTCTTCTGTTCCGGTAAAGCTGTGAAAGATACCGGTCAGCGAGGTGTTGCGATAAGGTCCCAAAACTTCGAGCAGTTCAGGATAAGCTTCACGGCAGTGAATAATTAACGGCAAATCGAATTCAAGTGCCCATTTTACCTGAATATCGAATACCTCCATCTGCTCTTTCCGGAAAGTTTTATCCCAGTACAAATCCATTCCTACTTCGCCAATGCCATAAAATGTCTGCTCCGAACGCAACCATTTTTCGACAACAGCCAGACGTGTTTTCCAATTTTTATCTACCGAAGTAGGATGAAATCCGATCATCGGATAACATGCGTCGTGTGAGTTACATAGTGCCAGCATAGCTTCTACCGAGGTATCATCAATATTCGGCATAAACAAGCGTGTCACTCCAGCCTCCCCGGCACGAATAATCGCCAGTTCACGGTCGCAGTCAAACTCTTCAGCAAATAAATGTGTGTGAGTATCGATTAAAGTTACCATATATTTTAATTATAGATTACGATTCATTAATCCAAGTACAAAATCTGCCAGGTTCTTCTTATACGAAGCATCTACTCCTACTTCATTCAACAAGCATACACTCTCCTTATAATATTCGTCAATTTTATCCCGACAAATATCCCGAACCCCTACCTTATTATATATAGTAGTTACAGCTTCTATTTTTTGAGCAGGCTCGTAATGCTCAGCCTTCAGCCAATTCTGCAAACAATCCCGTGTTTCTCCGTCGGCCTTTTCTAAAGCCGTAATCAGCATAAACGTTTTTTTGTTGCACAAGATATCACCACCGATATTTTTTCCAAAAACCTTCGGATCGCCATAAACATCCAGATAATCATCCTGCAACTGGAAAGCGAGTCCCGCCTTTATACCAAAATCATAAAGCAACTGCGCATCCTTTTCTGAAGCACCTCCCAGTATGGCACCTATTTTCAGTGCACCGGCAAGCAAAACAGATGTTTTCAGACGAATCATTTCCATGTATTCCTCAACCGTCACATCCTCCCTGAGTTCAAACTCCATATCCCACTGCTGGCCGTCGCACACTTCCAGAGCTGTACGCGAAAAGACTTCCATCACCTGCTTCATACATGCTTGCGGACACCCTTGCATCATGAACTGATAAGAAAGAATCAGCATGGCGTCACCCGAAAGAATAGCCGTATTTTCATCCCATTTTTTATGAACGGTAGGCTTTCCACGGCGCATGTCCGCCTTATCCATCAAATCATCATGCAAAAGTGTAAAATTATGATAAGTCTCAATTGCGGCTGCCTGAGAGAATATCGTTTCCACATCCTCCTTAAACAAATTATATGCAAGCAACATAAGTACCGGACGAAGACGCTTGCCACCCAATCCAAGTACATATTCTATCGGATCATAAAGTCCTTTTGGATCGTGTGAGTAAGGTAACGATTCTATATATGCATGAATCTGGCTCAGTAATTCTTTTGAAGTTTGCTGCTTCATGATTGTTTCTTTTAGATTATAAATAAAATTTTTAGGCACGGATACACAGCCTTAACATCTGTGCAATCCGTGCCTAAACAATATTATCTCGGAAAAGCTTACTGCAACTTAAATGTTACAGGCACTGTATATTTTACACGTACAGCTTTACCACGCTGCTTACCTGGTTTCCACTTCGGCATCATCTTGATCACACGGAGTGCTTCCTTATCCAGATACGGGTCTACACTACGAACAACAACCGGGTCAACGATAGAACCATCCTGGTTTACGACGAACTGAACGATAACACGTCCCTGTACACCATTTTCCTGTGCGATAGTCGGGTACTTGATGTTCTTAGCCAAGAACTTCAAACATTCACCCATACCACCCGGGAATTCCGGCATTTCCTCTACAACCTGGAAGATCTGCTGTTCTTCAACTTCTTCCTCTTCTACAACTTCAGGAACATACTTGATTTCAACAGCTTGACCTTTATCCTCGTTTGACTGGATAGTAGATTCCTCTACGTTTGCATCGTTATCAGCGATCTGCAAAACTTCTTCTACTTTCGGAGCTTCGGGGGGAGGAGGAGCTTGTTTAGGTTCTTCCTGTTCGGTGATAGGCACCATTTCCTCTTCAAAAGGCACATCTACGATACCACTATCGGCAGTGATCACGACATCACGTTTGGTCCATTCAAACGCAACGAACATTGCTGCCAATATCAGCACGAGCCCGACCAGAAACCATGTGGTTTTCTTGCCTTCAAGATCGGCTTTCGGCGATTTTTTAATTTCCATAAAAATAATTTTATAGGTTTATAAATTCTCTGTTCCGCAAATGTAGTTCAAATCTTCGAATTTGCAACAAGATAAGGATAAAAAATTGCAAAATAAATATACGACACATCATCTGTCACGAAAATAGAGTATCTTTGAAAACTGATTTTTATTAACGCTATATATAATATAAGGTATGAACAAAATCATTATCGCAATCGACGGATTCTCTTCCTGCGGCAAAAGCACCATGGCAAAGGACCTTGCCAAAGAAATCGGTTATATATACATCGACAGCGGAGCTATGTACCGGGCTGTCACTCTCTACTGTATCGAACATGGATTATTTCATGCCGACGGAAGCATCGATGAGGAAAAGCTGAAAGGACAAATGAACGAAATTCATATTTCATTCCAACTGGACGCTCAAAGCGGACGCCCCCATACTTTTCTGAACGGAACTGACGTGGAGAACCAAATACGTACACTCGAAGTTTCTTCACATGTGAGCCCCGTAGCTGCATTGGGATTCGTACGCGAAGCACTGGTACGCCAGCAACAGGAACTGGGTAAGGAAAAAGGTATCGTAATGGATGGACGAGATATCGGTACGGCTGTATTCCCCGATGCTGAACTGAAGATATTCGTAACAGCATCGGCCGAAATCCGCGCACAACGCCGCTACGATGAACTGAAAGCCAAAGGACAGGAAACGTCCTTTGAGGCAATCCTGCATAACGTAGAAGAACGTGACCGTATCGACCAGACACGGGAAGTTAGTCCCTTGCGCAAGGCTGATGATGCGATATTGCTGGACAACAGCCACATGAGTATCGCAGAACAGAAAGAATGGCTGATGAATCAATACTTGCGGGCAACTCATGCGTAAAGTAGAAATAGATGAAAGTTCCGGCTTCTGCTTCGGAGTGACAACTGCCATCCGGAAAGCCGAAGAAGAACTGGCAAAGAGTGATACACTCTATTGCCTGGGAGATATTGTGCACAACGGACGTGAATGTGAACGATTAAAACAACTGGGACTGAACACGATCGACCACGATGAATTCGCACAGCTACAAAATGTAAAGGTACTGCTTCGGGCGCATGGAGAACCTCCCCTCACCTATCAGCTTGCCCAACAGAATAATATCGAAATCATTGATGCAACCTGTCCCGTAGTGCTCCGCCTGCAAAAACGAATCAAACAGGAATTCGATACACCCAGTACGGAAGGACGGGAAAAGCAGATTGTTATTTTCGGAAAAAACGGACATGCAGAAGTACTGGGACTGGTAGGACAAACCAACGGACAGGCTATCGTAATAGAAAATCTGGCTGAAGCCGAGAAACTGGATTTCAACAAAGATATCCGGTTGTATTCGCAGACGACCAAGTCACTCGACGAATTCCGCCAGATCGTAGCTTACATTCAGGAGCACATTTCTCCCGATGCTACTTTCCTATATTACGATACGATATGCCGGCAAGTAGCCAACCGTATGCCTGATATCCGGAAATTTGCTGCAGAACACGACCTGGTATTCTTCGTCTGCGGACATAAAAGTTCGAACGGTAAAATTCTTTTTCAGGAATGTCGGAAAGTGAACCCTAATTCATACCAGATAGACCGTCCGGAAGAAATAGACAGGAACCTGCTAAAAGATGCACAATCTATCGGTATATGCGGAGCAACCTCTACCCCGAAATGGCTGATGGAAGCATGCCGGGAAACAATTTTGTCATACGCATAACATCCAAAAATAGTGACTTTTATTTGCTTGTAAATTAGTTTTTTAATACTTTTGCGCCATCAAGATTAAAACGAACAAATAACTTATGGGAACTATTAAATGTATTGGCATCTTGACTTCAGGTGGTGATGCTCCTGGAATGAATGCTGCAATCCGCGCCGTCACCCGTTCGGCTATATACAACGGACTGACCGTAAAAGGTATCTACCGTGGATATAAAGGTCTTATTACCGGTGAAATTCAGGAGTTCAAAACCCAAAATGTCAGCAACATCATACAGCAGGGAGGTACAATTCTGAAAACAGCACGCTGTCAGGAATTCAAAACCCCAGAAGGACGTAAGATAGCTTACGAAACTATGCAGCGCGAAGGCATCGATGCACTGGTAGTTATCGGTGGAGATGGATCGCTGACCGGAGCACGACTGCTGGCACAAGAATTTGACGTACCTTGTATCGGACTGCCCGGAACCATCGACAACGACTTGTACGGTACCGACACAACTATCGGCTACGACACTGCCTTAAATACGATTCTTGATGCTGTCGACAAAATTCGTGACACCGCAACTTCACACGAACGCTTGTTCTTCGTTGAGGTTATGGGACGCGATGCCGGTTTCCTGGCATTGAACGGTGCCATCGCAGCCGGAGCTGAAGCAGCCATCATTCCCGAATTCAATACAGAAGTCGACCAGTTGGAAGAATTCATCAAAAACGGATTCCGCAAATCGAAGAGCAGTTCTATCGTATTGGTTGCCGAAAGTGAAATTACGGGTGGAGCAATGCATTATGCTGAACGTGTAAAGAATGAATACCCGCAATACGATGTACGTGTTACTATTCTGGGACATCTGCAGAGAGGTGGTAAACCTACTGCACACGACCGTATCATTGCCAGCCGAATGGGTGTAGCCAGTATACAGGCCCTGATGGAAGGACAACGTAATGTGATGATTGGAATAGAAAACGACCAGATTGTTTATGTTCCATTTACAAAAGCCATCAAAAACGACAAGCCTATCGACCGCGAACTGGTCAACGTACTTCACGAATTGTCTATCTGACAACAAACGATACAAAAACAAAAATCACCTTGTAGCAGTGTGCAACAAGGTGATTTTTTATATATTTTTACGGCTTATTTCATCATTTCACCAGCCTGATACCGTTATCTTCCAGTAATATCAGCCGTTTTTTATACAATTCGCCTACAGCTTTCTTAAAGGTCTTCTTGCTTACACCAAACGTATTGTATATTATTTCGGCATCCGTCTTGTCATTTACCGGAGTATAACCGTCATTGTCTTTTATATACTGCAACAGAACTTCTGAAAAGTCATCTACCTTCTTCACACCTTTCTGCTGAAGTTCAAGATCAATCTTACCATCCTCACGTACTCGCTTCACATACGCACGCAAGTGCATGCCCGACTCCAAAGGCTGGAAAATCTCATTATGGAAAAGCATTCCCGAGAATTTATTATCCACTATTACCTTAAATCCCAGGTCTGTCTTCTGCCAGACAAGTATACCTACCTCTTCACCTGGAGTATATTCAGGACGTTCCTTCGACAAATAGCGTTCCACCTTAGCCGATGCTACAATACGGTAGCTTTCATCGTCCAGATGAACATGTACCACGTAGCGTCCGCCTTTCTGCATCTTGGCCTTCTGTTCGCGGAAAGGTACAAAAAGATCCTTCATCAGTCCCCAGTTCAAAAATGCACCAAACTGATTAACCCACGCAACCTCAAGACAGGCAAATTCCCCAACCTGTACATAAGGTTCCAGTGTAGTGGCAACCAGACGTTCGTCCATATCGAGGTAAATAAACACATTGAGTACATCTCCCGGTTTACAGCCTTCTGGCACATAACGCTTCGGGAGCAATATTTCACCATCCTCATCACCATTGAGGTACATGCCGAAGTCTACTTCCTTTACAACCTCCAGCTGATTATATCTTCCTAACTGTATATGACTCATAACTATTCTTTATTTCCGTCAAAGATAACACAAAAAAGTAATATACCAGCTTCCCGCAAAGATTTTACTTTCCAAACATATCATTATATCCAAACCAGCAAACCAGACTTTCTTTCAGACAAAGCCCCAAGAATCCCAACGCAAGGCTTTCTGGAAGACACATCACCCCGCGAAAGAGAAAATTTTGTAATATGCATCTTAAAAAAAATTTTAGACAGGTTATAAGTGGAAAAACCGACAAAATTGTTTTACTTAGCAGAATAATTAAATTTTTATCCTATGAAACACTCTCTTTTCACCATGGGAATCGTAGCAGCCGCACTTGCCATCGCTACCCCTTCGTGTATTACCCAGCAACAGCCTACAGAAATTACATGGGGCACATTCAACATTCGTTATGACAATCCCGCCGACAGCCTGAACAACTGGCAGTACCGGAAAGACAATGTAGCCGAATTCATTAAAAAACAGGGCATTGACATAGTAGGTATGCAAGAAGTACTTTATAATCAGCTGGAAGACCTGAAATCGCGTCTGCCCGAATATGCCGAAGTCGGTGTAGGACGTGAAGATGGTAAGACAAAAGGCGAGTATGCACCTCTGTTCTACAAGAAAGACCGTTTCGAAGTACTCGACAGCAACACATTCTGGCTGTCACAATATCCCGATAGCGTAGGTTTCATCGGATGGGACGGAGCTTGTACCCGTATCGCAACTTGGGCAAAACTGAAAGACAAGAAAAACGGAAAAGTATTTATGGCTGTCAATACTCACTTCGACCATGTAGGAACAGAAGCCAGAAGAAAAAGTGCTCTGCTTATTATCGAAAAAATCAAGGAGATTGTAGGCGACCAGCCTGCTGTGCTGACGGGCGACTTCAATGTATCCGAACAATCGGAAGCATACGAAACCATCACAACCAATGAATTTGTTCTGAAAGATGCCTACAAGGAAGCGGCACAACGAGAGGGAGTAAGCTACACCTTCCACGATTTCGGGCGTATCCCTGCCGACTCCTGCGAAAAGATTGATTTTATCTTTGTCACTCCACAAATAAAAGTTCAAGACAGCTACATTCCGCAGGAAGCCAAACAGGCAGGCGATTTTCTTTCCGACCATAATCCGGAAGTGGTTCACCTGTCGTTCTGATACTCCTTATTTTATCATACCGTCTATCATGTGAATGGTACGGTCAGTCTGCGCCGCCAGTTCTTCATCATGGGTAACAATGACAAAAGTCTGTCCCAGCTTATCGCGCAAATCGAAGAACAGGCGGTGCAGTTCTATTTTATTCTGTGTATCCAGACTGCCCGACGGTTCATCGGCAAGTACCACCGCAGGATGGTTTATCAATGCCCGCGCTACTGCCACACGCTGCTTCTCACCGCCCGAAAGTTCCGCCGGCTTATGAGAAGCACGTTCCGACAGTCCGAGAAAGTCGAGCATCTCAGCAGCCTTTTTCTTCGCTTCAGAAGCCGATACACCCTGAATCAGCGCAGGTATCATTACATTCTCCAGTGCCGTAAACTCCGGCAGAAGCTGATGAAACTGAAACACAAATCCGATTTCTTTATTTCTGAAAGCAGAAAGTTCCTTCTCCTTCAACCGGTTGACCTCTGTACCATTCAATATAATCCTTCCGCTATCAGGCTTATCGAGCGTACCCATAATTTGCAGCAAGGTCGTTTTTCCGGCTCCGCTGGGACCTACGATACTCACCACTTCTCCTTTATTTATAGTCAGGTCGATTCCCTTCAGTACATGCAGCGAACCGAAACTCTTGGTTATTCCTTCCAACTGAATCATAGTCCTACAATTTACGTATTACATATTCCGCCAGGTAGCAGCCAAACACAGCAGGCATGTAGCTCACCGTACCGGCAGTAGATTTTTTGTTTTGTTCATTATCTACCAGAATCACGGCGTTCGGATCGGCCTGTTCGGTACTGAACACCACGGGCAACTTACGTTTCATTCCCATTTTCTGCAAACGCTTGCGTACTGCCTTGCTCAGCCCGCAGTGATAGGTTTCCCATAAATCGGCAAAACGTATCTGGGTAATATCACGCTTGGCACCTGCCCCCATGCTGCTCACAATCTTGATACCGCGCTGCAAGGCATGGTAAATCAGGTAGCACTTAGGAGCTACCGTATCGATGGCATCGACAATGAAATCGAACTTCGCACTGTCCAGCAACTCAGGGATAGCCTCATCCTTCAGGTAAACCGGCAGCACCGTCAACTGAAGTTCCGGATTTATATCGAGGAAACGTTGTGCCAGCACCTCAGCCTTTTTCTTCCCCAACGCCGAATGAGTAGCCGGAAGCTGACGGTTGATGTTGCTGGGCTGTACCGTATCGGCATCCACAATTGTCATGCGACCTACTCCGGCACGGCAAATCATTTCGGCGGCATAAGCCCCCACGCCTCCCAGTCCCACGACCAATACATGCGCTTTCCGCAAACGTTCCATTTTATCGCCTCCCAGCAACAGTTCCGTACGCTGCTGCCAGGCCTTACTGTCTTCACTCATGAATTTTTCTTAAACCATTTATAAAACCAGTTGCCCACCTTATCATAATACTGCGTTTCAGCCCATCCACGTGGATCGGAGAACGACAGTGTTTCCGTCGGGTCACCCTTCTGTTCCGGATAAAGCAACATGATACTGTTATTATTAAAATATTTCGATATCTGCATCGGCAAACGTTCGAATGCCGAGTCGTACGAAATAGACCCACGACGTGCACTGATGATAACCAGCAAATGATCGTAATTCACCTGTCCGGTCAGAATAAGCAAGTCATCCCAATTCTCCAGTTCCGAATAAGCAGCCCGCGTATCTTTATGCTTTTTCTGTATATAGCCCCGGATATATCCGAGCGTCTGAGGATGTGCATAGAAATGTACCCGACACCCCAGCTGACTGCTCATACGGCACATATGAGAAATCCATTTCACAAATCCATGTTCAAATTCAGCCTTGGGAGGAACTGCCACGATAATACGTCTCAACGTATTGACCGGCATCAGGAAACGAGCAACCATTACCTGCAAGTATGTATTTTTCAACAAGTTTTCGGTCAGCTTTCCGAAGAAAGAATCCACAATGCTCATCTTGCAGTGCAAACCGACGATGATATTCGTTGCACCATATTCCTTTGCCGTGTGCAAGATACCCGTCGTAATATTCAAGTCGAAACGCGATACAGTTTTCAAACGTACATTGGTAGCAGCGGTAATCTGTGCCGCACGTTCCAGATTACGCTTGCCGCGCATTTCCTGTCTGACCGAATCATTACTGTCATTCACCACACTCAGAGCGACCAAATTATCAGGCTGTTTCTCGTCACGCACCACCATTGCCAGACTCATCAGGCTCTCCAGCGTTTCAGGATTCGCTACCGGAATAAGGAACAGCTCCTTTTCCTGAGCCTTTTCATCATCCACGGCGGCATCATCCATAGCTATACGCTTGGCTGCATGCTCGGTAATGAAAGAACTGACTACACAAGTCACCAGAATCAGTAAAATGGTTCCGTTCAACACATCCTCGTTCAGCAGACGTTCACCGTTTGGTAAAATAATATTATAACCGACCAGAACGGCAGCCAGTGTAGCTGCTGCCTGAGCATTGCTCAATCCGAACATCAGTTCCCGTTCCAGCGCCCGCATTTTATAAATTTTCTGTGTGAGCCACGAAGCAATCCACTTACCCAGCAAAGCCACGATAATCATCACTACAGCTACCTTAATGGAATCAATATGCCCAAACAGTACGTTTACGTCAATCAGCATCCCCACCCCGATCAGGAAGTAAGGAATAAACAACGCGTTGCCTACAAACTCCAGATGACTCATGAGCGGCGAGACATGCGGAATCAGCCTGTTCAGTACCAGTCCGGCAAGGAAAGCTCCCAAGATACCTTCCATACCCACAAACTCCATCAGTCCTGCACCAAGGAACACCATTGCCATCACAAAAATATACTGCACTACATTATCGCTGTAACGGCGGAAGAACCATCTTCCGATACGTGGAAACGCATACATGATGACCACACTCAGCACCACCACCTTCAGTACCAGCCAGATCCAGAACATATCAGAGGTTTCCCCCTTATACATACCTCCAATCACAGCCAAGACGAGCAGTGTCAGCGTATCGGTCACCGCAGTACCTCCCACGGCAATACTTACCGCCCGCTGCCGGTTGATGCCGTAGCGAATCACGATAGGGTAAGCAATCAGCGTATGCGAAGCATACATGCTGGCAAGCAGAACCGAAGTAATCAAACTGTAATCCAGCAGATGCAAATTGGTCCATATACCTATTCCCAGCGGAAAAATAAACGCAAGCAACCCCAGTACGGTAGCTTTTACACGGATGCTCTTAAAGTCCTCCATGTTCATTTCAAGTCCGGCAAGAAACATGATGTAATAAAGTCCTACCTTACCAAACAATTCAAAACTGCTGTCGCGTGCCAGTATGTTAAATCCATGTTCGCCAATGACAACTCCCGCCAGTATCATACCGATAATATGAGGAATACGCAACCGCTCCAACACAATGGGGGCGAACAATATAATGACCAGCACCAAAAAGAAAATCCACGTAGGGTCGGTGACAGGAAGATGAAAATCAAAGTTTACAAAATCGAGCACTTCTTTCATAAATAGGTATTACTATTTCATTTTAGAAACAAAAATACAAAAAAACTTCCTATTTTCCGTATTAATAATTCAGAATGTTTTATTTTTGCAATCGTAAATATTAGCAGACAAAACACAGCGTTTAGAAATTATTGTTTTTTTTGACAAAGCGAAGAGAAAAGCGTCTGCAAAATAAGAAAAATGTAATTATTAACAGTTTAAGAAGATTGTAAGAGATGAAAGTAGCTATTGTTGGTGCAAGCGGAGCAGTAGGACAAGAGTTCCTGCGTGTGCTTGATGAGAGAAATTTTCCGATAGACGAATTGTTGTTATTTGGTTCTTCACGCAGTGCAGGACGAAAGTACACGTTCCGCGGAAAAGAAATCGAAGTGAAACTGCTGCAACACAATGACGACTTCAAAGGTGTCGACATTGCCTTTACTTCTGCGGGAGCAGGCACATCGAAAGAATTTGCCGAAACAATCACCAAATACGGTGCTGTAATGATAGACAATTCAAGTGCGTTCCGTATGGATGCAGACATTCCTTTGGTCGTACCCGAAGTAAATCCCGAAGACGCATTGAACCGTCCACGTGGTATCATCGCCAACCCGAACTGTACAACGATACAGATGGTAGTGGCACTGAAAGCTATCGAAAAACTGTCGCACATCAAGCGCGTACATGTTTCTACTTACCAGGCTGCCAGTGGTGCTGGTGCAGCTGCAATGGATGAATTATACGAACAGTATCGTCAGGTACTTGCCGGAGAGCCTGTAACCGTCGAAAAATTTGCTTACCAGCTTGCATTTAACCTGATTCCTCAAATTGACGTATTTACCGACAATGGTTATACCAAAGAGGAAATGAAAATGTATAACGAAACACGTAAAATCATGCACTCTGATGTTAAGGTAAGTGCAACTTGCGTACGTGTACCTGCACTCCGCTCACACTCAGAAAGCATCTGGATTGAAACAGAACGTCCGGTTTCTGTAGAAGAAGCACGCAAGGCGTTTGCCGAAGGAGAAGGACTGGTGCTGATGGATAACCCTGAAAAGAAGGAATACCCGATGCCGTTGTTCCTCGCCGGAAAAGATCCTGTATATGTAGGACGTATCCGTAAGGACTTGACAGACGAAAACGGTCTGACATTCTGGATTGTAGGCGACCAGATTAAGAAGGGAGCTGCACTGAATGCCGTACAGATTGCTGAATACCTGATTAAAGTGAAAAACATCGGATAAGTTTTTTCACGGACAGATACAAAAGAAATAAGGCGGCCTGCATGCCCGGACAGAATTATTGCCGGGCGTCAGGTTGCCTTTTTTTCTTATCTTAATACATTTTACACACATGCAATATACTTATCCATACGATTCTCCATTGGGAAAAATCATCCTTGCCAGTAACGGTACATGCCTTACCGGATTGTGGTTCGAAGGACAAAAGTATTTTGCCCGTACATTAGAAGCGGAACACGAAGAAAGAGATTTTCCCATTTTCCGTCAGACAGCCAGTTGGCTGAACACTTACTTTTCAGGAAAAAAGCCAGACTTCATGCCCGATCTGGAACTTCATGACACTCCGTTCCGCCTGGCGGTGTGGCATATCCTGCAACAAATTCCCTATGGCGAAATCATTACCTATAAAGAAATTGCTCAGGAAATAGCCCGGCAGCGAAATTGCAAAAGCATGTCGGCACAGGCTATAGGAGGAGCCGTAGGTCATAACCCCATAAGCATCCTTATCCCTTGCCACCGCGTAGTAGGCAGTAACGGAAGTCTGACAGGCTATGCCGGAGGACTTTCCCGCAAGATAAGCCTGCTGAAACTGGAAGGAAAGTGTCTATAAACAATTATACCATACACACTTTCAGAGAGCATTTACTGTCGCCTATTATATTTTCATAACTATATTGGTCTGCCTCTTCACGAGTAACAATTGGCTTTATATTGATTTGTGTATTGCGTTGATTTAATTTACTAATTTTCATCTATATTCCGGCTGTTGTTTCTGGAAACAGAAAATGCTCATTATTTCAGATTGTTATTCATAACTTTGGTTTCATTTATTATCATTTCAGTCCTTCATTCAAATATACTTCCAGATTAGTATACCCCTCGCTGCTCAATGCTACTTCCACTCCATCAGCCGAATCATACGGATTCAGTCCATGCTTTTTCTCCCAGATATCAGGCATACCGTCTCCGTCCGTATCCAGACGTTCTTCAGGCTTTACCCCACCATCCGAGAGTTTCACCCATGGAGAGTCTTCCCCTTGCAGCATGACATCTTTCGGTGTGTCTATGATGCCTGGCATGCGATCGGCATTCTTACCTATACTACCGGAATAAGCAGCCGTTCCACTACGTGTTTCATTTACAATCCGTTCGTCTATCTTATCCCTCCATTTGGAACAACCAGCAGAAGCCAAAACCTTATCATAGGCTTCAAGAGCTGTATGCGTAGTAACCAATCCCGTTTCCAAGGGAGTTTTCAGGCGGATCGTATCACGTGTAACAGCAGAAAAGTACCCATCGGCACTTGCCGTATCAAGCTGTTCGTATACCCCTTTCGTCCAGTTGTCTGCCGTAACTTCAGGACATCCTTCCACCACATTGCCATCTACATAAAACTTTCCCCATACATGCAGCATCGGATGCCATCTGTTGGGTTCACCTTTACTGTTATAGCAATATTTCTCCGAACGCACTCCTGCCGCAACAATCCGGTATCGTACTTTATTATGAGGAGTAGCAGGACCGGGCTTATAATAATTGTTCACAATATTCACCTTCATGCCTTCAGCCCCGTAACATCCGTTCCCGGCCCAGTTAAAATATACATTATTACGCACATCCACATACTCCCGGGTCTGAGTTCCCGGACGAGGTCCCAGACGAGGAACGCGACTGACATGATGTGCCATCAGATTATGATGAAACGAAGCATGGTCGCCTCCCACTATTCCTCCATATCCGTGTGCACCTTTGACATGCCCTCCATGATTCAGGCTCTCGGATATGATACACCACTGAACAGTTGTATTCTCATTGCCATATATAGAGCAGGTTTCATCTACCGACCAACTGATGGAGCAATGGTCTATGATAATATTTTTCTGGTCCGTACCTCCAAGTCCGTCCGGCTCTCCTTTGACTTCGTTTCCTACTCTCAAACGCAAATAACGCATAATTACATGATTAGCCTTTACGGTTATCGGATAACGTGCAATACAGATTCCTTGCCCCGGAGCCGTCTGTCCGGCAAGAGTCAGACTATCTTGTTTGATTCTCAGCGGGCTGTTCAGAAAAATAGTACCTGCCACATCGAAAACCACAGTACGTGCCCCTTTCTGATTGACAGCATAACGCAAAGTTCCTTCCTGCTCTCCATCTTGAAGAGTCGTTACATGATAAACCTTTCCACCTCTTCCTCCTACAGTATATCTGCCAAATCCTTCAGCTCCCGGAAAAGCCGGCAGTTTACCTTCTGTAGCAGTCCAGTCAGCGGCCTGCCCTGCCGAAAAAGCGAGCAGCAAGCCTAATGAAGCAAGCGTAAATTTCATAGTCATACGATTTATTATTGTGTTTTCACACGACAAAAGTAAGAGAAGCAAACAAGAATGACGTGCACTATTTTAGTAAACAACGTGCACTATTTAGGCAATAGGCCAATTGGAACAAATAATACACTCAAACGCCATCGGCAGTAAAGTGCCCCATCACCCTACAGCCAATGGTGTAATGCACAATCTTCAGGCAAGTTATTATTTTTGCTGTTCCTTTACGATATCCTGCACCAGACTATGCAAATTAAACCAAAACTGCAACTGCCTTGTAATCCCATAAACTTGTCAACCCAAGAACAAGAGATACTTCTTTCTTTATTTTTCCGTATTTTTCTCTTTATATTCGGAAGGCGTACAGCCCATGGCAGCCTTAAAAACACGACTAAAATACTGAGGAGAGGAAAATCCACACATGTACGCAACTTCCGATACTGCATATTGTCCCGAGTCGAGCAACTGTACCGAACGTTTCACACGCATGTCTTTCACAAAATCGATAGGAGAAACCCCCAATATCGACTTTATCTTCCGGTAAAACATAGAACGCCCCATACCCATCGAATCGGCAAGATCTTCTATCTTGAAATCAGGATTGTTCAGGTTCTCCTCTACACGCTGTATGATGTTCTTAATAAACTCCTCATCGAAACGGGTAATCTGTGGCAACGACGGCGACAAGTCTTCCAGCTTACATTCCGGCTTCTTGCCTGCTTCTGCTTCCTCCATACCTGCCGGAGTATTACCTGAAAGCAGAAAATCCTTCAAGCGGGTACGCTGCTGCAATACAGACTTAATCCGTGCACAAAGATACGCAGCACTGAACGGTTTGGTAATATACCCGTCGGCACCATATTCCAGTCCCTTGATACGATCTTCAAGCGAAGCCTTTGCCGACAAAATAATAACCGGAATATGACAAATATCATGGTTATTTTTTACAGCATTCAGCAGTTCGATACCATCCATTTCAGGCATCATAACGTCACTGACCACGATATCCGGCATTTCTGCCATAATCTTTTCCAGTCCGGCACGACCGTTGGGCGCTTCCAGTACCCGATATTCCCTTTGCAGGATATGCACCACAAAACGCCTCAACTCCTCATTGTCTTCCACAACCAGCACCGTAATATCTTTCTGTGCTTCACCTTCTTCCTCACCTTCCGTTTCAGACTGTACGTTACGCGTACCATCGTCCAAAATAAATTCTACATTCTGGTCGCGGTGATAAACCTCTGCATTCAAGGGGAGGCAGACACTAAACGTACTTCCCTGCCCCAATGCAGTATCCACCTCTATTTTTCCGTGCATGATATCCACCAGATTGCGGACCAGTGAAAGCCCGATACCCGTTGATACCGACGAACGTTCGCTGCCGAAGGTCTCGAAACGGTCGAATAGCTTACTCAGCTTACCAATATCTATACCTTTCCCTTCGTCTTTCACCCGTATCTGTACATAGTCGGTCAGCAACGCTACAGTAAGCGAAATAGACTTTCCTTTAGGCGTATACTTGAATGCATTCGAAAGCAAATTGAATACAATTTTCTCAAACTTATCCACATCCGTATATACCTTCACTTCCTCCTGTGGAGCCACAAAGCTGAAATCAATTTCCGACTGATGAGCCATGGCTGTAAAGTTTTCGTATATCTTCCGTGCCAGAGCAACGATATCCACCTGCTCGATATACAGTTTCATTTTATTATTCTGTATTTTGCGGAAATCGAGCAACTGATTGATAAGCTGCAACATACGTTCCGTATTTCGTTTGGCAACCTGCATATTCTCTTTACCTTCCTCCGAAAGTTTTTCCCGTTCTATAACCTCCTCAATCGGTCCTTCAATCAGCGTAAGCGGCGTACGAAGCTCATGCGATATATCGGTAAAGAAACGTAATTTCATTTGAGTAAGCTGCTTTTCGAATCCAATCTTCTTCCGCAACCCCCAAATGTAGACGATAATGCCCGATACCACAGCCAGAGCCAACAGGAAAGAAGCAATATAAATCACCCACGCCCATCCGGTTTCCCAAAACGTAGGTTCAACATGAATATGCAGCACACTCACATTGTCCGTCCATACACCGTCACTGTTACTGGACTTCACTTCCAGGTCAAAATCGCCTGCCGACAAGTTTACCAGACTGACCGAATGGTTCTTGCCGATATAAATCCAGTCGCTGCCTAAATTTTTTATACGATAAGCATACTCCAGATAAGACGGTTTCGTGAAATCGAGCGCAGCAAAGGAAACGGTAATATTCCGTTCGTCAGCCTCCAGTGTAATCGAATCATTCATCAGTGAATTGATGACAGAAATCCCTCCACGACGTTGTACGCTCAATCCGGTAAATGCAATATTCGGTACATATGTACTCTTCTTCAATTCATTCAGGTTGATACACAAAGCTCCTTCATTGCATCCCACATACATATTGCCCGAACGGTCCACCACCGGAGGAACTTCAGACAGAATAAGGTTTGAATTGACATTAAAGTGATTATACACCTCGAAATCAGGATGTGCCGGAGAAAACTTACAAATAATGTTCTCGAAGGTAATCCATAACCTCTTTTTATTATCTTCCACCATGGCAAAGGCAATGTCCGAAGGAAGACCGTTTATCTTGTTATAATGGAAAAAATCAATCTTATCCGACAGAAGCCCGTCGAGCGGCACCCGACTGATACCTCCGCTGCACGTAGTGATATACACTTCCCCGGCCGATGTTTCCATTACATGCATCACATCATTATCACTCAGGCTATTTTCACGGTTTGCCTCACAATAGTTCAGATAAAAGCGAATATCCTCGGGGTTGCTGAACCGTGAAGAGAATGAAATCAGTCCGTCGGTTGTACCTACCAGCGTAACATCATTCGAAAGCGGACAAATGCTGCGCACACGCATGCATTTACCCTGCGGATAGTTTTTCTTCAGCCTGTTGGCTACATTCATAAAATGCAAGTCATCCGGACTGCCTGTGGCAAGATTCAATCCACCTCCATAGGTTCCTACCCAGATATGTCCGAATCGGTCCTGTGCTATCGAGTACACAGCATTACTATTTATCCCGTCCGGATTATTCTGCTCTACCCGATACTGTTTCAGTGCATATCCTCCAGCGGCAGGCTTTCCCACAAACAAGCCGTGTCCGCGACTCCCTATCCAGAAGTTTCCCCGGTTATCTTCAAAGAAAGCATAGACATTGGCTCCAAACACAACCGAGCGGTCTTTTACAATTCGCCCTTTACTGTCCAGATTGCCGCAATAGTCAAGATACTTGTCGTAAACTTCCACTATTCCGTCTTTCCTTGCCATCCATACCCGTTCGTGTGAATCGATATAAAGTCCTCTAACTTCCGTACTGGACGCTCCAATATATTCAAAATTTGTATTTGGGAAAGTAATCCGGTCTACGCCTCCTCCCTGTGCCAGCCACACATTCTTATGATTATCTACATAAAAACCACGGTTAATCCCTTCATACATACTTCTGGCAGCTTCCGTCAGCACATAGCTCTGCTGAAACTTATTTTGCTTCGGATTATAATAACAGAAAAAGCCATCAGTCGGAAAAGCCCAGATATGTCCGTATTCATCTTCGTGAATAAAACTGAATCCCAGTTCTCCATCCCGGCGACGAGGGTAATCGAGAAATGCAGCCTGCATACCTTTTTTATCTATCCTGACGATATGTTCCCGGCCATTCTGCATCCAGATATTTCCTTTGGAATCCTGAAAAATACAAGAAGGCTGAAAGTCTTCCTGTCCTTTGCCAAGTATAAAATGTGTAACCTGCTTTTTCTGTGGATCGTACATAACCAATCCCCGCTTGCAGACTACTCCCAGCCGTCCGTCGGCAAGCGGAAAGAGCTGACAGATACTTTCCGCCTCATCAGGCAGGACAACAGGACGAAGCCCACTTCCGTCTACATACTCCATGAGTCTGCCGGACGTACCGGCTATAAAGAAACTCTTTCCGGCACTTGCTGCATAACGGTAAACCTCATCTCCTTTCAGAGATTCATTGCCATAAACAAAGTATCCTTTATCCGTCAGTACCCACTCTCTTTTCTGTGTATCAAGTGCTACCTTATAGACTGTACGGCGTGAAGATGAAGCAGCCGGGAAATAAACGAGTCCACCTTTTTCCTTATATCTATAACAATCTATCCGCCACAGATCTCCGTTATCGCTCGTAACCCACAGCGTACCGTTCGACAAGGCAAAAATATCCGATGCCGCAGTACACAGCTTTACGTCGGGATGATAGGCGAAGACATCCTCAAAACATTCTTTACGGGTATCAAACAAGTATATTCGCCGGTCGTAACTCTGGCAAACCAGCATTTCATTTCCTGCAAGGACAAGATTTACCAGACGGTTGTATTGCAACTTGACTCTGTCCGTTGGATACGACTTATAGTTCTTAAAGGTATATCCGTCAAACTTTTCCAGTCCGTTCCACGTTGCCATCCACAGATACCCCTTCTCATCCTGCAAGATACTCTGCACCGTATTCTGCGACATACCGTCCTTTACCGAATAGTGCCTCACATTGATAAGTCCCTGTGCAGCCGCCGGAAAAAAGCCAAGCAGTATATACGATATAATCAAATATAAAGTGTTTCTCATACAAACTCCTGTCGTTTTTACATAGGGACAAAGTTATAAGAAATTTATAAATTGCCATAAACGAAGAGAGTTTCCTTTTATGAGAAATGAATTCCAAAACAATCTCATAAAACAACAAGAGGATGTACCACGACAATACTCCCCTGTTGTTTCTATCCTTTCTATTATTTCAAACTGTTACGAAATACACGAATACGTAAAGATTCCGTACGTTTTGCATAGCCTCCATTAGGATAATTATTACCAAGTGAACTTTCAGCATACGAACCATCTTTATTCACTTTGGTAGCACGGGCATAATTCGTATTATCATCTTCGGCTGTAGAGGATGACCAGTAATAATTTCCCTGAAATTCTGGAAAACTGTTATAATAAGTTGTCAAAGCATCTTCCATCTGACGAATACCCGGCAGGAAATATTTTTCCGTACCATCTTTTACCAGACCATAGTCACTGCCTTCACTTACTCCAGCTCTTTTATTGCGGTTCCAGCAATATTCGGCAGCCGACCGAGGTGTTTCATTTAACGTCATTTTAGAATGTCCATATCCTTCAACAATCTGGCGGGTGTAATAAATTCCCAATACATAATTCTGCCAAGAGGAAACATAATCAGTGGTAGGTGTCCATTTTCCCCCAAAAATACTCCAACGCCAATCATACTGCGAATGACGACCTAAACTCAAGTCTTGTGCTGTTCCCCACGGCAATCCATCATATATCTGCTCTGTGTTATATTTATCAAGCGGATCATAATGCTCCAGATATTCTTCAATCTGTTCCATATAGATTACCCCGTCGCCAATTCCATTTATATCATCACTATCAGGATATTTCAAATCAGGATTTCTTTTGTTTCCATCTCTACCATATACCTGTACCTCCAGAAAAGGATACTGAGCCAATAGCAACGTCTTTGTTCCTTTTACTTCAAACGATCCGGTTGTTTCCGATTTTTCCTTGTAAGTCATGACAACCATTGCCTGACGAGGATTAGTAAGCGGTTCGACGCTACTTTTCAAATATTCGTCAAGATAAAAATAAACACGGTCGCGATGCTGAGTTAATGTCAGTGAGCTCTTCAACTGGGTCATTAGATCTGTGGTAAAAAATGCACGTTTACCATTTCCTGCTGCCCAAGGAGTCCCCTTAGCAAGATGCGTACCAGTTGAATTACTTTCGCTGTAAGCCGTAAATCCAGAATTGGAAACCGTACCGGCTGCCATATCCTCCGCACTGACACGTTCCATCCGAATCCATTCTGGCACATTATCAGTCGGATTTCCCTCACTATCAACTTCTCTTAAATCGATGTCCATCTTTACATCTTTCCCCTCATTCTGCCTAAACATATATACATCCATCGGAGTTATACAGAAATGAGCATCATGATTACGTTCGCGAAGAATAGATACGTAAAAATCATTATCCTCTTCTTCAACATTGACACGTGCATCAAACGTATATTCACCGTCACCACCCGATGAAGTTGTATCCAACAAACCTTTAATAGTTATATTATTCTTATACTGATGATTACGTTTCAATTGGAAATTATCAGTATAATTTCCTCCTAAATAAAGTATATAACTTACATTGTATACAGAGCTTGTACTACTTCCCTGATCATTATAAGTATGATAAATACCTTTCAGTTCCACCGCTGTAGCATTGGCATTTGCAAGATAAGGTTTATAACGCTGTTTCTGTGCATCGGTAATGCCCTGCGGATATAAATCGTCATCAGTACCTTCAGCACCTATGCCCAAAGTTTCATTAGCCCAGTTCTCACCTTCATTTTTTATCCATTCTGCATTCTGTATATTTTCGAATACATAAAAAGTACAAACATTTTTCAGTCCTTCACCATTGGTAAATGTCATCGTTTCTGTCTGAGCAGTCGAATTCTTTACCCAACCTTTTTCCCATCCTGAACCAGTTTCTGTCCCGTCAGCTGCAGGAGTAATAGTTACCCGATCGGTAACATTCTTTACACTCCACTCTGTCAACAGAAACGAAGGATATTTAGCAGTACCCTGTGTTGATGAAATCTGCAAATTGATATCAACTCTTGCCATAAGCGCCTTCAGCTCGATGATACGTTCCTCCTCGGGAGTAACGTTATTACCCGTAAAGGTGATGACTTTACTTCCCGCCATCGGCATACCTGTTTCTGGCAATCCCAGCGAAACACGATCTCCCCATTTAGGACGATAAATAATACTTTCCAAAGCCTGCTTTGCCGTCAACGAAGGGTTATCTACCATCATTTGTTCTATAACAAGAGGACGATTATTGGCTGCAAGAGTAGAAAATAAAGTATCCACATTCGCAACCGCATAAACTGTAACCTCTCCCTGATCTGATGCAATATAATCGGGGGCAATTTTCAGTAAGGCTACACCTTCTCCTGTCTTATAATATCCTCCTTCATCCGGAGCACCAGGATTACCAGTAAGATAGCTACCTTCCAGATAATTTCCTGAGTTATCAAAGAAAAAGATATTGATACTGTAAATTCGTTTTTCGGCATCTTCCTTGGCATCACTACTACGAGTAGTCACATTGTATTTCTGCATCGGATCACTAATAAAACGAAGTTCCGTCACCTCACCCGATATCTGCGAATATCTTCCACCTAAGGAATCATCCTGCCGGCAAGAAACAACAGTCAGCAGCACAACAACAATTGCCAAGTCCAGCAAATATTTGTAATAAGTATATGTTTTCATCAGTCTGCTATATAAAATTATTCAAATGTAATATCACCTTCATTGTCGCTTCCACCGTCTTCCCAACTCTCAGAATTATCAATCACAAACTGCAAGACAAAAGCATTTCCTACAAAATTCAGTTGTGAAGTATACTGTGTACCCGACTGAGGAAGGAATGTAGCCGGGCGACTAAAGCTGGCCGTTTTGCGCTCTGCGCCGAAAGTATAATCGATAACCAGCTTAATCACATCGTTTTCATCAGCAGGAATAGGTCCCAGATAATTTTCCTCTCCATCGAAGCCTCCCGGAAGTAAACGTAAATATTCGCCTCCCACTGGACTTTCAGCAGTAGTTACCGATTGACCTTCACCGGGAGCTTCAAGCACCAAAGTATTTCCTCCCGCCTCATCAAAAATTACATAAGTCCCCGTATAAGTATTACTTGAGTTATAAGTATAATGACCGTTACTGAAATCTACAGTTAGCGATTTCCAGAAAGTACCGGTCATCTTTATTGAATGAATCTCCAAGCGACGTTCACTAAAATTATTTACTTCAAATCCCAGCGCTGTAAAAACATGATTGAACGAGAATGACAACTTAGAGTTTATCTTCCGTTGATAGTTATGAATAACCGATAGCATAGCATCTGGATTATCCGAAAGTTTCATATTGTCACCTCCTGCCTGCGGAATACTTACCTCTACCTTTGGAGCACCTTTCTCTGTCGACCATACAAAGACATTTGTACCATATGGATAATAAGCGAAAAAATCATAACGATAATTCTGTGCATTCGTTATTTCACTCACTGAATTACCTTCAGTATCTTTACCATTTGCATACCAATATTTGGGATTATATGAACCCGAATTCATATCTTTCCAATTATAGAACCAGATACCATCAGCATTAAGAGTAACCTTTTGATTATTAAAAACATCTGGTACAGCATTCGACATTTTTGAAGTCCATACAGAACTGCCAGCTGCATAATCTGGTGTATCTCCTCCCACCTGATGAGGTACACAATAACCGAACACACCAAACGAATCGCCTTCTTTAAACTCATTGCGCATACCTCCGTCTGTATCAGACAAACGAGTCTGCACTTTCAATGTCTGTGTACCAAACTCGATATAAGGTGAAACAGCCTCCTGTACCTCATCTAATCGATTACTACACGATGACAACATCCATAAAGCAACAGCCCCAACAGGCAACAAATAATGTATATATCGTTTTTGATTCATACTATATATATTTTATCCGAGTTCAGTCCACAATAATAATACCGCCTAACGCCTCATCCCATTTATCGATGACAGGAGTTTCAAAATGAATTCGCCCGTCCGATTCGATAGTTAAAGTATAGGTATAACTTTTCCCAGCTTCCCATGTGATAGCCGGCAAAGTAGCCGTTTTAGTATGTTCTTCATTTAAAGCAAAATAATGATAGCTGACCGACAAGGAAACTTGACTGTCTACAATATTCTGAGGTGGTAACAGCATTTCGTCCAGCAAAGTAGTACCTTTCAGATTCACCTCAATGTCCTCAGATGTGCGCTCGAAAATACCTTCAGAAGCCTGTCCTAAAGATGTCCAGGATACACTTGTACCTGTACGCTCCAAACTTCCTTTATAACCAACTCCTGTAAGACTCGCCTTAGTTACATAAGCAGTTCCTTCTTCCGTCTGTATCTTAAAGTTTACTCGCGCCAACTCATGACTAAAATTCATTTTTACAGGTTGTGGTATTTCGCCGTTTTCATACGTAATCCCCGTCTGCGACGCCGTCATTAAGTCGACAGCCTGTTCACCTGTTGCAGAACAATTGAAACCCTCAACCGTTACCTTCCCATTTGTGTCAACATTCATATGGGCACCCTCCGGAAGTACAGCTGGATAAACGGCATAGAAATTATATGTATAACCAGATGACCAATATTGTGTATCCTGATAAGTCCAGTTACCATCTGAATAGCTGACTTCTACATTATTGAATACATTATTGCCATAGTTTCCCTCTTTGCCATACCACCCCCAAACATGAAAGGCAGTCATTTTTTGAGCATCCTCTACAACTGCGCGAGTTTCTGCTTGAGGCGACTGAAAAGTTATAGCACGCATTTTGTTTTCCAGATTACCTTCCAACTCATTGTTACAAGCTGTAGTAAGCAGTGAAGCAAACAAGCCAAATGTTAGTTTTATTGAAATACACCTCATAGTTTATCCGGTTATTCATTGATTAATATTCATACAATGGCACACCTATCAAAAAGGTACGATAGTTCTATGCCCAAAGATATTTTTATTCCATCACCTAAGGTGAATATAGTGGTTATGGAGGCGATCAAACCTCCATAACCTATTAATTAAAGAACATTAATGCTAATCAATTAGTATGCTGTCGCTTTTAGTCAAAACTTACAGAGCCACCTTCAGCATTCTCCCAAGGAGTTACAGTAGGATCACCAAATTCGATAGGCTTTAACGCTTGCTCCGGATCAATATTTTCATAAGTCAACTCAGCCTTGTAATTATAACATTTTCCTTCTTCCCATGCTGTAGTAGGCAGTGTCACAATATGATTAGCAGTCAAAGACAGACCTCCAGTCACTGTAACCGTAAATGAGACCTTCAAACCTGAAGTAGAAAACGTTTGAGGCATAACAATAGCTTCGGTACTCGATTTAGAGACACTATTGGTTACTCCTTCCTCAACCGTCAGGGCGTAATCTTTCATACTGCTCGGAGAGCCCCACGATCCGGTAGAACCGCTGTTGGTATAACTACCCGTATTGGGTACCTGCAGGACTTTCAAATCAGAAATGGCAATATTCACATTATTCAGCGTAGTAGAAAATGTAAACTTAATTTTAGACAATACATGACGGAATTCTAACTGAACATTCTCCACTCCTGCTGTTGTATTGACATCTGCTACCGTTTTCACAGCAGATACCAAAAGGTCAGTTGCTCCATCAGCTGTAAATCCTGTAAAATTTACACCTGTAGCACTTGCCGAAGCCATAGCTCCTTCCGGTGCATACGCTTGGAAAGTATAAGTCTCTCCATCGGTCCAATACTGAGTATTATCGTAAGTCCAGGAACCTTTGCTGCCGCTCACCTTAACATTATTGAATACGTTAGTAAAATTTCCATCATATCCACCAAACACCATAAAATGATTGATGTTGTCTGTTGTGATATCAGCTCTTGTACTATTGTTTACAAAAGCATCAAAACTGATAGCATTATTGTCTGCTACCTCAACCACTTCATTTTGTGTACAGCTAGACAATACAGCCAAGCCAACACCCACTAAAAAGAAACTCTTCTTCATCATTAAAAATTTTAACGGTTTAACTTAAATAAAAACTACTATTATTTTCCTCTATAATCACTTCATTCTAATGGCAAAGGAATATCTACATAATCCCCCCAACCATCAACAGTTACATCAAATCCTCCAGAACCTTCCATTCCATCTTCATCACTTACTTCAATGCCTTCAACAGTTATCACACCGCCACGTGGTTGTGCATTTACCTGATCTGTTACATCAAACTCGTAACTTAATAGTTTACCATTATTTAAAAGAACTTCAAGATTGAGTGTATAATAAGCTGGAGTACCATCTGCACGTGTATAATAATCACCCGGATAATTGGGAACTCCAAAACAATACATACATACGTCTGCTCCAAAATCAGTCAACTCACAGTCAAAAAGAATTGTAGCAGCCTCACCTCCTGTATGACCATCGTTCAGGTATACTTTTTCTGCCATACCAGCTAAAGCGCCACGAGCCAATGCTACGTATTTTAATCCTTTAGAAAATTTATAGCGAACCAAATAAGTATAAGTCAACGGACGCATTGTTACAGGCAGTTCTATTTTTTCGAGAGTCTTTTCACCTATACATTCATCAATATAACATCCGTAAAGTTGATCGGGCTGGTTCATTGTACGTTCATTACTATGCAGTTCTTTTAATGTGGAACGTGTTACTGTACGTGTTGTCGCAGTAGCTGAAATGGAAGCCGAAAGTCCGTCAAATACAATATACTCTGTATCATTATTATATAAAAGAACAGAATATTTTCCTTCACTTATCGGAAGTTTGCCACCTTCTGCCGGAAGATTCAACTCACTATAATAATCATTACTTCCATACGCTATTGCCTTTATGCCATCAGCTTTATCGGGACGAAGTTCATCATATTCATAACGAAATTCATCAAGCCATGATTCTTTCCAATTATAATCGTATGTGCGTTCCCACTCCTGTTCCCAATCAGCTACAGCATACAATTTCACAGTCAAAGCATGTTCATCGTGATTATAACATAACTCCTTTCGACAACCTGTACATGCAAAAAGCAATAATGTAGCAAAAACACAGCGTATCATTGTTGTAGTATTCATTTGTTACCTCCTTTCGTTTCGAACCATTGTCCGATGTGCCATACCCATGCAAACTTCAGTTTTAACGGTCCCAGATAATCCAACCGCTTAGTCTGCTGATATACATAATGATCATCTATCGGTTGATACTCTTCATATTTGGTGTTCAAGTAACCAACACCTAAACCAGCTTCGAACGAGAAATATCGACCAACCGGAAACATGTAGCCGTAACTTATTCCTACAAACTCGCCTTCTCCCTTGTATCCACGGCCTCCATTTTCCAAATCATACCAGCCTCCACCAACAAATAAGCCAACGTAATGCCCCTTTCGAGCCCCCTGAGGTTTAAACCAATAACGCGCTTCGGGACTTATGGTAGCAAGTTGATAATATTTATGACGTCCGTCGTTGTGCCACCATGCCATAGTACCTTCCAAATTTACCGACCAACGCTTGTTGATGCGATACTCTATTTCAAGAGAAGGCATTAATACAGCATCATACAGAAGATTTGTTTTGATAGACCAAGGAGTAAAACGGTATTCATACTCTACAGAAGGAGTAGAAGAACTCTCTTGCGCAGTTTGTTGTAATCTTGCAAGAGAATCGCGAATGGCAGCCTCTTTTCGGGCACTGATAATCGAATCAAGTCGCGCTTGCTCTCGCATCTCGGCTTCTTCACAGGCCCTACGTTCCGCATCCCGCTGTTCTTGTATATAAGGAGGAATATACGTATCAGCATATACCAAACGAATATAAGCTACCACATCGTGATTGTTATCGTAATCCTCCGCATGGTTTTGGGTACGATAATATTCTTCTTTCATCCATCCGTTGGTTATAAAATAAGATTTCACCTGATTAGTACGATTTTTGGCTGCCAAGAGATTCTCTTTTTCCGTAGGAAAAGAACCACAAAAGCCTTGAATACTAATAAAGGCATTTCCCTCAATTATTTCTTTTTTGTGCCGGTTCATCAATTGCCTTAAAGCTTCTATAGAATTCTCATTGCCTTCGAAAGGAGTATAAAACATCAGCTTTTGGGGTATAAAACGAAAAATAATGCTGGTCTCCTGCGAAATACCTGTAGAATCTGAAACAGCTTTCGCCTGCAACGAAAAAATCATAAGGGTAACCCACACCCCAAACAATCTAAATGGTCTTATCATAATATTATCGTATTACTCTATGAGTGTGCTAATAAAAAATCAAAAACTCTCTACATCTTGGGATTTTATATTTTTTATTTGCGTATTTTTTAATTTATTCGCAAAAAATAAAATATAAAACACATCCACAAATTTTTATTGTTAAAACAGTACGGAAACAATAGTTATTAACTTATTTTTAAAATTAAAGAAGTAAAATCTATCTTATGACTATACCAAGAGGATCTTTTTTACATAATTTACCAAACTAAAACATTTGATAAATGTAATACCATCAACAAGCTATTTTCTCAGGTCCTTCAATGGAAATAGAATAAGACCACTTTATATTTTTCAAAAATCTGTACAAAAAAATACAGTAAACAGCCGATGGATATGACATAAGGTACCGAGAAATGTTTTCGAGTTTCAGCAACACCTTATTAAAAAGTGTGAAGAGAACATGAAAACCGCTGCAATCGGTATTTTTCAACGCAAGGCAAGAAACGGAGATTACATTTTTTTATACCTTTGCTCTGGTAAGCATGACTGATAATAAAAACAAGCATATCTACACAATGAAAAAACTGATTGCATTATTCTGCCTGCTGGCTTTCGTCATCGGAGTGCAGGCACAGCGCAAGGTCAGCCTGCAGGATGTGGCACAAGGTACCTATCGTGCACAAAACATCTACGGCATCAAGCCGATGCTGGACGGTGAGTTTTATACGCAAATAAGTGCTGACAAGAAGCGTATCGTGAAATACTCGTTCAAGACGGGTAAAGAGGTTGGAACGGTGTTCGACGTAGCCACGGCAAGAGATTGTCCGGTCAAGACGTTTGACGACTACATCATGTCGCCCGATGAGAAGCTGATTCTGATCCAGACGGCAACAAAACCTATCTACCGCCATTCGTTTACTGCCGAATATTACATTTTTAATGTAAGAAACAACAAGATGGAACCGCTTTCGAAAAACGGACCGCAGCAGGTGCCGCTTTTCTCGCCCGACGGATTTCAGGTGGCTTTCGTCCGCAACAACAATATTTTTCTGGTCAAGCTGCTGTTTGGCAACAGTGAATCGCAGGTCACCAAGGATGGCGAATATAATAAGGTGCTGAACGGTATTCCCGACTGGGTGTACGAGGAAGAGTTTTCTTTCAACCGTGCGTTCGACTTCAGTGCCGACAGCAAGATGATTGCGTATATCCGCTTCGACGAGAGTCAGGTGCCGATGTACAGCTTCCCGTGGTACAAGGGTATGGCGCCCGAAAAGAGCCAGTATGCCACTTATCCGGGAGTGTACGAATATAAGTACCCGAAGGCAGGAGAAGTCAACTCGAAGGTTACCGTACACACGTACGACATCAAGAGTCACGTTACCCGCAAGATGGATCTGCCGCTGGATTCCGACGGATATATCCCGCGCATCAAGTTTACGTCCGACCCGGAAAAGCTTGCCATCATGACGCTGAACCGTCATCAGAACCGGTTCGATATTTACATGGCTAACCCGAGAAGCGCGCTGTGCAAGCTTGCCATCCGCGACGAAGCCGAACAGTATATCAAGGAACAGGCTTACTCCGATATTGTATTCTATCCGGAACATATCGTGATGATGAGCGAACGCGACGGATATAACCACTTGTATCTGTATACTATCGGAGGCAATCTGGTAAAACGGATTACGAAAGGCAAGTTCGAAGTGAAGGATTTCTTAGGCTGGGACAAGCAGACCAATACGTTCTACTATACCAGCAATCAGGAGAGTCCGCTGCGTACGGCTGTCTACAAGACCGACGCAAAAGGAAAGACTACCAAACTGTCTACCCGCACAGGTTCCAACTCGGCTATCTTCAACAGCGACCTGACATACTACATCAACAAGTTCTCCAACATCAATACCCCGACACTGATTACCATCAACAACAACAAGGGTAAGGAACTGGCTACGCTGATGGACAACGCAAAACTGAAAGCTGAAGTTGCTACGCTGAACATGCCGAAGAAGGAATTCTTTACTTTCCGTACGACCGAGGGTGTGGAACTGAACGGCTGGATGATGAAGCCTGCCAACTTCGATGCAAGCAAGAAATATCCGGTCATCATGCACCAGTACAGCGGACCGGGCTCACAGCAGGTTCTCGATGCATGGAACATCGGAAGTTTCAGCGACGGAGGTATGTTTGAAGCATACATGTGCGACAAAGGTTATGTCATGGTCTGTGTCGACGGACGAGGCACGGGCGGACGTGGTGCCGAATTTGAGAAATGTACATACTGCTTCCTGGGCGTAAAGGAATCGCACGACCAGGTGGAAGCTGCCAAGTATCTGGCTTCGCTGCCGTACATCGACGGCAACCGCATCGGCATCTGGGGATGGAGTTATGGAGGCTACAACACGCTGATGTCGATGAGTGAAGGCACACCTGTATTCAAGGCGGGTGTGGCGATTGCAGCTCCAAGCGACTGGCGCTTCTACGATACAGTATATACTGAACGCTTCATGCGTACCCCGAAGGAAAACGGCGACGGTTACAATGCCGGTTCGGCTATCCTCCGCGCTCCGAAACTGCATGGCGACCTGCTGCTGATACATGGCACAGCCGACGACAATGTTCACTACCAAAACTGCGCCGAATACAGTGAAGCACTGGTTCAGGCAGGCATCCAGTTCGATATGCAGGTATACACCAACCGCAACCACAGCATCTTTGGCGGAAATACCCGCAATCACTTGATGAACCGTGTGGCTGATTTCTTCATCGAAAAGCTGAAATAAATACTTATATCATATTGTGAATGATGAGGAATTAAATATGTTCCGCCGATACAGGACGGAGTCTTTTAATTCCTCATTCTTCGTTTTTATACCCGATACTATGGAACACGTAAAGAAACCCGAATGGCTGAAAATATCCATCGGTACCAATGCCCGCTATACCGATACAAAACGCATTGTCGACACGCATAAACTGCATACGATATGCAGCAGTGGACGCTGCCCGAACTTGGGAGAATGCTGGGGAAAAGGAACGGCTACCTTTATGATAGGCGGTGCCATCTGTACCCGTTCGTGCAAATTCTGCAATACACTTAGCGGAAAACCGCTTCCGCTCGACGCGCAGGAACCAATACAGGTTGCCGAGTCTGTACGCCTGATGAAGCTGGATCATGCCGTTGTCACCTCTGTCGACCGTGACGATCTGCCCGATCTGGGGGCTGCTCACTGGGCAGCTACAATCAAGGCTATAAAAGAACTCAATCCGAATACAACACTGGAAACGCTGATTCCCGACTTTCAGGGACGGGAGGAACTGATCCGCATGGTAACCGATGCTCATCCCGACATCATTTCTCATAATATGGAAACCGTACGCCGCATCAGTCCGCTGGTAAGAAGCGTGGCAACATACGACCGGAGTCTGGAGGTTATCCGCCGGATAGCCGAAAGCGGCATCACTGCCAAGTCGGGTATCATGGTGGGACTGGGAGAAACTCCCGACGAGGTAGAACAAACCATGGACGACCTGCTGGCAAACGGCTGCCGTATCCTCACCATCGGACAGTATCTCCAGCCGAGCCGGAAGCACTATCCCGTGTACGAGTACGTTACCCCCGAACAGTTTGCCCGTTACAAGGAAACCGGAGAAAAGAAAGGATTTGCCACTGTAGAAAGCGGTCCGCTGGTACGTTCTTCTTACCATGCTGAAAAACACATCCGCTATAAGTGAACAATTTCAGAAAAAACCTTGTTACACCTATAAAAGACCACGGCAGATGATGAAACTTATATTTAAATACAGAAACAAGATTGTATCGCTCGGATTGTTGCCCATTATAGCAACTTTGATTTGTTTGCATTTTTTTCAGAACACAATCGTCTTGGGAATAAGCTTTGTTGTCTGCCTCAGCCTGCTGCTGTACGGCATCATCCGCTTGAAGAACCTGAATTTCTTTCTGCTGCTGGGCAGTGTGGGCATAGGGGCCTGCTTTGTGCTGCGTCTGTTTACCGGCTACACCTTTGTTCCGTACGGCAGCATCACTCCCATTCTGGAACTGCTGCTGCTCATCGTGGCCTTCATCCACATTACAGCTCCCGAAATATACAAGGAATTGCAGGAACGGCTGCACCTGAGAAACTGTTTCTCGTTCGTGCTGGAAGCAAAAACAATTGTAATCCTCTCGGCACTTCATCTTACGGTTCTGCTCTTTGTCGATCATATCGACCACCTGTTTTCCGAAGATGGCTTTTTCTTCCTGAAATACGGTGTCCCGGTCATCATCTACGTTCTTTGTCTGATAATCAATGTGGTGGGCATTCATCTGGCACTTCAGGAAAATTTCCGCTATAGTCTGGTACGCATTGCGGTCGTTCACGACGGAAAGATTTACCTCAGACAGCGCAACGACTGCACCGACGACTTGCACGAAGATGCTCCCGTATGGGATATTGCCGTAGAAAGTCCTTTTGAAGGACCGCTCGAAAAGAGTGATGAATACGCCATGCGTATAACCAGAAAAATCTGTACTTCGAATAATATAACTCCGCGACTTATCTTAAAATATACCTCTACGCCTTGCGATGACGACAGCCAGCAACGCGTATCATTGTATATCCTTCCGTTAAACGATAAGAATGACCTCAGAAAAATAGCAGAAGGCAGGTTCTTTTCCTTCGACGAAATAAGTGAAACTGCCGTACGGAGATATAATCCGGCTTTGCTTTCGGAACTGGATGCCTTGCAGATGGCAGCAGAGATGTGGCAGACGTTCGGCAGTGCCGACTAACATCCACTTATTTATAAATCAGAAAGATACACGGAATCTTTGTCAGGTCGGGCAGATGGCCCTTCCACTCCTGAACCGTTTTAGTCTTGATATACTCTCCTTCGCAGGTAATGTTGGCTGCCACGCAGACCTTGGTTTGCGGACGACAAGCCTTCAGAATATCTTCCAGCATCTTGTTGTTGCGGTAAGGTGTTTCGATGAAAAGCTGTGTCTGGTGCTCGCTGTATACGCGCTGTTCCAGCTCCTTCAGCCGTTTCTGGCGTTCGCCCGGTTCGATGGGGAGATAACCGTGAAAGGCAAAACTCTGCCCGTTGAATCCCGATCCCATGACCGACAGGATAATAGACGACGGTCCCACCAGCGGAACGACCTTGAGGTTCTTACGCTGTGCGATGGCTACGACATCTGCTCCCGGATCGGCTACGGCAGGACAGCCAGCTTCCGAAATCACACCCATGGAATGTCCCTCTTGCAAAGGCTTCAGGTAACCCGAAATAGCTTCGGGCGAAGTATGCTTGTTCAGTGGGTAAAACGTCAGTTCGTCGATATTGATATCGCGGTCTACCTTTTTCAGAAAGCGGCGTGCCGAACGCACATCTTCTACAATGAAATGACGAATCTGAAGAATGATTTCTTTATTATAGGAAGGGAGGACTTTTTCTACCGGAGTATCGCCAAGAGTTACCGGCAGCAAATATAATGCTGTATCCATGTTTGTCAATAATCTATATTTATTATAGCTCAGTCTAACGTCAGCTTGCCGAAATCGGTACGTTCCAGCAATGTGGCAATAGTTACGTCGGGATGCTGCTTCATGTATTGTTCGGTAAGCTGCATACCCAACCATAAGCCTATGACGGGAGGTATCTTCTCGCCGTTGAGAATCATGTTCGGGTCAGAATGTGTATAGGCACGAATCAGCATCGGGTCGGTACTGCTCAGATGACCTCTCTCCGCCATCCACTTCCACAGTTCCTTTCCGTGCTCCTTGCACCAGTTTTCTTCCTTTTCGCTATATCCCAACGCATCGCCGTTCGTCTTATAGTCGAGTACCTGGCGTACTACCCAGTGTATCTTTCCCTGATGCATGATGACATCGTACAGCGAACGGTGTCCCGGACGCCATTCGAAGGGGTACAGGCTGAGCAGATAGAAGGTAAAACAATCGGGAAGAATGCGCTCGGGCGTCATCGACCGGCGCTGATAGTCGTAATAATAACGACGGTAAAGCGGATAATCCTCACCCATATACTTGTCGAGGCTGAATCCTAACAGGCTGTCACCCACTACAACCGACTGGTTCAATGCCGAAATCTGCGAGTACACCGTCGGCACGGGAAACGCCGGAATCTCCTCTTTCAGGAATCGGAATCCGTTGGTAAAGCCCTTTTCGAGGGCAGTCATATCCTTGAATTTTTCGGAAGCATCCTGCATGACGCGAAGCAGAATCGTATCCGAATAGTATGCACACAGCCGTTCATTGATGGCAGGTTCATCCACACTGCCCAGCATGAGTACATCCTCAATCAGAATTTTGGTGGCACGCGGACAGTCAAGGCTCATTTTTTGCAGAGCCGAAAAACTGTTCATGGCCGAAGCCTCGTACTGGAGGCGGTCGTAACGGAAAACTTTTATACCCTTATCAAGCAAAACATCGTCGCCTTGCTCTCCTGTATGGCAGGAAACAAGTACGACGATGCTCAGTAATATGAATATAAATTTTCTCATGTAAACAGTCTATCTGTCAGATTTTTATCCGTAGATGATATGTCCGTTTTCGTCTTTGTATTCATCCAGACCCTTTTCGTAAGTAGCCATGGCACGAAGACTCATACCTACGCTTGAGAAACCTCCATCGTGGAACAGGTTCTGCATGGTAACCTTGCGTGTCAGGTCAGAGAACATTACGATACAGTAGTCTGCACATTCGTCAGCCGAAGCGTTGCCCAGAGGCGACATACGGTTGGCAAAGTCGAACAGTTTGTCCATACCTTTCACACCCGATCCGGCAGTAGTCATAGTAGGCGACTGTGAGATGGTGTTGATACGTACATTGTGTTCGCGTCCGTAGATGTAACCGAAGCTACGTGCGATAGATTCCAGCAAAGCCTTGGCGTCTGCCATATCGTTGTAACCGTAGAATGTACGCTGTGCAGCTACATAGCTCAATGCTACGATAGAACCGTATTCGTTGATGGCATCCAGTTTCTTGGCCGACTGAATCATTTTATGGAATGAAACGGCTGAAATATCCAGTGTTTTGTTCAACATATCATAGTCGAGGTTGTCGTAAGTACGTTTCTTGCGTACGTTAGGCGACATACCGATAGAGTGCAGTACAAAGTCGATCTTGCCTCCCAAAACTTCCATCGAACGCTTGAAAACGTTTTCCAGGTCTTCTACGCATGTAGCATCAGCAGGAATCACTTCACAGTTCAGCTTTTCTGCCAGTGCAGAAACTTCACCCATGCGCACTGCTACCGGAGTGTTGGACAAAGTAATTACTGCTCCTTCTTCTACAGCCTTTTCTGCCACTTTCCATGCGATAGACTGTTCGTTCAGAGCCCCAAAAACAATACCTCTTTTTCCTTTCAGTAAATTATAACTCATACTTTTTTTATTATAAATTTGGGGGCAAAGATACAAACAATTCTGGTAACTTCGCCATATTCAGGCATTAATCTGCAAAAATTGAACAATATTCCCCCCTTCCTGACGAAATAATACATTTCTTGTCAATTTTTTATAGTCAAAAAGATAAAAATGCACATTTTTTTCACCTATTCAGTCAAAATGTTCACATCGTTTTCCGGGAAACCCCGTACTTTTGTGACATAAGCAAGAGGTTTTTCATAATATTTATTAAGGTTAGAAATTAGGTTAAAAAAAGGTCTTTATTATCCTGCCTGTCAATCTTCTGTGAAAGAACGTTGGCAGGCTATCAGGATAATATACGTATCGGGAACCTTATAGTATGAAACTGGAAGAACAATAAATATCATAAATATAATAACTCATGATTACACTGAACAATTTAAGACAATGGGCATTCTCCATAGGTATCACAGCCCTCGCATTGGGCAGTCCGGTTGGTGCTATGGCAGACAATGCAAACGGTGCAGATAATATTTACGGTGAACTGCCGTTTCAGATGGACAAGGTGCAGTTGCCGGTATTCCCCGACTATTCACGCTCTATTACAGAATTCGGAGCTGTAGCCGACGGCATTACTCTCAATACAGAAGCATTCGATAAGGCCATCAAGGCTGTTGCCGAAAAAGGTGGAGGAAAGGTAATTGTACCTGCCGGATTATGGCTTACCGGTCCTATCGTACTGCAGAGCAACATCAATTTATATCTGGAGGAAAATGCGCTGATTTTGTTTACTGCCGATCATACGCAGTACCCTATCATCAAAACTTCATTCGAAGGACTGGAAACACGTCGTTGCCAGTCGCCAATATCTGCTCTCAATGCCGAAAATGTTGCCATTACCGGAAAGGGTGTCATGGACGGAAACGGAGATACCTGGCGTCCGGTCAAGAAGGGAAAGATGACCGGCAGCCAGTGGAAGAAACTGGTCGCTTCGGGAGGCGTACTCGATAAATCCGGAGATGTATGGTACCCCAGCGAAGGTTCGATAAAGGGTGCCATGGCATGCAAGAACTTCAATGTGCCCGAAGGAATCAATACCGACGAGGAATGGAACAGCATACGCGACTGGCTGCGTCCGGTACTGCTGAGCTTCATCAAGTGTAAAAAAGTGCTGCTGGAAGGTGTCACTTTCAAAAATTCGCCAAGCTGGTGCCTGCATCCGTTGTCTTGCGAAGATATTACCATCAATGAAATCAGTGTTTCAAATCCGTGGTATTCGCAGAACGGGGATGCACTCGACCTGGAATCGTGCAACCGTGCGCTGATTGAGAACAGCAGCTTCGATGCGGGCGACGACGGTATCTGCCTCAAGTCGGGTAAGGATGAGGACGGACGACGCCGCGGTGAACCTTGCCAGAACGTGATTATCCGCAACAATGTGGTGCTGCACGGACATGGCGGTTTCGTTGTCGGTAGTGAGATGTCGGGCGGAGTAAAGAATATCTATGTAGACAACTGTACTTTCCTGGGTACCGATGTAGGCTTGCGCTTCAAGAGTACCCGCGGACGTGGCGGTGTGGTAGAAAATATCCACATCAACAACATCAACATGATTAATATCCCGAATGAGGGACTGATTTTCGACTTGTTCTACGGTGGCAATGCTCCGGGAGAGGGTGACGGCTACAACAATCCGACAGGAGAAAAGGTACCTGCCGTTACGGAAGAAACGCCTGCTTTCCGCGATATCTTTATCAAGAATGTAACAGCCAAGAACGTAGGACGTGCCATGTTGTTCAACGGTCTGCCGGAAATGCCGATCAAGAATGTATTCATCGAAAATGTCACCATGTCGGATGCCAAGGATGGTGTCATACTGAACCGTACCGATGGAGCTACACTGAAAAATGTAAAGGTTATTACGACAAAAGGTGGAAATAACCTGAAGCTGCAAAATGTGACAAACATTACCATAGGTGACAAACAATATAAAAAGGTAGGAAACCAAGCCGAATCGTATAAATTCTGATCCGGTATCTTTCCTTACCTAAAAGAAGGACGATAAAGGGTCTGCAAACATCCGGTTCAAGTGTTCCGACTTGTTTCTTTATGTTTACAGATCCTTTCTCCCTTTGCAAACCATGCTAATAACAATGATAACATTATCCGACGGACTTGCCGGATAGCAATAAAAACAAAAACGCAGTATGAAAATATTCTCTATAGCCTGCCTGGCACTACTGGCAGGAGGACTGAGCGCTTCGGCACAAGCCCTGGAAAAGAAGATTCAAGTCGTGGTGGAGAATCCGTGGAACGCTGAAAAGGTGGACGAACCGGTGGTAATCGACCTCGGCAGTCTGGGTACAGGGTTCACCGTCAAGTCGGCTGTCGTACGCGACGGCAACGAGGAGATTCCGTCACAGCTTGACGACATGGACTGTGATACGCGTGCCGACGAACTGGCTTTCGTCATCAATCTGCCGGCTTCGGGCAAAAAGACACTCAACATTACACTCTCAAGTATCAAGAGCGACAAGAAATATCCGGCACGTGTGTATGCCGAAATGTTGTTCCGCACGTCGAAGAAAAACAAGTATGCCAAAGGGTATGCCATCTATGCCGACGGGGCTTCGGACACGTACAACGTACAGCATCACCACGGGGCTGCCTTCGAAAGTGAGCTGGTGGCATATCGTATTTATTTCAACGAGAAACAGACAACCGACCTGTACGGGAAGTTCCATAAGGGACTGGAACTGGAGGAGAGTCAGTTCTATCCTACCGACGAGCAGTTGAAGCGCGGCTTCGGCGACGATGTCATCAAGGTAAACAGCAGTTGCGGAGCAGGAACCCTGAGAGGCTGGGACGGTACACAGTCTACACTTATCAAACCGGTTGCCGTACGCGGACAGCGCATACTGGCTTCGGGACCGGTACGTACCATTGTCGATGCCGAAGTAAAGGGATGGCAGTACGCCGGACAGGAACTGAACATGATAAACCGCTATACGCTGTACGCCGGACATCGTGACGCACAGGTGGATGTATTGTTCGACGCTCCGCTGGATAAGGAAGTTTTCTGTACCGGAGTACAGAACATTACCGGACATGCCGACATGTTTTCCGACCACAAGGGACTGGTGGCAAGCTGGGGTACCGACTGGCCGGTGAACGACACCGTAAAGTATAAAAAGGAAACCGTGGGACTGGCTACCTATATTCCAGAGAAATATGTAGTGAAAGAAACGGCCGACAAGGAAAACTTCCTGTACACCGTCAGCGCTCCCGGTCAGCACTCGTTCCGCTATTACACCTCATTCACTTCGTGCAAGGAAACCTTCGGATACCCCGACAAAGAAAAATGGTTTGCTTATGTACAAGCATGGAAAAAGTCACTGGAACAGCCCGTTAAGATAACAATCGTAGAGAAATAGTCACGACACAAACACAAATGCCGGCATTAAAAACGTTAAATAAATAAAAAGAAGCCGGTCGGTCAGCTTCACTATGCGTATTATTGAACAGTGAAGCTGACTGCTTGAAAACAATTTATTAACTCAACAACTATTATCCATGAAATCTATCGTATTATCCATTTTATTAGGAAGCTGCCTCGTTCCTGCCGTACAGGCACAGAACTATGTATCGAAGGTATGGGTAGCCGACCAGGGCAACGGTACGTACAAGAATCCGGTACTGTATGCCGATTATTCCGACCCCGACGTATGCCGTGTAGGCGACGACTTTTACATGACCTCATCCAGCTTCGGCTGCCTGCCGGGATTGCAGATTCTACATTCCAAAGACTTGGTCAACTGGACCATCGTGAGTGCCGCCGTACCGCGGTCGCTGGCTCCGCATACCGATGTAGCACCTCAGCACGGCAACCGTGTGTGGGCTCCGTGCATCCGGCATCACGACGGTGAGTTCTATATTTTCTGGGGTGACCCCGATCAGGGTATCTTTATGACAAAGGCAAAGGATGTAAAAGGTCCGTGGTGTGAACCGGTACTGGTCAAGGCAGCCAAAGGCATCATCGACACCACTCCGTTGTGGGATGAAGACGGAAGGGTTTATCTGGCTCATGCCTTTGCAGGAAGCCGTGCGGGACTGAAGAGCGTGATTGCCGTATGCGAGTTGAGTGCGGATGCTACCCGTACCATCGGACCGTCACGTATCGTATTCGACGGTCATGAGGCACACGAAACCTGCGAAGGACCGAAATTCTATAAACGCAACGGATATTATTATATCTTCCATCCGGCAGGCGGCGTTCCTACAGGCTGGCAGGTTGTACTGCGTTCGAAGAATGTATACGGCCCGTACGAATGGAGAACAGTGCTGGCACAAGGCAACACAACGGTAAACGGTCCTCATCAGGGCGGATGGGTAGATACTCCCAGCGGAGAAGACTGGTTCCTGCATTTTCAGGATGTAGGTGCTGCCGGACGTCTGGTTCACCTGCAGCCGATGAAATGGGTAAACGACTGGCCTGTCATCGGTGAGGACAAGGATGGCGACGGCTGCGGCGAACCGGTACTGACTTACAAGAAACCGAACGTAGGCAAGACGTATCCTGTATGCACACCGCAGGAAAGCGATGAGTTCAATACCAACGAACTGGGCTTGCAGTGGCAGTGGAATGCCAACATCAACGACAAGTGGTATTTTGCCGATCAGGAACACGGGGTACTGCGCCTTTACTCGTACCCGGTTCCCGAAAACTACAAGAGCCTGTGGGACGTATCGAACATGCTGCTGCAGAAATTCCCTGCCCCCAGCTTCAACGCAACCATGAAACTGAAGTTCTCTCCTATTGCCAAATACAAAGGTGAACGTACCGGACTGGTAGTTATGGGTATGGACTACGCAGGCATCGTACTGGAAAATACCGAAAACGGACTGGTTCTCTCGCAGGTAGAATGCAAGAAAGCCGACCGTGGAGGTCAGGAAACCGTCAACGAAACACTTCCGCTGAAGGAGAATGAAATCTACCTGCGTGCCGAAATCACCACTACGGGCGAAAAGATAAGCAAGAGCGAGGGCGGACACGACCTGATAGTGATGTGCCAACTGAGCTATAGCACCAACGGAAAGAAGTTCCACAAGTTCGGCAAAGAATTTCAGGTGAAGGAAGGCAAGTGGATCGGTGCCAAGGTAGGTACCTTCTGCACGCGTCCAGCCATCACGACCAACGACGGCGGCTGGGTTGATGTCGACTGGTTCAGAATAGACAAGTAATCTCTCCCGATTTTTTGTACAAAAAATAAAAAAACGTGCCGACGTTTTACTCAAAACGTGCTGACATTTTCTGAAAAATGCCGGCACGTTTTTTTTCGTTCACCGGGCACGTTCTTTTTGCTCATTGGAAAATACTTTCAATCATCCGCACATTTTTCCGTTCATCCGCACAGTACACTTTTTCTACCAATCGCAAGACATATATTTTTTACTCACTAGCACAGCATCCATTTCCATTTATCGGTACAGCGCACTTTCCCCGCTTTCAGACACAGCACAAAAAAAGGTCCGGAAATCTCACGACTTCCGAACCCCGATATGTAAAAATACAAAATATTATTTTCTTATGCTTCTTTTACTTCCCAACCCAGAGCGCTGGCACCCAGAACGGCAGCATCAGCATCTTTCAACTGAGAAAGGAGTAATTTTGTTTTTCCCTTGTAAATATTCAGGACATTGTCTTCCAGAGCTTTCTGGATAGGCTTCATGATGTAGTCGCCCGATTTAGCCAGACCACCGAAGAGAATAATTGCTTCAGGGCTTGAGAATGCAACGAAGTTGGCCAGAGCAGTACCCAGAATCTTTCCGGTATACTCAAAGATTTCCAGAGCCAGCTTGTCACCTTTCACAGCTGCATCGTATACATCTTTCGACTGGATTTCTTCCGACGGAATGTTTCTCAGCAAGCTCGGTTCAGAACGTGCAACGAGGAACTCGCGTGCAGTACGAGCCACACCAGTAGCCGAGCAGTAAGTTTCCAGACAGCCTTTACGTCCGCATCCGCACATACGACCAGCCGGATCGACGATAACGTGTCCCAACTCGCCTGCAAAACCATCGTGACCATAAACCAACTGACCGTTGATAACGATACCGCTACCAACACCTGTACCCAGTGTAATCATGATGAAATCCTTCAGACCACGAGCAGCACCGTATGTCATTTCACCGATAGCAGCTGCGTTGGCATCGTTAGTAAGTGCTGTAGGGATACCCAAGCGTTCTTCGAACATAGCAGCCAAAGGAATAACTCCCTTCCAAGGCAAGTTCGGAGCAAACTCGATTGTTCCACTGTAATAGTTACCGTTAGGAGCACCTACACCCATACCTTTTATCTTTTCTGCACCACCAAACTGTTGCAGCAACGGAAGCAATTTCTTGCAGACAGCATCAACGTATTCGTTAACTTCGGTATATTGCTGTGTCTTTACTGAATCGGAAGCCAGTACGTTACCACGAGAATCAACCACTCCGAAAACAGTATTAGTACCACCGATATCCATTCCTACCACATAGGGCTTTTCCATATTTATTGTCATGACATTAAATTGTTAAAGGTTAGTTATATGTGGCAAATGTACGCAATACGGGAAAACCGAACAAATTTTTTCCTAATTTATTTACCCCTCATGTAACTTTTTATATCTTAGCCGCGTCTAACGATACGTAGTTTAAGACACAAAAATCATTTTATTATGATACGATTACAGGGCATCAACAAGACATATTATAATGGAGCACCGCTTCACGTACTGAAAGGCATCGACCTGCAAATAGAAAAGGGAGAATTTGTGTCCATCATGGGCGCTTCGGGGTCGGGAAAATCTACCTTACTGAATATTCTGGGTATCCTCGACAATTACGATTCGGGCGAATATTACCTGAACGACGTACTGATAAAGAACCTGAGTGAAACCCGCGCGGCAGAGTACCGCAACCGCATGATCGGGTTCATCTTCCAGTCGTTCAACCTGATTTCGTTCAAGAATGCCATGGAGAACGTGGCGCTGCCGCTATTCTATCAGGGGGTGGGCAGGAAAAAACGAAACGAACTGGCGCTGGAGTATCTGGACAAGCTGGGACTGAAGGAGTGGGCACACCACATGCCCAACGAGCTTTCGGGCGGACAGAAACAGCGTGTAGCCATCGCACGGGCACTGATTTCGAAGCCGCAGATTATCCTTGCCGACGAGCCGACCGGCGCACTGGACAGCAAAACCTCGGTGGAGGTGATGAACATCCTGAAGGAACTGCACGACCGGGAGGGACTGACCATCGTAGTAGTGACACACGAAAGCGGGGTAGCGAACCAGACCAACAAGATCATTCACATCAAGGACGGGGTGATAGAACGGATAGAAGACAACATCGACCACAACGCCTCTCCTTTCGGCAAAAACGGTTTCATGAAATAAACACACAGCCATGACAGATCTGATACAAGAAATATATGGTACCATCATGCGCAACAAGCTGCGTACCATTCTGACGGGCTTCTCGGTGGCATGGGGAATCTTCATGCTGATTGTACTGCTGGGAGCCGGAAACGGACTGATACATGCCTTCGAAGGGCAGTCGAGAAACATGAAAATGAATTCCATCAAGATTTATCCGGGATATACGTCGAAGCCCTTCAAGGGACTGAAGGAGGGCAGACGCCTTTCGCTCGACGAAAGCGACCGGCAGCTTACCGAACAGGCTTTCCCCGAAAACGTAACGTCGACGGGAGCCAGCGTCAGCAAGGATGGTGCTATCCTGACTTTCGGCAAGGAGCATGTTTCCATCTCTCTGCAAGGGGTATTTCCTAATTATACGGAGCTGGAGGCGGTAAAGCTGAAAGAAGGACGTTTCATCAACGACCGCGACATGAGGGAGCGGCGAAAGGTGCTTGTCCTGCATGAGAAGACCATCCGCATACTGTTTCCACACACAGAACCGCTGGGGCAATACGTCGACGTACAGGGAGTAGCCTACCGGGTAGTGGGTATCTATACCGACCAGAACAGTTTCTCGCCTTCGGCACTGGTACCTTTCACCACCGTCCAACTGGTATACGGCAAGGGCGACAGCATCGACAACCTGACATTTGCCACCGAAGGACTGACCGACGAAGCTACCAACCAGAAGTTTGAAGCCGACTACCGGCAGGCGATGGGGCTGCACAAAAGCTTCTCCCCTACCGACCAGAGTGCCATCTGGATGTGGAACCGCTTTACACAGTACCTCCAGCAGCAGTCGGCTACCCGCATCCTGCATATCGCCATCTGGGTAATCGGCATATTCACCCTGCTGAGCGGTATCGTGGGCGTGAGCAACATCATGCTTATCACCGTGCGCGAACGTACACACGAGTTCGGCATCCGTAAGGCACTGGGAGCCAAACCCGCCTCCATCCTGTGGCTGATTATCTCGGAGAGTGTGGCCATCACCACCTTCTTCGGCTACATCGGCATGGTGGCAGGCATCGCCGTCACCGAGTACATGAATCAGGTGGCAGGCAAGCAGACCGTCGACGCGGGCGTGTTCAGCGTAACGGTCTTCGAGAATCCTACGGTAGACCTGAGTATTGCCATTCAGGCTACCCTGACACTGATTATCGCCGGTACGCTTGCCGGACTCTTCCCCGCCCGGAAGGCAGCCCGCATCCGTCCGATAGAAGCACTAAGAGCAGACTGACATGAGAAGAATCGATTTTGACACCTGGGAGGAAATCTTCCTCACCATTACACGCAACAAAACACGAAGCATACTGACGGCATTCGGCATCTTCTGGGGAATATTCATGCTGGTGGCACTCATGGGAGGCGCACAAGGCATGCAGGACATGCTCTCACGGCAGTTTCAGGGCTTCGCCACCAACTCGGGGTTCATGGGAACGAACAATACTTCGAAGGCTTACAAGGGATTCCAGCAGGGAAGATGGTGGAGTATGGACAATCAGGATGTGGAGCGTATACGCAACTGCGTACAGGGACTGGACGTCGTAACGGCTACCATCGCCCAGTGGAGAGTGAACATCGTGTACGAGGAATACAGCATATCGGGAACGCTGAAAGGGCTTTATCCGGACTACGACCGGATAGAGGAACCGATTATCCGTCTGGGACGTCCGCTGAACGAAACCGACATACGCGACCGCCGGAAGGTGTGTGTCATCGGGAAACGTATCTACGAAACGCTCTTCCCAAAGAAGGATGATCCGTGCGGCAAATACATTGAGATAAACGGTATCTACTACCGGGTAGTGGGAGTCAACGAGGCGACGGGCAACATGTCGGTCAACGGACAGTCGGAAACGTCGGTCGTCATTCCCTTCAGTACCATGCAGCAGAACTATAACCGGGGCAACCGCATCGACATGCTGGGCTATACGGCAAAAAAAGGATACTCCATCAGTCAGGTGGAAAAGGAAGTGGAACGCATCGTCAAACAGGCACACGCCATCCACCCCGATGACGAACAGGCGGTTATCCGCGTCAATGCGGAAGCCATGTTCAGCATGATGGACAACCTGTTTACCGGCATCCGCATCTTAGGGTGGCTCGTAGGACTGGGTACGCTGCTTGCCGGTGCCATCGGAGTGAGCAACATCATGATGATTACCGTAAAGGAACGTACTACCGAAATCGGCATCCGCCGTGCCATCGGTGCACGTCCGAGTGATATCCTGCAACAGATTCTGCTGGAAAGTATGGTACTTACCACACTGGCAGGCATGGCGGGCATCACGTTTGCCGTATTCCTGCTGAATGCCGTAGAAACGGGGGCCTCGGAACCGGGACTCCCGGCACATTTCCTCATCAGTTTCTGGCAAGCCATCGGAGCCTGCGTCCTGCTCATCGTACTGGGACTGCTGGCCGGACTGATTCCTGCCTACCGTGCCATGGCGATAAAACCGATAGAAGCCATACGCGACGAATAATTAACCCGACCGTCAAACCATTGAAATAAAAACATAAACCAATTCATATGAAGAAATTTATCAAAGTTGGCATATTGGTGCTCATCGCACTGATATTTATAGGAACATTCGTTTTCCTGTATCAAAAGTCACAGCCTAAAGAAGCACAGTACAACATTCAGCGAGTAGAAAAGACCGATCTGGTACAGACTACCGTGGCTACAGGCAAGATTGAGCCGCGCGACGAAGTACAAATCAAGCCTCAGATTTCGGGTATCATTGCCGAAGTATACAAAGAGGCGGGACAGAAAGTAAAGAAGGGGGAAGTGATAGCCAAGGTAAAGGTCATCCCCGAACTGGGACAACTGAACTCCGCCGAAAGCCGTGTCCGGCTGGCAGAGATGAACGGACGGCAGGCAGAAACCGACCTGACGCGTATGGAGAAGCTCTACAAGGACAAGCTGGTGAGCAACGAGGAATACGAAAAGACCCTGCTGGCTGCCCGTCAGGCACGCGAGGAGATTCAGGCAGCAAAAGATAACCTGGAGATTGTGAAGGAAGGTATCACCAAGAACAGTGCTTCGTTCAGCAGCACGCTTATCCGTTCGACCATCGACGGACTGATACTCGACGTGCCCATCAAGGTGGGTAACTCGGTCATCATGAGCAACACGTTCAACGACGGTACCACCATCGCTACCGTAGCCGACATGGGCGACCTGATTTTCCGCGGCAACGTAGACGAAACGGAAGTAGGACATATACGTGAAGGCATCCCCGTTAAAATCACACTGGGAGCCTTGCAGAACATGAAGTTCGACGCCGTACTGGAGTACATCTCGCCCAAGAGCGTAGAAAACAACGGTGCCAACCAGTTTGAGATAAAGGCTGCCATCAACGTACCCGACAGTGTAACTATCCGTTCGGGCTACAGTGCCAATGCCGAAATGGAACTCCAGCGCGCCGACAATGTACTTGCCGTACCCGAAAATGCACTGGAGTTTGCAGGCGATTCGGCCTTTGTGTATGTGCTGACCGACAGTGTGCCTCAACAGCAGTTCGAACGCCGGGCAGTCAAAACAGGTATCAGCGACGGTATCAAGATAGAAATCAAGCAGGGACTGAGTGCAAACGATTTTGTGCGCGGCCTGAAAAAAGAAAACTAATCACCCGCAACCATGAAACTGAAACATTTTCTCTTTATAGCTTCTGCCACTGCCCTGCTGCCGGTACAGGCACAGCAGAAATGGGACTTGAAGCAGTGTATCGACCACGCCATCGCCAATAACCTGAACATCAAGCAACAGGAAGCACAGCGCGACCAGAACAAAGTGGAAGTAAGTACGGCACGAAACAGCTTCCTGCCCGACCTGAACGGAAGTGCCTCGCACTCGTTCAACTTCGGCCGAAGCCTTCAGTCGGATAATACGTACAAGAGTCTGAATACACAGAATACCGGTCTGAACCTGACGACCAGCATCCCGCTGTTCAACGGACTGCAACGAATCAACAACGTGGCACTCTCGAAACTGAACCTGCAGGCTGCCATGGAAGACCTGAACAAGGCAAAGGAGGATATCAGCATCCAGGTGGCATCGGCTTACCTGCAAGTGCTCTTCAACGAAGAACTGGTGAAGGTGGCCAACGACCAACTGACGCTGAGCAAGGAGATGCTGGACCAGAAAACGGCTTTCTACAAGAACGGTAAAGCCTCGCAGGCAGAATGGTACGAAGCCAAGGCACGCGTGGCACAGGACGAGCTTTCTGCCGTACAGGCCGAAAACAACCGCCGCCTTGCCCTGCTCGACCTGAGTCAGTTGCTGGAACTCCCCTCTCCCGACGACTTCGGTATCGTATCGCCGGCTGTCGACTCGCTGACCAGTCAGGGCATACAGACCTCTCCCGCCGAAGTATATGCCGAAGCAGTACTCACCAAGCCGGCTATCAAGGCAGCACAATATCGTCTGGAAGGTGCCGACAAGAACATCCGCATCGCCAAGGGAGCCTATTACCCGCAACTCAGTTTCGGAGCAGGCATCAGCACCAGTTTCTACAACGTATCGGGCATGGAGAACGGCAACTTCGGCTCACAGTTGCGCGACAACTTCAGCCAGTACATCGGACTCTCGCTCAGCATCCCCATCTTCGACCGCTTCAGCACCCGCAACCGGGTACGGAGCGCACGCATCCAGCAGCACACCTACTACTGGCAACTGGAAGAGAGCAAGAAAACCCTCTACAAGGAAATACAGCAGGCGTACTACAACGCCGTAAATGCCGAAACCCAGTACCGCAGCAGCCGTACCGCCGACGAAGCCGCACAGGCCTCCTTCCAACTGATGAAGGAAAAATACGCCAACGGCAAGGCAAACGCCACCGAGTACAACGAATCGCGCACAGCGTGGATGAAAGCCGTTTCCGACCGCCTTCAGGCCAAGTACGACTACCTGTTCCGCACCAAGATACTCGACTTCTACCGCGGTATTCCGCTCACGCTATAACCTCCCCCGAAACCGACAGACGTCTATATAAAAAGAGAGCCGCAGGCGATACTCAACGTACAACCTGCGGCTATTGGTCTGTGTTACGATTTCGGAAACTCGATGTCGTGTCCAAAAACTATTTATCGATGCTTTTTATAATAGTCGATGCAATCTTCGATGAACTCTTTCGGCTTGCCTTGCTCAGCTTGTCAGCTTTTTCCAGATTCATGCAAGTAAAGTAATTGTTGCCTTTCGTCACCTCCTGCTGATTCTTGTCGTACAGTACAAGCCTCAAAACGAAATGTGATTATTTCCAAAAACGAAATGTGATATTTTCACGCTTATTAACTCAAAACGAAATGTGATTTTTATTGTTAAAAACATATTCTTAATCTTTATCTCATCCTTTTAAATAGCATTTGTCTTGATTGATTTGAAGTGAAGCCATTTCTTTCCGTTTACTCGAATGAAGTTCGCGGGGATAAGTTGGCAGAAGTCAGAGAAACGCAAACCGACATAGCAACAGAATAGGAACGCATCCAGCACATGACGCAACTTCCTATCGTTTATTTCCAGATAATGTGTATATCTTTACCTATTCTTATCTTTTTCATAATTACATTATAACATTTCTTCAAAGGCTTTCTTTACAAATGCCTTATATCCGCCGTTGATATACTTTCTGACAATCTCAATTTCTTCTTCGGAGGCTTCAATCTCGCCTTCCTTGTAAATCCTCTGGGCGAGATCTAATTCGCCTAAATCTGATGTTTCACGATAAATAAAGTTTCCTAGTTCTTTTGATATATCTCTAGGCTCCAGGTTTCCTTCAATGTCCCTTGTCGGGACAGCTTTAAAATTAAGTTTTTTCA